>OLOC01000014.1_pt1 | contig 178557 bp, 141 predicted proteins | sample 1643111 | NCBI WGS metagenome assembly OLOC01 (sample SAMEA3136633, study PRJEB25190) | human gut metagenome
CCGTGGGAGGCCAGGGCGCCGCTGACCGGTGGACGGCACCGAGCCGTACGCTTGAACTGAGAAGGGGGAGGCCTCGCGGCCTCCCCCTTTTTTGCGTTATATACAAGCTGTACCTTGTGACGGGCCCTTCCTTAGACTCTCTTACTGTTTGGCTGTTTTTTGAACCGTCGCTTTGTATTTGCGCGATAATAACTCGCATTGACGTTAGGGAGGGCTTGATGTTTACCGTTTTTGTTTTGGGCAATATTGCTTCGGGTAAATCGACTGCCTGCCGCTATCTGGAATCTCGCGGAGCCCTGCTTATCGATTTAGACGTTCTTGCCAAATCGCTGTACGTGCCGGGGTCGGATATCGTCAATGCTCTTGCCGAAGAGTTTGGCTGGGATATTTTGGACGAGGAGGGCGGCGTTCGACGTAACATCCTCGCTTCTCGAGCTTTTGTCTCTCCCGATACGGTTGCAAGGCTCAATAGCATTGTGCACCCCGTTCTCATGGGGCAGCTTTCGCTGAGGATTCTCGATCCTGTCTGCTGTACGGTTTCGTCTCCCCGCTATCCCTTTGCGGCGGTCGAAGTATCTGCTCCAACTGGCTTTGAGGACGCCTTTGGCCTTGCAGATGAGATTATGGTTGTTAGCGCTCCTTTGACGGTTCGTCGCGAACGCGCTATTCGCCGTGGTATGGAGCCATCCGATTTTGATGCTCGCTCTGCTTGTCAACCCGATGAGTCTTCGCTTTGCCGTCTCGCCACGACCGTGATTGATAACGCAGCTGGTGACAGCTCGCTCTTTGAACAACTGGATGTGTGGCTTGCTCGCCATGGCCTTATGAACGACGCTACGGATAAGGGGGCGACAGATGCCTAAGACGCGTTTCTTCATGTGGTATCGCCTCGTGCCGCTGGCTGTCGTTTTCGTCTTTGGCTTTATCTCGCTCGTATATTCGTGTGCCCCCGCTGCTTTCTTTAAACCGCTCTATCCGATTGACTATGAGGCGTATGTAAAGCAGTCCAGTATTTCGCATAATCTCGATCCGTATCTGGTGTGTGCCGTCATCAAGTCGGAATCAAACTGGGATCCCGAGGCGGAATCCAACCAGGGCGCCCAAGGTCTCATGCAGCTTATGCCCGAAACCGCTGAGGATATGATCGCCAAGGGCCTTGTCGACGGGGACGAGTATTCTGCCGATAACCTGAATGACCCCGCTTCGAATATTGAATTTGGGTGCGCGTACCTCTCGTACCTGCTGACGTATTTTAATGGCTCGACGGATAGCGCTATTGCTGCTTACAATGCCGGAATGGGCAATGTCGATGGGTGGGCGCAGCAAAGCACATCGCTCCATAACGCGATTACCTTCCCCGAGACGCAAGCCTATTTGATTCGTGTCAATAATGCCTGGGTTCGCTATAAGACCCTCTATCCCGACCGGTTCGTATAGGACTATGCCTGCCGCCTGCGTATACTGCAGATGTATGAGTTAGGAGTATCCATGGCGGATTTTGAAGTTGAGCGTGTTGGCGGAGAGCTCAAACGTTTTGGCGTTGAGGGCTCTGAGGTGCCGTTTAAGGTCGTGTCTCCCTATGAGCCTGCAGGTTCCCAGCCGAAGGCCATTGAGTCGCTTGTGCAGGGTGTGAGGGACGGAGACCGCTATCAGGTTTTGCTTGGCGTGACCGGTTCGGGCAAGACCTTTACCATGGCCAAGACCATTGAAGCTCTCGGTAAGCCAACGCTGGTTATGGCCCCCAACAAAACCCTCGCCGCCCAGCTTGCGAGCGAGCTCAAAGAATTCTTTCCCAACAACGCCGTGGTCTACTTCGTCTCGTACTACGACTACTATCAGCCCGAGGCATATGTTCCGCAGAGCGATACGTATATCGAGAAAGACTCCTCGATTAACGAAGAGGTCGAGATGCTGCGCCATCAGGCGACGGCATCGCTGCTTTCTCGACGCGATGTGATTGTCGTCGCATCGGTCTCGTGCATCTATGGCATCGGTTCTCCCGAGGACTATGCGGGCTTGGCACCAAACGTCGATAAGAAGGTGCCGCTCGAGCGCGATGACTTCATCCACGCGCTCATCGACATTCAATACGACCGCAATGACTATGATTTGGCGCGCGGTACCTTCCGCGTGCGCGGTGATGTCGTCGACGTGTATCCGCCCTATGCCGAGCACCCGTTGCGCTTTGAGTTCTTTGGTGACGAGGTCGAACTGATTGCCGAGATCGATGAGGTTACCGGCGAGATGTTGCGTGAGTACGAAGCGATTCCCGTGTGGCCGGCTTCGCACTACGTGACCGAGAAGCCAAAGGTCAAGGCGGCCCTGAAATCGATCAGCGAAGAGTGCGAAAAGCGCGTGGCGGAGCTCAAGGCGACCGACAAGTTGCTCGAGGCGCAACGTCTGCAGCAGCGGACCAATTATGATCTCGAAATGCTCGAGACGATGGGCTTTTGCAACGGCATCGAGAACTACTCGCGCCATCTGGATGGTCGTAAGCCGGGCGAGCCGCCGTTTACCCTGATCGACTACTTTCCCAAGGACATGCTCTGCATTATCGACGAGAGCCATGTGACGGTGCCGCAGATCCGCGGCATGCACGAAGGTGACCGTTCGCGTAAGGTGACCCTGGTGGAGCATGGTTTTCGCCTGCCCTCGGCGCTCGACAACCGTCCGCTTCGCTTCGATGAGTTTGAGGCGAGGATTCCGCAGTTCATCTACGTCTCGGCCACGCCGGGCGACTATGAGTTGCGCGTGAGTCAAAACGATGTTGAACAGATCATTCGTCCGACCGGCCTGCTCGACCCCAAGATCGATGTGCGTCCGGTTCGTGGGCAGATTGACGATCTTGAGGATGAGATTCGCGAGCGCGTTGCCCGCAAAGAGCGCGTGCTGGTGACCACGCTCACCAAGCGCATGGCCGAGGACCTGACCGACCACCTGCTTGATGCCGGCATTAAGGTCAACTACATGCACTCCGATACAGCGACGATGGACCGTGTCGAGATCCTGCGAACGCTGCGCGAGGGAAAGATTGATGTTCTCGTTGGCATCAACCTGCTCCGCGAGGGTCTAGACCTTCCTGAGGTATCGCTGGTGGCAATTCTCGACGCTGACAAGGAAGGCTTCTTGCGCAACCGCCGTTCGTTGATTCAGACGATTGGTCGTGCCGCTCGCAATGCCGACGGCGAGGTCATCATGTACGCCGACGTTGTGACCGATTCGATGAAAGAAGCCATCGAGGAGACGCAGCGCCGTCGCGAGATTCAGATGGCCTACAACGAAGAGCACGGCATTGTGCCCAAGACGGTGCGAAAAGCCATCAACGACATTTCGAGCTTTATTGCCGAGGCCGAAAAGACTGTTGGCTCGAAGGGACGCTCGAGAGGCGATTCGCTGGGTCACGGCGCGTTCTATACACCCGACGAAAACGGCGAGGGCGCCGCGCCGGAGACGGCGGCACCCGAGCAGACGCTTGCCGAGCAACTGGAAGGGCTGCCGCATGACGAGCTCGTGCGGATTGTCGAGACCATGGAGGAAGACATGCGTAATGCTTCCGCCGCCATGGACTTTGAGGAGGCGGCACGTCTGCGCGATGCCGTCGTTCAGATTCGGGCGATGCTTGAGGGCGCATCTGAGGACGAAACGATTGAGCGCCTACGTTCGCAGGCCCGTAAGGGTTCTACGTTCGCTTCGGGCAGAAAACGCCAGGGCGCGCGATTTAAGAAATAGGGCACAGGCCCCGAGCTTCTCGTTGAGCTTGGGGCCTGTGTCTTTAGCACGCTAGAGGTCGGCGATTAGGGCCTCGGCGCACCGGATGCCATCGGTGGCGGCGCTCATGATGCCGCCGGCATATCCGGCACCCTCGCCACAAGGGTAGAGGCCTGGGGTCGCCACGGCATGACACGCTCGATCTCGGGTGACGGTGACCGGGGAACTCGAACGCGTCTCCACGCCGGTGAGCACGGCATCGGGGCGGTCGTAGCCCCGCAGCTTTTTCCCGAGCAGGGGAATTCCCAGACGAAGCGACTCGACGATATGCTGCGGGAGGGCATCGTCGATCGCCGTCCAGGTCACGCCAAGTGGATAGGTTGGTTTTACCTTTCCGGGCGCCGTGCTGGCGCGCCCCGCAAGGAAATCTCCGACGAGCTGTGCCGGCGCGTTCCAGTTGGAGCCACCCAGGCGATAGGCGGCTCGCTCGCAGGCGCGCTGGAGCTCAATGCCTGCGAGCGGATCATCGCCGGGAAGGTCGTCAGGTGTGACGTTAACGAGTAGGGCGGCATTTGCGTTGCGTCCGTTACGGGCATTGAGGCTGGCCCCGTTGACGCATAGATGACCCGGCTCGGAAGAGGCGGCGACAACCTGCCCGCCGGGGCACATGCAAAACGAGAACACGCTGCGCCCGTTGGGAAGATGGGCGACGAGCTTGTAGGGGGCTGCTCCGAGGGCGGGATGTCCCGCCGAAGAGCCATATTGGGCGCGATCGATATCGCGCTGCGGATGCTCGATGCGCACGCCCATGGCAAAGGTTTTTTGCGCGAGGGCTACGCCTTGGTCCTTGAGGAGCTCGAATACGTCGCGGGCGGAGTGGCCGCAGGCAAGGATAAGGTGCTTCGTGGCGATTTGCTCAGTCGCGGCATGTTGAGATGACTGGACATCGATGCCGGTGATGGCGCCGGACGCGTCGGTGCGAATGTCAACAAGCTTCGTTCGATAGCGGACGACACCTCCGAGCCGTTCGATGCGCTGGGAAATATTGGTGACAACTGTGGGAAGGATGTCGGAACCAATATGCGGCTTGGCATCCCACAGAATGTCCCGGGGTGCGCCCGCTTCGACGAAGGTGTCCAGGATAAGGCGATGGGCGGGATTTTTGGTTCCCGTATTGAGCTTGCCATCCGAGAAAGTCCCCGCACCGCCCAAGCCAAACTGGATATTGCTCTCGGGGTCGAGGATGCGCTCCTTCAGGAAGAGGTCGATTGCCTGCGAGCGGCGAAGCGCCGGGTCGCCCCGTTCGATAAGCAAGGGCTTCAGGCCCGCTTCGGCAAGGGTGAGTGCGGCGAAAAGGCCAGCGCATCCGGCACCGACGACGACGGGGCGCTCTTTGGGTGCGCCGGAAACGGGGGAGGGGAATGAAGGCTCATTGTCGTCTATCGTGCGTACGCGTGAGCGGTCGCGCTCGGCCACGCTGCCGAGCACTGTCTGCTCGATGTCTGGGCTCGTCAGCTCAACACGAAAGCTCAGGATAAAATGAACGTCTCGTTTTTTGCGGGCATCGATGGACTTGCGGTGGAGCTCGATGGACTTGATCTCGGAGTCTTTGCAACGTAGGACGCGTTTGACGGCTCGCTTGCCAACGATGAGGCAAGCATTTTCATCGCCGGCTTCATCGAGCGACGCAGTGACTTGGGTGATTTCGATCATCAAGGTCTCCTTAGATGCAAGAAAGAGGCCGTCCGGTGTCCCAGACGGCCCGAATGCGTTTTGATTATAACTGCGCGGCTATAGGTTACTTGCAGCGCGAATGCCCGAAAGCCAGGCCCATGCAAGGTTGAAGCCACCGCAGTCGGCGTCGATATCGAGCGCTTCGCCGCAGACGTAAAGCGGGGCATCGACCGCGTCGTTCGCGCGAAGGCCGGGTATCGAGAAGGTCTCGATGGGTATGCCGCCACGTGTGACCTGTGCCGAGTGCTCCTCGGCTGTTCCCTCGACGAGCAGTTTAAAGTGCTTGAGGATGGAGACCAGATGGATGACATCGTTGGAGCCTGGATGGCACTGCTCGAACGCCGTACAGACGACGCGGGAGAGTTGAGGAGCGAGCATGCCGTCGAGCCAGCGGGGGTCGTGGGGCGAAAAACGGCCGAGCAGTTCAACGCGTCGGTGGAGCACATCGAGCAGCTCGTCTTTGGAGAGGTCGGGGAAAACGTCGAGCAGGATCGTGTCGCCGTGCTGGATGCGTCGGGAGAGGTTGAAGGCGGCGACACCTGAGATGCCGAAGGTCCGGAACAACACCTCGCCGTCTTCGCACCAGAGCTCCTCATGATTGCGGGTGAGCGTCAAGCGGGCACGGACGCGTAGACCATCCAACGTCTTGAGGGCCATCCGGTCGCCGACGACCGATGCCGACACGGGGCAGAGGACGGGGTGCAGCGGCGTTAGGGGGAGGCTAAACATCTCGGCGATGCCGGTGGGGTTGCCGCCCGTGGCGATAATTGCGGTATGTGCCTGCAAAGTCACGTTTTTGCGCGGGGTATCGGCGAGCGCCCTCCGAAGTGAGCGGAGCTCCGATTTTCGATCGTCGTGTTTTTTTGCCTTGAGCGCCCGTGCGGGACGGTCTATTTGGAGCGCCCAACCCTCGGGAGCTTTGTGCACCGTGGCAACATTGGCTCCGCAGATTAAGGTGATGCCCAGATGATCGCAAACGTTGAGAAGCGCGTCGCGCACCGATTCGGCGCGAAGGGAGCGCGGGTACAATCGACCCTCCTCGGAGGTCGTCATGATGCCCAGCGAGGAGAAGAAGCCCGTAAGCTCTTGTTCGGGCCGGGGGCCCATGACGGATTCGACGAAAGCGGGATGGTTGTACCGCCGAGGATCAATCGATTCGTTTGAGAGATTGCAGCGGCCGTTGCCGGTCGCAAGGAGTTTAAGGCCGCAGGCGACATCGCGCTCAACGATGCAGACGCTTTTGCCAGCGCGTGCGGCCGTAATGGCGGCGGCGAGACCTGCGGCCCCGCCGCCGATTACCAGGACGTCATAGAAGGCGCTCGTGTTCACTTAGGCCTCGTCGGTCTCGTGCGGGGCGATGGCCTCGACGGCAGAGACGGCCTTGGGCAGCATGCCATCGGGCAGTGCGGTCTCGACTTCACCCTTATCGCAGGCCTCAGCGAGCGACGGATTGATGGGAAGCTGACCCAAGATGTCGAGGTTGTAGCGCTCGGCGACTTCGGGGAGCTTGCTCTTACCAAAGACCTCGATCTTCTTGCCGCAGTCGGGGCACTCGATATAGCTCATGTTCTCGACAACGCCCAGAATGGGGACGTTCATCTTCTCGGCCATGTTGACTGCTTTGGCGACGATCATCGAGACCAAGTCTTGCGGGCTCGTGACGATGACGATGCCATCGACGGGCAGCGATTGGAAAACGGTGAGCGCGACGTCGCCCGTTCCCGGAGGCATATCGACCAGCAGGTAGTCGATGGGGCCCCACGAGGTCTCGCTCCAGAATTGCCTGATGGCGCCCGCGATAACCGGGCCACGCCAAAGGACGGGATCGGTTTCGTTTTGGAGCAGCAGGTTGGAGCTCATGACCTTGACCCCGTGCTCCGAGATCTCGGGCAGCATAAGATTGCCGAGAGCATGGACGTGACGTCCGCTCATACCGAACATCTTGGGGATGGAGGGGCCGGTGATGTCGGCATCGAGGATGCCGACTTTGTTGCCGCGGCGGGCAAGCTCAGTGGCGATGGCGCCGGTGACGAACGACTTGCCGACGCCGCCCTTGCCGGATAACACGGCGATAACGCGCTTGACCTCGGATAGCGTGTTCTCTTCAAATTCCTGCGGTGCGGTTTGTCCGCCGGCCGCCTGTGCGTGCTCGCAGCCCATATCTGACTCCTTTGTATGCGTTGGGGCAAGGCCCCGCGATGTGACACGAGCGTCATTGTACCCTCGTTTGCGAGCGGGAGTCATTCGTGGTGTACCTAGCTGTATCACCTCGGCTGTTTGATAGCACGTCATGAATAGTCGGGCCTATTGCACCTTTGCGGCAAACTCAAGATATTGGACGCGCTGTAGCTTGTCGATAGTTGACGTATAAGGGCTGTCTTCCGATTCGAGGTCATAACGCAGCCCATCGGCGCCGAGATAGCCGGCGACGTTGATGGACGGCACGTCCGACCTTGTTGCAAGCAAGGCCTTTTGGTAGTCGGTGAGCGGGGCGCCGATCTCATTAAGGGCTATGGCTGCAATCTCGTTGGCTCCGACCGTATCGTAAACATTGAGTTCATTGTTACCAGCGATTTCGTAGTTTGCCCAGACAAAATACGTTGATTGATGAATGCGGAAAGCGTGACTCGCCGTGTCTTCCTGCGGATACAGCTCGTCGTTGAGACTTGTTGCGATACTGGGCTGATGGTCGCCAAAAAAGACGAGAACGACCGGTCGGCCGATATTGCGGAGTTCGTTGATAAAATACTCGAGATCTCGGTCGGATGCGTTGATGCAGGTCAGGTACGTATTGAGCATAGTATTGGTGTTCTCGCTGGCACCCTCGACCCAATAATTCGTAAGCTCTTCTGCGGGAACGGACCCGATTTCGTATCCGCCATGATTTTGCATTGTTACATCAAAGATGAACTGCGGGCTTTCGTCAGTTCTGAGTAGTTCAAGTATTTTGTCGTAGGTGACGTAGTCGCATACACCGTTGTGGTAATAAGGCGCGTCTCCAAAATCGTCGATTGAAAGAAAATCTCCAAAGCCGAGCTGCTGATAGATTTTATCTCGGTGGTAGTTGACGGGATTTTGGGGGTGCATGGCGGTGGCGACGTACCCAAGCTCTTTAAGGTCTTTTGCCAGGCTATCAACATCGCTCATCTGATAAAGCTGATAGGGGATTTTGCCGACTCCGACAAAGGCCGTTGTGGCCCCCGTTAAAAATTCGAATTCGGAGTTGGCCGTTCCGCCCCCTGTGACCGAGGCAAGCATGGTACCGCGCACAAGTGTGTCGGGAAGGGAGTTATAGAAGGCGGGGCCGAAGTATCCGGCAGCCTTGAGCTGTTCAAAGCAGGATAGGTCGGTGAAACTCTCATTCATGACGGCAATGACCGTTGGTTTGATCTCATTGAATTGGGCAACGGCCGCGGCACGTTGCTCGCTGGTGCCGTAGGTGCTGTCATAGGCGGCAACAAGCTCTTGCTCGATATTTTTAGCCTTATCAGGTGTATAGCCCTCGGGCTTTTCAATTGGCAACTCGTTGACCATCTCGGTAAACGAGGTGATAAAGCCCTGTGAGACATATGTACAGATGGGTTGCCAACGGTCAAATCCAAAATCCAGTGTCTGCTCTAAGTCGATGCTGGAAAAACCCAAAAGGCTTATCACGCTCACGAGAAGAAAAGCGCAGAGGTTTCCGGCGATGGCAGGAAGAACATGAGCCGGCGTGCTGAGTTTTCGTGGTCGAATGAGGGAAAGCAGTCCAAGAGAGATTTCGAGTAACGCAAGCGAGGTGACAATTCCTGCAGTGAAGGTGAACTCATATCCCTCACTTACTTCCATTGCGGTGCCCAATGCCAAAATGTCGCTCGGCAGGATGGCCTCGCCTTTAAACGTCATAACAAAGTGCTCGGCAATACCAAGAATGCAACAGGCGACGGGCACGAGGACCATCGCCCCTCCGTGTCGCTGCCCTAACAAATAAAGGGACAGAAGAATCGCCGCAAGTAATCCAACGGAAAAGCCGAACGAGTTGGCAGGAATTCGGTAAAAGGTTTCATTGCAGGAGATTTCGAGCGAAACGAACGATAAAACCGCAACTGCTGCGATGATGATAATGTCGCGGCATATGCAGGCAACCGTTCCAGTTGCGACATCTGTTTGATTGATGAGCCCCGAAACAAGGGGCTCGACAAGGAGAGCGACTGCGGCAGCGCCGAGTGCGGAATAAGACAGAATCCACAGGGAATTGCCCTCATTTGCGAGCAGCTGATTGGCAATCCATGCCGTAACTACGCCAAGGGGGATGAGGAGCGTCGCGCACCAAAGGACGCGAAAAACAGGCGGCTGTTCCTTTCGTTTGACTGAAACGCATATGCGTGCGATGACAGCGGCCACGATGAGGGCGGCAATGAATATAGGTAGACTGGCCATTTCGCGCGAAGTGATTTCAAGGGGGATGTCTTCAGTCATGAGCGGTCCTCGGTCAAGAGCGTTAAGAGTACTACTGTTAGATTACCGTAACCTTTTCGCGCAAATCGGAAAAATAGATTGCCGGACAGACAAAGCAAAAGGTCTGAGAATCTTGTATTACGAACATCTGTGCGCGTTGAGTGCGCTAAACTCATCGGCAGTGTGATTTGAAGTTATAGGAGGCAAGGAGCTTCCATGTCTGATTCCTCTATCGTTATTCGCGGTGCGCGCGAGCACAACTTGCGCGATATCGATGTATCCATTCCGCGCGACCAGCTCGTAGTCATTACCGGCCTTTCCGGCTCGGGCAAGAGCTCGCTAGCGTTCGACACGATCTATGCCGAGGGCCAGCGCCGTTATGTTGAGAGCCTGTCGAGCTATGCCCGCCAGTTCTTGGGCCAGATGGACAAGCCCGACCTGGATTCGATTGACGGCCTGTCGCCGGCCGTGTCGATTGATCAAAAGACGACATCCAAGAACCCGCGCTCGACGGTGGGTACCGTAACCGAGATTTATGACTACCTGCGACTGCTGTTTGCTCGCGTCGGTACGCCGCACTGTCCCGAGTGCGGTCGCATAATCGAGCGCCAGACGACCGATCAGGTTGCCGATAAAGTCCTGGCTGCGGGGGAGGGCCGCCGCGCATTCGTGCTGGCACCGGTGGTTCGCGGTCGCAAGGGCGAGTATGCCAAGCTGTTCGAGGATCTTCGCGCCGAGGGCTTTAGCCGCGTGCGCGTCGACGGCGAGGTTCGCTCGCTTGATGACCCTATCGATTTGGATAAGAAATTCAAGCACGATATCGAGGTCGTGGTCGACCGTATCGTGATTCGAGAGAACTCCCTGGGCCGTATTGCCGAGTCCGTTGAACAGGCGACCGCGCTGGCGCACGGCAATGTGAACGTATACTTGCTGCCCGACCGCGACGCTCCCGAGGGGACCGAAGGCGAGTTGCTGGAGTATTCGCTGGCGCTGGCGTGCCCGGAGCATGGGCACTCCATCGATGACCTTCAACCGCGCGACTTTTCGTTTAATGCCCCCTATGGCGCGTGCCCCGAGTGCGATGGCCTGGGCTTTAAGAAGACGGTCGATGCTGAGGCCCTAATCGAAGACCCCTCGAAGTCGATCGCCGACGGGGTCTTTGGCAGCCTGTTTGGTAACTCTAACTATTATCCGCAGATTTTCGCTGCGGTCTGCAAACACTTTAAGGTGAGCGTCGATACGCCGTGGGAGGATTTGCCCCCGCGGGTGCGTCGCGCGTTTTTAGACGGCATGGGCGACCAGAAGATTTCGGTCGACTATCAAAAGCTCGATGGGCGCCGCAGCCAGTGGGACACCAAGTTTTCGGGCGTGCGCAATATCCTGTACGAGCGCTATAACGAGACGACGAATGAGAACACCAGGGCGCGCTTGGAGAAGTACATTCGCGAGGAGCCGTGCTCGAGTTGCCATGGTGCTCGTCTGCGCTCCGAGATGCTCGCCGTTACCGTAGGCGGTAAGTCCATTTACGAGGTCTGCTGCCTGTCGTGCCGCGAGTCGCTCGAGTTTTTTGAGGGCCTGGAGCTTACCGAGCGCCAACAATTTATCGGCGGGCGCATTGTTAAGGAAATCCTGGAGCGCCTGCGCTTTCTGGTCGATGTCGGACTCGACTATCTGACCCTCGACCGTGCCTCGGCGACGCTTTCCGGAGGCGAGGCCCAGCGCATTCGCCTGGCAACGCAGATCGGCGCCGGTCTCATGGGTGTCCTGTACATTTTGGACGAGCCATCGATTGGCCTCCATCAGCGCGATAACGAGCGCCTGATCAAGACGCTTGAGCGCCTGCGCGATATCGGCAATACCGTCATCGTCGTCGAGCATGATGAGGATACGATTCGTGCTGCCGACTATGTGATCGACATGGGCCCCGGCGCGGGCGTGAACGGCGGGCACGTGGTCGCCGCGGGAACGCCTGCCGATATCATGGCGTGCCCCGATTCGATGACGGGTGCCTACCTGACCGGCAAGCGAATGATTCGGGTTCCCGATAAGCGCCGCAAGCCCGGTCGCGGCTGCCTTAAGATCACGGGCGCCCGCGCCAACAACCTTAAAAACGTTACCGCCAAGATTGAGTTCGGTACACTTACGGTCGTTACCGGCGTATCGGGATCGGGCAAGAGCTCCCTGGTTACCGACACCATCGCGCCTGCCCTTACGAATGCCATTCATCGCTCGACGCGTCCCGTGGGCCCGTACAAAAAGCTCGAGGGTATCGAGTGCATCGATAAGGTGATCGACATTGATCAGTCGCCGATCGGCCGCACACCGCGTTCCAATCCCGCTACGTACATTGGCCTGTGGGATGATCTGCGCGCGCTGTTTGCGAGCACGCCGGAGTCGAAGGCACGTGGCTACTCGCCGGGACGTTTCTCCTTTAACGTGAGCGGCGGTCGCTGCGAAGCATGCAAGGGCGACGGACAAATTAAGATCGAGATGCACTTCCTTCCCGATATCTATGTCCCCTGTGAGGTCTGCGGCGGCAAACGCTATAACCGCGAGACGCTTGAGGTCACCTACCGTGGTAAGACCATCTCTGACGTGCTCGACATGAGCGTCACCGAGGCGCTGGCTTTCTTTGGCAATATTCCTCAGATTAAGCGCAAGCTCCAGACTTTGTATGATGTGGGCTTGGGTTATGTGAGCTTGGGCCAGCCGGCAACGACGCTTTCGGGTGGCGAGGCACAGCGCGTAAAGCTCGCCAAGGAACTCCACCGCCGTCAGACGGGTAGGACGTTCTACATTCTGGATGAGCCGACGACCGGGCTCCATTTTGAGGATGTCCGCCAGTTGCTCGACGTGCTGCAGCGCCTGGTCGATGCGGGCAATACGGTTCTGGTGATCGAGCACAATCTCGATGTCATCAAGGTTGCCGACCGTCTGATCGATATGGGCCCCGAGGGCGGCAATGGCGGCGGAACCGTCGTGGTCTCGGGTACGCCAGAGCAGGTCGCAGCATGTTCACAGAGTTACACGGGCAAGTTCTTGGCTCCGCTGCTCGCGCGCGACCGCGAGCGTCAGGCACAACTCGACGCCCAGTAAAGAGACACCGTCATGCGAGAAGCGCCGCCGATTCCTTTCGATTCGGTGGCGCTTCTGTGTGTCGAGATGACGTATGCGGCTACATTGGACATATACTTAGGCGTTACGTTCGAATGCGAGGGAAGGGGCATGCCGTGGCAAAGGCTGCAAAGACGCCAAAAACCAATGCGATGCGCGAGCTGGAAAACGCCGGCATCTCCTATATTCTCCATACGTATGAAGACGATGGCGATGAGTCGGTGGGTTTAGGCGTTGCAATTTCGGAACAACTTGGCGAGGAGCCTGGCCAGGGTTTTAAGACCTTGGTTTGCGTGACGCCGTCCAACGAACACGTTGTGTGCTGTATTCCCGTTGCCGACGAGCTTGACCTAAAGGCCGCCGCGCGCGCCGCTGGTGAAAAGTCGCTGACCATGATGCATGTCAAGGACTTGCTTGCCGCGACGGGGTATGTCCGGGGCGGCTGCAGTCCAGTCGGCATGAAAAAGCGCTTTCGGACGCTGATCGATGAGACATGCGTTCTTTGGGATACCATTTTTATCTCAGGCGGTAAGCGCGGCTATCAGCTTGAGCTTGCCCCCGACGACTTAGTTGCATTTTGCGGGGCGACGGTTGCCCCGATCACGAGAGAGGACTGAGCGATGGCGCAGGAAGAATCGAAGCGCGGGGCTCACTTTGCAAAGAGTTCGGCTTCTCAGACGCCCGCGTCTGAGGCTTCTTCGGTCGACGACCAGATTCGAAACGCTTGGTCCGCTGCTGCAGGTCCAGGGGAGACTGCTGTGTATTTGCGTGCCGCCGGTGCCGGTACGGTGCTTCCCCGTACGATTCTCTCTTCGGGTCGCCCCGATGAGACGGCGGTGTTTTTGGCCGCGGCTCAATCCCATGCCGGACGGATGCCTGCCGCCGCCGGGGCGTCTCGTGCGCCGCGTCCCGATGAGACGGCAGCGTTCTTGATGGCGGCTCAGGGAAAGGGCGCGTTGCAGGGTGCCCCAGCCAATCGTCCCGCGAGGCCTACAACCGACGGTGATGACGAGCAGCTGCTTTTGGATGACGAGTGGTCTCCACTCGGCTCGACCGATCCGGTCGAGGGCGTTGCTGTCGACGACGATGATTGGGATCTTTTGCCGTTTTCTGGTCGAACCGCTGCCGCCAGGGAAGTTGACACGGTGTTTGGTGATAATGCCGCAGCTAACGATGACGCTTCGTTTGACAACGGTGTCACGCCTGTTGACGGCGCTTTTTCTGCCGATGATGCCGTTTTGGTCGACGACCCCTTCGCGATAATCGATGAGCCTGATATCGAGGCTGATTCTCGACAACACACTGAAGTCAGTCCCCAATCGCAGGACGACGTAGATGATATGGGCTCGTCGGACTACTCTACGGTTGGCCGTTCTGCCGGCCTTATGACTGCACTGACCATCGTGTCGCGCGTCACCGGGTTTATCCGCACGTGGGCTATGGCTGCCGCCATCGGCATGTCGCTGCTCTCGTCTTCCTATCAGGTCGCCAACAACCTGCCCAATATGCTCTATGAACTCGTGATGGGCGGTATGTTGGTTACCGCCTTTTTGCCGGTGTACATGGGCGTGCGTCGTGAACAGGGTCGCGACGCCTCAAACGAATACGTAGGCAATCTGCTCGGCATCCTGCTTTTGCTGCTGGGCGGCATTTCGGTGCTGGGCACCGTGTTCGCTCCGGGCTTTATCTGGACGCAGTCGTTCCTTTCGGGTGACGGCAGCAGCATGAATACTGCCGCGTTCATGTTTCGTTTCTTTGCCATCCAGATTCTGTTCTACGGGCTGGGTTCGGTGTTCTCGGGCGTTCTCAACGCACACCGTGATTACTTCTGGTCGACGTTTGCCCCGGTCCTCAACAATGTGATTGTCATCGCGAGCTTTATGGGCTTTGCTCCCGTGTCTGCACAATTCGGTGAGCGTGCCGGCATCATTCTTATTGCAGCCGGAACGACCTTTGGCGTCTTTGTTCAGATGGCATGTCAGATCCCCGCGCTCGGCAAGCACGGCGTGCATCCTCATATCCATATCGACTTTAAGGATCCCGCGCTGCGCCAGACGATTGCGCTCGGTATTCCGACGCTGCTTGCAACGGTGTGCATGTTTGTTTCGACCTCCATCACCAATGCCGCCGCGCTGGTGGTACAGCCCGAGACCGGTCCTTCTGTCATCGCGTATGCGCGCCTGTGGTACACGCTGCCCTACGCGCTGATTGCCGCTTCGCTTTCGACGGCGCTGTACACCGAGCTCTCTCACGATGCGCAGGAGAAAGATTACGGCAGTGTCCGTACGGGCATCTCGTGCGGTGTCGCCCAGATGCTGTTCTTCCTGATCCCGTTTGCGTTGTACCTGATTGTATTCGCCCGTCCACTCAACATGATTTACTGTGCCGGCAAGTTTGACGAGTCCGGCGTGGCGCTGGTGTCCGAGTTCCTTGTCTATCTGGCGCCCTCGCTGCCACTCTACGGCGTGGTCGTGCTGATGCAGAAGAGCTTCTCCGCTCTGCTCGATATGAAGCCCTATGGCCGCTATTGTTTGTACTCTGCCATTGGGCAGGCCGGTTCGGTACTGCTGTTCGGAGTGGCCCTCGGCTACGGCATGCCGGCCATCGCGCTTTCGTATGTTGTCGACTACGTTATCTTGGTCGGTTGTTCGCTGTGGTGGCTGCGTCGTCGTCTGCATGGCCTTCAGGTTAAGTCCATACTGCACGGAGGCTTCTTTGGCCTTTTGCTCGGCGGCCTGGGTGCCGCAGCGGGTGCCGGCGTTTTGTGGGCGCTCGAGCACTTTGTCGGAGCGCTCGGCGGCTCGATTCTGGTTACCTTGGGCTATGTTTGCGTTGCGGGCATCGTCTCGCTCGCCGTCACCTTTGGTCTGGCTGTCGCCTTTAAGATGCCCGAGGTCTCTGCGTTGCTTCGCCGCAAGTAGGTAAACGTGACGGGTCACGATAACATTCCAACCCTTGCCGAACAGGTCTCGCGCGTTCCCACGCAGCCCGGTTGTTACCTTTGGAAAGACGCCAAGGGTGATGTCATCTACGTTGGCAAGGCGAAAAACCTGCGTGCCCGTATGCGTCAGTACGTGACGCTGCAGGACGAGCGCCAGAAGATCCCGCTTATGATGCAGCTGGTGGCGAGCTTCGACTATATCGTTGTGGAGACCGAGCACGAGGCATTGGTGCTCGAGCGCAATCTAATCGGTCAGTACCATCCGTACTTTAACGTCGATCTTAAGGACGATAAGAGCTATCCCTTTATCGCTATCACCAAGAGCGATCTATTTCCCGCTATTAAATACACGCGTGAGCGCCATAAGCCGGGGACGCGCTATTTTGGCCCCTATACCGATAGCCGTGCGGCGCGTGAAACCATCGATACGCTGCGCAAGGTCATTCCCATTTGCTCGGCATCCTGTGCGGAGTGGCGTCGCTGCCGCCGCATCGTCGAATCTCATAAGGGCGAAGAAGACATCGTCAATATGATTTGCGCGCAAAACGGACGCCCCTGCTTCGACTATCATGTCGGTCGTGGCCCGGGCGCATGCGTCGGTGCGATTTCTCCTACGGACTATGCCAAGAACGTCAAACGTGTCGAACGTTTTTTGTCCGGCCATCGCAAGGACGTCGTCGACGAGCTGACATCCGAGATGACGGAGGCCGCCGAGGCGCTCGATTTTGAGCGTGCCGCCCGCGTCAAGCGCCGCCTGGACGTCATTAGGGGGCTGGACGATCGCCAACAGGTTGTCTTTCCATCGAGCGTCGATATCGATGTTATCGGCTTCTATCGCGAAGAGACCATTTCCGCCGCTTGCGTTTTTGTCGTGCGTGAGGGTCGAACGGTTCGAACCTGCGAGTTTATTCTCGATAAGGGTTTGGATGTCGACGAAGAGGAACTTCAATCGGGCTTTCTTAAGCGCTATTACGACGAGACGGCTGATATTCCAGCTGAGATCAACCTCTCTGTCGAGCTTGAGGATGCGGAGGCGCTGGGGGAGTGGCTTGCAGGCAAGCGCGAGCGCACCTGTCATCTCCATAGGCCGCAGCGTGGCGAAAAGCACCGTTTGCTCGATATGGCATCCAAAAATGCGCGTCATGCCCTCATGCGCTACATGATGCGTACGGGGTATGCCGACGACCGCACCAATCGGGCGCTCTTGGAGCTCGAAAGCGCGTTGGCGCTGCCGTCGCCGCCGTTGCGTATCGAGTGCTTCGATATCTCTACGCTGCATGGCACCTTTACGGTTGCCTCGATGGTGGTGTTTACCAACGGCCGCGCCGACAAGAGCCAGTACCGCCGCTTTAAAATCCAGGCCGAATTGGACGAGGCGAACGACTTCGTTTCGATGTCCGAGGTTTTGGGGCGTCGCTATGCTCCCGAGCGGATGGCCGACGAACGTTTTGGCTCGCGCCCCGATTTGCTCGTTGTCGACGGCGGTAAGCCACAATTGACGGCTGCGATCAAGCAGCTTGAGGCTCTTGGGCTCGATATACCAGTTTGTGGCTTGGCAAAGGCCGATGAGGAGGTTTTCGTGCCTTGGGACGAGACTCCCGTCGTGCTTCCGACCGGGTCCGCGTCGCTCTATCTCATCAAGCAGGTGCGCGATGAGTCGCACCGTTTTGCAATTACATTTCATCGTGAGTTGCGCGATAAAGCCATGACGGTTTCGGTGCTCGATGACGTTCCAGGCGTGGGACCCACTAGAAAACGTGCCATTATGCGCCATTTTGGCTCGATGAAGCGTTTGCGCGCGGCGAGCGAGCAGGAGATCGCGGAAGTTCGCGGCATACCTGCCGATGTTGCCAAGGCGGTCCACGAGGCGCTCGTTGCATGGAATGCCGAGCGCGCCGAGGCATCGGCTGGTCATTCCGATAGCTAAACACGAGCCTAAACAACTGGTATACATGATTGCTCGATTTTCAAGCATTTATTTCGCCATGATTGCCTGCCGGTTTCGGGTTTTATTAACGCTAAAACGTTTGACTAGCCCAAGCGAAATCCCTGCTATCCTGCGGGTTGACGAAGACTGATATCTCACCTCGCCGATACATACTGTCTGCAGTATCGTTTGTCAACGAATTCGGTGAACGGTAGTAAATACCGTTCAAGCGGATGTATGTATCGGTCGCCGAGCGCGGCACCCAAGTTGGGCTTGTCGGTAGGTAAGGTATATGTCGTCCGCAAGTTGCGCGGGGGCATGTCTAGGTGCTCCCGGGTAAGATTCTCTATTGATAGGAGAAGACATGGCCATCATCAACAAGGGTATGTCCAGGCGTTCGTTCCTCGGCCTCACCGGCAGCGTCGCTGCTGTCGCCGGCCTCGGTCTCACTGGCTGCGGTGGCAGCTCTAGCGACGAGGGTTCTGCTTCCGGTTCCGCTGATTCCGCCAACCGTGGCGGCGGCGTGATCACCGCTGGTTCCGCTTACGCTCCGTCCAGCTTCGACCCTGCCAGCACCGGCTCCGCTGTGGGCCTGGGCGCTAACTGGCACGTCGTCGAGGGCCTCTACGGCATCGATTATCACGACTACAGCACGTTCAACGAGCTCGCCACCGATGATCCCAAGTCCGTGGACGACACCACCTTCGAGGTCACCATCCGTAAGGGTGCCAAGTTCTCCGATGGCACCGAGGTCACCGCTGACGACGTCGTCGCCTCCTACACCGCTTGCGCTGCTTCCGCTACCTATGCTCCGTTCTTCCAGCCCTTCGAGTCCATCGAGGCCAAGGACGCCAGCACCGTGACGGTCAAGACCAAGGTCCCCAACTTCTCTCTGCTCAAGGACCGTCTGGCCATCATTCGCGTTACCCCGGCCACTCAGACCGAGGAGGATCGCGCCAAGCAGCCGATCGGCTCCGGCCCTTGGATGTACGACTCTATCTCCGATACCGAGATCACCCTGGTTCCCAACCCCGAGTACAACGGTGAGTATGCTGCCGAGGATAAGAAGATCCAGTACAGCATCCTGACCGACCCCACCGCTCGCGTTACCGCTCAGCAGGAGGGCTCCACGCTCGTTATGGAGCTCGTTACCGCTGACGCCGTCGACCAGCTCGAGAGCGCCGGCTGCAAGATCGATAACGTTCAGGGTTTCGGCACCCGCTTCATCATGTTCAACGTCGCCAAGGAGCCTTGGAACAACGTCAAGGTCCGTCAGGCTGTCATGTACGCGCTCGACACCGAGAAGATGGTCAGCAACACCTTCGCCGGCCTTGCCACCGCTGCCAGCTGCTACCTGCCCAAGAGCTTCACCAACTATCATGAGGCCTCCACGGTGTACAAGACCGATGCCAAGAAGGCCAAGAAGCTCATTGAGGAGTCCGGCATCACCCCGGGTGCCATCACCCTGCGCACCACCGACAACGAGCAGATCAAGGGCATGGCCGCCCAGGTCAAGAACGACCTCGACGCTCTCGGCTTCGATGTGACCATCCAGACCGATACTTCGCCGGCCACCTACGCTGCCATCGACGGCGGCGAGGCCTACGATATCCTCCTTGCCCCTGGCGATCCGTCCTGCTTCGGCGCCGACCCCGACCTGCTGCTCAACTGGTGGTACGGTGACAACGTCTGGATGCAGACCCGTTGCCCGTGGAAGGATTCCGCTGAGTGGCAGAAGCTCCACGGTCTCATGGACGAGGCCCTTGCCGCCGAGGGCGACGAGCAGCAGAAGAAGTGGAACGAGTGCTTCGACATCATTGCCGACAACGCCGTTCTGTACCCCGTTGTCCACGTCAAGACCGTCTCCGCTTCCTGGGACGATCCGTCCACTGCGCCCAACGGCGAGGCCCTCGATGGCTTCAAGGGCATCGGCACGACGAGCATGTCCTTCAGGGGCGTTGCGACCGTTAAGGCCTAAGACTCGCTTGAGTCATATGTAGGGCGTCGGTCGTAAGGCAACGTCCTCATAGTTGAAACAAAGACCCGGGCGACCCCGATGTCGCTCGGGTCTTGTAATGAGTATCCGTACTCATATACCAGTTGGTCCTACCGACAAAAGAAAGGGGAGAGAACGTGAACAACTTTCTACGTTTGATTGGAAGGCGTCTTGTCGCGCTGCCGATCATGGCATTGGGCGTCACCGTCCTGGTGTTCTTCCTTATGTCGTTCTCCAAGACCGACCCCGCCTATACGGCGTTGGGTGACGGTGCCTCGCCCGAGGCGGTTGCCGAGTACCATGAGAAGTATGGTCTGGACGACCCCTGGCCCGTGCGCTACGTGCGCTATATGGGCGATCTGATCCATGGCGACATGGGCACCTATGGTGCTGCTCGCAACTCCGTTGCCAAGCGCATCTCCACGGCCTTGCCCGTCACGATGCAGCTGACCTTTATCGGCCTTGCCATCGGAGCGGTCGTTTCGTTTTTGCTCGGCGTCATCGCGGCACTGTATCGCGACAAATGGCCGGATCAAGTGATCCGCGTCTTTTCCATTGCCGGCTTGGCAACCCCGTCGTTCTGGCTTGCCGTTCTGTTGATCCTGCTGTTCTCTTCCTACCTTAAGGTGCTTCCGGCGTCCGGTGCTCTGCCGCACTTCACCACCAACCCGGCCGGCTATCTGGGACGTATGATCATGCCCGCCATCGCCTTGGCATTTCCGCTGACGGGCCAGATGACTCGTATCGTGCGTACCGCCATGGTCGAGGAGCTCGACAAGGATTACGTCCGTATGGCTCGCGGCGCCGGCGTTCCCGAGAAGGTCGTCGTCGGCATCAACGTTCTTCGCAATGCGCTGATCACCCCGGTCACCACCCTCGGTCTTAAGATCGGTTACCTCATGGGCGGCGCCGTCGTCATCGAGGTTATCTTCAACCTCCCCGGCATGGGTACCGCGATCCTGCAGGGCGTTCAGGGCAACGAGGCGAACCTGGTCCAGGGCGTCGTCATCGTCGTTGCTCTTGCCTTCATCATCATCAACATCGTGGTTGACATGCTCTACCTGCTCATCAACCCGCGCATCAGGACGGTGTAGATTATGGTAAAGATTCGAGAGAAGCAAACCGAGCAGCTCGAGAAGGCTGCCTCCAAGGGGCTCAAGCTCGGTGGCTGGAAGAAGATGACGCTGTCTTCTAAGATTGCCGCCGTCGTGCTGGTGCTGGTCGCCCTGACCGCGATTCTGGCGCCCCTTCTTGCCCCCTATAGTCCGGTCGAGATCTTTACGGCTCGCCAGGCTCCCGGCAACGGATTTATCTTCGGTACCGACGATAAGGGTCGCGACATTCTGTCGCGTATGCTCTACGGTGGTCGTTACTCGCTGATCATCGGCTTTGGCGCCACTGCCATGGCTCTGGTCTGCGGCTCGGTCGTGGGCGCCCTCGCGGCGGTTTCGCGCAAGTCCGTTTCCGAGGCGATCATGCGCATCCTGGACATCATCATGTCCATCCCGGGCATCGCCCTCGCGGCCGTCTTTGTCTCCATCCTGGGCAACTCCGTGCCGTCGATCATCTTCGCCATCGGCTTTATGTACACTCCGCAGATTGCCCGTATCGTGCGCGCCAACATCGTGTCCGAGTACGGCGAGGACTATGTCCGCGCGGTCATCGTTTCCGGCGCCAAGGCTCCGTGGATTTTGATTAAGCATGTTCTGCGTAACTGCATCGCCCCGATCATGGTCTTCACCGTTACCCTGGTCGCCGACGCCATCATCTTCGAGGCCTCGCTGACCTTCATCGGCGCTGGTATCCAGGAGCCTACCGCTACCTGGGGCAACATCCTCGCCGACGCCCGCGGCGGTGTGCTCGCTGGTCGTTGGTGGCAGGCGCTGTTCCCGGGCCTGGCCATCATGATCACCTGCCTGGCGCTCAACATCCTCTCCGAGGGCATTACCGACGCCATGGCCGCTGCTCCCTCCGCCGCCCTGGATCCGACCGATTCCTCCAAGCGCCGCGAGGCCGACCTGCTGGTCTCCGATCCCGTTCGCGCCTACAAGGAGCAGGCTCAGTCCCTGTCCGCCCGTCTTGGCGCCCTGCGCGATGTCGAACTCAAGCGTAACGACCGCCATGTGCCCGATGAGTCCGTTGAGCCGATCCTCTCGGTCCGCGATTTCTGCATCCAGTTTGAGCACCACGGTGATATCAACGTCGTCGACCACGTTAACTTTGACGTCCGTCCCGGCCAGACCATGGGCCTGGTAGGCGAGTCCGGCTGCGGTAAGTCCATCACCACGCTTGCCATCATGGGCCTGACCGACGATGACGAGCATCTTTCCGGCGAGGTTCTCTGGGAGGGCCGCGACCTGCTCAAGATGAGCAAGAAGGAGTGGTTCGGCCTGCGCGGTACCGATATCGCTATGGTCTACCAGGACGCCCTGTCCTCGCTTAACCCCTCCATGCTCATTTCCGCCCAGATGAAGCAGCTCACCAAGCGTGGCGGCACCCGTAGCGCCGAGGAGCTCCTGGAGCTCGTGGGCCTCGACCCCAAGCGTACGCTCGAGAGCTATCCGCATGAGCTTTCCGGTGGTCAGCGTCAGCGCGTCCTGATCGCTATGGCCCTTACCCGCGACCCCAAGCTGGTCATCTGCGACGAGCCTACGACCGCTCTGGACGTTACCGTCCAGAAGCAGGTCATCAAGCTGCTCAACGATCTTCAGGCCAAGCTTGGCTTTGCCATGATCTTCGTTTCGCATGACCTGGCTCTGGTCGCCGAGGTTGCCCATAACATCACGGTTATGTATGCCGGTCAGGTTATCGAGCAGGCACCCACCAAGGAGCTGCTCACCAACCCGATCCACGAGTACACCCGCGGTCTTCTGGGTTCCGTTCTGTCCATCGAGAGCGGTTCGGGTCGCCTGCACCAGGTCCCCGGCGCCGTTCCCAGCCCGCGCGATTTCCCCAAGGGCGATCGCTTCGCGCCCCGCTCGAGCCACCCGCGTATTGGTCTGGACACCCGTCCGGTCTTCAAGCGCGTGCCCGGCACCGAGCACTTCTATTCCGAGCTCCCCGACGAGGTGCTCAAGGCAAATGGTTTGACCCCTCACGCGGAGGTGATGTAGATGAGCGAGACCGCAGTCAACGGCGTCGAGCCGATCATCTTCCTTGATGACGTCCACGTCACCTTTAGGACCCGTACCGGCTCGATTCTGCACCCCAACCTGGTTCACGCCGTCCAAGGTGTAACGATTAAGCTCATGCCCGGACAGACCATCGGCATCGTCGGCGAGTCCGGATGCGGAAAGTCCACCACCGCCAACGTCATGTGCGGCCTGCAGGCCCCTACGAGTGGCAAGGTCTACTTTAAGGGCAAGGACGTTACCAAACGTACCGCCGAGGACCGTCGCCACATGGGTCGCGTCATCTCGGTCGTGTTCCAGAACCCGGCCACGGCGCTCAACCCCCGCATGGTCGTTCGCGAGCAACTGCTCGACCCCATGCGCGTCCACAACCTGGGTACCGAGGCCGAGCAGGAGAAGCGCGTCAAGGAGCTCTTGGAGCTCACCGGTCTGCCCAGCTCCGCCGCCGAGGTTCTTCCCGGCCAGCTTTCGGGCGGCCAGCGCCAGCGCGTCGCAATTGCCCGTGCCCTGTCGCTGAACCCCGATGCCATCATCGCCGACGAGCCCACCTCGGCTCTGGACGTTTCGGTCCGCGCGCAGATTCTGAACCTGCTGACCGACCTTAAGAAGGAGCTCGGCCTGGCCATGGTGTTCATCAGCCATGACATCCAGACGGTCCGCTATATCTCTGACGACATCATCGTTATGAATGGTGGCAAGATCGTCGAGCAGGGCGAGGCCAAGCAGGTCTTCCAGCACCCCCAGGACCCCTACACCAAGATGCTGCTCGGCGCTGCGCCGTCGCTGCTGCATCCCAAGCTCGGCGAGTAGCCTCGCTTTCCCTCCCGTGCGCCCGGTTCCCTTGCCGGGCGCACCTCCGTTGCGATTTCGAAAGGTTGGGTTCACGAGCCATGCCAAGTGCTCAGGAGCTACAACATCAATTTGGTGAATATCGAGGCGCCATGCCCCGTCCATCAGATTTCGATCTCTTTTGGAAGGATCGCATGGCCGAGGCCGACGCCGTCGGGCTTGACTATGCGATCGAGGCGGCACCGATTGCCGACGCCGCGACCTGCCAGTTTTTTGACCTCTGGTATACCGGCATGTGCGGCGCCCGCCTGCATGCCAAGTATCTCAAGCCGGTTTCGGACGAGCCCGTGCCGCTGGTGCTTCAGTTCCACGGCTATCCGGGTGCAAGCCGCAGCTGGTTTGAGCAGGCGTCGTTTGCGGGCATGGGCATGGCACTCATCGCCCTCGACTGCCCCGGCCAAGGAGGTCCCTCCGAGGACATTGGTGGATTTGAGGGCACAACGGTCGCGGGCCATATCGTTGCCGGTATCGACGGCGACCCGGCCAACCTCTACTATGTCCGCTTGCACCAAGATATTCGCATCCTGTGCCGCATCGTTCGCGAGCTCGAGGGCATCGATCTTGCGCGTGTGTTTGTTAACGGCGCGTCGCAGGGCGGCGGTTTGGGCATTGCTACCTGTGCGCTTAACAGCGAGCTTATCAATCGCGCCGCCATCCTCTATCCCTTCTTATCGGACTTCCGCCTGGTTTGGGATCTGGACGCCGACGATATTGCCTACGAGGGTCTGCGCTATTGGTCGCGTTGGTTTGACGAGGACTCGACTCGTATCGAGGAAGCCTATGCCAAGCTGGCGTACTTCGATTCCAAGAATTTTGCCCCCATGGTCAAGTGCCCCGTGCTGTTTGGCACGGGCACGGCCGATATCGTCTGTCCGCCGGCAACGCAGTTTGCGGTGTACAACAACCTGTCCTGCGACAAGCGTCATGAGTTCTTTGAAGGCTTTGGCCACGAGGAGATTCAGGATTTTGACGATCTGATCATTCCGTTTTTCTGTGAGGGAGGGGAGGCTCATGTCTAAGTGCGAGAGCAATGTTGACGAGCTGATAGTCCCCGGGCTCGTGGGAATTCCTGGAACGGTTTCGTCAAGGCTCGCAGAATATCAGGACTGGCACGGTGATGTCCAAGCAGATGTTTCTGATTTAGAGACATGCGCTTCGAATCTTGAGATTCAAGGCCTGGCCATTACGGCAATTGACTTTGTTAACCCCTGCGCCCGTTACTCGGAGGTTTCCTTTAAGCTCGGTGACGATGTGGTCCACGCTCGTTTGATTGAGCCTGTCGGTCGTGCCCGAGTATCTGAGCGCGTGCCGCTGTGCCTGATGTTCCATGACATCGATCGGCCTGTGCGCGGCTGGCATCACATGACGAGATTTGCCGCCATGGGGTATGCCGTCCTCGCGCTGGATGACGATGTTGCTGGTGCGGACGACCTGCAGCGGGGGATTGCTTCGCCCGCTTTTGTCGAGCGCGTCCGTTGGGGCTGCGCGATGGCGAAGGTTGCGCGCAATCTTGATGGCGTGGACTCCGATCGCATTTTTGCGTGGGGCGAGGGCCTTGGCGGCGGTGTTGCGCTGGCGGTTTCCGCTCTGGACGAGCGGGGCCTTGCCTGCACGGCGGTTGCCAATCCAATTCCCGGTGGCCTCGAGGCTCTGTCGTCTCGGGTGCGCGGATCGGTGCTCATGGGCACATCGCTTATGGACGCCGTGAGCGATCCCAAGGGTCAGTTTGCCGTATTCAACGGTCTTGAGTGCGACCGAAGGCATATCATCTATGCCAAATACGCTCACGAGCGCATCAATGCGTTCGAAAACGAAGTCGTCGACTTCTTTAACCAAACGTTCTGCCCGTGTTCTTTGGCCTAGACGGCCTGGACACTGCCAACAAGAGTGGGCGGCATAGGGCCGCTCGCCAGACAACTAAGGAGATTCTTGTGGCAACTCAGAAATTCACCGGCGTTATCCCTCCCGTCGTTGTTCCCGATACCGAAGACCACCAGCTCGATGTTGCCTCCTTTGAGCGCAGCATCAACCGCATGATCGATGCCGGCGTCGATGGCCTGTTCTTCCTGGGATCCTCGGGCGAGGTCGTCTTCTCCACCGACGAGCGCCGTCGCCAGATTGTCGCCGAGGCCGTGCGCATCGTCGACCACCGCGTGCCTGTTCTGGTCGGCATCATCGACACCGAGACCGAGCGCATGATCGAGCACGGCAAGGTCGCTCAGGAGCTGGGTGCCGATGCGCTTGTCGCCACCTGCCCGTTCTATGCCCTGCAGGGCATGACCGAGGTCGAGGAGCACTTCCGCATTCTGCACGAGGAGCTCGACCTGCCCATCTTTGCCTATGACATTCCCGTGTGCGTTCACACCAAGCTCCCCTGGAAGCTCCTTGCCAAGCTCGGCGCCGAGGGCGTCCTTGCTGGCGTCAAGGATTCCTCGGGTGATGACATCTCGTTCCGCTACCTCGTTCAGGAGAACGAGAAGAACGGCCATCCGATGAGCATCCTTACCGGTCACGAGGTCGTTGTCGACGGCGCTTACCTCGGTGGCGCCGACGGCTCTGTCCCGGGTCTCGCTAACGTTGAGCCCGAGGGCTACGTGCGTCAGTGGAAGGCCGCTCAGGCTGGTGACTGGGCTACCGTCAAGGCCGAGCAGGATCGCCTCAATGAGATTTCGCACATCTGGGACGTTACCTCGGGCGTCCAGGGCTATGCCGGTGGCGTCGGCGCCTTCAAGACCGCTATGAACCTCATGGGCATCTTCGACAGCCCGACCATGCCGCGCCCGGTGAAGGCCATGACCGGCGAGAACGTCGAGGCGATTAAGAAGGTCCTCCAGGACAACGGTCTCCTGTAAAGCTTCCCCAGGCACCCGACCTCGCCGTTCAACCGTGCGGTCATGACCCATTAGGTCAATGGCCACACGGTTTCTCGGCAAACTCGGGCACCTGGAAAACCTTTACCGCGCTGTTACGGCTAGCCTGACGGCGCATTTTCTGTAGTTGTTTATATCTCCTAAGGAGAGCGACATGGAGAACAAGTACGTTTGCTCCGTCGATATCGGCGGCACCAAGATTGCGACTGCCATTATGGAGTATCCGGCTGATGGCGGCGTGCCCCATCCGGTCTTTGAAGCTGAGGTTCCCACCGAGGCCCAGGAGGGTGGCGAAGCGGTCTTCCAGCGCATCGAGGCGTCTATCAAGGCAGCTCTTGAGGCAAATCCCGATGTCGAGGTCCTCGGAGTTGGCATCGGCGCTGCCGGTGTCGTCGACCCCAAGACGGGCGCCATCGCGTATGCCAACGAGATTATGCCTGGCTGGTCCGGCGTTCAGTTGGGGCCGCGTCTGCGCGAGGACCTTGGTCTTCCCGTTGCCGTTGTGGGCGACGTGCAGGCTCATGCTCTGGGCGAGGCCCACTGGGGCGTCGGCAAGGGTAAGTTCTCCGTCTTGTGTCTTGGCATCGGTACGGGCATCGGCGGCGCATATGTCGAGAACGGCCGCGTGATGCAGGGCTTCCACGGTGCTGCCGGTCATATGGGCCACATCGAATGCTCGGCTGCCGCCGGCATTCCCTGCGCCTGCGGGCGTTCCGGCCATCTTGAGTCGGTTGCTTCGGGTACTTCCATTGGTCGTATGTACGATGAGCGCTTTGGCCGCGTCGACCCCAGCCGTCCTTCGGTCGGTCGCGACGTGAACGACCTGTGCCGCGCGGGCGACGCAAAGGCGACCGAGGTCATCCATGACGCCGGCTTTGCGCTGGGCGCCAGCTTGGGCTCGCTCGCTAACATCCTGGACCCTGAGGTCATTGTGCTTTCGGGCGGCGTAATTCACCAAGGTCCCGATTGGCGTTCGCAGACGTGGAAGGATTCGGTGCACGAGGGCTATGCCAGCCAGGCGCTCGATCCGCTTCAGGACACGCCGATCCTCATCGGTTCTCTGGAGGGCGATGCTCCGCTCATCGGTGCCGCTGAGCATCTTCTTGCCTCGTTAAAGTAAACGTATCTGCTGTAGGAGCCTCCCGAGACAACACGCCTCGGGAGGCTGTTCTGAGAAAGGTTGCAGCCTTATGACCGTCGATCCTTTGATTCAATCCCTGAAGGGTAAGCTCGTCGTGAGCGTTCAGGCGTATATGGGCGAGCCGCTTCGTACGCCCGAGACCATGGCTCAAATGTCTCGCGCTTGCGAACTCGGCGGCGCCGCCGCCATTCGCTGCCAGGGCCTTGCCGACATTGCCGCCATTAAGGGTCGCTGTGAGGTTCCTGTTATCGGCCTGTGGAAGGATGGACACGAGGGCGTCTATATTACACCGACGCTGCGTCACGCCCGCGCCTGCGTTGCTGCCGGTGCCGATATCGTGGCGATCGACGCCACCGATCGTCCGCGCCCCGATGGCAAGACGGTCGAGGATACCTTCCGCCCGCTGCACGAGGAGGGTGTGCTCCTGATGGCGGATTGTGCCACCATCGAGGACATTCGCCGTGCGGTTGATATGGGCTTCGACCTGGTATCCACCACGCTTTCTCACGGTGTCGCCGCCATCGACTGCACCATGGCCGATGGCCCCGATCTGCCGCTCCTGCGTCAGGCGACCGAGGAATTCCCCGGTCTCCCCATCATCTGCGAGGGCCGCGTGCATACGCCCGAGGAGGCTCGCGCTGCAATCGACGCCGGTGCCTGGGCTGTTGTCGTCGGCACCGCTATCACGCACCCCACGAGTATTACGAGTTGGTTCAAGGCTGCGCTTGAGGCGTAAAACGAGCCTCGTTTCCGCTCGGGGCGGTATACTCAATACAGGCAATTGACCGCGCGGGATCCGGGTTGCTGGGTCCCGCGTTTGTTTTATGGGAGGCAGCACATGCAAAAGGGAGATGCCATGGATGCGGCGGAGCGCTCGGAGCGCATCCCCGATATCGTCATCATCACCGGAATGTCCGGATCGGGCCGCACACAGGCCATGCACGTGTTTGAGGACATGGGCTATTTTTGCATCGATAACCTGCCTCCGCGTCTCATCGCCCAGCTTGCCGAACTCGTCGGCATCAATACGGGTGTGGGTAGGCATCTCGCCGTCACCTGCGATTTGCGTAGTCAGGGACTGTTTGACGAGTTGCTCGATGCGGTCGCCGCGCTCGAAGAGCGCGAGATGAGCTGCGACATCGTGTTCCTGGAGGCGTCTGACGAGGTGCTGATTCGTCGCTACAGCGAAAATCGCCGCCGTCATCCCATTGCAAAGCCGGGGGAGACGACGGCCGATGCCATTCAGCGTGAGCGCCTTCAGCTACAGGGCGTGCGCGACCGAGCCGATATGATTATCGACACGAGCCGTCTGCGCACCTCTGCGCTGCGCAACAAGCTACGTATGGCATTTTCCGAGCTGTCCGACCAGCAGCTCATGGACGTCCACGTGTTCTCGTTTGGCTTTAAGCACGGCATGCCCGTCGAGGCGGACATTATGATCGACGTCCGCTTCCTGCCCAATCCGTTCTACGATCCCGAGATGCGCACGATGACCGGTCTCGATAAAAAGGTCTCCGATTTTGTTCTGGACCATCCCAAGACGCAGGAGTTTTGGAAGGCTTGGACACAGCTGCTCGATACGGTAATGCCGGGTTATATCGCGGAGGGCAAGCCACAGCTTTCTATCGCCATTGGCTGCACGGGCGGCCAGCACCGCAGCGTTGCCATTGCCGAGGCCACGGCCCGTTACCTGGAAGGCGCTCAGTATCACGTGAGCATCTCCCACCGCGACCTGTCGCGCGCCAACACGAAGGCATAGGCCTGCATGTCGTTTACCGCTGAGGTGCGCGACGAGCTTGCGCGCTGCGAACCCGAATGTGAATACTGCGACTTGTCGACGCTTGCCGCCCTCACGCGCGTGAGTGGTACGCTCTCGCTTACCGGCTCTGGGCGGTATCGTTTGACGGTTGCGACTGAGACGGGAGCCGTCGCGCGCACGATGATCACGCTGACGCATCGCATCCTTAAGCTCAAAACGGAGTTCACCGTTCGCAAATCTGTCTTGCATAAGGTTCGAAACTATCTCATCACCTTGCCTGATCAGCCCGATTTGGATAAGGCTCTGGTGCTGCTGGGTATCCTCGACCGGAGGGGAGGACTTGTCGCCGGCGTGCCCCGACATATCGTTGCGCGTCCTTGCTGTAGACTTGCCTATATCCGCGGTGCGCTCATCGCGGGCGGCTTCGTGGCCGATCCACGCGGCGACTTTCATTTGGAGATCGCGGTGCAGGGCGAGCAATATGCCAAGGGGCTTTGCGACCTGTTGGAGCAGATTGGGGTCCATGCGCGTGTTAATGCACGGCGGGGGTCATATGCCGTGTACATTAAGAGCGCCGAGGAAATCGAGCATCTTTTAAAGCTGATTGGTGCCAAGCGCAGCGTTGCCGAGATTGAGGAGGCGCGCGCGGTCAAGTTGGTTAAGAACGATGTGAACCGTCGCGTGAACGCCGAGCTCGCCAACCAGACCAGAAGTGCCGGTGCCGCCCAACATCAGCTTGCGCTTATCGATGAGCTCGAGCAGCGTGGCCTTCGCGATGCGCTTCCGGATGCCTTGGCGGTCTTTTGCGACCTGCGCGAGCGCTATCCCGATCTGTCACTGCGTGATTTGGGGGAGATGGCTGATCCTCCCTTGTCGAAGTCAGCCCTCTACCATCGAGTTTTGAGGCTTGAAAAGCTCATTGAAGCAAACAAGTAGTTTAAAGTATCGACGTATATACGGATTTAGCTGCTATTTTATTCTTTAAAACGTTTTAACGAAAATTTGATTTTCAATTTCGAGCATTCTCGTGAAATTCAAGTCAAAAAAAAGGTATATTAGGCGAGTGGTTAGTTTGTGGGCCTCAACGGCAGGCGCTGTAGCTTGCGGGGGCCTTACGAAAGGAGACACAATGGCAGTAAAGGTTGCTATTAACGGCTTCGGTCGCATCGGTCGTCTGGCTTTCCGTCAGATGTTCGGTCATGAGGGCTCCGAGATCGTCGCTATCAACGACCTCACCTCTCCCGATATGCTCGCTTACCTGCTGAAGTACGACTCCACGCAGGGCAACTATGCTCGCGATCACGAGGTCGTTGCTGGCGAGGATTCCATCACCGTTGACGGCAAGGAGATCAAGATCTACAAGGAGGCCGACGCCAACAACCTGCCTTGGGGCGACCTCGACGTCGACGTCGTTCTCGAGTGCACCGGCTTCTACACCAGCAAGGCTAAGGCTCAGGCTCACATCAACGCTGGCGCCAAGAAGGTCGTCATCTCCGCTCCGGCTGGCAGCGATCTGCCCACCATCGTGTACAACGTCAACCATGAGACGCTGACCGCTGAGGACAACATCATCTCCGCTGCTTCCTGCACCACCAACTGCCTCGCCCCGATGGCCAAGGGTCTGAACGACTTCGCTCCCATCGTGTCCGGTATCATGACCACCATCCACGCCTTCACCGGCGACCAGATGCCGCTTGACGGCCCGCAGCGCAAGGGCAACTTCCGTCGCTCCCGCGCCTGCTCCGAGAACATCGTCCCGAACACCACGGGCGCTGCCAAGGCCATCGGCCTGGTTCTCCCCGAGCTCAACGGCAAGCTCATCGGTGCCGCCCAGCGCGTCCCGACGCCGACCGGCTCGCTGACCAACCTCTACGCCGTCGTTGACAAGAAGGTCACCGTCGACGAGGTCAACGCTGCCATGAAGGCCTACGCCGAGACCATCCCCGATACCTTCGCCTACAACGAGGACCAGATCGTCTCCCGCGACATCGTCGGCGAGACCCACGGCTCCATCTTCGACGCCACGCAGACCATGGCCTCCGACCTCGGCAACGGCCAGACCCTGGTGCAGGTCACCTCTTGGTACGACAACGAGAACTCCTACACCTCCCAGATGGTCCGCACCATCAAGTACTTCGAGAAGTTCGTTGCTTAATTTAGCTTTTAGCGAATAGCTCGTTGAGCGTCTAAAGAAGGGCGCGGCCTCATAGGGCTTACACCCTAGGGTCGCGCCCTTTTTATAAGAAATCGTCTGCCGTAATGGGAGGCAGACACGTACGAAAGGTAGAAGCAAACATGGCCTTTACCAAGAAGACCGTCCGCGACATCGATGTCGACGGCAAGCGCGTTCTCGTCCGCGTTGACTTCAACGTGCCTATCAAGGATGGCGTCGTTGGCGACACCACCCGTATCAAGGCTGCCCTGCCCACCATCAACTATCTCGTTGAGCACAACGCTCGCGTCATCCTCATGAGCCACCTCGGCCGTCCCGATGGCACCGGCTTCCAGCCCGAGTTGTCCCTCGAGCCCGTCGCCAAGAAGCTCGCCGAGCTCTCTGGTCTCGACGTTGCCTTTGTCGCCGACACTTACGGCGAGAAGGCTGCCGAGGCTGTCGCCGCCGTCGAGCCGGGCAAGGTTCTCGTTCTCGAGAACGTCCGCTTCGATAAGCGTGAGAAGAAGAACGATCCCGAGATCGCCAAGAAGCTCGCTTCCTATGGTGACGTCTTCGTTCTCGATGCCTTCGGCACCGCCCACCGCGCCCAGGGTTCCGTCGTGGGCCCCGCCGCTTACCTGCCTGCCGTCGCTGGCTTCCTGCTCGAGAAGGAGGTCGACACGCTGACCGGCATCTTCGCCGAGCCCGAGCGCCCCTTCGTCGCCATCGTCGGCGGTTCCAAGGTTTCCTCCAAGATCGGCGTTCTCGATCACCTCATCGACTCCGCTGACACCCTGATCATCGGTGGCGGCATGGCCTACACTTTCTTCCTGGCTCAGGGCCTGACCGTCGGTCAGTCCCTCAAGGAAGAGGACTGGGTCGAGCGCGCTGGCGAGATGCTCAAGAAGGCCGAGGAGAAGGGCGTCAAGATCCTGCTCCCCATCGACAACCGTGTTGCCGATCACTTTGGCGAGGACGCTGTCCCCGAGGTTGTCGCTTCCGACGCTATCCCCGACGATCGTGAGGGCATGGACATCGGCCCCAAGACCGAGGAGCTTTACGCCGAGGCCGTCAAGGGCGCCAAGACCGTGTTCTGGAACGGCCCCATGGGCGTCTTCGAGTTCGATAACTTCGCTCACGGCACCCAGGCTATCGCCGAGGCTGTCGCCGAGGCCGACTGCACCTCGATCATCGGCGGTGGCGATTCCGTCGCAGCTGTCAACAAGTTCAACCTGGCCGACAAGATGAGCTGGATCTCCACCGGTGGTGGCGCTTCCATGGAGCTCGTCGAGGGTAAGGCCCTGCCCGGAGTGGAGGCGCTTCTCGATGCCTAATCGCACCCTTCTTATCGCTGGTAACTGGAAGATGAACAACGACGTCGCCGAGGCTGCCAAGCTCGCCGACGAGCTGGCTCAGGCTCTGCCCGAGGTTCCGGCTGGCGTCGAGGTGCTCGTCTGCCCTCCGACCATCGACATCACCACGGTTCATGACCGCATTCAGGCTGCCCCCATCGCCCTCGGTGCACAGAACGTGTACTGGGAGGCCAAGGGTGCCTTCACCGGTGAGTCCTCTTGCGACATGCTCAAGTCCGCTGGCTGCACCTACTGCATCATCGGTCACTCCGAGCGTCGCGACTACTTCCACGAGACCGACGAGGACCAGAACAAGAAGGCCAAGGCTCTCGTTGCCGCCGGTCTTGTTCCCGTCTTCTGCTGCGGCGAGTCCCTTGAGGTTCGCGAGGCCGGCACCTATGTCGAGCACGTCGTGAACCAGGTCAAGGCTGGCCTTGCTGGTCTTGAGATCACCTGCCCCAAGCAGGTCGTCGTCGCCTACGAGCCCATCTGGGCCATCGGCACCGGCAAGACCGCTACCGCCGAGGACGCCCAGGAGGTCTGCGGCGCTATCCGTGAGACCCTCAAGGAGATGTTCGGCGAGGAGCTCGCCAACGGCATCCGCGTTCTCTACGGTGGTTCCGCCAAGCCCGGTAACATCGCCGAGCTCGTCGCCAAGCCCGACGTTGACGGCGCCCTCGTGGGCGGCGCTTCGCTCAAGGCTGCCGACTTCGCCTCTATGGTCGTCAAGGCAGGCGAGTAGGACATATGGCACAGCGTCATCTTCCTGCACTCCTGATCATCATGGACGGCTGCGGCCTGGCTCCGGCTGATGGCGAGAACGCCGTCGCCGCTGCCAAGACGCCCTTCCTTGATGGCCTGTACGAGAAGTATCCTCACACCACGCTCGGTGCTTCGGGCGAGGACGTGGGCCTTCCCGACGGCCAGATGGGCAACTCCGAGGTGGGTCACCTCAACATCGGTGCCGGTCGCATCGTGTTCCAGGAGCTTTCGCGCATCAACAATGCCATCAAGGACGGCTCCATCGCCAAGAACGAGGTTTTCGTCAAGGCCATGGACGATGTCAAGGCTGACGGCAAGACTCTCCACCTCATGGGCCTTATGAGCCCTGGCGGCGTTCACTCCCACATGAACCACGTCGAGGCTCTGGTCAAGATGGCTGCCGAGCATGGTGTCAAGACCGTTCGCGTCCACGCCTTCATGGATGGCCGCGACGTCGACCCGCAGTCCGGTGCTGGCTACATGAGCGAGTTCTGCGCCTTCCTGGCTAAGATCTCCGAGGAGACCGGTTGCGACGCTCGCGTTGCCACCGTCTCGGGCCGTTATTGGGCCATGGACCGCGATAATCGTTGGGAGCGCATCCAGCGCGCCTACGACGTCATGGTCAACGCGTCCGATGCCGATGTCGACCCCGTTGCCGGTATCAAGGCCTACTACGAGAAAGATCCGCGCGGCGACGAGTTCGTCGAGCCCTTCGCTGCCCACAACGAGGGCATCCACGAGGGCGACGCGGCTATCTTCTTCAACTTCCGTCCCGACCGCGCTCGTCAGATGACCCGCGTGTTCACGGACAAGGAGTTCGACGGCTTTGAGCGCGAGCAGATCAAGCTTTCGCACTTTGTGACGATGACCGAGTACGATCCGACGTTTGACGTCGAGGTCGCCTTCCCCAAGACGTTCCCCGAGAACGTTCTGGCCGACGTTATCGCCGCCAATGGTCTGAAGCAGCTGCACACCGCCGAGACCGAGAAGTACGCCCACGTGACGTTCTTCCTCAACGGCGGCATCGAGGAGCCCAAGGAGGGCGAGGAGCGCGTGCTCGTCGCTTCCCCCAAGGTTGCTACCTACGATCTGCAGCCTGAGATGAGCGCTCCCGAGGTTACCGAGAAGCTCGTCGCCGCTATTAACGAGGATCGCGCTGATTTCTACATCGTGAACTTCGCCAACTGCGACATGGTTGGTCACACCGGTGTTTTCGACGCCGCCGTTAAGGCCGTCGAGGCTGTTGACGATGCCCTGTCCAAGGTTGTCCCGGCGATTCTCGCTAAGGGCGGCTTTGCGCTGATTACCGCCGATCACGGCAACGCCGATCACATGTTTGACGTTGCTTCCGACGGTTCCAAGCATCCGTTCACGGCTCACACCACCAACCGCGTGCCGTTCATCATCGTTGATGAGAAGGCACAGCTCACCGGTATCGAGGACGGCCGTCTTTCCGATATCGCTCCGACCATGCTCACCATGGCTGGTATTGAGCCTTCCGCCGAGATGACGGGCCGCGTGCTCGCCACCGAGGCCTAATAGAAAACAAATACCGTTTTCTAGTAAGGGGGTTGTCCACAACCGGACAACCCCCCTTTTTTTGGTATTTCTGCCATTTCCACCCCGTCCTTGAGTGGCAGGTAGGGGAGAGCGGGGGATTGTGGTACAGTACTGGAGTTTGAACTGTTCTATTAAGGAGCTTATCTATGGGTCCGTTCCAGATTCTTCTGTTTGTCGTTTGGGCTGTCTCTGCCGTGGCGCTGACGATTCTCGTCCTGATGCATTCCGGTAAGGGCACCGGCGTTTCGGATATGATCGCTAGCTCGCTGTATAACTCCAGCTCTGCCACAGGCGTTATGGAGCAGAACCTCGACCGCCTGACCGTCATCATGGCTGTCGTGTTTGCCGTGTGCGTCGTGCTGTGCATGTTCTTCTTCCCGCAGGGCATCGTGGGCTACTAATTACGAGCCGCATAAGTACTTGTAAAGGGTTCCGCAAGTGCGGGACCCTTTTTGTTTACATATTCGTAACAGAGTCAAAAATATCACCACATACTTCGCCCAACTAAAGAAATTCTTGACCGTTAACCGGAATTAGCGCCAAATCGTGAATAAAATGCGCTACTGTATTGCAAAACGTTGGCCTGTTGTGCATAACCAGCCATAGCAACGGGCGGCGTTTTGATGGTTCGGATCGGATTGTCTCGACATGTGTCCGACTGAACATTTCTTTGTCCTATCTCATAAGGAGGATGGCATGGCTGATTCTATGTTCCACCAGCCCGTTATGGGTCGTCGCGCCTTTGTTGGCGGCACCCTCGCTGCGAGCTCCATGGCTTTTCTTGCCGCATGCGGCAAGAAGGGCGGCGACGCTTCCGGTTCTGAGTCCGGTTCGACGCTGAACTTCTACATTAACAACCCGGTCTGCATCGACCCCTACAATGTCCAGGAGGACCAGGGCACTCAGGTCGAGTACCAGCTCTTTGACGCTCTGACCTCTTATGACGCCGAGAAGGGCGAGATCGTTCCGCTGGCTTGTGAGTCCTTCGAGGCCAACGACGACGCCACCGAGTTCACCTTCAAGATCAAGAAGGCCAAGTTCCACAACGGTGACGACGTTACCTCCAAGTCCTTCAAGCTCGGTTGGGAGCGTCTGGTCAACACCAAGTCGGCCATCGCTACCGAGTACGGCCCTTCTGAGGTCTCCTATCACCTTTCCATGGTCGAGGGCTATGACGACCTGCTTGCCGGTAACGCCACCGAGCTCAGCGGTGTTACTTGCCCCGACGATGAGACCCTCGTCGTCAAGTTGACTTCTGCTTACGCCGACTTCCCCTTCGTCGCCTCTCACCCGGCTCTGTCCCCGGTTCCCGAGTGCGCCGAGTCCGATGCCAAGAGCTTCTATCTTGCACCGGTCGGTAACGGCCCGTTCATGATGGACGGCAAGTGGGAGGATGGTCAGGAGATCAACCTCAAGAAGTTCGACGATTACTATGGCGACAAGGCCAAGATCGATGGCATCCACTTCCAGGTCATCAAGGACATGGAGACCGCTTACAAGGAGTTCCAGGCCGGTAACCTCGATGTCTGCGACGTTCCCGTTGCTCAGATCGATGCCGCCAAGAAGGATCGCGGCGTATCCAAGGACGGCTACACCATGGGCGACGGCGAGCGCATGCTGCTTGGCGCCGAGCCTTCCACCTACTACCTGACCTGCAACAACACGGCTGAGCCGTTCAACAACGCCGACCTGCGCAGGGGTATCTCCCTGGCCATCAACCGTGAGGCCATCTGCAAGACCATCTTCAAGGGTACCCGTACTCCCGCCGACGGCATTGTTCCTCCGGGCATCGATGGCTACAAGGAGGGCGCATGGGAGTTCTGCGCCTACGACGTCGACAAGGCTAACGAGTACCTCGACAAGGTTGCTCCCGCTGGCGCTGACGGCGATCGTGGCATTAACGTGACTCTGTCCTACAACCAGGACGGTGGCCACAAGGAGATCATGGAGTCCATCATCGGCGACCTCGCCAAGGTTGGCGTTACCGCTGTCTCCGATACCCCCGAGTGGTCTGCCCTGCTCGAGCAGTATCAGAACTTTAACTATCAGTTCGGTCGTCTGGGTTGGATTGCCGACTACCCGATCATGGACAACTTCCTGTATCCGCTGTTCCACTCCGACTCCCTTGGTGGCGACAACCGCTCCGGTTACAACAACCCCGAGTTCGACGCCAAGGTCGACGAGGCCCGTACCACGGTTGACGATGAAGAGCGCGTCGCTAAGATGCAGGAGGCCGACGCAATGGTCGCTGCCGACTGCCCGGTCATCCCGGTGATGTTCTACACGCACACCATCGTCGGCTCCGATCGCATCAAGCACCTCTATGTCGATCCGCAGAAGCATGCCGAGCTGGGTACCGCTGAGCTCGCCTAAGAGTTTGCAGCTTCCGTGAGGGTCAAGTATTTACGTAGACCTCATGGGAAACATACAGTTCTCCCTAACCTGGGGTAAACTGGCTGATGGTAATTTTGGGATGCCGGTCTGGCGATCGGCATCCCATTTAGGTTAATCCCTAGATAGGGGAGTGGTATGGGTAAGTACATCGTTAAACGTGTGCTTCAGTTCATCCCGGTGTTTTTGGGCGTTACGCTGATTCTGTTCGCCCTCCAGAATATCGTGCCGGGAGACCCGATCAAGCTGATCGGTGGAGACAAGGCTCTGTCCCCCGAGGTGGAGCTTCAGCTTCGCGTTCGCTATCACCTGGTCCAGTCGGACGAGGACGGCAACGCGATCCTTGACGAGAACGGCGACCCCGTTCAAACGTCGCTCGTGGACCGTTACTTGTATTACATGGACGGTCTGCTTCATGGCGATCTGGGCAATTCGTATCAGCGCAAGCTGCCGGTTACGGAAATCTTTGCCCAGAAGTATCCGTATACGGTCAAACTTGCCGCGTGCGCCATTGTGCTCGAGGCAATCATGGGCATCGGTGCGGGTATCATTTCGGCGGTAAAGCGTTATTCCTTCTGGGATATTTTGGTAACGCTCACCACGTCGATCCTCGTTGCGGTCCCGGCCTTCTGGCTCGGTATGTTGCTGCAGCTGTTCTTTGGCGTCATCCTCAAGGACGCCACGGGCGGTGCATTCTCCATGCCGATCTCGGGTGCCGGCGGTTCCAGCTCTCAGTATCAGGATTGGATGCACTATGTGCTTCCGACCATTACGCTGGCTTCGGTTTCGACCGCTTACGCCGCCCGCATCATGCGCTCGCAGCTGCTTGACGTCATGAACCAGGATTACATCCGCACGGCAAAGGCCAAGGGTCTCTCCAATCGCGCGATCATCGTCAAGCATGCGCTTAAGAATGCACTCATCCCCGTCGTTACCTATATTGGTGTCGACTTCGGTGGCATGCTTTCGGGCGCCATCCTGACCGAGACGGTCTTTAACTGGCCCGGTATCGGCTATGAGGTCTATCGCGCCATTAGCATGCGTGACTGGCCCATCGTTATGGGCGGCGTTACGCTCATCGTCGTCGTCGTTATGGTGATCAACCTGCTCGTCGACATTAGCTATGCATTCCTCGACCCGCGCATCCGCCTTGGCGGTCCGTCGGATAAGGCCTAAGGGAGGTACGTCTCATGCAGGAAACTGATTCTCAGTCTCAGGAGCAGGCTACCGCCACCAAGGCCGCATCTGCTCCCGCCAAGTCCCGCACGCTGTGGGGCGACGCTTTTAAGCGTCTTCGCAAGAACAAGCTTGCCGTTATCGGTGTCTGCTGGATCATCATCGTCGTTGTGGTTGCCCTGACCGCAGATCTATGGGCTAAGCCCTGGCTCGGTTCCCCGACGGCTTCCGACTCGACCACCATGGCCCAGACGTCGCTGCTGGCTCCGTGTGCGGAGCACCCGTTTGGCACCGACGCCCTTGGTCGCGACATTCTCGTCCGCGTTATCTACGGTGCACGCGTTTCGCTATCCGTCGGTATTATGGCCACGGCGATCTCCACGGTGATCGGTCTGGTCATGGGCGCTCTGGCCGGTTTCTACGGCGGCATCTGGGATACGATCATCATGCGCTGTGCGGATATCTTCCTGGCGTTCCCGTACGTGCTGTTCGTTGTCGCCATGATCGCCGTTATCGGCCGTGGTCTTCAGAACGTCTTTATCGCCATCGGCATTCTCGGATGGCCTTCGATTGCGCGCGTCTTCCGCTCTGCAATCTTGACGGTCAAGGAAAACGACTATGTTGACGCTGCGCGCGCGATGGGTGCATCTGACGCTCGTATCGTCGTGCGTCACATCTTCCCGAACTCCGTCGCCTCCATCGTGGTCTACGCGACCATGAACATCGGTGGTGCCATTCTGACCGAGTCCGCTCTGTCCTTCCTCGGCATGGGCGTTATTCCGCCTACGCCTTCGTGGGGCTCCATGATTCAGGACGGTCAGCAGTATCTTCTGACTGCTCCCTGGATGATGATCATGCCCGGTCTGGCAATTCTCTCGACGGTGCTCGCCTTCACCCTGCTGGGTGACGGTCTGCGCGACGCCCTCGACGTCAAGATGAAGGACGCATAAGGATGAAGAAGAACAAGAACTATGTGGACCTGAAGGACCAGCCGGTTCCCGAGGGCCAGCATCTGCTCGAGGTCGATGACCTTAAGATGTATTTCCACACCGAGGATGGCGTCGTTCGCGCTGTCGATGGTGTCTCCTACACGCTCGATCGCGGCGAGACCTTGGGCGTCGTCGGTGAGTCCGGCTCCGGTAAGTCCGTGACCGCCATGACCATCATGGGTCTTATCTCGATGCCTCCGGGAAAGATCGAGGGCGGTGACGTTCGCTATCGCGGTCGTTCTATCCTCGAGATGACCGAGGAAGAGATGCAGCACATTCGCGGCAACGATATCGCGATGATCTTCCAGGATCCTATGACCTCCTTGAACCCGGTCTATAAGATTGGCAAGCAGGTGGGCGAGGGCCTTCGTCTGCATCGTGGCTATTCCAAGCAGGAGGCGCTCAAGCGCGCCACCGAGCTTTTGGACCTCGTTGGCATTCCTGAGCCCGAGAAGCGCGTCAATGAGTATCCGCACCAGTTCTCTGGCGGTATGCGTCAGCGCGTCATGATTGCCATGGCTCTTGCCTGCGATCCCGATATTCTGATTGCCGACGAGCCCACGACGGCTCTGGACGTTACCATTCAGGCTCAGATTATCGAGCTCATGCAGGAGATGCAGGAGAAGAACGGCAACGCCATTATCATGATTACCCATGACCTGGGCGTCGTCGCCGATATGGCTGACAAGATCATGGTTATGTACGCCGGCCGTCCCGTCGAGTTCGGTACTGCTGAGGAAATCTTCTACGAGAGCCGCCATCCCTACACCTGGGGTCTTATTCGTTCCATTCCGGAGCAGGCCATCGAGGAGAAGAAGCCGCTTACGCCGATTCACGGCAACCCGCCTTCGCTCATGAACCTGCCCGAGGGCTGCGTCTTCTCTCCTCGCTGCCCCTATGCGACGGACAAGTGCCGCAAGCAGCGCCCCGAGCGTGTTGTCACCGAGTCCGGCCACTATTCTGCGTGCCATTATTCCGGTGACCCTGAGTTCCTCAAGAACGCTCCTGAGACGTCCCGTACGCGCAAGGATTCCAAGAAGGGAGGCGAGGCGTAAATGGCAGACAATAACGAGCGCACTCCGCTGTTGAAGGTCGAGCACCTCTCTAAGGAGTTCCCCGCAGAGTCCGGCATGTTCGCCAAGCGTTTTTCCAAGCGTGTCGTCTCTGCTGTAAATGACATCTCTTTTGAGATTTATCCTGGCGAGACCTTTGGTCTGGTTGGCGAGTCTGGTTGCGGTAAGTCCACCACGGGCCGCACTATCATGCGTCTGACCAAGCCGACGGCCGGTAAGGTGTTCTTCCAGGGCAAAGATGTTGCCGAGATGAGCAAGCATGAGATCAAGGACATGCGTCGCGAGATGCAGTTTATCTTCCAGGATCCTTATGCTTCGCTCAATCCTCGTATGACCATCGGCGAGATCGTCTCCGAGCCCATGACCATTCACGGCGTGGGTACCAAGGAGGAGCGCATTGAGCGTGTCCGCGAGCTTCTCGACGTTGTCGGCCTGAACCCCGAGCACATTAACCGCTATCCGCACGAGTTCTCGGGTGGCCAGCGCCAGCGTGTCGGCATTGCCCGCGCATTTGCGTTGAAGCCCAAGCTGATTATCTGTGACGAGCCTGTCTCTGCACTTGATGTTTCCATTCAGGCCCAGGTTCTGAACCTGCTCAAGGAGCTTCAGGATAAGTTCGGTACCGCATATCTGTTTATCGCCCACGACCTGTCTGTCGTGCAGCACATCTCCGATCGCGTTGCCGTTATGTATCTGGGTAAGATGGTCGAGGTTTCGGACTGGAAGACGCTCTATAGCGAGCCTCACCATCCGTACACGCAGTCGCTGTTGTCTGCCGTACCGGTTCCCGACCCTGATATCCAGAAGACTCGCAAGCGTATCATCCTTGCCGGCGATCCGCCGTCACCGCTGGATCCGCCGACCGGTTGCCGTTTCCACACGCGCTGCCCGATCGCTCAGGGTATCTGCTCTGAGAAGCTTCCTGAGTTTAAGGAAGTTGCACCGGGTCACTGCTGCGCCTGCCACTTCGCGGAGCCGTTCCCGATCAAGGAATCGCACATCGACCTGTAGTCGGTTGTTATCGTCCGGGCCCGTGCTGGACTTAGTTTTCAGAACGTCCTCGACCATGGAAACCCCCTTATCCTGCTCCTTCGGAGCTGCGGATAAGGGGGTTTCCTGGTCTGCGGAATGTTCTGAAAACTAAGTCCAGCACGGGCCCTGCGGTAACTCGGCAGGGGGAGTGCGATTCCTCGATCGCTCACTTAATCTGATGAGAAATTGAGTGAGGCCGGAGCTTTAGCTCCGGCCTCCTCATATAAGGGCTCGGCAAAGCCGAGCCACCAAATTTGCATCAGCCCCCAGAACATGTTTGAGAACTGTGCCTGAAGCATGTACCTCTAGGGCAGGAATGAGGTTGCTTTCCAACGCATTCCGCAGGGGGCGGCATTATTTTGTAGCGCGAAGCGCGGATCAAAATAATGCCGCATGCCCGAGGACGCGTTGGAAAGCAACCTCATTCCTGCCCGAACAGGTCAATCTACATGCGTATTTACAAATTCGTAAACTTTTTTGAAAAAAGTGCTTGCACAGTTCTCGAATCATAGGTTATTATTTTCCTCGTTGAACGCGCGGGTCCAACAAAAGGAACCGCAATTCAATAACATAGCATGTCGGAGTGGCGGAATTGGCAGACGCGCTAGCTTGAGGTGCTAGTGACCGCTTTTTGGTCATGCGGGTTCAAGTCCCGCCTCCGACACCATCGCATTTGAGAAGCCTCTTTGGAGGCTTTTTTGTTACCGATAGACGGTGGGGTCCACGATGGAAACGCTTGAACGCAACGAGTGGGCAGACGTTGCCCAACTAGTCGAGATCACGAGCGATGCTGTCATCATCTGCGAGCTCGACGGAACCATTCTGCATGTGAATAATCGCTTGCTTGGTTTGATGTGCGAGGAACGCGTCGACGTCATCGGTGGAGATGTAAAAGACGTCCTGTACTCGTCTGCTTTTGAACGTGCGACGGAACATCGTCTGCCATTTGAAACCGATGGCACCGAGAGCGAACTGATGCTCAAGCTGAGCGACGGCTCCTTTATCCCCGTCTTGGTTCGCGCCGGCTCCGTAACGCCTCCACGCATCTTTGGACGCCGCGCGCCACGTGTCCTGGTGGCACTTCACAGTATCGAGGAACAGTATTCTCACGACCGTCAACTCAAGCGTGCGTTATCGGAGCTTAGAGTGGCGAACAAGCGTCTCTCTGGCACGCTCTCGGTCATTATGAGCACCGTGGGCTCCGATGAGTTATCCAGCCTGCTTGATACTGTTTTAAATCAGCTTGTCGGAACGCTCGATGCCTCTGGAGCTGCGATTTATTTTTCGGAGAGCGGCGGCTTTAAGCTCCGCGGTGTTTCTAAGGAGCTTGAGGATAGCTATCTGCCCGAGTTTATGCCGTATGGTGCGGGCATCCCGACGTATGTGCTCCGCGAGTCGCGCGCTTGCCGTCTGTCGATTCAGCAGGACCTTGAGGGCGATCGTGTCGCCTCGGGCATGTTTATGGATTTGGACAATCGTTCTAAACATCTGTTGCGCATGCAGGATATGCCTCCGTACCGCAGCGAGATCTGTCTTCCTGTTTTTTACGGTACGCAGATCCTTGGCGTGCTGGAAGTTGGTTGGAAACGCCCTCAGGCACCGCTCGCCTATGACGTTAATGTACTCGAGGTCATTTGCGATTACCTGTCTATCCAGCTGGTCGGCATGGCATCGAGCCTTCGCTCTCGTCGCACGGCCGAGCTTGGCCGCTCGCTCAATGTCTTACGCGATGAGTTGTTTACCTTTCTAGACGATTCCGCCGCGGCTACCCAGGCGGTATCGTCCGAGATCTGCAATATGCTCAACTGCCATTTTTGCCCTGTTGAGTATGACGCCAGTCTGGACTCCTATGTCATAGATTTTGAAGGCGGTAGTCGCGTTGCTTTGCCGGACGATCCCGAGAAGCTTTTCTTTTCTACGACGGCGCCGGCGGCACGTCTGGGAGCTGGCCCTGATGGCTTTGAGGCATCTGTTTTGGGCGGCACGAGTGCCGAGGATCTTAAGCACGTCCGTATAACTCGCGTTGATGAATCGATGCCTATGGGAGGCTGGCTTAGGACGCATGGTCTGCCTTGCCAGGGTCTCTACGTCGACTTCGGCATCGAGGCGGGGCGCCCGCGCTCTGAGGGTGATGGCAAGCACAGCAACGACGCGATTGTTCCTGCTTCTGTTGCGAAGGGCCCGACGACGCGCGCGCTGCTGCTTCGTGATGGCAGCCAAGAGCCGATTGATGACCTTGAATATGACTACTTGGTGCACTTGGCGCATGACTTTGAACTGATCTACGAAGGCGAATCTCAAAAGCGCGAGGAGCGCCATATCGCTCAGACCCTCCAGATCGGCATGAGAAATTCCCTGGGGGATGTTCCGGGTATCGCAACCGATTCGGTATACCTGTCGGCCACGAACTCGGCGTTGGTCGGCGGCGATTTCTATACGCTCATCCGACTTCCCGACGACTGCGCCGTCATGATTCTGGGTGATGTGTCTGGCAAAGGCATTGAGGCCGCATCGATGTCCGCGCTCGTCAAGACGGCCCTGACGGCCTATGCCTGGGAGGGTGCGGGGCCCGCCCGCATGGCACGCTCCCTTAACAGCATGCTCATGGGCTTTTCGAGGGTCGAGACGTTCGTGACGGCCTTTATCGCCAAGATTGACCTTAAAGCCGGACGCGCAACGTATTGTTCGGCGGGCCATCCTCCGACCATGGTCATCAGGCCAGAGTCGATGCCGCTGGGTGGCGGCGAGGCCCGTGGGGGAGAGGTCGAACTGCTTGGATGCCAATCGGGCGTAATCGGCGCATTCGAAGGCATGGTGTACGAGACGGGTGCCTTTACGTTCGCCCCCGGCGACATGCTCTTCATGTATACGGATGGAACGATTGAAGCCCGTGACCGCACCGGAGCGTTCTTTGGCGAGCAGCGCTTGCGCGATCTTCTGCTTTCTGTTTCGGGGGAGGGCGTGTCGGGCATTTGCGGCAAGGTCTTGGGCGAGCTTGACCGATTTACCGAATCGGCGCTGGACGATGACATTGCATTGGTGTCCCTTGAGTTTTTACGGGGTCGTTCATAGACGACGCTGGGCGGGCTGAATCCGCACGGTTGGGGAAACGAATGCATCGAGTGGGCTTTTTTGGGGAACCATGGTCGTATGAATGAGTGGAATGACATAGCGGTTTTGACGCCACCGGGTGATGTCGACATCGCCTCGGTGCCCGTGCTGCGCCGACGGTTGGATAATTTGATCGACTGGGGCGTGCGCCGCGTTGTCATCAATTGTCAGGCCGTGGGCTTTATCGACTCGACAGGTTTGGCGTTTTTGCTTACACGTGCCAGAGAGCTCATGAGGCGAGAGGGCCTGCTTTCGCTTGTTAACGCCTCCGATGAGGTTATTCGCTTTTTGGAGATTGCCCGACTTGTCGACATCCTTCATGTCGCGGGTCCGGCACGGGAGTCTATTCCCGCCATTCCGGTGGGGGAGCTGCCTCGCTGGAGTAAGAGCGTCGAGGTCCGTCAGGGTATCGAGAATCTTTCATACTACCGACATCACATCGCCGAACTCCTTGAATCGCTTCCGTTGCGCCGCGACGAGCGCTACGATGTCGCATTGGCGTCGGGGGAGGCGCTGGGTAATGCCTATGACCATGCGGGCGGTATCGGATGCGTCCTGACGGTTCAGGCCTACGGCGATCGCGTTGTGGTTGAGGTGCTTGATCGAGGTGTCGGCTATTCTATCGATGAAACGAGCGAACCGGTCGCATCTGAGGAGCGCGGCCGTGGCATCAAGCTTATGCGCATGCTCGTCGATAAGGTGGAGGTTGCTCGTCGTACAGACGGCGCCGGCACGCGCGTGCAGATGGTGAAGCTGTTTAGCGGAGCGGTGGATCGTGTGCCTAGCCAATCGTTTTAGCGCGTTTAGCTACCAAGAACATGCGGCAGGCAACTTTTTTGAAAAAAGTACTTGCGTCTTTAGGACAACTCGCGTAAATTAATAACCCGCAAGCGGACATGGCTCAGTTGGTAGAGCACAACCTTGCCAAGGTTGGGGTCGCGGGTTCGAGCCCCGTTGTCCGCTCCATTGCATTTCCGGACCGTTTAGGCGGTCCTTTTTCGGCGAAGTGGCCAAGTGGTAAGGCAGAGGCCTGCAAAGCCTTTACCCCCGGTTCGAATCCGGGCTTCGCCTCCAGGCAACATCCGGGCGCTCCGGCGCCCGTTTTGTTTTACATATGCGGACATGGCTCAGTTGGTAGAGCACAACCTTGCCAAGGTTGGGGTCGCGGGTTCGAGCCCCGTTGTCCGCTCCAAGCGCAATAGCCCGACTACCACGGTAGCCGGGCTTTTTCGTACCCGTCGCCTGGGCTCGAACCCGAGAGGGAGCGAGCGTTAAGCAAACGCGGAGCGTTTGTAGCGAGCTGGCGAGGTCGCCGGCAGGCGGCCGAAGCCGGTGCGTATCCGCGAAGCGGATACGCAGACGCCCCGTTGTCCGCTCCAACTATCTTACGCGGTTCTAACGAACCGCGTTTTTTGTTGACGCTGCGCGAGCCCCGGGCACCCCATCTTGCCCCTCAATCGTCGGTCGCGTACATAAAGTACGCTTCCCTCCTCTTTCGCGGCAACCTGGGGCACCCGGAGCCCGCTCGCTGTCGTGGCCGGGGGAGTGGGTCTTCCGTTCTTTTTACTGATCGGTCGATTCGTCCCGGGAGGTTCGAACTCGAGAGGGAGCGAGCGTTTTGGGGCGTGGCTGTGGCGCTGTTTGCCGCGAATGTCCGCTTTGGGCGTATCATCGTGGGCATCTCGCAAAACCTCGTTGCAAGGGAGACTCGTCCCATGGCTACAGAAAAGTCCTCTTCGCGCTCATGGATGTCCGATGCCGCGATCTATCAGATCTACTCGCGCTCGTTTAAGGATTCGACTGGTTCGGGTCTGGGCGATATCGCGGGCATTACCCAGCAGATGGACTATCTTGAGCGGCTGGGCATCGAGGCCATCTGGTTGAGCCCGTTTTACCCATCGCCTCTTGTCGATGGCGGCTATGACGTGGCGGACTACTGCGATGTCGACCCACGTCTTGGCTCGCTTGACGATTTCGATGACATGATCGCCGCGGCTCACGCGCGCGGAATCAAGGTCATCGTCGACATCGTGCCCAACCATTCATCCAACCAGCACCCCTGGTTCAAAGCCGCTCTTGCCGCCGGCCCCGGATCGCCCGAGCGCGCCCGTTATATCTTCCGCGATGGTCGCGGCGAGCATGGCGAGCTGCCTCCCACCAATTGGAATGCCAACTTTGGCGGCCCCGCCTGGACGCGTGTTGCGGACGGTCAGTGGTATCTGCACATGTTTACGCCCGAGCAGCCGGACTTTGACTGGTCATGCCCCGAGGTTCACGCGTTCTTTTGCGACGTCCTGGCGTTTTGGAGCGATCGAGGCGTCGATGGCTTTCGCATTGATGTGGCGCACGGTCTCGCCAAGGATCTCGACCGCGATGATCTCGACCGGTGGCATCTCGCCGAGGGCGATGACATGGTTGAGGACGGCACCCATCCGCTGTGGGACCGCAACGAGGTCCACGAGATCTATCGCGAGTGGCGCCGCGTGTTCGACCGTTATGATCCGCCACGCAGCGCCGTTGCCGAGGCGTGGGTGCTGCCCGAGCGCCAGTATCTCTACGCGCGCCCCAGCGAACTTGGCCAGACATTCAACTTTGAGTTTGCCAAGGCCACTTGGACCTATGATGACATGCACGCTGCAATCGAGGAGGGCTTGAAGGCGGCCATCGAATCCGATTCCGCCTCGACCTGGGTACTCTCCAACCACGACGTGCCGCGCGTGGCGACACGCTATGCCCTGCCGCAAATCAAGGCGACGCGCTACCATCAGATTGCGCTCGACTGGCTCTTACGCGACGGGTCGTCTTATGACGAGGACCGTGAACTCGGCGAGCGCCGCGCGCGGGCGGCTCTTTTGCTTGAGCTGGCGCTTCCGGGCTCGGCATACGTGTATCAGGGTGAGGAGCTCGGCCTTTTTGAGGTGGCTGATATCCCGTGGGCTGCACTCGAAGATCCCACTGCGACCAATACGCACGGACCGAAGCGCGAGAAGGGGCGCGACGGCTGTCGTGTGCCCCTGCCGTGGGTGGCAGTGGACGATCCCGCGCAGGGCGGATCGTTTGGGTTTTCACCGGCGGACGCCGATGCGGCGCCCCATCTGCCGCAGCCTGCATGGTTTTCCGATTACGCTGCCGATAGGGAAGAAGCGGACCCGACATCGATGCTTGCGCTCTATCGTGACGCCCTCTGGCTGCGGCGCAAGCTGCGCGGATGCGCCAACGATCTTGCGTGGCTCGATCTTGACGGGCGCACCGGTCTTGCGGATGGTGCCGAGGGCGCTGAGGGCGGCGTCATCGCCTATCGCCGCGACAACGGCTGGGCGTGTGTGACGAACTTCGGCGCAGCACTCGTGGAGCTGCCGGCGGGTAGGGTCCTGCTCACCTCATCACCGCTTGTAGACGGTAGGCTCGCGCAGGACAGCTCTGCCTGGATCATGCTCGGTGAGATGTAAGGGCCTCTTGCGGCGAGCTTGCGTTTGCCTACACCTTCCGTGGTGGCTGATGTCTTCGCGAGGTTCGCGAGGGCGTCGCAAAACTTTTCAAAAAAAGTTCTTGCATAGGATGCGGGCATCACGTAAGATTAATCCTCGTAAGCGGACATGGCTCAGTTGGTAGAGCACAACCTTGCCAAGGTTGGGGTCGCGGGTTCGAGCCCCGTTGTCCGCTCCATTTGGGCGTTTAGCTCAGGGGGAGAGCGCTTCCCTGACACGGAAGAGGTCAGAAGTTCAAATCTTCTAACGCCCACCAAATGTTCGCAGCTCAGAGGCTATGTCTCTGAGCTGTTTTTGTTTTGGTCGCCAAATGGGTCGCCAAATCGCTGGCAAAAGGTATCTCGATTCATGAAAAAGCGGTTCTGAGCGTCTGTTTTGCCTTGTCATCTCAATCGAGTGGAGGTGGACCATTTTGAACATAACCGTGCATCTCGTTGACGTTTCTGCGATCGATCCCGACGAGACCGTTGCTATGGCATCAATCGCGGGACGCTATGCCTCGCGTGCCTCCAATGGGGATCTTCCAATTGCGTCTCGGAGGGAAGCTGCAGGCGTGGGCCTGCTGCTTTGCGACGCCCTGGGTGTCTTTAACGACACCCAGCTTGCGCGTTCTGCTTTCGGCAAGATCGAGCTTGCGGATGGGGAGGCACCCTCTATTTCCATTTCACATGGCGGAAGCGTGGCCGTCCTCGCTGTTTCCGATGTTGCTCGGTCGGTCGGAGGACCTATTGGCGTGGATATCGAGGCGATCGATGAGATTGCCCCCGTTGCGGTTGGGCGTATGGTGAACGACGACGAGCGCGCGTGGATTAACGCTGCCCCCAATTTGCAAGAACGCAATCTCCGCATGAGTCAGACATGGACGCGCATCGAGTCCATCCTCAAGGCTGAAGGCGTCGGGTTTTCGATTGACCCTCGCAAAGATGGTATGCCCGGCGGATGGAATACTTCGTCGGTGACATACGGTCGCTGCGTCATCTCTTGCGCGGCACGCTCTATGCCTCGTATCGTCGTCAAGGAGCATGCCTTTCGGGTAGCATAGGAGCCAATCGCCAATAGGGGGGGTTGCTATGTCACTGAACGCTCAATACGATATTGCTTCACGGATCGAGGATGCCGTCTTTGAACTTATGGCGACAACTCCGGTGCAGTCGATTAAGGTGGCCGAGGTACTTCGCCTCGCCCATACATCCAAATCGACGTTCTATCGCTGTTATCGCTCTGTCGATGATGTGGTTAAACGTTTTGAAGATGAGCTGCTCCAGAATATGCAGGACATCAATGATGTTGCGCTGGAGGCTCGTTTTGGCGATGCGCAGCTGGACCCTACGCCCACGATGATCAAGCGCATGGAGATCCTCAAGGCTAATCGCTCGAAAGTTTTGGCACTTAACAGCGATAACGGCGATCCCGTGTTTGCTCACAAGGCAACGATCTTTATGCATGACTATTTTCGCAATCGACTTCGCTCGACATTTTCCGATGAAACGGACCTCGACCTGTATCTAGCATTTGCGCTTGCGGGCCACCATAACCTCATTCAGTATTGGCTCGAGGCCCGGCCCGACCTTGAGGCGCGCACCGTTGCCGCCGCCCTCAATCGCATGTTCTATGCGCCGCTGTTTGTCGACGATGCGTCGCGCCACTGGCACCCACGCATCCCCGATTTTGAAAACCCGCTCGGGTGAACGGCTGATTTTTAGGGATGAACGGTTGCATAGGTTGCGGATTCAGAACAATCCGGCCCTATGAATCGATTTAAGTATGGCCATTTATCTGCTATTTGGAACGCCTAGCCCCGATATATCCCATATGATGGGACATATCGGGGCTTTTTGTCTCACGCGTCTCGTTTAACCCCTCATAAACTAAAGCTACGTTCAAAAGAACCACTGCAGTAGTTCAACGTGTGACGGCACAGAAAAGCCGCGAGCGCTCTCTCACCTTCGCTCGCGGCCGGACTGCGCCATCACTCCGTACACCTTCACATGATTAGGATGTGATATTCAGTGGTTACGCTCGGAAAGAACATGCGCAGCGTCTCGATTGTAGGCGTGGGCTGCACCCCGTTCAAGGATTTTGAGGAGCATCCCGAGACCCAGGGTATTGGCGAGGGCGAGGCGTTTGGCTATGCGGCCCTCGAGGCAATTGCCGATGCCGGTCTTGAGCCCCGCGATATCGACTTTTTCTATCACGGCAGCGCCAATCCGTATCTCGTTGGCGATTGCATTACCCCCAACATGCAGGTTGCCGATTGGTTTGGCGTTCGTGCCAAGGGCTCTGTCCATCATTCCGAGGCTTGCTGCACGGGCTACGTCGCCCTTGAGCAGGCCGTGATGGCAGTCGCCTCCGGTGCCTACGATGTTGTCCTTACGGGTGCCTGCGATTTGGCTTCGACCCTTCCCGTTGAGCATATGCCCTCCCATATTCGTCAGGACTTTACGCTCGACGTCATGATTCCCTCGCTCGATAAAATCTATGACCGCGCGTATGGTCGCCCGCTCGATGGCGCCTTTGGCGTGTCGTTCGACAACTGGATTAACGAGTATTCGATGCAGTACGACCTTACCGCCGATCAGATCGATGACGCTCTGAACGGCCTTACCAAGAGCCTTCGCCGCGGTGCCGTCCTGAATCCCCTTGCCTGGTACGAGACCACGGTCGAGGAGGACGCGAAGGCGGCTGGGTTCGATACCGCCGACGAGTATCTCAAGAGCATGTACAACCCGCGCGTTACGCAGTACCTGCGCGTTACCGGCTTTGAGAAGAAATGCGACGGTGCCGCTGCTGTTGTCGTAATGCCCACGGAGAAGGCCAAGGCCATGGGTGTCCCGTATGCACCTATCGAGGTTATGGGTACGGGTGCCTCTGCTGTCGAGGCCGGTCTGCTCCACAACGAGCACTGGGCTACCGAGCTTGCCGCCAAGCAGGTTTATGACCTTACTGGCGTGAGCCCCGATGAGATCGACCTGTTCATGTGCAATGACTTCTTCCTGGCTTCTGAGATCGTTTCGGCCGAGGAGTGCGGCTATATCCCGCGCGGCGAGGCTTGGAAGTATGCGATTGACGGCCGTACTGCATTTGATGGCGATAAGCCCATCAACCCGCACGGTGGCCGTTGCAACTTCGGTCACGCTCATGGCGCATCCGGCATCGCCGACATTGTCGAGGCCGTCAAGCAGATGCGTGGCGTCGCCGGTGCAACCCAGATGAAGAAGGTTCCCGAGACGGCTTTCCTGCGCGGTTTTGGCGGTTCTCAGAACGTGCGCTGCCAGATTCTTCGTACCGTCGCGTAGTCGACCGCGGTTTTCGATTTCCCATAAGGAGTATTCTCATGCAACTCAAAGATATGGAGCCCGTGGTCAAGAAGTTCTACACGGGTCTTGAAGAGGGCATCTATTGGGCACGTCAGTGCCCCGAGTGCGGAGCTGTCGAGTTTCCGCCTCACCTTGCCTGCAATGCCTGCGGCTACCACAAGACCGATTGGGTCCAGGTTTCCGGTCACGGCCATCTGATCGATTTTACCCTGCCTGGTCCGCAGAACGACAAGCCCTACCTCAAGGAGTATGGCAAGTACGCCTACGGCGCCGTCGATATCGACGAGGGTTCTCAGTACACCTACGTCATCTACGGCATTACCAAGAAGAAGGCCCCCGAGATTCGCGCCAAACTCATGGCGGGCGAGACCGTTGGCGTCCATGCCAAGGTCATCGACCGTCCGGGCTACAAAGAGCTTACGTTCGAGCTTGACGACTAAGTTTTCACCCTTGTAACAATTCGATTCCTCTCTTAGGCCACGGCGGGACCCATGTCTCCAGCCCGCCGTGGTCGCCCCTCTTTTTTATCTTAGAAAGGCTTTGCCATGAACGAAGAACTCACTCAGCAGATCTGCGATTTTGCCAAGTCCGCCTACAACTATGACGGCGATGTGACCCCCGAGACGACGTTTGAGACCCTGGGCAAGGGCTCGATGAAGATGATCGCCCTGACGTCCATGATCGAGAACGAGCTCGATGCCGAGGTTCCCGTTCGCGAGGTCATGGTCATGAAGACCATCGGCGAGCTTATCGAGCGCACTGCCGAAGAGATGGAGTAACTGCCATGGACCTGATGCAGACCCTGCGCGAGCAGGCTGTCGCCAAGCCTATGCGCGTTGCTTTTCCCGAGGGCGAAAACGAGACCATGATGCAGGCGGTCGCAAAGATCGCCGCCGAGCATCTTGCCGAATGTGTGCTGGTCGGCGACGGCGTTAAGCTCAAAGAGCTTGCCGATGAGCGTGGCATCTCCCTTGACGGCATCGAGATTGTCGATGTGACCGACGAGGAGGCGAACGCCGCTTGTTGCGAGCGCTACCTTTCTCATCCGGATTGCAAGTTTAAGCCCAAGGGCGCTGCGCGCCGTATGACGCGTCCGCTTGAGCGCGCCCTGATTTTGCAGGTGCTCGGCGATGTCGACGTTATGTTCGCCGGTATCGATAACGCTACGGGCGATATCATCCTGGCGGGTCAGACCATCGTCGGTCTTGCTGACGGGGTGGACACTGTGAGCTCGTGCGGTATCGCCGACATTCCCAACTGGAACGGCGGCGAAGGTGGCCTTTTGGCTTTTGGCGATTCTGCCGTTTGCGTTGACCCCACGAGCGAGGAGCTTGCCTCGATCGCGATTTCGTCGAGCGAGACGGTGCGCTCGCTGACCGGATGGGATATCCGTTGCGCGCTGCTTTCGCATTCGACTGACGGTTCGATGGACAATGAGCTTGTCGACAAGGTGCGTCGCGCTCGCGAGATTGCCAACGATCGTCGTCCCGACCTGGCCATCGATGGCGAGTTCCAGTTTGATTCGGCGATTAACCCCAAGGTTGCCTCTAAGAAGGTTCATCGTGAGTCCGCTGTTGCAGGCCAAGCTAACGTGGTCATCTGGCCCGATATCAACGTGGGCAATATCGGCGTCAAGATTATCCAGAATCTGACTGGCGCCAATGCTTACGGTCCCATGCTTCAGGGCTTCAAGAAGATCGTGTGCGATTGCTCGCGTTCTGCGCCCGTTGACGAGATCGTCGGCAACGTGGTGATGAGCTGCGTGCGCGCCCAGGCGCTTAAGGAGGCTTAAGGTATGTCCGATAAAAAGACTCCCTGGCGCGTCCTGGTAATCAACCCTGGTTCCACTTCCACGAAGGTGGGCGTTTTTGAGGGTGATGAGTGCAAGCTCAGCAAGAACGTTGCGCACGATGCGAAGGACCTTGCCCAGTTCGATGGGGTCTCGGCTCAGATGCCGTATCGTTGCGATCTGATTCTTGGAGCGCTGGGGGAGGCAGGCCTGAAGCTCGAGGACTTTGATGCATTTGTCGGTCGCGGCGGCGGTCTGCTTTCGCTGCCCGGTGGTACGTATACCATCAACGAGGTTATGCTCGAGCATGCCCGCATCGGTGCGAATGGCGTTCGGCACCCGGCGCAGCTGGGTCCCCAGATTGCCCATGAGTTCGCCTTAAAGACGGGAAAGCCTTCTTTTGTGGTGAATCCTCCCGATACCGACGAGCTGTGCGACCTCGCACGTATGACGGGCATTAAGGGCGTGTATCGAAACGTGCACCTGCACGCCCTTAATCTCAAAGAGACCGCCATCCGCCATGCGGCAAAGCTCGGTCGCCCCTATGATGAGTGCAACTTCATTGTTTGCCATATCGGCGGCGGCATCTCTATCTCGGCTCATCTTAAGGGCAAGATGGTGGACGGCAACGACATCGTTGGCGGCGAGGGTCCCATGGCGCCGACGCGCTGCGGATCGGTTCCCGCGATCGAGATCGCGAAGTATACGGCAGAGCATGGCCTCGACGTTGCCCGCGCCCATTGCATGAAGACCGGTGGCTTCGTTGACCTTTTGGGTACGTCCGATGCCATCGAGGTGTGCGATCGCGCCGCTGCGGGCGATAAGGCTGCGGCTCGCGCCTGGGATGCAATGGTCTACCAAATCTGCAAGTGGATTGGCGAGATGGCTTGTGTGCTGAAGGGCGATGTCGACGGCATCTTGCTCGGAGGCGGCATGGTCCACAGCAAGGAGCTCGTTGCCTCGATTGAGGAGTGCTGCTCTTGGATCGCGCCCGTGTCTGCCTATCCGGGTGAGTTTGAGCTCGAGGCTATGGCCGCTGGTGCCTGTCGCGTGCTCGATGGTGTCGAGGAAGCGCTCGTGTACAGCGGAGAGTCCGTGTTCACCGGATTTAACGACTAATAGTGCTGTGTTTGGGGCGGCCGCTGGTGATGCCTGGCTGCTCCGACCCTTTTCTCTAAGTGTAAGGATGGATTATGGATAAAACCAAGATCAAGTACCTGGTGGGCATTTATGCTGCTGCCATGTGCATTATGGGCATGTTGGTGCCCGTCCCCATCGTGGCCTCTGTCGCGGCGGCGTTTCCCAACGAAAACATCGCTGCCGTCCAGATGATCATCGGCATCATCCCGTTGATGATGGCGCTGTCCGCCATGCTCGTCTCTTCACAGCTCGCCTCTCGCGTGTCCAAGAAGAAGACGACGCTTGTCGGTCACGTTATCGTGATGCTGGCAGGCGCCTCGGTGCTGGTGTTCCACAACTCACTCGGCCAGGTCTTAGCGGCTTCTGCTGTCATGGGCCTTGGTCTCGGCGCCGTGCAGAACTCGACCGACGCCTTGATCGCCGACTATTTCGGCGGAAAGCAGCGCTCGTTTGTCATGGGCATCTACTCCACTTTTGTTGCACTGGGCGGCATTATCTGGACGATGGTTTCCGGCATTTTGGGTTCTGCCGAGTGGTTCCACAGCTATGCGGCGTACTTCATCATGATCATTTTCATCGTGATCGAGGCTGTTTGCCTTCCCGAGGGCCATCTGGAGCCCAAGCGTAAAGTCAACGTATTTGCCAACATGCCCAAAGAGGTCGCGATTATCACGCTCATGAGCTTTGTGTTCGTACTCACGTTCCAGCTCTTCAGCTCCAACGTTTCGCTGCTTGTTGTGGGTCGCGGCTTTGGCGGTACCGTGGAGGCCGGTCTTGCCTCTACCGTTATGACCGTTGCCGGTATTGCGGCTGGTCTTTTGGTCGGTCCGCTGTTTGCCAAGTTTAAGAACCTGGCTATGCCGATCGCGTGGGGCGTGACGCTCGTTGGCCTGGGCCTGACGCTGGTTGCACCCGCCTTTATGGTGCTGTGCGTTGCGGGCTTTGTCGTTGCGCTGGGCAAGGAGACCTACGTGCCGCTGGAGGGCAATTTTGCCGCCGGCAACTCTGCCCCCGAGGGACGTGCGTTTAACCTCGCCATTGGCATGGCGGGCATCAACTTTGGCATGGCACTGTCTCCCATTGTGTTTGAGGCCGTGACGTCGCCGTTTGGTGCAACGATTGACCAGAAGTTCATTGCCGGCATGATCGTCTGTGCAGCTTGTGTCGTCTTTGGTGCCATTAAGTATCGCAAGCTCACCCCGGCCCAGCTTGCCGAGGCCGAGAAGATGGCGGCCGGCGGCGAGGCGGAGTAGCCGTTCGAGTAGTTGCTTTGCCGCACATCATGTTTTATCGGGGCCGCCGACATATGCCGGCGGCCCTCTTTCTATCAATGACTTTGAAAGGCTTACGGCTATGAAGCTCCCTGTCAACCGCGTCGTCGGCGTACTGCTCGATCCCTTTACAGCGGCTCTCGGCCGCATGATAGCTCGCGAAGAGAAGTAATAGCTCCTCGTCTATCGAATGCCGGCGGACGGGGTGCCGGGGCTGTAGTCTTCCGAGCGTTTGCAGTCCTGTCACTCCGTCCGTCGGCATTCGACCGCAACATGTTGGTCAAGCACAATCTTTTGGATTCTTTTGGCGTGAGCGGCTTGGTTTTGGTAGGATTTGTCAGCGGCTTGACTAAGGGGGTTTTATAACTGCCATGCAGGTAGCCGTGTTGGTAACGTTTTACCGACTTGCCAAGAACCCCTCATAATTAATGCGTCTGCAAAATGACCAATTGCTTTGACCTGCTGAAACACTATATGTTGTGTTTGACCTAAAAAAAGAATACAGGATATAGATGCGTCTTTGTCGTATGATAGATGGCGGACAGAGAACGAAAACCTTGTTCGTCCCATTTGGACACGCCTTAGAGCCGCTTGATCGGCCGCGAGGATTGTCCGCATGAGGACCTATGGTTTATCGAGAACACAGATTGCGCGACGGCGCCGCAAGACAGGGGCAAGCCCTGCCGAGCATCGTTTGGCTCTGAAACGCAATGAGACTACGACGCGAAAGAGGCAAGAGGATGAAGATCATCAAGCGCAGCGGCACCGAGGTTGTCTTTGACATCGATAAGATCGTCAATGCGATTCGCGCCGCCAACTTGGAGGTCGAGGAGGGCTCTCGTCTTACCGACCGCCAGGTGGTTTATGCGGCGCAAAACGTCGCCGAGGCATGTGAGAACGCGGGCCACACCGTGTCGGTCGAGGAGATTCAGGATCTGGTCGAGGACGAGATTATGCGTCTCGACTGCTACGAAGTGGCCCGCCACTACATCATCTATCGCTATGTCCAGAGCCTGAAGCGCCAGAAGAACACGACCGACGACAAGATCTTGTCACTGATCGAGTGCAATAACGAAGAGGTCAAGCAGGAGAACTCTAACAAGAACCCGACCGTCAACTCCGTTCAGCGCGACTACATGGCCGGCGAGATTTCCAAGGACCTGACTCAGCGCGTGCTGCTGCCTCAGGAGATCGTGGATGCCCACAACGAGGGCCTGATTCACTTCCACGATTCCGACTACTTTGCCCAGCACATGCATAACTGCGACCTGGTGAACCTGGAGGACATGCTCCAGAACGGCACCGTTATCTCGGGCACGCTGATCGAGAAGCCGCACAGCTTCTCGACTGCCTGCAACATCGCGACGCAGATCATCGCCCAGGTTGCTTCCTCCCAGTACGGCGGCCAGTCTATTTCGCTGACCCATCTCGCCCCGTTCGTTGAGGTGAGCCGTCAGAAGATTCGCGGCGAGGTCGCTCGCGAGCTTGAGGAGCTCGGTGTTTCGGCATCTGCCGAGAAGGTTCGCGAAGTCGTTGAGGATCGCTTGCGCGATGAGATTCGTCGCGGCGTCCAGACGATTCAGTATCAGGTCGTGACCCTTATGACCACGAATGGCCAGGCGCCGTTCGTGACGGTCTTTATGTATCTCAATGAGGCCCGTACGCCCCAGGAGAAGCACGACCTTGCCATGATCGTGGAGGAGACGCTTCGTCAGCGCTATGAGGGCGTTAAGAACGAAGCTGGCGTGTGGATCACCCCGGCATTCCCCAAGCTTATCTATGTACTCGAGGACGATAACGTTCACGAAAATTCCCCGTACTTCTACCTGACCCAGCTCGCCGCCAAGTGCACCGCCAAGCGCATGGTGCCCGATTACATCTCCGAGAAGAAGATGCGCGAGCTCAAGCTGTCTAAGGGCGAGACCGCCGGCAATGGCGATTGCTACACCTGCATGGGTTGCCGCAGCTTCCTGACGCCCGACCGTTCGGGCAACGGCTTTAACAATGTCGCCAACGCGCTCAACTATGATCCGAGCAAGCCTAAGTACTATGGCCGCTTTAACCAGGGTGTTGTGACCATTAACCTGCCCGATGTCGCGCTGAGCTCGCATCAGGACATGGACAAGTTCTGGAAGATCTTCGACGAGCGCCTTGAGCTGTGCCATCGTGCCCTGCTGTGCCGTCATGAGCGCCTAATGGGCACGCTTTCGGATGCCGCGCCGATTCTGTGGCAGTACGGAGCCCTGGCGCGACTGAAGAAGGGCGAGACGATCGATAAGCTGCTCGTGGGCGGCTATTCCACCATCAGCCTGGGGTATGCCGGTCTGTATGAGTGCGTCAAATACATGACGGGTCACAGCCACACCGAGAAGGAGGGCACGCCGTTTGCCATGGCCGTCATGCAGCGCATGAACGACAAGTGCGCGGAGTGGAAGGCTGCGAGCGACATCGATTTCTCGCTGTACGGCACGCCGTTGGAGTCGACGACCTACAAGTTCGCCAAGTGCCTGCAGCGTCGTTTTGGCATTATCCCGGGCGTGACGGACAAGGGCTACATTACTAACAGCTATCACGTCCACGTGTCCGAGGAGATCGATGCCTTCGACAAGCTTAAGTTTGAGGGCATGTTCCAGCAGCTTTCGCCGGGCGGTGCTATTTCCTACGTTGAGGTTCCCAACATGCAGGACAACCTCAAGGCTGTCATTCGCGTGATGCAGTACATCTACGACAACATCATGTACGCCGAGCTCAACACCAAGAGCGATTACTGCCAGGTGTGCGGCTACGACGGTGAGATCAAGATTGTCGAGGATGACGGCAAGCTGGTGTGGGAGTGCCCCAACTGCGGCAACCGCGATCAGGAGAAGATGAACGTCGCCCGCCGTACGTGTGGTTACATCGGGACCCAGTTCTGGAACCAGGGTCGAACCGAGGAGATCCGCGACCGCGTGCTGCATCTCTAATACCGCTCCGGGGCTGAGCCGAGAGGGCCGTTTGGGCATTTGCTCGCTATTTCGGACAGTCCTGCGCAAGACGAAGGCCACATTAAGTGGCCTTCTTTGCGTGCGGAACTCATATCGAGCAAAGGCCCAAACGGCCCTCTCGGCTCAGCCAAGTTGACGTAGCTGAGATGCAGCGCGCAGCCTGCTCACTCCTCGAAGTTCTTAGCGGATATTATTCGAGTTGCAGCTGCGATTTACTTGCGATGGCGGTTGAGCCGCAACCCAGTTTTTATTGGACCTCGAACCCTATACTCGATGTTCGCTTCGTTCATTGAGTTACCCTTTGCATGAGGCCGGGACATATCGTCCCGCCCGCAGTTTCGCAGGCCGAAGGCCGAGAATGTTTGAGGACGGGATGATATGTCCCGGCCTCCCGGGAGAGTTACCTATGAACTACGCGAACATTAAGTATTTCGACATTGCTGATGGGGAAGGCGTTCGTACTTCTCTGTTTGTGAGCGGGTGCCGTCGTGGGTGCAAGAACTGCTTTAACTCTGTTGCGTGGGACTTTGCTGCGGGCGAGCCGTTCGATCGCGCCGTCGAGGATAAGATTATCGAGAGTCTCGATCATCCCTTTATCGATGGCCTGACGATTTTGGGCGGGGAGCCCATGGAGCCCGAGAATCAGGCGGGGCTTGTTGACTTTATCGAACGCGTGCGTGCGGCCTATCCTGCGGGGTCGGGCAAGACCATTTGGTGCTTTACCGGCGACGTGCTCGAGGAGCTTATGCCGGGCGGTCGTCACTATACCGAGGTGACGGACCGCATTCTCGCCTGCCTCGATATGTTGGTGGACGGTCCATTCGTTCAGGATCTGTATGATATCTCGTTGCGCTTTAGGGGCTCGAGCAATCAGCGCGTGATTGATATGAACGCCACGCGTGCCCGTGCCGAGCGCGAGGGCGTTGCGCTTTGCGACGCCGTGGAGCTTTGGCGGGACGATCCGGTCTATTCGACCCATACTATGTAGCTTGTGGCCGATGCCGGAGGGCGTGGTACCATAGCGCGAACGCAAAATCGGAAAAGTGAGGCCCAGATGGTCGATCAGGAAAAAGTCGAGGCCGCCATTAAGCTGTTGCTTGAGGGCATAGGCGAGGACCCAACTCGTGAGGGCCTGCTGGAGACCCCGGCGCGCGTTGCCCGTATGTATGGTGAGATCGCCGGCGGTATGGACCAGAGTGCCGAGGAGCACCTGTCCAAAACTTTTGCCGTCGCTTCGAACGATTTGGTTATCGAGCGCGACATTACGTTTTACTCGCTGTGCGAGCACCATCTGCTGCCGTTTTACGGCAAGGCTGCCATTGGCTATATCCCTAACGGCCGCGTGGCAGGTCTGTCTAAGCTTGCCCGCACGGTTGAGGTCTATGCCCGTCGTCTGCAGCTGCAAGAGCAGCTGTGCGCACAGGTTGCCGATGCCCTCATGGATTATCTCGCTCCCCAGGGAGCGATTGTGCTGATGGAAGCCGAGCACATGTGCATGACCATGCGCGGCGTGCAAAAGCCCGGCACCAAGACCGTGACGCTCGCTCGCCGCGGCGTCTTTGAGACCGATCCCGCGCTCGAGGAGCGGTTCTTTAGGATGCTGGGCCGTTAGCATGAGAGTCGTCAACGACTTTACATCGAAGACCGATGAGGGGACGCCGCGTCGCGGCTTTATGGCTTCGGGCCTGACTCCCTTTGGCGCCATGCCTCGCATTGATTACATTTGTGCCAACGGTCTGTTCCGGCGGCACCTGGGCAACATTGCACAGTTGGAATCGGGACGCATCTTTTGCCGCCACGGTATTGACCATCTGCTGGATGTCGCGCGCATTATGTGGATTAAGAATCTCGAGGAACAGCTCGAATTTGACCGCGAGGTCATCTACGCCACGGCACTTCTTCACGATATCGGCAAAGATGAACAGTATGAATCGGGTATATCCCATGATGTTGCAAGCGAGCGCGTCGCTGATGCGATTCTCGGCGGCATGCCCGATGACGTGGCGTTTGAGCCGGCCGATGCCGCAGCCATTAAGACGGCCATTCTGGGCCATCGAAAGCTGCGCGTGAACAGCCAACCGCTTGAGCGTCTGCTCTATGCAGCCGACAAAGCGTCACGCGCCTGCTTTGCATGCCCCGCGCGCAATGCTTGCAACTGGAGCGATGATAAAAAGAACCTATCGATTCGCGTGTAGTTAGTTTGCGCGGTCGGGGTTCTAAACGAAGGAGACGATCGCGATGAGTAACAAGAAGCTGCCCGAGAATGCAACCAAGACTGAAGGCGCCGAGCTCGCCCGCCGTGGAAGGGGCGAAATATCCACTGCAACGGCGGTGCCCCACGTGAGCTATGACGATCTTCGCCATGCCGATCGCATTACTATCGACGGTCTCGAGGTCTTTGCCAACCACGGCGTGTATCCCGAAGAGAACGCGCTGGGTCAGAAGTTCATCGTGTCCCTGGTGCTCTATGCCGACCTGCGTGCAGCGGGGGAGCACGATAACCTGGACGCCTCGATTGACTACGGCTCGGTGTGCCACGATGTCGACGGCTATCTGCGCGAGCATACGTTTAAGCTCATCGAGGCGGCAGCCGAGGGTGTGGCCCAGATGCTGCTACGTCGTTACCCCCTGCTGCTTGGCGTGCGTGTTAAGCTCGATAAGCCTTGGGCACCCGTCGGTCTTCCCCTGGCAAGCTGCGGTGTCGAGATCGAGCGCGTGCGCTAATCGGTTCTAATACGTCTCTATGGGTGGCTGCTTGAGCCGCTGCGACAAAACTCTATTGTTGGGACAGTACGTGTCGAGCAAGGCGTGAAACCGCTGATTGTGGCTTGGCTCGAGCAAGTGGACGAGCTCGTGGGCGACAACCATGTCGAGGCATTCGACGGGGTAGGCGGCAAGTTCTCGTGCGATGCGAACGGCGCCGGATTTAGGTGTGCAGGAGCCCCAACGCGTTTTCATGCTGCGTACGGAAACGCGGGAAACGGCGACACCCATTGCGATTTCATATGCGTGCACCATATCGTGCAGCGCCGAGGTGACCTCGGTTGCATAGAGCTGGTCGATGTGGGCTTGGAGCTCATCGGACGTTAGACCGTCGAGGATTGCGCGCCGCTGGGCCTGTGGGCCTTCGTCCGATTCATCGGTACCCATAAAACTTGCGAAGGTGGCCTGCTTGGGTCGCGGTGCAGGTGACGCAAAGTTGCGATCGAGCGCATCTTGTACCGTGATGGGCTTGCCCCAAAGCGCAATGATGGACGAGGGACTGAGCGGCTCTCGCGCCGTCGCCTGATGTTGCTCACGCTGGTCAAGTCGGCTGATAATCCAGGCGCTGTTGCGCTTCACAAACGCTTCGATACGCTCGCGGCTGGCGCCGAGCGGTGCGCTGGCGTGGGCCTCACCGCTCGATGTGACGCGTAGGTTGAAGTTCTTGACGCGCTTTTTGGTAACGACGACGGGGATGGATGTGCCATCCGGTCGGGATACGGTAATCGTAAATTGCTGCGCCAAAAGCGGTCCTTCAGATTGCGGACGGACCGGCATGTCGACCGTTCGGCATACCGGCCTGCTCAAGGGATGTGAAATTAATAACGCTCAAAGAAGGCAAGCGCGTTGTCGCTGCAGAGCTTCTGCATCACGGTCTTGCCAAAATGTTTGGAGAGCATGTTCTGGAATTCGGGCATCTTGCTGGCATCGGAGAGGAAAGCGGGCACCGTGGCGCCGTCCCAGTCGCCGCCGAGCGCGATGACGTCCTCGCCGCCCAGGTCGAGCCAGTGTTCGATATGTGCTGCCAGCTGGTCGAAGGTGACGTCTGCGGCGGTCTTGTCGGTCGCGTCGTTGGAAAGGAACTCGCTGCAGTAGTTGAGGCCGACGATACCGCCCATGTCGCGAATGGTACGGAACTGGTCGTCGGTGAGGTTGCGCTTGACGCCGCAAACCGCACGGGAGTTGGAGTGGCTGGCGACGAAGGGGCGCGTGGCGTGGGCGGCGACCTCGTCAAAGCACTCATCGTTGAGGTGGGAGACGTCGAGTACCATGCCGGCATGCTCCATCTGCGTAAGTGCCTCGATGCCGGCGGCGGTGAGACCGGCGTGGGTATCGTGTCCGCTCGCGAGCGGTCCCTGCGCGTTCCAGCTGAGTGATGACATGAGTACGCCCAGGCTCTTGAGCACCTCGATCAGTGCGGGGTCCTCGGCAAAGAACGTGGCGTTTTCGATGGTGTGGATGCAGGCGACCTTGCCGTCCTTGAGCGCGGGGCGAATGTCTGCGGCGCTGCGCACGTTGACCATGCGGTCGTGGTTGAGCATGGCCTGGCCGCTCATATGCGCCATGATTTGCGCCTGGAAGCGCGCGGCGTGGGCGGTGGGAATCTCGTCGGGGACAAACGTGGCGAAGCACTGTGCCCACGGCGTGTTGCCGATCTTTGCGAGCGAGATGGCGCAGGCGTTGCCCTCGATGAGGTCGAAATCTTGCGGATGCGTTTCGTCGCCGGGGAAATAACCGTCGGTGCCGGCGGTAAAGCGCAGGTCGAGATCGAGCGTGGCCCAGCCGATTCGGTCGGCGGTGTCGCAGTGTAGGTCAAATACGGGATATGCCATGGTTCCTCCGGTTGCAGCGTTTCTTTGCAAACTGTCTTTGAATTGTATGACTAGGGTATAGTTAGCGCCATATGTTCACGGCGGCCCGCATTATGCGCCGCCCTTATCACGGAGGTTACCATGTCCAACCAGGGCAAGAAGGTCAAGACTCATTATCGCGGCACGCTCGACGACGGCACGCAGTTTGATAGCTCCTACGATCGCGGCGAGCCGCTGGAGTTCACCTGTGGCGCCGGCCAGATGATCAAGGGCTTCGACGCCGCTGTTGTCGACATGCAGGTGGGCGAGAAGAAGACCGTGCACATTCCTGCTGCCGATGCCTACGGCGAGCACAATCCCGAGATGGTTCTGACCTTCCCGGCCGAGCAGGTTCCCAACATCGAGCAGATCGAGAAGGGCATGAAGCTCTTCCTGTCCACGCCGAGCGGTATGCCCGTCCCCGCCGTGGTCATTGACGTGACGCCCGAGGCCGTGACGCTTGACGCCAACCACGAGTTGGCCGGCAAGGATCTCAACTTTGATATCGAGCTCGTCGAGGTTGAGGGCTAGAGTATGCCTGAACGCTTGGTTTCGACGACATGCTTGGGAAATCTCAACGATCCGTCCTATGAACTCCTACTTCGCCGGAAGTTAGGCGGCGTCTTTGAAGTTGACGAGTTGCTGCTCGATTGGGACCAGGCTGATGTATGCGCGTTTGCGGGCGTGACGGAGCTGGGGCGCACGGTCGATGTTCGGCTGGATGCTGCCGATGGCAGCCGTCTTGCCGATGGCGACGTGCTCGCCATTGACCGTTCGGGCATGGTACCCGTGGCGGTTGTCGTGCGCCTGCGCTCCGCCGAGGTTTATTTGGTCGAAGTTGACCGCATGGACCCGATTGCGCTCGCGCATGCGTGCTGGGAGATCGGCAATATGCACGCGCCGCTTTTCCGAGGCGATTCGGACGAGCATACCGTGCGCATGTATACGCCGGTGCAACCGGTTTTGGGTCGCATGCTCCGGGGCGTCGAGGGTGTTCGGCTCTCGGTGGTTGCCCGTGAACTCGATGCGGGCCGGCGTTTTGCGTCGAGTGCGGCGGATGTCGTTGTGAGTATGGCTCCCGACTTTACGATCGTAAAGAAGGCGCGCGGTTAACGTGCGTATAAGTAAGATGGACTTTGAGAGGTAACTATTCAAAGTCCGTCTTGCTGTTGATGAGGTGCTGTGGGGGGAAGCTTATGGGTCTTGAAGGAATCAAGCTGATTGCATGCGATTTGGACGGCACGTTGCTGCATCCGGGGGAGCGCGAGCCGCGTTCCGAGGCCTTTGAGCTCATCGATGAGCTGCATCGTCGCGGTATCGTGTTTATGCCGGCGAGCGGCCGTCAATATGCGAGCTTGCGCTATCTGTTTGCCCCGGTGGCCGATGAACTCGCCTATGTATGCGAAAACGGAGCCCTGGTGATGAGCGAGGGACGTGCCGTTGTCAAGCGTTCCATGGAGCGTAGCCTTGCTATGGATATCGCGAATGCCGTGGTTGCGTACCCCCGTGCCGACGTGACCCTTTCGTGCGAGGGGCACCTCTACACCATGAGCGGCAACGATGCGTTCGTCGACCATTTGCGCTATGAGGTCCACTGCGATGTGGCGGTGGTCGACCGTCCCGAGGACATCGACGAGGACGTCATTAAGATTGCCTTCCAGACGCCCGAGGTGGATCAGCCGGCGGCCCTGGAGTATTTCGAGTGCCTCTTTAGCGACCGCGTCGACGTGATGACGTCGGGAACCGAGTGGACGGACTTTATCGGCTTTGATTCGGGTAAGGGTTCCGCGCTTGCCGATTATGGTCGTGCACTGGGGATTTCGCCTGATGAGATGATGGCGTTTGGCGATAACGAAAACGACCGCGACATGCTCAACGTAGTGGGCCATCCCTATCTGATGGAGAGTTGCAATCCCTCTATGCGTGGCATCAACGACCGCGTCCGTTACGTGCGCACGGTCGAAGAAGAACTGCGCCGCCTGCTCGCCGAGTAGGTTTTCGGGACATGCCTAGAAATGTGCTGCTTGCTGCAGCGGATGGGCAAGTAGATTTGCGGGCATGCCCCTAAGGCTGCAGGCAGTCGGGGCAGAGTCCCTCAAAGATGGTGTAGTGCGACGTGACGTGCCAGCCGATTTGCTCGGACGCCTTGGCGTCGAGCTGGGCATCGAAGGGGAGCGGTACGTCGATGACGCGGCTGCACGAGGTGCAGATGATATGCGCATGCGGCTCGATGGTGCGATCGAAGCGGCTGCCGCCCGGCGTCTTGATGGAGAGAATTTCTCCGGCATCTGCCAAGAGATTGAGGTTGCGGTAGACCGTGCCGCGGCTGATCTTGTCATCCTGTTCGCGCACGGTGTTGTAGATTTCGTCGGCGGTGGGATGGTTATAGCTTTGGCGCACGGCGTCAAGAACCAGCTTTCGCTGCTTGGTATTCCTTCTTTGCACCGCCATGCGCCTCGCCTCTTTTCTATCAACGGTCGTAGGTAAATGATACCGTATTTAGCACACAATACTAATAATGAGGACTGAAACCGTCTTCATTGGCAAGTGGGGCTCGGGCCTGGGCATCTACGAGGCGAAAACGCGTTCCCATGCGCTCGTAGGAGGCATGAAGCGCCTCGAGCTGAGACACGATGTTTGCCGGCGTGCCCTGTAGCTCCATCTCAACCGAGCCGTCTTCCATATTGCGCACCCAGCCGGTGAGGGAGCGCGCCTGTGCGAGGTTGGTGTTGGTGAAGCGGAAACCGACGCCCTGGACCTGCCCCTCCCACCGCAGGAAATAGCGCTGCGGGGCGTCTTGAGTGGCCTCGTCACTTGCGAGCACGGTGAGCCTACGGCGCAGCTCGAGCTCGACGCCAGAAGGCTTTTGGGGTTCGCGGCTACCGCCGGCGACGCCCGAGAAAAGCTTGTCGAAAAAACCCATCGCTATTCCTGCTTGTTAGAGTCGGCGGGGAAGGCGATCCCCGCCTGCTGACGCACGGCATCCATGATACGCAGCGACACGAGCGTGACATCGCGGTAGTGGCCAAGCTCGTGGCGTCCCGCCGGGGTCTCCCAAATCTCTTCCTTAACGTTATCGATGCCGCCGATGGCGGTGATAAAGTCCTCGAGCTCGTATTCCATGGTGTTGCTTGACTTGGGAAGGTCGAGTGCGCGTCCGTTGTCGCCTTGCTCGCGCGGCGCCTCGGTCGCCGATCCGCGCACGACGTCGCCGCGATAATCGATGCGGACGTTACGGGGCGTGGACAGATGGTCAATCTGGATGGTGCCGCGCTCACCTTCGATTTGCGAGGGCAGCAGATCGTTGGTGATCTTTGAATGCGCAAGTTCGACGGAGATGCGGCCTCCGCCATAGCTGGCGAGAATGGAGCCGCAGCCGTCGATGGGGCCATGGGTGAGCTCTTGCGTTGAGGGGTCGAGCAGCGTGGTCATGCTGGTGAGACCGGAGGGCATGCCGAAGATCTCGACCATGGGCTCGACGGTATAGACGCCGATGTCCATGAGGGAGCCCGAGGCCATGCGGCAGTCGAAGATATTGGTGGCGCGCCCCGCGAGAACCTCGTTGTAGCGCGAAGAATACTTGCCAAAGCGCAACGATGCACGACGAATGGGCGCAATCTCGCCCAGGGCGTCCTCGACGGCGTGGAAAGCGGGGTCATGGAGCGGGCGCATGGCCTCGAGGGCCACGACACCTGCTGCCTCGGCAGTGCGAAAGACTTCCAGCGCCTGCGCTTCGGTGGCGCAAAAGGGTTTCTCGACGATGACGTGCTTGCCACCGGCGATGCAGGCAAGGGCCTGCTCGTAGTGAAGTGCGTTAGGACTGCCGATATAGACGGCGTCGACGTCGGCAGCGGACGCAAGCTCGTCAAGCGCGGTGAAGTTACGCTCGCCGCCATGCTTAGCGGTGAAGGCGGCGCCGCGATTGGCATCGCGCGAGAGCGTACCCACAAACGCGGCTTGGTCGTTGGCGTTGACGACCTGGATAAAGTCGTCGGTAATCATGGATGTGCCGATGGTCGCTATACGCAGCATGTATCCCCCTCGTGTCGTTCGGTTTACAGGATGAGTGTAGCGCGAGGGGGCGGGAAATAGCGTGCGAAAACGCCGTTACAGGTCGCTCTCGTTAAAGCCGGCGTCGATATCGAGGTTGCTGCCGTCGGCCGCCGTGGTGGCAAGCTCGTCGCAGCGCTCGTTGAGCTCATGGCCGGCATGGCCCTTAACCCAGATGAACTCCACTTTGTGCTTGCTCTTTGCGGTGAGCAGGCGCTCCCACAGATCGCGGTTCTTGACAGGCTGCTTGTTGGCGGTCTTCCAGCCGCGTTTTTTCCATCCGTCGATCCAGTGCTTGTTGAAGGCGTTGACGACGTACTGCGAATCGGAATGGACTTCGACCTCGCAGGGGCGGTTGAGTGCCTCGAGCGCCACGATAACCGCCATGAGCTCCATGCGGTTGTTGGTGGTCTTGGCGTAGCCGCGCGAAAGCTCGGAGGTGAAGGTCTTGCCGGCGGGGTTGGTGTATTTGAGCACGGCGCCGTAGCCGCCGCGTCCCGGGTTTGATCGGGCCGAGCCGTCGGTATAGATGATGACCTTCACGGGCTTCCTTTCGTTGGGTACGTTTCATGTGAGTGACCATTGTAGCGCCATGCCCGCCGGGGGCTAGCAATCTACGATTTCTACCCCGTCTTCCGACAGTTAGTTGGCATGGATGATGCGGTTGAGCTCGTCGAGGTATTGCTGCAAGAGGGGAGAGGGCTTGCGCTCGTCGTGCATGATATAGCCTACGCGCATCGTTGGGGCGTCTGCTAACGGGATCGATGCCATACCCCATTGCATTTCATTGGAGAGGACGCCGGTCGACAGGGTGTAACCGTTCGACGTGATAAGTAAGTTAGTAAGTGTTCCGCGGTCCGAGATTCGTATGTTGCGGTCGCAAGGGATATAGCTAAAAGGTTCCTCGGCGTAATAGAAGGAGTTTGAGGTTCCCTGCTCAAAGCTGTAGCGCGTATAGGGCGTGAGGTCGGCAAGGGACAGCTGAGGGCGGCGTGCGAGTGGGTGGCGCTCGCTAACGAAGACGTGGACCGTCGCGTCGAATAGGGGATGGAAGCTTGCACGGGCATCGGCGAAGGCCTTCTGCAGAACGCGGGCGTTAAAGTCATCCAGATACAGAATGCCGATATCGCTGCGAAACGCACGGACGTCATCGATGATCTGCGCTGTGGTGGTCTCGCGCATGATGAACTCGAACTTGCTGTCGCGGCAGCGCTCGACTACGTTGACAAAGGCCTCGACCGAAAACGCGTAGTGTTGGGCCGAGATGGCAAGGCGGGCCTGAGGTGTGCCGCCGTCCTCGTAGCGTGCCTCGAGCATGTCGGCCTGCTCTACGACCTGGCGCGCATAGCCCAAAAGCTCGGTGCCGTCGTTGGTGAGCGTGACGCCGCGGCTGGAGCGCGTAAAGATCTCCAGATGGAGCTCCTGTTCAAGGCTTTTGACGGCGTTTGAGATGTTGGACTGAGCGGTATAGAGGTGCTGAGCTGCGGCGTTGATTGAGCCGGACTCTGCCACGGCGATCAGAAAACGAAGCTGCTGAAGGGTCATCGGCGTCCGTCCTTTCGATAGCTATCTAAAAAACCGATAACAGGTTAGCGCTTTTAAGTGATTGACCCGGGGAGACGATGCTCGTACTATTCAAAACACACAAAGGCGGTAGGTAATTAAGCCGACCACGAGAACGGGATGTCAAAAGGAGGACCGCATATGAACTGCTTGCTAAGACGAATGCCGGGCTCCTGCTTGCGCCCGTTGGCGTGATCAGGAGACAGCGACTTACTTCTCTTACTCTTATTACTTTTGTTCAATCAAGGAGATCATCATGAGCCAGTTTATCAACAACCCCGAGCACACCTTTGGTTTCGATACCCTGCAGCTTCACGTTGGCCAGGAGAGCGCCGATCCCGCATCCGATTCCCGCGCCGTGCCTATCTACCAGACCACGAGCTATGTGTTTCGCAACTCCCAGCACGCCGCCGACCGCTTTGGTCTTGCCGACGCCGGTAACATCTACGGCCGTTTGACCAACTCCACCCAGGGCGTCTTCGAGGACCGTATCGCCGCGCTCGAGGGTGGCGTAGCCGGTCTTGCCGTCGCCTCCGGTGCCGCCGCCATCACCTATACCCTGCAGGCACTTGCCCAGGCCGGTGACCATGTGGTTGCCCAGAAGACCATCTACGGTGGCTCCTACAACCTGCTGGAGCATACGCTCTCTCAGTTTGGCGTCGAGACCACGTTTGTCGATGCCCACAACCTGGACGAGGTCGAGGGTGCCATCAAGGACAACACCACGGTCATTTACCTCGAGACGCTCGGTAACCCCAACTCCGATATCCCCAACATCGACGCCATCTCCGAGGTCGCCAAGAAGCATGGTCTTCCGGTCGTCGTCGATAACACCTTCGGCACCCCGTATCTGTTCCGTCCGTTGGAGCACGGTGCCAACATCGTCGTTCACTCCGCAACTAAGTTCATTGGCGGCCACGGTACCTCGCTGGGCGGCGTGATTGTCGATGGCGGCAACTTCGATTGGAAGGCGAGTGGCAAGTACGCCCAGATCGCTGAGCCCAACCCCTCCTACCACGGTGTCTCGTTTGCCGAGGCTGCCGGTCCCGCCGCCTTCGCAACCTATGTCCGCGCTATCCTGCTGCGTGACGAGGGCGCTTGCATTAGCCCGTTCAACGCCTGGATCTTGCTCCAGGGCACCGAGACCCTGTCGCTGCGCGTCGACCGCCATGTCGAGAACACCAAGAAGGTCGTTGAGTTCCTTGCCGGCGACAGCCACGTTGCCAAGGTGAACCACCCGAGCTTGCCCGAGCACCCCGACCATGAGCTGTACCAGAAGTACTTCCCCCGTGGCGGCGCCTCGATCTTCACCTTCGAGATCAAAGGGGGCCAGGAAGCTGCTTGGAAGTTCATCGACCACCTGCAGGTCTTCTCGCTGCTTGCCAACGTGGCCGACGTCAAGTCGCTCGTCGTGCACCCGGCTACCACCACGCACTCCCAGCTCTCTGCCGAGGAGCTCGCCGAGCAGAACATCACACCCTCCACGATCCGTCTTTCCATCGGTACCGAGAACGCCGAGGACATCATTTGGGACCTGAAGCAGGCCTTTGCCGCACTGGACGAGTAGGGCGACTTGTGCAAGGACCCCTTGCGACTCGATAGGTATAACTGCATAAAATGCCTGCTCAAGGCGTCTGCGCAAGCAATGGTTGCGCAGACGCCTTTTTTGCATAGGAAGGGCGCTATTACAGGGTTTTTGGCATGCTTTATGCAATCGAGATGTGGAAAACTCCTGTTGAGAGGATGTGAGTTTTACGCAAATGACGTGCACCTTTTGAGAAAAACCGCAGGTCGCGATTTGCTCGGGGTACTATGCAGCGCGATTGAATCACACGCAGCTCAAACGCAGCAAAAACGCACTACGGAGGTTTCCAGCTACATGAGGATCGATTCACGAAAACCGAAAGCCGCCGCCCTTTCCGCCGCTCTGACCGTGGCACTTTTGGCGGGCGCCGGCGCAACTGATGCCCACGCGGCAACACTGTCCGATACGGTCGGATCCACGCCGTCCGAGGCGACGCTGATGCAGCCCGTCGACTACCGCGGCGACGGTTATGGCTCCATGCAGGAGTGGAACGCCTCGATGGGGGCCAAGCGCGATTCCCTAGAGGTTCGCGCCCAGATCATCATGAACATGTACGGTGACTATGCCACCGATGACGAGCGCGCTGTACTGCAGGGTTGCATCGACGGTGCGGGCAGTCTTTTGACGATGGAGGAGGTCGACGCGAAGTCGGCCGAGCTCGACGAGCTTCGCTCCACGCTCGAGGATGCCAAGCGCGAGGCGCTCGAGGCTGCCGCAGCCGAAGCCGAGGCCGCTGAGGCCGTTCAGGCTTCGTATTACAACGGCGGCTCCGACTCGTCTTACGCGTCTGCTGCGTATTACGCGAACGGCTCGGGCCTGACGCGCTCGAGCGGCGTCAATAACTATAACGGTCGTCGTGAGACCTATTACAGCAGCAACGTACTCTACCATCACCGCACGGGCGAATGGACTCAGGATTCCGAGGGCTTTTGGCGCGATTCCGATGGTTACTATGTCGTGGCCGCGGGCGATAAGGCTCAGGGCTCCACGTTTACTGGTTCCAAGGGCGAGTGCAAGGTCTATGACTCCGGCTGCGCAGCCGGAACCACCGACTACTATACCGGTTGGTAATCTGCCATAAGCCAATAGGACATGGCGGGCGGGCGTCTTTACCGAGCCAATGGGCAACGTAAGGACGTCCGTTTTTTTGTGCGTGCTTGAGTTAACAGAGCGCTTACCGTGGCAGTACGCCGCGCATATGGGCGCGGGGCACACTAGTCCATGAGAATTAAGGTCTTTCTCTTGGAGGAAGTGATCTTGTGAACGCTCGGGATATTGTCGTTGCCGCCGTCGCATTGGTGCTTGGCTGCCTTGGTCCTACGGCTGCGCTCGTTGCGGGCATGCAGGGGTCATGCGGGGCCGTTCCAATCGTGGTTGGCGCGCTGATCGCAGCCGCACTGCTGGGAAGCGCGGGCGTGGTTCTTTGCCGCGATGACGAGGACGTGGTGCCGGAGTCGCAACGCTAACTGTTGTGAGATTGGCTGCCGGTCATAGACGAAGATGAAAGCTGCCGCAGGGGAAAGGTTCCCTTGCGGTGGCTTTGCTGTTAAGGCTGTTGAATGCGGCGCGTTGGTGCTACCAGCTTTTCTCGATATCGCGGATGCGCCGATAGAGCCACTCGTTTTGCGGCGCCTGGATATCGTGTTTGGCTGCGAGGCGGCAGACGGTGCCCGCGAACTCATCAACCTCGGTTTTGCGCCTTGCGATGCGGTCTTGAGCCATCGAGGGCATACCGGCGGGGTCGATTCCCTCGATGAGGTGCACCATCTGCGTCAGGTCTGTCTCGGTCAGCTCAATGCCCTCGGCGTTGGCGACCGCAAGCGTTTCGCGCATGGCGGAAACAAAGCAGCGACGCTGCTCGGAGCCCGGCTCCGTGGCGCTTCCGTAGGTCCCGCCGTAGGCCATGCAGGTCTGGTTGATGCCGTCGTTGAGCATGAGTTTGGCCCACATGCGGTGCGCAATGTCGCTCTCGACGGTATGGGCGATGCCGCAGCGCGTGTAGAGCTCGTCGATGGCGGTAACGGCTGCAGGCTCGGTGCCCGCTGCCGCGCCAAAGCGAATTTCGCCCGCATTGGTAAAGGTGAGCGCGCCGTCGAGGAATACGGCGTCCATGCCCTGGCAGATACCCAGAACGGTGTGCTTCCAGCCAAAGCGCTCGGCAATCTTTTGCTCGCTGGTGATGCCGTTGCAAAGGGATGCGATGAGCGTGTCGGGCCCTACGATGTGTTCCATAGTCTTGAGCGCTTGGTCGAGTCCGGTTGTCTTGACCGTGAGGATGACCAGATCGGCTGGTGTCGCCTCGCTGGCGCGGACGGACTTGAGTACGCAGGGCTTGCCGTTGACGGTGAGCGCGTCGTTCGCATGACGCTCAAAACGGGCGTTGTCCATGACGTATTCGACGGCATCGTTGCCGAGTGCCTGGGCGATCATGCTGCCGTAGAGTAGCCCGACGCCGCCCTTGCCGATAAAGGCGACCTTGTTGATCTGCATATGAATCATCTCCCCATATAAAAGGCGTCCGCGTGGGGGCGCCTGATGGATTGTATGCCGCCAGCGCACCTTGTGCATGCAGGGTGGCGATTTTTAAATGAATGGACGCGCGGAGCTTACGCTACGGGGCAGACCGCAAAAACGCGCGCGGGGTATCCGACGCCATCGCGGACCTTGGGGAAGGTGCAGAAGATGACAGCGCCTGTGGCGGGAAGCTCGTCCAGATGGTCCATGACCTCGATCTGGTAACGGTCGACCGAGAGGATGTACTGCTCGCCGGGGTAGGGGTAGGCGTCCTCGCGTGTGGTCACGGATGCGGGGTCGGTGTCTGCCGGCTCGTGGCCGATAGCGCCGATGTTGCGCTCTTCTACAAGCCATTTGATGGCGTCGAGGTCCCAGCCGGGGTAGTGGGGCTGGCCGTCCTCGTCCTTGTTTTCGAGGTCGGCGAGCTTGGACCAGTCGGAGCGGAAGGCGACGAAAGCATCCTCGGGAATGCGACCGTGCTCGTTCTCCCAAGCTTTGAGGTCATCGACGGTCAGGATAAAGTCGGGGTTTGCGGCGCACTCCTCGCGCTTGTCGATCACACAGAGCGGATGCATAAACTCGATGGGTTCGATCTCGCCAAGGGAACGGCCGTCAACATGGAAGTGGCGAGGTGCGTCGACGTGGGTGCCGTACTGCGAGGCGACTGAATACTGGAAGCAGCGCATGGGCGCGAGCATGTCTTTGGGCGTGCCGGGCAGGTAGTCGAAGAGCTTGGTGGACTCAAATGGCTTAAAGCCAAACCAGTGCGGGGTGTCGCACGAGAGCGTGTGGGTGAGATCGATCCAGCGATAATCGGTGTTTTTGAGCTGGGATGCGAGGTTCCAAAGGTCGAGCATGGGCATGGGCGACTCCTTTCATCGGGCTTTTTGCTGATGTTAAAGCGGTGCCGTGACAGCTCGATTTCTGCTGCGTTACGATACGTTCTCGATTGCGATTCCAGGATGTTTCGGCCGCGTGACCATTGTGTTTCGCCTTGCCGGGGCGATGATGGCGAAGGGAGGGTCTGTGCAATATCGCGTTGACCCCAAAAGTGGTAACCGAATATCCGCTCTGGGTCTGGGCTGCATGAGGTTTCCCGGTGCGCCGGGCCATCCGGACGCGAAGACAGCCGATACCATCATTTCCCGTGCGGTGGAGCAGGGGATTAATTATCTGGACACTGCGTATCTCTATCCCGGTAACGAGGCGTGCGTGGGCGCCTCGCTTGAGCGCTTGGGGCTGCGTGACCGGGTGTTGCTGGCGACTAAGTTGCCGCACGCTTCGTGCAAGTGCGTGGAGGATTTCGACCGGTTCTTCGACGAGCAGTTGCGTCGGCTGCGGACCGACCATATCGACTATTACCTTATGCACAACATCACCTCGCCCGCCCAGTGGGAGCGCGTGGTGGCGTTGGGCATCGAGGACTGGATTGCGCACCAAAAGGCTGCGGGGCGTATTCGCCAGATAGGTTTTTCGTACCACGGCAGTGCGGCGGACTTCCTCACGATGCTTGACGCGTATGACTGGGACTTTTGCCAGATCCAGTACAACTACGCTGGAGAGCGCTACCAAGCGGGAACGGCGGGACTCATGGCAGCCGCCGAGCGCGGGCTCGCGGTGTTTGTGATGGAACCGCTTTTGGGTGGACGCCTGGCGGGCAAGCTGCCTCCGCGGGCCCGCGCCGTGCTCGATGACGTACGCGATCCGTACCTGAAGACGCCGGCTGCTTGGGGCCTTTCGTGGGTGTGGAACCATCCTCAGGTCACGATGCTGCTTTCGGGCATGACCGATACCGCGCAGGTGGACGAGAACGCGGCATTGGCGGATCGCGCGCTGCCGGATTCGATGACAGCTACTCAGCTCGATGCCATCACACGCGTGCTGACGGAGTTTGAAAAATCGAATCGCGTGCCCTGCACGGGATGCGGCTATTGCATGCCGTGTCCTAAAGGTATCAATATCCCTGGATGTTTTGCCGCCTACAACGCAAGCTATGCGCACAGCTGGTTTACGGGTCTATCGCAGTATTTTACGGCGAGCGCGGTGCGTACAAGCGAGCCCAAGTTGGTGAGCAATTGCATCAAATGCGGCAAATGCGCGCGCCACTGCCCACAGCATATCGATATCCCCGAGCGTCTCGATGACGTGCGCCGACGTTTCCAGCCTGGCCCCGTAACGGTCATGCTTAAAGCCTTCAGCAGAACTCGCTCCTCATGACCCTTTTATATCTTGTGATGGAATAGTCCCTGTTTGCGGCAGAATAGGGCGATAGCAGGAACTTTTTTGCCGCAACTGATGGGAGGCTATCGTGGGTGACCGAGGCTTACATAATGATTCGCGTGAGGTCCGTTGGGGCATTTTGGGCGCTGGGCACATTTCTCATCGATTTGCTTCGTCGCTCAAGAAGGTCGACGGGGCACGGCTGGTGGCTGCGGCCGGCCGCACTCCTGCACATGTCGAGGAATTTTGCCGAGCGTTTTCGATCGATGCTGCGCATGGCCATGCCTCGGTCGACGATAACGGCAATGCGGCTTATGACGCGCTGATTGCCGACCCCGATGTCGACGCAATCTACTTGGCTCTTCCGCATGGCATGCATACGCGTTGGGCCTGTCGCGCGCTGCGTGCCGGAAAGGCCGTGCTGTGCGAAAAGCCGGCCGTTTTGAGTGAGGAAGAGGCTCTCTCGATTGCCTCCACCTCTCGCGAGCGCGGCGTGCTGTTTATGGAGGCGATGAAGAATCGGTTTTGCCCGATGCGCACTCGCGTGAAAGACTTACTTGCGTCGGGTGAGCTTGGCCATATTGTCTCGATTGAAAGCGTGCAAAAGCTGGATTACGGCGAGTCTCCTTCGGGCTATCTGCTTGATCCGCTGCAGGGCGGCTGTCTATATGACATGGGCTGTTATGCGGTCGGTTGGTTTGAGGATTTGCTCGCGGGCGCGTGCGAGGTTTCGCCCCGTGAAGTTCGCTGGCGTGACGTATCAGGCGGCCGTGTCGATTGGGCCGACGAGATCCATATGAGCGTCGGCGGTATACCCATTCATATGGTGTGCGACGGCAAAGCAGCATATGAAAGCCGCTTAACGATTGCCTGTGAGCGGGGCTCGTTGGAAATCGAGCGTCTCCATCGCCCCGAGCTCGCCCATGTGAAGTACTCCGACGGTCGAGTACTCGAAATCGATGCACCATTTGAGGTCGATGATTTTTACGGTGAGGCATCGCATGCGACGCAGCTCATTCAGGCGGGGAAACTTGAAAGCCCCATCATGTCCCTAGCCGCCACACGGCGCTGCGCATGCATCATCGATGCGATTCGTTTGAAACTTTAGGGCGTGGGGGCATGGCGCCAGCGCTTGGAATGCCTGGAGGCCTTTGCCCCTGATGCCCCTTTTATAACTTGCGGTGGAATACGGTCCGTTTGCGCCAAAATAGGGCACCAATAGACCGTATTTCACCGCAACTGATGAGGGGGAGCTGGAGATGCTGACGATTGGGTGTCATCTTTCGACGACGAAGGGCTATCGGGCCATGGGGGAGACGGCGCTATCCATTGGCGCCAATACCTTTGCATTCTTTACGCGTAACCCGCGCGGCGGCAAGGCGAAAGATCTTGACATGGATGACGTGGCGGCCCTGCGCGAGCTTATGGAGCAAAACGACTTTGGCCCGCTCGTAGCTCATGCCCCCTATACCTATAACCCCTGCTCGGCCAAAGAGCGGGCGCGCGAGTTTGCCCTGGAGGCAATGGCCGAGGACTTGCGGCGCATGGAAGCGCTGCCCGGCAACTACTACAACTTCCATCCCGGCGCGCATGTGGGGCAGGGGATAGATGCCGGCATTCAGATGATCGTCGACACCCTGTGCCAGGTGATGTTTGAGGGCCAGCAGACGACGGTGCTGCTCGAGACCATGGCGGGAAAGGGTACCGAGGTGGGCCGTAGCTTTGAAGAGCTGGCGCGCATTATCGAGGGTGTTGCTGCCAGACGTCCAGAGCTATCGGACAAGCTGGGCGTATGTCTGGACACCTGTCATGTGAGCGATGCCGGCTACGACATCATCCATGATCTGGACGGCGTGCTCGACGAGTTCGATCGCGTGGTGGGTATCGACCGCTTGCATGCCGTACACATCAACGATTCGAAGAACCCCTGTGGCGCCCATAAAGATCGTCACGAGTGCATCGGCAAGGGATACCTTGGCAGCGAGGAGTTTGGCGGCGGTATGCAGGTTATGCAGAATATTGTATCGAATAGCCGCCTGCGTGCACTTCCTTTTATTTTGGAGACGCCTAACGAACTTGCAGGTTATGCAGCTGAAATTACGCTATTAAGGTCGTTACAGCAGCAATGACTGTCGCAAAGTGGAGTGTTCCATTCACGTTATGGGTTTGTTTCAATCAGTTTTCTAATTGCAGATTCGCACTTACGGGTGCATAATAGCCAACAGTTTTTGCAGACCTCTGAATCAAACGGGGTCACCGGAAGGAGACTGATTATGAAGCTCAAGAAGCTTGGCGCATTTGCCGCCACGGGTGCTATGGCACTCGCCCTTGCTCTGACGGGCTGCGGCTCGTCCAACGCCACCTCTGGTTCCGATGCCGGTTCCAGCAGCTCTGGCGACGTTAAGGTCGAGAAGGTCGACGGCTCCAAGGAGTACGCGCTCGTCAAGGACGGTACGCTGACCGTCGGCACCTCTGCCGAGTACGCTCCGTTTGAGTACAAGGATGACAACGGCGATTATCAGGGCTTTGACCTTGAGCTCATCAAGGCCATCGGCGACAAGCTGGGTCTGGATGTCGAGTATGTCAACAATGACTTTGACACGCTGGTTCCGGGCGTCGCTTCGGGCGCCAAGTATGACGTCTCCATCGCGGCTATCACCGACACGCCCGAGCGTGAGAAGGAAGTCACTTTCTCCGACTCCTACTACATGGATGATCAGGCTATCGTGACCAAGGTCGATAACACCGACATCACGGCCGACAACTACAGCGAGAAGCTCAACAACGCCGACGCTACCATCATTGTCCAGTCTGGCTCGACCGCCGAGTCCTTTGCCCAGGAGAACTTCCCCAAGGCCAAGATCGTCCCCTACAAGGACGCTACCGAGTGCTTCAGCGCCCTGCAGTCCGATAAGGGCGACGCCGTAGTCACCAACCGCTCCGTTGCCAGCCAGCTGACCGCCGAGCAGTTCAACACCTGCCAGACCATTAAGCAGATCAGCACCGGCGAGGAGTACGCCATCGCCATCAACCAGGGCAACACCAAGCTCAAGGACGATATCAACCAGGCCATCAAGGACCTGACCGACGACGGTACCGTTGACGCCCTCATGGCTAAGTACAACATCAAGTAAAATAGTCACTTGATTGCACGCGGGCCCTTTCCGTTTTGGCGGAGAGGGCTTTTGCGTTTCTTGAACGGGCATCGTCCCGTCCCGTAATGTCGGCAACTGATACGTTAGGAGCTACCTTGTCTCGATTGAACGAAGGGGCCATGGGTCGGCGTTCCCCGCTGCCCTCGATGCTCCAAAAGCTAGCCTGCGCCCTGGCTGTGGCGTTCGCTTTGGCGTGCGCGGGGACAGCCGTGCCTTCGACCGCCCAGGCGCTCGAGACCGCAAAGATCACCGCGCGTCCCAATACCGGTTCGGGCAGCGCCGTGGTCGGCGGTACCGAGACGCGCATTACCTGGGAGGTCCAGGCCGATGCCGATGAGGAACTGAGTGGGCTTTCGCTGACGTTTGCCGACGGCACGACGTTTGGTGCCGATGACACACGCCTGACGATGCTCTCGGGCGAGGACCTCATGGACCGTACGCCCATGAAGCCCGCGTGCAAGGTGGACGGTCAGACGCTCAAAATCGACTTTGGCGAGACGGCGCCGGCTGGCGGCTATTTTCGCGTCGAGGTCTACGGCGTGACCTTCCCCGTCGAGGGTGGCGACGAGGCCTTTAGCGGAACCTACACCTTGGCTGACGGCTCGACCAAGAAGATCTCCAAGATTCCGTCGGTGGAGATCAAGGGCGTGACGGCATTCGATAACTTCCTGGCCGACCTCAAGGAGCAGCCGTGGGTCGAGGCATGGAATTCCAACATGTTCCTCCGCCTGTTCTTGAACCCGGTCATTTTGGTCCAGAGCCTGCCGATCGTCTTTAAGGGCTTCCTTATGTCGCTCTCGATCGTGCTCGTGGCATTTCCGTTGGCTATTCCCTTTGGCTTTGCGCTATCGCTCATGCGCATCTCCAAGTCACGCATCCTGCGTTGCCTTGCCGGCATCTATGTGAATATCATCCGCGGCACGCCGGCGTTCCTGCAGATCTACATCGCGTTCTTTGGCCTGCCGCTGGCCGGTGTCAAGGTGGACGACTATGTGCTGGGCGTTATTGTCATGGCCATGAACTCGTCTGCGTACCTGTGCGAGATCTTCCGTGCCGGTATTCAGTCGATCCCCAAGGGCCAGAACGAGGCTGCTCGCTCGCTGGGCATGAACGCCTTCCAGACGCTGCTCTACGTCATGATTCCGCAGACGTTCCGCAATGTCCTGCCCACGCTGACCAGTGAGTTCATCCTGCTCTACAAGGACACGTCACTGCTCGCCGCCGTGGGTGTGGTCGAGATCGTCATGAACGCCCGCACCATCGTGGCCACGACGGGCTCCATTACGCCGTATGTGGTTGCCGCCCTGTTCTATCTGGTCATTACGCTGCCGCTTGCCCGCCTGGTGAGCGGTCTTGAGGCGAGGCTTCTGGGGACGGCCGAAACCAAAAAGAAGCGTCCCACCAAGAGTGCCGGACAGGTTGTCGCAACGCCCGCCGATCACATCGCCGGTCTGTAAGGAGGTCCTATCATGAGCGAAACGAATTCCAACGAGGTCGTTGTCAGCATTAAGAACCTCCAAAAGGCTTTTGGCGATAACGTGGTTCTGCGTGATATCGATCTGGACGTGCACAAGGGTGAGGTTGTTGTGGTCCTGGGCCCCTCGGGCTCGGGCAAGTCGACGATGCTTCGCTGCATCAATCGCCTGGAGCATCCCACGAGCGGCTCGATTGTCGTTGAGGGCGTGGACGTGTGCGCCAAGGGCGTTGACCTTAACAAAGTGCGCACGCACCTGGGCATGGTCTTTCAACAGTTCAACCTGTTCCCGCACCTGTCGGTCAAAAAGAACGTCATGCTTGCGCAGCAAAAGGTGCTCAAGCGCAGCAAGGAAGAGGCCGAGAAGATCGCCATCGAGGAGCTGACCAAGGTCGGCCTGGCTGAGCGCATCGATTTTATGCCGAGCCAGCTCTCGGGTGGCCAGCAGCAGCGCGTTGCCATCGCCCGCGCCCTGTCGATGAACCCTCACGTCATGCTCTTTGACGAGGCCACGTCGGCGCTCGACCCCGAGCTCGTTCGCGATGTTCTGGGCGTTATGCGCGACCTGGCACGTGACGGTATGACCATGATCGTCGTGACGCACGAGATGGGCTTTGCTCGCGACGTCGCCGATCGCGTCGTCTTTATGGACGGCGGCGTTATCGTGGAGGAGGGCACGCCGAGCGAGGTCTTCGATCACCCCAAGAGCGAACGCACCAAGGCGTTTTTGGGCAATATCTCGTAGATGATCAGCAGCGTCTCGGAATGAGAGTTTGCTTGAGCGGGCGGGGCCGTGGCAATGATGCTGCGGCCCCGTTTTGCATTTCGGATAAAGGTCTCGTCGTTGCCCTGGCGGATTTTCAACCACATTTTCGGTGAATTATGTGTGCGTGATATCGGCGGACGCTCGTTGCCTGGTCTTCCATACAATTACATGCTGTTTGAAAAGAAGCCGGACCATGGGTGCGCTTGGCGCATAAAAGGGAACTGGGTGGGAATCCCAGACAAGGCGGTTACTGTGTGCGGGGCTGTCCCGCGAGTCAGATTACTTGCCCACGGTCTTCTCGTGTCGAGGGTCTTTTGGGAGCCGCTGGATTCCGGTGAGCAGAAGATGACATCATAGTTGCTCCAAGCATCCCGTATGCGATGCGGGGGCATTGCCGCATGCTGTCAGGTGCGGGCGTTTCGCTGTGCCCCGTTTCCCTTTACATGGTCGGCCTCGATTCTTATTGGGGTAGTGATCTTCCAGACCAAGGGGGAAAGGATGCTCAACAACATCCGAACAGGTACGAGGAAATTCCTCGTCGTGCTCATGGCGTTTATCTTTGCCAGTTCGAGCACGGGAATGACCGCGTTTGCCGAGGAGGTGAGCACGGGCGTAGCCGCGGCGGCCGATCAGGTCACCGCGGCGGGCGATGCTGGGCAGGGCAGGCCTGATGAAGATGAGCCTTCTGCCGACGCTGAAACCGGCATGGCAGATGGCGGCAGCACACAGGAGCAGGAAAGCTCCGGTGTTGCCGTACGGTCTATTGCGTCCGAGGAAACGGCACCGGCTGCACAGGTCGAAGAAGCAGGTTCTTTCGCCAAGGTAGTGCACTCGGGCGAGACGGTGGTCGTCAACGATGCGGCCGATATGCCTGAGACCATTGAGGCGGGTGCGACCGTCAAGCTCGGCGCGAATATTTCGATGGGCGCTGACCAGCAGATCGAGACCGTTGGCGGCACCCTGGATGGCCAGGGTCATACGGTCACCATTAACGGCAAGGCCGTTGCGAATAATGTGACTGGCTCGATTCAGAACCTGGGCGTGACAGGATCGGTCTCGAGCACCGACAATGTGGGCTCCATTGCCATGAAACTTTCTGGCACCATCCAGATGTGCTGGTCCACGGCGAGTGTGAACCTTAGCGGCTGGTTGGGCTGTGCCGGTGGCCTGGTCGGCGGTATGACGTCCGGAAAGATCGTCAATTCCTATTTTGCCGGCTCAGGCGTTGAGATGAACGGTGGCCTGGTCGGTGAGGCTCAGGCCGGATCGCTGTTGAACTGCCTATATACCGTAGGTTTTTCGCCTGCCGAGATGAACTATGGCGGCTTTAACAAGGGAAACGCGGCTAAAGCCGCCGACCTCTCTTCTGCTGAATCACTCGCCGTGCTCAATACCGATGTGCCGCCGACTGGCTTTTCCTGGGTGTCCAACGGTGGCTTGCCTTTGCTTGTGAGCGGCTCTGCCCCCGTCGTTGTCAATAAGGACGCGCTCGTCGCGGCTATCACGGCCGCCGAGGCGCTCAATGAGTCGGACTATACAAAGGATTCCTGGTCCGCCTTTGCCGCTGCTCTTGCGAAAGCCAAAATCGTCAACGATAGCGACGATGCATCTCAGTCCGATGTAAATGTGGCGGTCAAGACGCTCAAGGATGCCTCGGATGCGCTTGAGAAAAAGAAGCTGACGGCTCCCGTCGCCCAGCCGGAGAGCGTCAAGCACATCTCGTCGCAGGATGACTTCATGTATATGAACGTCAAGGATGCGAGCAACTACTATGTGCTCGATAGCGACATTGTGATTGATGACGAATACTTCTTCGGACCCACAGGCGAGCTCAATTGCACGTTTGACGGACAGGGCCACACTATTACCTTCGACAACGGGGGAGGCGTTAAGTCTCTGTTTGCGAGCGTTGGCTCCACCGGCGTCATCCAGAATGTCTCTTTTGCCGGTAAGCTCAAACAGGCCGTGGACGGCAAGTCGTTTGGTCCGCTTGGCAATCAGGTAAAGGGCTCTGTCATTAATTGCTCCACGTCCGTTACGGGTAAGGGCGTTGCTGGCTTTGGCCGCACGCTCAAGGGCGGCGTGATCTCCAATTGCATGTCCACCGCCGCTTCGACCGGCGGCGTGCTCTTTGCGAGCTACGACTCCGGACAGCTCATCAATACGTACTGGCAGGAGGGCCTTACCAACAAGGTCGTCTTTCCCTCGGATGCGCTCGTTAACTCCTATGCTGTCGATACCGATGACATGAAGACGGCGACCTTTGTCGAAAATCTCAACGTCAATCGTGGTGAAAACGGTAGCGTGTGGGGTATGGGGTCTGATGGCTTTCCGTACTTCGGTGAGAATCTAGACTACGAGTCTTCCAAGAACCCTGCTGCAAACAATAAATACGAGGTGACGTTCACGTCTGCCCGTACCGGCAAGACCGTAACTGCTGCCGATGGTGTGCTCTGCCCGTCTCCCGACGACGTTGTGGTGGGCGAGAACGGTGCCGCCTGCGTTTCGGGCACGCTTGAGCTCGATGGCCTGCCCAAGGATGCCAAGGTGACCTGGGGTACCCCAGATGCCAACAGGGGTGATATCGCCGTTAACGAGGAAACGGGCCTGCTGCACGTGTATAACGACGCTGTGGGTACGGTAACCGCCACACTCCACAAGGACGACGGCACTACCGAGAACGTCGCGACCATTGTGGTCAAGGCAGTGTCCAAACCGATCGATGATTTTCAGATTTGGTATAACGGCGCAAACGTGACGGGCGGCACTATTGCGGTTGCGGGTTCCGAGGTCAAGAATCTTGAAGTCCGTGTTCATTACACCGATGCCGCCGAGGGCGAGTACACTCCTGTTTCCTATGCGCGTTTTCGCTTTGTCGGCACGCCTGCGAACGTACTTTACTCCAATCCCGGATCCGCCTGCTTTTATTTTAAGAAGCCGGGCGAGGCCACGATTCGGGTATCTTCACGCGCAAATCTCGATATCGCCTCCAAGAGCGTGACGGTCACGTCGAGCTATGTGCCAGCGACGAGCGTCTCGCTTGGCTATAACGAGGACGGCGAGACTGTCTATCTGCACGGTCGCAATCCGCTTGCCAAAGGCGCCTTCCTGACCGATAAGGCTGCGCCGGTTGTGGGACCCGAAAACGCGAGTGATCGCGCTTGCTACACGGTCACCTCGAGTGATTCTGCGGTTGCCGAGTACACTACGAGTGGCGAGATTGGCTTTACGCCGTATAAGGCCGGTAAGACGACGTTTGAGGCGACGGTCGAAAACCAGGACGGCAGCGTCATCTCCTCGGGTAAGCGAGAGGTTACCTACGCTTACCGGAACCCACTGAAATCGGTGACAATCACGAATGTCCCCGCGTCCGTTAAGGCCGGTAAGACCGTCGAACTCAACCTGGGCTATACGGGCGAGAACGATGCCGAGGGCTGGAGTGTTTCCGAGCCCGGTATGAAATGGAGTGTGACGACCGAGGAAGGTCGGGATGCCTCGAATGCCGTGAGTATCGACCGACGCGCTCTTGGTGATTGGAAGCACGTTGACGGTGCTCCTGACGACGGCTTGTTTGTGGCGAGCGGCGCCTATGTCCTGACGGCGAACAAGGCCGGTACCTATACGGTGACCGGTACGCCGATCGACCAGACTGCCGGTGCCCAGGCCATCTCCTTTGAGATTACGGTTGACGGAATCGTTGCCTCGCCGGATAACGAGGCAAAGGCCGACGAAGGCGCCCTTTCCGCTGCCAAGTACTTTGACGCCAACCGTACGATCGATGCGTACACCTATGGTCAAGAATGGGAGATTTACGCCTTCGCAAGGTCGGGGCGCAAGATTGACGACGCACTGATCGCGAATTACAAGAAGTCCCTTACCGTTCATAAGGCCGAGTGGTCGGGCAACGCCGCCAGGGTGACTGATTGCGAGCGAGTTGCGCTTGCGCTAACCGCGCTTGGCGAGGATATCACCTCTTTCGATGGCGTGAATCTCATTGCCGACATTTGCTCTCACGAAGATCTTGGGGCTTCGGCGAACAACGTGGTCTATGCGCTGATTGCCCTTGACGAGGCGGGTATTTCGAATGAGGTGTTGCGTGCGTCCGGCTCTTCTTGGACGCGTGCTCAGCTTGTTTGCGCGCTGCTTTCGTTCCAGAATCCCGACGGCGGTTTCACCATCGATGCGGGCGGTACGAGCAATGTCGATATGACCGCTATGGCACTTCAGGCGCTTGCGCCCTATGTCGATGATGACGCATGCGCCGTCGCCCCGGCCTCGAATGGCCAACCTTCTGTTGCATCTGCTGTCGACAATGCACTCGGCTTCCTTAGGGGCCAGATGAACGGCCTTTGCGATTTTGGGTCTGTCGAGTCTAATGCCCAGGTGCTGCTCGCTCTTGTGGCTCTTGGCAAGGATCCCGTAAATACCAAGAACGGTTTTGCCACGGGTGCGAATAGCCTGATTGCCGCAATCTGCGCCTACGAGGTTGCCGACGGCAAGGGCTACGCCCATACCATGGGATCCGACGGTAAGCCCGGCAATGCCAACGCGCTTGCGACGGTACAGGCCTTACGAGCCCTTTCGGCCTATAAGTCCGCAGGGTCCGGTGTGAATTGGTCCAAGATCGGTGGCGTAAAAGCCGGTGTCGTCGAACCGGGCGGCTCGAAAAAACCCGTGACGCCCGAGGTGCCCGTTCCTACGGCCCCGACGAAGAATCCGACGCCCGCGGTCATGCCGACCGGTTCGCAGAGGGGTGATGGCTCCGGCGATAAGCAGGATGGCTCGAAGTCGGAGATGTCGCAGAATGTGGATGCCAACAAGGGTGAGTCCGATAAGAAGTCCGGCTCCGACGAGTCTTCCGGTTCGAAAACGACGTCCGCTGCTGCCGCATCACGCAAGGGTGCTTTGGATGGGCGAGGCGGCGTTAATCCGGTCGCTGTTACCGGTGTTGCTGTCGGTATCGTGTGCCTTGCGGCTATTGGTGCGTGGTTTGTGCGCTCCCGTAAGAACGCATAGCAACTCGATGCCTGTAACGTCCGCCGTTTGATACGCGGGTGAGTTGTGCCGTTCGTGTCGTGGCTTTATAGATGAACGGGCTCCGGGTTAAGACGACCCGGAGCCCGTTTGCGTTGCATCTGTCGTGTCAATGGGTGGTTTATGCCAGCTCTGCTCCCAGAGCCTTGCAGGCCGCCTCTGCCTCATCGTCGGGCGCGTCGTAGCAGATGACGGAATCGACGACGTTGACGCCCGCCTCGTCGGCATCGGCTTTCCAGTTGTCCATCCACTCGCCCTCGGCCCACGAGTAGGAGCCAAAGAGGACGACCTTCTTATCGCCGAGGGTCTCCTTGACTTCGTCCCACATCGGCTGGAACTCGTCATACTCAAGCTCCTCGGAACCCATGGCGGGGCAGCCGAAGGCGAAGGCATCATATTCGGCGGCCTTGTCGGCAGAGAAGTCGGCGCAGGAGATGACCTCTGCCTCGGCGCCGGTACCGGTTGCGCCCTCGGCAACGAAGTTTGCCATGGCCTCGGTGTTACCTGTACCGCTCCAGTAGACGACTGCGATCTTGCTCATATGTCTTCCTTTCGGTTGTGCGGCGTGCGGCCGCGTTTTGTATGCTCTATCGGGTTGCCTGGACAAGTTGTCCCAGGGTGCAGCCCTGTTGATAGATGTAGGTAAGGTATTGCGTGCATGCGCGATAGGAATCGAAGGTCGTGAGCGCCTGCTCAACGTTTGTGTATACCTTCCATGTGCCAAAGACCTTATAGTTTTCGCCGTGCTGGACGATAAACTGATGGACATCTTCGTAGGGATAGCCCAAAAAATAGCCAATTTCGTGGGGAAACTCGCACATGCACCCCGTATCGCAGTGCCTATTTCGCGCGAGTGCGCAGACGCTGCCGTCATAGGCGCTTTCTGCGGCATTGTTGCTTGCCAGCGTGATGCGCGCGGCGAGATGCACCAGGGATGCGGGCAGGTTGTGGACATCGTAACCTTCGGCGGCAAGCGCCGTCGTGGCGCGGGGGTCGGAGAGGTATCGCATGAGGTCCGCAGGGCGGTACACATAGATGAGCGCTCCGCAGGGGCGCCAGACCAAAACGCTCATATGGATTCCGAGTGGCTGGAGCTCGCGGTTGCATTGGGCTATGACGGCGAGCAGGCGAGAGCGTCGCACTTCGATATGGGCGGCGCCGGGCTTTCCGTTTTGGTTGGCGTAAACGCCGGGATAGGTAAAGAGCGAAGCCGGCTTGATACCTGCGAGCGTAGGGGAGCAGTTGCGCACGACAGCCGTTTGGTATGTTGGGATGTCAATGGTTCGAGTCACGATGCTCCTTTCGGGTCCTCAGTTGTTAGCCTAGGAAAACTTATACACGAAAGTAAGTCTTGGTCAACTAAAAAGTTTGAATAGGGAAACTAATTGACCGAACCGACATGAGTTTGGAGTAAGATAGGAACACCCCATGGGGGTACCTAGATAGGGCTACTTGAAAGGGGAGCGCATGGGTGACTTGCTCAACCCCGCGAATGTCATCGTGCTGGCCGTCATTGCCGTCGGCATGTTTTTTGGATTGCGTCGCATTGCCGCTTCGACACACGGGAAGAGTTGTTGCAGTGATGGTACGGGCGGCAAGAAGGCCAAAAAGGTTGTTGTGGTGGATACCGATGCATCGCACTATCCCTATAGCGATGAGCTGCTCATCGGCGGCATGAGCTGTGACGGCTGCGCTCAGCACGTAGCCAATGCTCTTAATGCGCTGGACGGCGTGTGGGCAACGGTGACGTATGCGGACCACACAGCGCGCGTGCGCTCTAAGCGGCCGATCGATCGCGGTGTCCTTGAGGCGGCCGTGAGAGATGCGGGTTACTACGTCATGACGCTGTAGGCCTTGCCTTGGATGCGCGTCCTTGTCTAGGCTCGTCCGCGTAGTTCAATGTCCTGGATATCGTCGAAGTCGATGGCGATGTCTCGGAGCTTGAGTAGTTTGAAGGCGGGGAGCACCTCGTCAAGGATGCCCGTGCGAGCGCGATAGCCGTACGTATCGTAATAGGTGACGCGCACCAAGTCGCCGCGTTTGAGGCCCTCGAGCTTTTTCGAAAGCTCGAGGGCTTTTTCTTCCGTGAGCTCGCATTTTGGCTCGGCGGTGATTTCTTGTTTACGCACGAGTTCGTAGTATCCCGTGAGGGCGGCAAAGGGCATAAACTGCGCGGCACGGCCGGCACGGACGGCGCCGTTAGCGGTGAGCTTGGGGTCGGCGGAGCGGCGTCTTCCCTCGGGGTCCGCCAGGCGTTCAAAAGGTGTCGGTGGCCGCATCGGCTGTTGTTGGGGCTTAGGCACGATGTCCTCCTACCTGATCGTTGCGTTCGCGTGCGGTGGCGCCGGCGGTAAAGCTTAATCCCTTGACGAGCGCGTTCTTGCCGTACTTGCCTTTCACGGCCAGGACGGCGCGCGCCAGGTCGCGCTCGCGCTCATCGGCCTCGATATTGCTGAACAGATCGATGGTGGCAAATTCCTCGGGCATGAGGTTGCCAAAGCCCAGGTTGATGCGCTTGACCGGTCGTTTAGGATCGACGGTCTGCGCCCAAAGGTCGTCGAAATAGCCCATGATCTTCTTAAACGAATTGGTGCGCTCAGGCAGCTTTCGCGAGGCGTTGGAGTGCGCGAAGAGTGCGGCATAGCCACCACGCGGTTTGCCGCCATGCTCTCCCACAAAGATACCATCGATTGCCTGCGCTTCGCGCACCAGGCGGCGCCGTTCGTCATCGCGCTGGACGGGCTTGGGCGCACGGGGCGCGAGCTCGGGGCCGGCGGTTGCGGTGGGTTCGATACTCGACGTGCTCGAGCGTAGGTGTCCACATCCGTCCACATATTGCGCGGTACCGCTGGCATCAAGCCTACGGATGTCGGCGCGCTCGCTCGCGTAGCCCACAAAGAGCGAGATGCTGTCACACACCACGTGCTTATCGACCAAGTCCAGCACGGCGCTGTCGACCATCTCGCGCAAGACGGTGTAGGCCTGCTCGTAGGCATAACCCTTCGAGAGCACCTGTCCTGTGGTAGTTGAAGTTGCTTGCGGGCGATAGGCTTGGATATCGGCGATGGTTGTCGGCTCGCGCCCGAAGGCGTGGTCGATGAGATATTCGGCATTGACGCCGAGTTCGTCGTAGAGCAGGTTCTCGTCGAGCGCGGCGACGCCCATCAGATCATAGACGCCGTATTTTTCGAGGCGGGCTGCCACGCCGGGGCCGATACCCCAGATATCGGTGATGGGGCGATGGGGCCAGATTTCCTTGCGAAAGGTCTCGTCGTCGAGTACGCCGATGCGGCTGGGTACGTGCTTGGCAGTAATGTCGAGCGCTACCTTGGCCTGGAATAGGTTGGGGCCGATGCCGACCGTCGCCGTGATGCCAGTGCGCGCGAGGACTTCATCGCGCAAAATGCAGGCAAAGCCTTTGGCATTGGTATGGTAGAGGTCTAGATAGGGCGTCACGTCGATAAAGCATTCGTCGATAGAGTAGACGTGCACGTCTTGCGGACTCACGTATTCCAGATAGATACCGTAGATTTGAGCCGACACCTCCATGTAGTGCTGCATGCGCGGTACGGCCTTGATGTAGTCGATGCCGTCGGGGATCTCGAACAGACGGCAACGGTTGCGTATCCCGAGGTCCTTCATGGCCTGTGTGATGGCGAGGCAGATGGTCGTGCGTCCGCGCGATTCGTCGGCAACGACCAGGCACGTAGTGAGTGGGTTGAGTCCGCGGTCGACGCACTCGACGCTGGCGTAAAACGTCTTAAGGTCGATGCAGATATAGGTGTGACGTTCGTGCCCCACGCGTCCTCCCATCAAACACATGTTCTTATCGAATACATGTTCGATAATACCCGCTCATCCGGACATCGTCAAAACCTGTCCCTTTTTGTAGGGTATGGTCGTGCGGTTGCATCGGGTTTTTAACGCAGCTCTAAAGAGTGCGAAACAGCTCGGAAAACCTCGCTTCGTAGCATGAGCCTAACGATTGGTGCTACCTACATGCACGGAAGGGTTGTGGAAACGATGGTCAACTATGGGTTTGGTATGCCGACGCGTCTTGTTGCGGATGGAGACGTGGCTCGCTGGTGTGGACGATTGGTCGCTCACTACGGCGGCACCAAGGCGCTGGTCGTGCTGGGCGGTGACAGGCATGCGCGTGATGAGCTCGTCTCGGCGGCGCTTGGCTCGCTTGATCGAGCTCTGCTCGAGCGCGTACTTTTTCGCCACGGCTCGGTTGAGAGCGACGGGGGAGACGAGCTAATCGACGAAGCCGTGGCCCTGGCGACCGACGAAGGCGTGAACTTTGTCCTGGCGATCGGCGATGCCGATACTGCCGGCTTTGCGCGCGAACTCGCGCATCGCATGGCGGCGCTCGATGCCGGCGAAGACGGTTTTGTCCCTTATGGATGTATTGTCTCGGAGGGCAAGGTGCCTGCCGTCGTGGGAGCCGGCGAGGTTCCCGTTTTTGCCATTATCGCTCCCGAACTGCTTGAGGGCATTGGGTCTCCTCTGCGCGAGCTGCTCGGCAGCGTATGCGCCGCGGCCTAGTACCTGCCATAAAGGGACAGGTTAATTTTGGTAGGTAAAGCGTTTGACCTGCCAAAAGAAACCTGTCCCTTTTTGGTCGGTCGCCGTTTGGGGGCGGATTGGCAACGCTCGCTGATTACGGTCTTGACCTGCGCTAGAATAGTGGCATCTGAATGTCCGGGCGCATGGAGGTATGCGCCCGTATGCTGAGGAGGACAATATGGCAACTGTTGCCGCACCTATCGATGCTACGTCGACTGCCGCTTGGAAGGCACTCGAGGCTCATCAGGAGAAGCTCGAGGCCGAGGGCATCGACCTCAAGGCCTGGTTCGCCGCCGATGCCGAGCGCGTGAATAAGCTGAGCTTTGACGCCGGTGACCTGCACTTCGACCTATCCAAGAACCTGGTGACCGATGAGACCGTCAAGCTGCTGTGCGATCTTGCCCGCGAGGTGAAGCTCGAGGAGCGCCGCGACGCCATGTTCTCCGGCGAGCACATCAACACCACCGAGGACCGCGCCGTCCTGCACACCGCGCTGCGCCGTCCGGCAAGCGAGAAGGGTCAGCTCATCGTCGACGGCCAGGATGTCGTCGCCGACGTGCACGAGGTTCTCGACCGCATGTACGCCTTCGCCGAGCGCGTGCGCTCCGGTGAGTGGAAGGGCGTTACCGGCAAGAAGATCGAGCACCTGGTGTCCATCGGCATCGGCGGCTCAGATTTGGGCCCGGTCATGGCTTACGAGGCCCTGCGTCCCTATGCCGACGCCGGTATCGACTGCCGCTATATCTCCAACATCGACCCCAACGACCAGGCCGAGAAGCTTAAGGGTTTGGATCCTGAGACCACGCTCGTGATCATCGTCTCCAAGACCTTCACCACGCTCGAGACCCTCACCAACGCTCGCGAGGTCAAGACCTGGATGCTCGAGCGGCTCAAGGCTCAGGGCGCCATCGACGGCTCCGATGAGCAGAACGCCGAGGCCGTGGCCAAGCACTTCGTCGCCGTTTCCACCGCACTCGAGAAGGTTGAGGCCTTCGGTATCGATCCCGCCAACGCCTTCGGCTTCTGGAACTGGGTCGGCGGCCGTTACTCCGTCGACTCCGCCGTGGGCCTGTCGCTGATTGTCGTGCTCGGCCCCGAGCGCTTCCAGCAGTTCCTCGAGGGCTTCCATGCCATCGACGAGTACTTCTGCAACACGCCGCTCGAGAATAATGCCGTCGCGCTGATGGGCTTGCTCAACGTCTGGTACGTCAACTTCTTCGGCTCCAAGAGCCACGCCGTGCTGCCGTACTGCCAGTATCTGCACCGTTTCCCGGCCTACCTGCAGCAGCTCACCATGGAGTCCAACGGCAAGCACGTCCGCTGGGACGGCAGCGCTGTGACCTCCGACACCGGTGAGATCTTCTGGGGCGAGCCCGGCACCAACGGCCAGCATGCCTTCTATCAGCTGCTGCACCAGGGCACCGTGGTGGTTCCGGCCGACTTCATCGCCTTCGCCAATACCGCCAACCCTGCGACCGATAGCGGTCAGGACGTGCATGAGCTGTTCCTGGGCAACTTCCTGGCCCAGACCAAGGCGCTCGCCTTTGGCAAGACGGCCGACGAGGTTCGTGCCGAGGGCACGCCCGAGCAGATCGTCCCGGCCCGCTGCTTTGAGGGCAACCGCCCGACGACCTCGATCTTCGGCGACACGCTGACCCCGTTCGCGCTCGGAGAGCTCATCGCCCTGTACGAGCACATCACGTTTGTCGAGGGCACGGTCTGGGGCATCGACTCCTACGACCAGTGGGGCGTCGAGCTGGGCAAGCAGCTTGCCAAGCAGATTACCCCGGCCTTCCACGATGACGCCGCCAAGGCCGAGCAGGACGCTTCGACCCAGGCGCTCATCGAGTTCTATCGCGCGCATCGCAAGTAGTCGCTGCTGTTAACGCATCGCGCCTTATAGTCAGGGGCCCGTATCCTATCGGATGCGGGCCCCTTTGCTTTGCCGTAGTCCCGGGGCGCACGGCCTTTGTGGAACATCGCTGGGGCGCCGCGCGCCGCGAGAACCCTGCGCCTAGATCTCGGCCTCCGCATGGTCTCGCTGCGCCTCGGGCAGCTCCCCGTAGAGCGGATGGTCTTCGAGCCTAAAGCGCTCGACCTGTTCGGGAGTGCGACCGCGCACAAAGAGCCACGAGCGATCGATCGGCGTCGCCATGAGCGTGCTGGGCAGCGCGTCGGCGCGGTCGGAAAACACCCGGGCACTCTCGGGATCCTGGAACGCCAGCACCAGATGCGTGTCGCAGTTGCCCATGATGGAGCGTGCGCGTGCCTCGCCATAGAGCGCATCGAGCTGGTTGGTCGACTGCAGCAGCAGCGTTGCCCAGATGTTGCGGCTTCGGATAATCGAGAGCACGTTGTCGATCTGGGGGATCTGCAGATTTGCGAAGTCATCGAGCATAAAGCGCACGGGCACGGGCAGGCTGCCGTCGGGCTGCCTATCGGCCTCACGAATGAGGCCCATAAACGCCTGCGAAATAAAGAGGCCGGTCAGCGGATCGAGATTGCGGTCAATATCGCTCACGGTTACAAACAGGGCGCAGGGGGTGTGTCCCATGGAAGCGAAGTCCACCTGATGGCACTCACGATAGAGCTGTGCCGCACCGTCGAATCCCAGACACATGACCTTTTCGGCAAGGATGCCGACGATGCTCGCGTGCATGCGCTCGGCATTTTGCGTAATGGCGTAGCGCCGCCATAGCGAGAGGGCATAGCTTTGGGGGTCGGTCGTGATCAGGTCGTCAAACAATCGACCCGTGGCACCGTCCTGCAGGTGCTCGATTAGCTTGATGACCGAGCTGATCGTCTGCTCGTCGGCGGGTAGCTGTTCGGTGACGTAGGCGATAAGACACGACAGCAGGTTTGCCGCCGCATGATCCCAAAAAGGCTGGTTGTTGTCCTCGATGGGGCAGATGGCCTTTGCCACCGAGAGGATGTCCTGCTGGTTGGGCCTGTCGTCCGCCTTGCGGCGAATGTGCCTCAGGGGGTTGTAGCCGCAGCGCTCGATGCCGGGCGCAAGGGCCGGGACGGTGTTGAGGTCGGCGAAGTTGAGACATTGCACGCGGTAACCGTGGGCTGCCAGCACGGGTCCCACTTCGCGACAGAGCGTGCCTTTGGTGTCGAGCACGATGTAGCTTGCGTTCATTTGCGGCAGGTTGGGCTTGAGGACGTTTCGGGTCTTGCCGGCTCCCGAGGGGCCGATTACAAGTGCGTTGTTGTTGAGTCCCGTTTGGCGGGTGTTGCAGGAAAGCGTTCGATCCTTGGCGAGGATGGTGGACGATGCGGACTCAGATGCGGCGAGGCGGCTGGCGAGGTTAGACATGGGCGACCTCCTTGGTGGTCGAGAGGATTTCGTGGGCAAAGCCGAGCTCGACGGCGCGCTCGGCCGAAAGGTAGGTGTCTTTTGCAGTGAGGGACTGGATGCGCTTGGGCGTGAGGCCGCTGCGGTCCGAGAGGATTTGCGTGAGGGTCTTGCGGGTCTGCATGAGACGCCGGCTGGTTTCCTGCAGCGCAAGTGCCGAGCCGCCTGCCCCCTGGGGGATCAGCGGGTCGTGAATCATGAGCTCTGCATGGGGCGCCATACGGCGATCGTCGCCGCCCATAAAAATCACGGCGCCCATGGACGCGGCGAATTCCAGGCAGACGGTGCGGATGGGGCACGATGCGAGGCGCATGGCGTCATAGATTGCAAGACCCGATCGCACGCTTCCGCCGGCGCTGGCGACAAATATGGTGATGGGGCGGCTGGGGTCGGTGGCATCGAGCAGGCGGATCTGCTGGCATAGGTCGTGGGCCATCGGGGTTTCGATGTTTCCCATGACGGAGAGCTCGCGACGGGCGAGCATCTCATCGTAAATGCTGGTGAGCGTGATACCTCGGGCGGATTCACGCATGGTGAGGGGGCTGATGATGGGGGAATGATTGGTGTCCATGAGGACTCCTTTCTGTTGGTTGTGTTGTGGAATAGGATTGTTGCCCGCGGAGGGGCTGGCGGGCTACAGGGTTCGTCCGAGCCTGAGATCGAGCTCGGTTGTGGGGCAGGCTGCCTGTTCGTGCGGCTCGCAAGCGCCAAGGGCTCCAAAGCGATGGAGCGTTGCGGTGGGCGTGGTGTAGGCGAGCCGCAGCTGATGCTCGACAGGGGCACATCCGTCATTTTTGTAATGAGCCGCGTAGTACTGCGCGATGCTGGCGTTCATCTCGCTGCCATTGCGATGGCGCTCAAACTGGCGTCTGCAGGTCTCGATGATCTTTGCTACCGACTTGGGTGCCGTCGCGGGAACAAGGGCGAGATAGCCCTCAAATAGCTCGTTGATGCTCAGGAGGCACAGCAGGTCGATCAGCGTCCTTATGGCTGCTCCCTCGGCGGAAAAGTGCGCGGTCATGCGGTTATATCGGTTGCGGTCGACGATGGCCGCATGGGGTCTTGGAGTTTTCTGCCCCGTGGTCCCGGGCTTTTGCCGCGCCTGTGTATTGAGCTCGACGTTGCAGCGCTTGAGGCCGTCCAACGGAAGGAACAGTGCGGTGCGCAGGGTGTTCCGCTTGCTTTCGAGTTCATGACGCTCGTCGGGTTCCCATTCGAGCTTGAGTTTCGTGTCGAGCGCCGTAAGCATATGGGCTAGGCAGCCTACGGTAAGAACGTACGAATCGTTGTCGCGTTTTGGGGCATAGGGGTCTGTCAGCTTGCGAATGTCGGGGTCGCCCATGATCTTTGTGCAGCGCTTCAGCAGTTGAGGGTGGTCGGCCAAGATCGTCGCGAGTGGTAGCGACGCGTAGTTCTTGATGGTCGCGGCGGCAAAGGCGGCGTCATATTCGTTTGCATATGCTCGCTCAATGCGGGCATCCAGAATGCTTTTCTTATCGCCGTCTTCAGCGTGGTGGTTTGTCATAGCTTCTCCAATCGGTTGATGTTCGTGCTGTTTGTTGATGTGTTGGTTGTCGTGAGTGATGTGCTTGCCGTGGGTGATGTGCTGACGTTGGGGTGCTATGCGGTTTTCAATGAGCCCGTGAGGCAGTTGCTGCAGGGGCGAGATGGAACGGCCCATGCAAGGCGGAAGGCATCGTGCTCAAAATCGAGACAGCAATACCCTGGGTGCCTCACATGTGGCAGTTACCTCATTAAGTTGTCATTGCGTTTGGGGTTGTACTTTGCCGATCTTCCTTCTCTTACACGCTAAAACTCAAACTTCATATGCTCGATCTACTTAAAACCGCAACGGCGGTCTTTTATCAACTTATATGTCGGAACGCTTCTTTGCAAGTACTTTTTTGCGTTTGTTTCAAATGGGGTGGTTTCGCAACCGTCACGTGCCGCGCTGTGCGAACGTGCCCCGGCTCGGATAAGATGGTGCGATCGAGTTCTACCGCGCTCACCGCAAGTAGTTTTTACGGCTGAGTTGGCTTATGCCGAAAGGGACCCGTATCCCAACAGATACGGGCCCCTTGCTATTCTGAATGGGCATGAGGGTGTATTGAGAGGAGTGTCTTGCTGTCGGCATCCGCGCACGGCGTCATTCGCTGCCCGTAAATATACTTCTACGGCTAATTTCATACCACTTGCCGGAATGTGGACGCTGTCCTTGTGCATCGGGCGTACATTGAACGTGGTTTCTCGCGTGAAACCACGAACCGGTTGTCGGTCCTGAACAAGGAGGCCCAGCATGACGCTTGCCAAGCCCATCAATAAATACATCGACTATATCGATGCCCCCGAGGACACGTTTGAGCAGTATGTCGAGAAGGCGTTAAGGTACAACTTCCGCTGCGTATTTGCGAACCTGCAGGAGTACGAGACGGGTCGCGCCATGCTCGAGGACTCTGACATCATCCTTGCCGGCGCTATCGACTTTCCCCAGGGCACTATGACGCTTGAGGAGAAGCTTGCGAGGTTTGAGGAATACGCTGCGCGCGGCTTTACCGAGATTGACTACGTTTTGAATCAGGAGTCGGTCGAGAACCGCGATTTTGTTGCCATCGAGCGCGAGATGACTGCCATTGCTGATTTTTGTCGCGCGCATGGCATCACTGACAAGGTGATCGTCGAGATGTGCAAGCTGGACGGCGACGATGCCGCCAAGCGTCGCGTCTGTGAGATTGCGCTGGAGGCTAAGCCGGGATTCCTTAAGACATCGACCGGCAGAAGCTATGGCGGTGCTAAGCTCGAGGACGTGCGGCTGATGCACGAGGTGCTCGGCGATGCCGTGGCAATCAAAGCTGCGGGCGGTATCCATAATTATGAAGAGGCTTGCGCATTCATCGAGGCCGGCGCCAGCGCGTTGGGTGCATCGGCGGGCATCGCGATCGTCGAGGGCGCACCGACGGATGAGCGTCGCTAGCAGACGTATTTGACCTGAGCGATAAAGCTTCACGACCACGCGCCGTTCATGTTCGGGACAATATGACATTTTTCCCGTTGCAAACAGCGCCGTCGCGGGTGTTCTGTATGATGGCTCAGACAAGGTTGTTCAATGACAGGGAGGCATATATGGCAATCAAAGCCATCGCAATGGATATCGACGGTACGCTTACCAACGACCAAAAGGTCATCAGCCCGCGTACGCGCGAGAAGCTGCTCGCGGCACAGGAATCGGGCATCAAGCTCATCTTGGCCTCGGGCCGTCCTGCATGGGGCCTTCGCGCCCTTGGTCAGGAGCTCGACCTTCAGAACCATGATGGTTTGCTGGTGGCCTTTAACGGCGCTCACGTCGTCGATGCCCAGACCGATGAGGTGCTGTTCGATCAGGCTATGCCTGCCGACGAATTGCATCGCCTGATTGATCACCTGCGCAATTTCGACGTGATTCCCATGATTTCGCTTGGTCGCGATCTGCACGTCGAGGACTCGTACCATTGCATGATCACGCTGCCTGACGGCTCGCAGAAGAATATCGTCAAATACGAGCGCGATGCGTGCGACCTTAAGATCCGTGAGGTCGAGAGCCTCCATGAGGTTGTAGATGCCTATCCGGTGGACAAATTGCTCACCGCGGGCGACCCTGCCTATCTGCAAGCGCATCACGAGGAGATGTACGCGCCCTTTGCTCAGACGCTTTCGGGTATGTTTACGGCTGACTGGTACTTTGAGTACACGGCGCCCGGTATCGACAAGGCCCGTGCGCTCGAGGGTGCCTTGCCCAAGCTCGGCATCGATGCCAGCGAGGTCGTATCGTTTGGCGACGGCCAGAATGACAAGTCCATGATTGAGTGGGCCGGCACCGGTGTTGCCATGGGCAACGCAGTTGACGAGGTTAAGGCCGTGGCCCAGATGGTGACCGCCAATAACAACGAAGACGGCATTGCGGTGGCGCTGGATAAGCTGCTGGGTTAGAATCGCCGATTAATGCATGGTTCGGGCGCCTGCTCGCGGGCGTCCTTTTGTTAGGGAGGGTGCCGTGTCCGCATTTCCGTTTGACGCCGTTATCTTTGACATGGACGGCGTTTTGGTCGACACCGAGTTTTACTATCAAAAGGAACTCGAGAAGTTTATCGATTACCTGCAGATTTCTGTGACGCGCGACGAGCTTAATGCGATTGTTGGTTCATCGCACCGTGATTTTCAGCAGGTGCTCGTCGATTGGCATGAGCGTGCGGGTTTGGGCAAGCTCAGCGTCGAGGCTGCCGAGGCACGCTATGAGGTGTGGGCGAGCGCGTATTCCTGCGACTATAGAAAACTGCTCAACCCCGGCGTTGCCGAGACGCTGGCGGGGCTGAAAGAACGTGGGGTTCGCGTTGCGCTGGCATCGTCGTCGCCTCTCAACAATATCGAGGAGGTGCTGGGTACCTGCGGCATTCGCGATTACTTTGAGTTTTTGGTCTCGGGTGAGCAGTTCAAGCGCAGCAAACCCGATCCTGATATCTATCTGCATTCCATAGATCGTTTGGGATTGCCTGCGGATCGCTGTTGCTGTGTGGAGGACTCTCTGTATGGCATTACCGCAGGTAAACGTGCCGGCCTGACGGTAATCGCCAAGCGCGAGGAGCGCTTTGGCTTTAGCCAGGATGCCGCGGATAAGATTATCGACCAGCTGCCGGACCTGCTGGAACTCGCGTAGATTCTGGGCGGTACTGCTGTCACAACACTGGCCCTGTTGGCGTAAGAGAGGGACGACGCTATGACATTCAACGTTAACGCTCTTGGGTTTGGCGACAACGTCGTCGACCGCTACGAGCATATTCACACGATGTATCCGGGTGGCAATGCGGTGAACTTTGCCGTGTATGCCAAGAAATGCGGAGCCGCGCGCTCCGCGTATATGGGCATCTTTGGTAATGACGCTGCTGCCGAGCACGTGATTGCGAGTCTTGAGGATGAGGACGTTGAACTTGCCAAGTGCAAGCAGCTCATCGGCGAGAACGGTGCGGCACGCGTTACTGTGGTTGATGGCGATCGTATATTTCTGGGGTCTAACGAGGGCGGCATCCGTGGTGATGCGCGCTATGTGCTCGATCGTTTTGATCTGGCATATATGAAACAGTTTGATGTGGTCCATTCGGGTAACTACTGCTTTACCGAGCGTGAGCTGCCTAAGCTGAAGGCAGCGGGTATTACCGTTTCGTTTGACTTCTCGGACGATTCGACCGACGAGTACTACGAGCAGATTGCTCCCTACGTTGACTTCGCATTCTTTAGCGCGGCAGACGCCGCGAGCGAGGATGAGATTCGCGAGCGCCTGGCATGGGTGAAGAGCCTGGGTCCGCGTTTTGTATCGGCCACGGCTGGCGCTGAGGGCTGTATTGCCTATGACGGCGAGCGTTACTATCGGCAGCATGCCAAACCCGTGGCAGACATGAAGGACACCATGGGGGCGGGTGACTCGTTCCTTACCTCGTTCCTGATGTGCTATCTCGATTCTGTCAAGCGTGGCGAGGATGGCGCCGAGGCCATCGAGCGCGCACTCGACTTTGCGGCGGGGTTTGCCTCGACCGTATGCGGCATGGAAGGCTCTTGGGGCCATGGAGCGCCGATTTGCGAATAGCCGAGCGGGCTCAGGGAGCTGCATTAGCGCCTCCCTGTGACTCGGTGGTCAAAAAATGCCAAATATGAGTACTGTGACTAATTTAGTCGCAGCATAATTGACCTCTTCAGACGTGATTTAAGCGTTTGGAGGGGTTTAAACTTGCGAAAATGCAGGAGGAATGACTGTAAAAGTGTTAGTTAATGGACAATCGTAGATTATTCTGGTGGTCGTAAAGCTCAAAGTAATGTATCCATTTCGCTAGCAGTACTCATATTTGACGTTTTTTTGACCACAGGGGTCAGCGAAGGCTAAAAACAGAGCGTGCATTTGTTAAAGCTGCCGACTCGATGTGCTTTGCGGCACAGTTTTTGAGTGAGGCGATGCGTTCTGAGGTCCTTATGAGTGATCTGATGAGCGACTGCGCGCTTGTTTCTGCGTTTGCCTCCGCCGGTGCATCGGTTTCGAGCAGTAAACGATCGAGTGGAATCTGTCGTGCGTATTCGCGTCCTCGTTTAGACGCGAGCATGCGTTCGTTGACGGAATAATAGCAGCCTGCGTTTCGTGCGCGGACGAGTTCGTCCGAAGTACCGCTAAACCAGTGGAAGATGATAGCGGGGGAGTCGGGGTTTGGGATGAGTAGTCCATGCGATTCGAGGACGTCCAGTATGGTTCCTGCCGAACGAACGGCGTGAATTGATATCACGCGCCCGGCAAGAGGATGCTGCACGAGAGTATCGCAGAGCCGGTCAAGTGCCTGCATTTGTAGCGGCTCACTTCCGGCAAAACGAGCGGAAAAGTCGAGTCCCACCTCGCCGATGTAGCGCTCTTGGGCGGCAACTTCGCAAAGCAGATTGACTTCGGCAGGACCGCAGCGGCCGTCGGCGAGCCACCAGGGATGAAGGCCAACGCCGGCGATAATGTTTGGGTAGCGGCTGGCACGCTTTTTTGCTGCCTCGAAGTCGCGTGGGTCGACCCCGCAATCAAAGACCCCCAGCCCTATAGCCGCGGTTTCGTCGGCAACGGCATTCGGGTAAGTCATCAAATCAAGATGGCAGTGTGCATCAAATAACCGGGGCTCCATCTCGGCGCGCTCCGCTAGTCCAGACGTTGGCCGTCGGCGCGCACGCGCTCGGTGCCGCGTCCGCTGATCTGGCGGATAACCTCGCCGGCAATCATCTGACCCATGATGGGCGGCATAAAGCTGGCGGTGCCCAGCTCGGTGCGCTCGTGGATGTTGGAAGGGTCGCGGGGCTGTGTCTTAACCGATTCCTCGCAGCTAAACAGTACATGCAGGCTCTTGATTCCGCGCTTCCTACATTCTTTGCGCATAATGCGGCTCATAGGGTCACGTACCGTATCAAAGATGTCGGCAAAGCGGAGGCACTCGGGATGGAGCTTGTTGGCCCCGCCCATGGAGCTAACCAAACGAATGCCGTGGTCCTGAGCATATTTGGCAATGGTGAGCTTGGCCGAGATGGTGTCGATGGCGTCGACGACGTAGTCGAGCTTGCCGTCCGTCTGCTCCAAAACGCTCGCGAAGAACTCGTCGATGTTGTCGCTTAGCAGGTATTCGGTGTGTTTGATAACGGTGGCGGTGGGATTGATATCGCGAATCATGGCTTCCATAACATCGACCTTGTGCTTGCCGACGGTGCTGTGAAAAGCGATGGCCTGGCGATTGATATTGCTGGGCGCGACGATGTCCTTGTCCAGAATGACGAAATGACCGATGCCACCGCGGGCGAGTGCCTCGCAGCAGTTGGAGCCCACGCCTCCGCAGCCGAGCACCAGCACTGTGGAGCTGGCGAGTTTATCGAGCGCCTCGCGCCCCATAATGATCTCGAGCTTGGTGTCGCGCGTCTCGTTGGAAATTGCGGCTGCGGTTTCGGTCATAGACATCCTCCGATGGGGAAGCGGGTCGTGTTTTAGCTATCGCCATTATAGGTAATCGCCCATAGGCTGCGATGGCGTTTGCTTTGATGTGGTTTGAAGCATTGCGGTTAGATAGTTAGACAAACATCTAAATACAGAGTATAGTGTGCACGTCATGAGAGATGATGAGAGGAGGTCTTATGCCGGGAGAGGGTTTTAAAGCGCTGGCCGATCCAACGCGACGGCGCATTTTGGAGTTGCTGCGCGAGGGCAATTGCACGGCGGGGGAGCTTGCCGAGCATTTCGATATCAGTAAGCCGTCGCTGAGCCATCACTTGGCGACGCTCAAAAACGCCGGGTTGGTGACCGATGAACGTCATGGCCAAAACATCGTTTACAGCTTAAACACCACCGTCATGCAGGACTTGATCGGTTGGTTTATGGGCTTTACAAACACGGAAGGTGATAAGGATGAATAACGAAAACAAGGGCATTCACCCCACGGGGGTATCGTCGCGCGTGTGGATTGCGCTGGTTGTTCTGTGCGTCGCCAATGTCGTAGCGCACCTCATGGTGATGCCGAGCTTGCCTGCACAGATTCCCATGCACTGGGGCGCGAACGGTGCCGTCGATGGTTGGGGTCCTAGCTGGATGGCCTCCGCGCTCGGCGTGCTGCCTCTGGCGCTTCTCGCAATGTTCTGCGTGGTGCCGCGCATCGACCCCAAAGGTGAGGCATATCGAACCTCGGGCAAGTTCTATCAGGGCTTCGTAATCGCCTTCACCTTGTTCATGTGCGCCATAAGCTGGCTGGGAGAGCTTACGGTCTGGGGCGTGGTGCCGGCGGTCGGTTCGGTTAACGTGCTGATTTCCGGTGTTGTCGGTTTGCTGTTCATCGGCGTAGGCAACTACTTGCCGCGTGTGAAGCAGAACTATACGCTCGGCATCAAGACACCTTGGGCGCTTGCCGATCCCGAGAACTGGCGCCGTACGCAGCGTTTTGGCGGCGCCTGCTTTATGGTGCTGGGTATTGGCCTGATTGTGATGGGCGTGGCAGGCAGCGTGCTTTCGAGTGAAGTCGTCGCCGCGGTGATTGCGGTTCTGGCGTTTGGTTCGGTCGGAGCCGTCTACGTCTATTCGTATCTGCTGTGGCGCAAATCGCAGCGAGCCGTTCGCTAGGGTTGCGGAAAACTAGCGTACGCAGTTCATAGTGTGTTTCGGGGGACTTTTCCCAGGTAGTATTAAGGGGTGTGGGCAACCATGCCCCTTTTCGTTACGTTTCAGAGCTGGTTTCCTCATTTCGTTTCCACTAAAGCGAAACAAGAATAGGAAAACAGCAGGTAGAAAGGATAGAACAGGCATATGGCGGAGTTTATCTACCAGATGTATCAGGCTCGCAAGGCCCATGGCGACAAGGTAATCCTTGACGACGTGACCCTGAGCTTCTACCCCGGTGCCAAGATCGGCGTCGTGGGCCCCAACGGTATGGGCAAGTCGACCCTGCTCAAGATCATGGCCGGTATCGAGGAGGTCTCCAACGGCGATGCCAGGCTCACTCCCGGCTACACCGTGGGCATCCTGCAGCAGGAGCCGCCGCTCGACGACGACAAGACCGTCATCGAGAACGTGCGCATGGCATTTGGCGACATGATCGCCAAGGTCGATCGCTTCAACAAGATTGGCGAGGAGATGTGCGACCCGGATTGCGACATGGACGCCCTCATGGCTGAGATGGGAAAGCTCCAGGACGAGATCGACGCCGCCGACGGCTGGGATATCGATTCCAAGCTCGGCCAGGCCATGGACGCCCTGCAGCTGCCCGATTCCGACATGCCGGTCAACGTGCTTTCCGGCGGCGAGCGCCGCCGCGTGGCCCTGTGCAAGCTGCTGCTTGAGGCTCCCGACCTGCTGCTGCTCGACGAGCCCACGAACCACCTGGACGCCGAGTCGATCCTGTGGCTCGAGCACTTCCTGCACAACTACCAGGGCGCGGTGCTTGCCGTCACACACGATCGCTACTTCCTGGATAACGTTGCCGAGTGGATCTGCGAGGTCGACCGCGGTCACCTTTATCCCTATAAGGGCAACTACTCCACGTATCTGGAGACCAAGGCCGCGCGTATCGAGGCACAGGGTAACCGCGATGCCAAGCTCGCCAAGCGCATGGAGGCCGAGCTCGAGTGGGTACGCAGCTCGCCCAAGGCTCGCCAGGCCAAGAACAAGGCCCGTCTGGCTCGCTACGAGGAGATGGAGGCCGAGGCCCGCGCAAGCCAGAAGCTCGACTGGACCGACATCCGCATTCCCGTTGGACCGCGTCTGGGCAACAAGGTACTCGAGGCCCATCACCTGCACAAGGAGTTCGATGGCCGTGTACTCATCGACGACCTATCGTTCACCCTGCCGCGCAACGGCATCGTGGGCGTTATCGGTCCCAACGGTGTGGGTAAGACCACGCTGTTCAAGACCATCGTGGGCCTGGAGCCGCTGACTTCGGGCGAGCTCGAGGTGGGCGAGACCGTCAAGATCTCCTATGTCGATCAGAACCGTTCTGGCATCGACCCCGATAAGAACCTGTGGGAGGTCGTCTCGGATGGCCTGGACCACATGATGGTCGGCGAGACCGAGGTTCCGAGCCGCGCTTATGTGGCGAGCTTTGGCTTTAAGGGCCAGGACCAGCAGAAGCGCGCTGGCGTACTCTCCGGTGGCGAGCGCAACCGTCTGAACCTGGCGCTCACGCTCAAGCAGGGCGGCAACCTGCTGCTCCTCGATGAGCCCACGAACGACCTCGATGTCGAGACGCTGTCCTCGCTCGAGGCGGCGCTGCTCGAGTTCCCGGGCTGCTCGGTGGTCATTAGCCACGACCGTATGTTCTTGGACCGCGTCGCCACGCACATTCTGGCGTGGGAGGGTACCGACGAGAATCCGGGTAACTGGTATTGGTTCGAGGGCAACTTTGAGGCCTATCAGGCCAACCGTATCGAGCGCCTGGGCGAGGACGCAGCCCAGCCGCATCGTATTCACCGCAAGCTGACGCGCGACTAGATCGTTACGCGGTTTTTCCAAACCGCGTAACTGCTCGACGCTGCGCGGGCCGCAAGCACCCCATCTTGCCGTTCAAACCGTCGCTCGCGTACCGAAGTACGCGTCGCTCCTCTTTCACGGCAACCTGGGGCACTTGCGACCCGCTCGCTGTCGGTTACGCAACATCGATAAATGAGCAATATCAATAAATGCGTAACGACAAACGGCTCAAATCCGGGTTTGGATTTGAGCCGTTTGTCGTTACTGCTCGGGTTCTTCGACTTTATCGATAGTCCAGGCGGCACCGAGACCGCCGGTGGCGTTGCGGCGGATGCGCACGATGACTTCGTGGCGCTCGCCGGCCTGCGTGTAGCGTAGGGGGAAGCTTGCGCGATTTCGCGCAGCCTCGATGGTACCGCGCTCGCGGGCGATCCAATAGTACTCGCCGACGATGCCGAGCGTGTCGGCGCCGTAGGGGAGATAGGTCGACAGCTGGTGTAGAAGCGGGCCGGGGCAGAAGACCTCGGTTGCGAAATCGACGGGGAAGTCCTTGGGGATGGTCGGCGCTACGGGTGCGGGGGCTGGGGCCGCTGTGGGTACCGAAGCCGGTGCCGGTGCGGGAATTTGGTCGCAAGCAGAGACGGGCACGGATTCGATGACGGGTGCGGGCTCCGGCGTTACTTCCGGCTTGATCTCGGAATCTGCGGGCTTCACGGTGACGGGCGCGTCTGCAACTGCGGCTTCAACCTCAACCTGCGTCGCGTTCTCGTTCTCGACGCTCGACTTTGCGTCGATGGGCGTGGATGCCATGGTGGTGATGCCGGCGTTTGCGTTTTCGGGGTCATAGACGACCGTGAGCGAGATGGCAGGCTGCGGCGTCTCGGGTTCCGGCGTCGACTCGGTAGCGTCTTGATCGGCGGACTCGTCGGGTTGATTGTCCTCGGCCTCGTCGCCAAAGACATCGCTGTTTTGGAACGCAGGCGTCTCGGGTTGGTTGGCGGCTTCTTCGGTTGTCGACTTGGGAGCCTCGTTGAGCTCCACAGTGGCTTCCTGCTTGGATATGACTTCGGGATCGGTCGTGGCGGCGATTTCGGTTTCGGTTTCTGCTGCTACCTCGATAGCGATTTCGATCTTTGTCTCGGGCTCGGGCTTCGGAGTGACTTCGGCCACGGGCTCGGGACGCTTAACGTGCTTGGGACGCACAGCCTTGAGGTCTTTCTCGCCGCGCTTTTTCTTTTTGTAGGACTGCTTGGCTCCCTTGGCTGCCTTGGGCTTGTCCTCGCCCTTGGCAAGGGCGGCATCCCAGGCCTCGTTGGCGATGACGGTGGCATACAGGCGGCCGCCCTTAAAGACGGTCAGCTTAATGCAGTCGTCGAGTTCCTCGAGCAACTCGCGCGTGGACTCGAAGCCCAGGTCATAAGCGGCCATGTCGCCGGCGGCGAGTGCCTCCTCGACCTGCGTCATAAACGTTTGCTTACCGCACCCAATCGCGTCGCGCAGCAGGCGATACAGATAGATGTGGTTGCCCAGTGAGAGCGTGGGCTTAACTATTGTCTTGCTCATGGCAAATCTCCTCTTTACACACCAAAGCATCTTACCATCGCACGGGGCGTGCTACCTCGGCACCCAAAGCAAACGGGCGCGACCGTTGCCGGTTCGCGCCCGTTATACAGGTCGGTTCTCTATGAGAGGCAAACGTGCTTAGTTGCCCGATGCCGTGCCTTGGCTCGAGCTGTCAGATGTCGTGCCGGACGCGGTTCCACTCGAGCTGTTGGTGCTGCTGTTGTCGGTAGATTCCGTGCCCGATGTATTGCCGCTCGTCTGGTCGCCCGTGCTCGGCTGAGAGCCGTCAGTCGTTTGGCTTGAGTCGGTCGTGCCGGATTGCGTGCCGCTGTTAGCCGTAGAGGAATCGACGCCCTGCGATTGATCGGGGGTGTTCGATGAGGAGTCGGTGGATGCGGAGTTGCCCTGCGGGTCGTCCTGCTGGCTTTGCGATTGACCGGAGTTATCCGCGTCGTGCTCGGTCGTGTGCGACGAAAGGATTGGCTCGGGACGCTCGCCCAGGCCCTCACCGGCCGTAGTGATAAGGATGGCGCCGGCGCAGGCGATGACCGCGATGATGGCGATGGCGATCGAGAAGACGATGACCTTCTTTTGCGTCTGGCTGCGCTCTGCCGCCGCCTTGGCGCGCAGGCTGTCGGGAGCGACGCGCGCCGTGGTCGCGCGCCCCGCAATCTGGCGCATCTCCTGCGTAGTCGCGGCGCCGCCCAGGTGCTCCTCGGCATTAAACTCAACGGGCTCATAGGCGCCGGCAGGGTAGTCGTCGGCGGCGTGCGTACCTTTGAGGGCTTCGGCGCTGGCAGAGATAAAGTGGCGGTAGACCTGCGAGGACACAACGGTGATGACCGAGCTCACGGCGGCACCAATTACTGAACCAGCGATGCCGATCTTGGAAGCAAGCGCGACGCTCGTGGCGGCAGCTGCGGCGCCGGCGATGATTTGGGGAATGGAAATGTCGTCGAACAGGCCCTTTTTGGGCGCGATGGCCATGGTCTGTCCGATGGAATGGTTTTCGTGAACGCCGTTGTTGAGCGCGGCCGGTGTCATGACGCGCGTACGCGGCGCGTCGGTGTACTTGGTTGTCATACGGGGTCCTCCCGGTGTAAATCTGCTTCGTTTCATGTAGCCATCAGGGTACCCACCAGATGTGAATCGTACGTGACATTTAACAGATACCATCAACTCATCAATAGCTCACCAAGTTGGTGGGATGCGGTTGCACCCGGCGGTTGAACTACAATAGGGCTTGCTAATTGTTGTGAATGGCGTCTACGCACGGGAGCATTCTTATGAATCTTCACCTTTCTCAGTCTGATGGCTTTTTGCGTGTGGCGGCGGCGTCGCCGCAGATTCGCGTTGCCGATGTCGAGGGCAATGCCGAGGCTGCGCTGGCGGCTGTTCGCGATGCTGCCGAGCGTGGCGTTCGTGCGTTGGTGTTGCCCGAGCTTAATCTGTGCGGCTATACCGCAGCCGATCTGTTCCATAACCGTACATTACTGCATGCCTGCGAGACCGCACTGGCACATATTCTCGATGAAACCCGCGAGCTGCCGATTGTCTTTACCATCGGCCTTCCCGTTGCAGTTGCCGAGAATATCTACAACTGCGCCGCCGTGTGCTACGCGGGCGAGCTTTTGGGCCTTACGGCCAAGAAGTATCTGCCCAACTATGGCGAGTTCTATGAGCGCCGCTGGTTTGCTCCGGCGCCTGCGGATCCCGTGTGGGTTGAATTTGCCGGTCAGGGTCCGGTCCCGCTGGGCTCGGGGCTTATCTACCGTTGCTGTGATGAGGGCGCCGAGGACCTGGTGCTGGGCGTTGAGGTCTGTGAGGACCTGTGGGTGCCGGCGCCCCCTTCGACCGAGATGGCGCTTGACGGTGCGACGGTGATTCTCAACCCGTCGGCCTCGGACGAGATTATCGGTAAGGCAGATTACCGCCGCAGCCTTATCTCCAATCAGAGTGCGCGCCTGTACTGCGCCTATGCCTACGCGGACGCGAGCGAGGGCGAGTCCACGACCGACATGGTCTTTGCGGGGGAGAACCTCGTCTACGAAAACGGCTCCAAGCTCGCCGCGACCAAACTGCTTACCTGCGATATGGCCATCGCCGACGTTGATCTTGACCGCCTGGTTGCCGAGCGCCGTCGCTCGACGACGTGGGCACGCGCGGACGATGCGCCGGAGGCCACGACCGTTGAGTTTTCGTTTGAGGGCGTGTTGGCCGAAGAGCCTGTCCTGCGCGATGCCTGCGATATCGACCGCGTTTTCCCGCGCGCGCCCTTTGTGCCGGCCGACCATGGTGACCTGGCCGAGCGCTGCGAGACGATTCTCAATCTGCAGACTGAGGGCCTCAAGACCCGCCTTGCCCATACGGGTACCAAGGCTGCGGTGATTGGTCTTTCGGGCGGTCTGGACTCCACGCTGGCGCTGCTTGTGACCGTGCGCGCCTTCGATGCACTGGGGCTGCCGCGCACCGGTATCACAGCCGTGTCCATGCCCGGCTTTGGCACGACGCATCGCACCAAGTCGAATGCCGAGTCGCTCGCCCGCGACCTGGGTGTGAGCTTCCGCGAGGTTTCGATCCACGCGGCCGTGGAGCAGCACTTCAAGGACATTGAGCATGATCCGGCTGTCCAAGACGTGACCTACGAGAACAGCCAGGCCCGCGAGCGTACGCAGATTCTGATGGACTTGGCCAACCAGGCTGGCGGCTTTGTCATCGGCACGGGTGACCTGTCGGAGCTGGCGCTCGGCTGGGCTACCTATAACGGTGACCACATGAGCATGTACGCCGTCAACGCGAGCGTGCCCAAGACGCTTGTGCGTCACTTGGTGCGCTATGCCGCTGATGTCTTTGGCGGGCGTATCGCCGAGGTCTTGCTCGATATCCTCGATACGCCGGTGTCTCCCGAGCTTCTGCCGCCCACGGGTGACGGCGAGATTGCGCAGAAGACTGAGGATTTGGTGGGCCCGTACGAGTTGCACGACTACTTCCTCTACTACCTGCTGCGTTTTGGCTTTGAGCCGGGCAAGATCTACCGCATGGCGCTCAAGAGCTTCGAGGACGTCTACGACGCTAAGACCGTCCACGCGTGGCTGCGTACGTTCTACCGTCGCTTCTTTGCCCAGCAGTTTAAGCGCAGCTGCCTGCCCGATGGTCCCAAGGTGGGCTCGGTGACGCTCAGCCCGCGCGGCGATTGGCGTATGCCGAGTGACGCCAGCTCGCGCCTGTGGCTTGCGCAGATCGACGCGCTCAATGCAATTGACTAAGGTTGGCTAAATTGAACCAATACGGGGGTTGCAAGCGTTACACTTTTGAAATCTGATGGCCCGTATCGCGCGGCGCTCTTGTCGGAGCGCCGCGTTTTTTATATCGAAAGGTGGCACCATGCAGGCATCGCAGCGTCTCGACCGCTTTGGCGCGGAGGTCTTCGCCTCGCTCAACAACAAACTGCTCGCGCTGAAGGCTCAGGGCAAGACCATTTACAACATGAGCGTGGGCACGCCCGACTTTAAGCCGTACGACCATGTGGTCGAGGCGCTCACGCAGGCAGCCCAAGATCCCGAGATGTGGAAGTATGCCCTGCGCGACCTGCCCGAACTCAAGCAGGCCGTGTGCGATTACTATGAGCGCCGCTTTGGCGTTTCGGGCATTACGCCGTCCATGGTGCAGTCGTGCAACGGCACACAGGAGGGCGTGGGTCATTTGGGCCTGGCCCTGCTCGATCCGGGTGACACCATTCTGGTTCCCGATCCGTGCTACCCGGTCTTTGAGGCAGGTGCCAAGATCGCCGATGCCAAGCTCGAGTACTATCCGTTGGTTGCCGAGCACAATTACCTGCCCTATGTGGCGGGCATCGATCCCGAGGTTGCCGATCGCGCCAAGTACATGATCGTGTCGCTGCCCGCCAACCCGGTCGGCTCGGTGGGCACACCCGAGGTCTACGAGGAAATCATCGCTTTCGCCCGCGAGCACGACCTGCTCATCGTCCATGACAACGCATACTCCGACATCGTGTTCGACGGCGAGCCGGGCGGCAGCTTCTTGCAGTATCCCGGCGCGCTCGAGGTGGGCGTTGAGTTCTTCTCGCTCTCCAAGTCGTTTAACGTCACCGGTGCGCGTATCGGCTTTTTGGTCGGCCGCGAGGACGTGGTCTCTGCCTTTGCCAAGCTGCGCGGCCAGATCGACTTTGGCATGTTCTTCCCGATCCAGAAGGCTGCTATCGCCTGCCTGAACGGTCCGCGCGATGAGGTCGAGGCGCAGCGTCTGAAGTACCAGGAGCGCCGTGATGCCCTGTGCGACGGTCTCGAGGGTCTGGGCTGGGAGCGTCCCAACGCGCATGGATCTATGTTTGTGTGGGCCAAGCTTCCCGGTGGTCGCACCGATTCCATGGCGTTTTGCGAGGAGCTTATGGAGAAGGCCGGCGTTGTGGTGACGCCGGGCGCGAGCTTTGGCCCTTCGGGCGAGGGGCACGTGCGCATGGCGCTGGTCCTGCCGCCCGATCAGATCGCCTTGGCTGTCGAGGCCATTCGCGAGGCGGGCCTGTATTAGAAACCTATTTCGACTCGTCAATAGCTCGAAACCGATTTCGTGCAGTTATTTTACGAATACTGCAAACAATTTCGGTAAACGGTCGATTTTTGGCTGCGAATAGGAGCATAATCAAAGTCCCGATTGGATGTATTGGGATTACGACAAGCCGCTCGGGTCGTTCCCGGGCGGCTTGTTTGTGGAGAGAGATGGGAGTTTCTAATGGTTAACGAGAAGAAGGTCGCTATTGTCGGCTGTGGTTTCGTCGGTTCGTCTTCGGCGTTCGCACTGATGCAGAGTGGTCTGTTCTCCGAGATGGTCCTCATCGACGTGGACAAGAACCGTGCCGAGGGTGAGGCCCTGGATATCGCGCACGGCATGACGTTTGCCGAGCCGATGAAGATCTACGCCGGCGATTATTCCGATGTCGCCGACGCCGCCATGATCGTCGTCACCGCCGGCGCAGCCCAGAAGCCCGGTGAGACCCGCCTGGACCTGGTCAACAAGAACGTCAACATCTTTAAGTCCATTATCCCCGAGATTAAGAAGTCCGGCTTCGACGGCATTCTGCTCATCGTCTCCAACCCGGTTGATGTTCTGACCTATGCTGCCATCAAGATGTCCGGGCTGCCCGAGGGCCATGTCATCGGCTCCGGTACCGTGCTCGACACCGGCCGTCTGCAGCAGATGCTTGGTGCCCACGTCGAGGTCGACCCGCGCGATGTCCAGGCCTATGTCATGGGTGAGCACGGCGACTCCGAGTTTGTCGCTTGGTCCAGCGCTCAGGTTGCCGGCGTTCCGCTGAACACCTTCTGCGAGCTTCACGGCCACCTGGAGCATGAGGCCGCCGAGAAGCGCATCGCCGAGGACGTCAAGAACTCCGCCTACACCATCATCGAGAAGAAGCACGCTACCTACTACGGCGTCGCCATGGCCGTCAAGCGCATCTGCACTGCCGTCATGCGTGACGAGCAGACCGTTCTGCCCGTCTCCTCGCTCATGGTGGGCGAGTATGGCCTGTCCGATCTTGCCATCTCCATGCCGACCGTTGTTGGCCGCGACGGCGTTGTCTGCCGCGTCCCCGTGCCGCTGAACGATGACGAGCAGCATGAGCTTACCGCCTCCGCCAAGGCCCTCAAGGACATCATCGACAGCGTCGACTTCTCCTGCTAAATTAAGCTCGCTAGAGCGAAAAGCTACAATGAAGGCGTCCGGGCTCATACGGCCCGGGCGCCTTTTTGGTGCAAAGTAACCTGACCCCAATGCACCATCCCAATGCACCATAGTTGATGGGAGGGCCATGTCGGATTCGCCTAATTTTTTGACCTATGCCCAGACGGCGTTTGATCCGTTTGAGGAGCGGCCGTTCTGCGCGGTGGATAGCCTGGTCTTTGCGTGGTTGTCTTATTTGCGCTTGCCGGGTGATATGGCGGGGCTGACGAACTGGCAGGGCCTAGACGTACGCGAACTGCTGCGTGCCGAGTGCTACCGGGACATGATTGACGACTTGTGGGACCCAGAGGGGAGCAGGGCCTTGTTGGAGGCCGTGGCAGCAAGCCCTCGCTACCGTGGCGTGCACGTTTGCGGCTATCGTGCCGTGAGCGATGTGGTGGCGACAGAGCAGTTTGCAGCCATGGCGTTCCGGTTTCCGGCGGGGTTTAGCTATCTTTCCTTCCGGGGGACCGACAGCACGATTGTGGGCTGGAAAGAGGACTTTAACATGGCGTTCCGGTGTCCTGTGCCGGCCCAGGAATCCGCGGCGCGTTATGTGGACGAGGCGGCGGATGCGATCGACGGGCCGCTTTTGTGCGGAGGTCATTCCAAGGGTGGAAACCTTGCGGTGTACGGTGCGGCGATGTGCTCCGATGTCGCCCGTGAGCGAATCGAACGGGCGTATTCCCATGATGGTCCAGGGTTCGTCGAGGAGTTTCTGAACGGCAACGCCTTTGCCGATTTTTCCGGTCGAATCGACAAGACGCTACCTCGGTCGTCGATCTTCGGCATGATGTTCGAGACACAAGAGGACTATGCCATCGTTGAGAGCACCGAGTTCAGCCTGCTGCAGCACAATCCCTTTAGCTGGGTGGTTGATGGTTGCGACTTCGTGTACTGTGAGCGCCTGTCCGCCGGTGCTCGATACGTTGATGGCTCCATTCGCGAGATGCTGCTTGCAGTGTCACCTAGCGAGCGCGAGCGTTTTGTAGATGCGTTGTTCTCCGTGTTTGAGGCTACGGGCGCCGAACGGTTTGCGGATATCGCTGGGAATCTGCGCGAGAGCCTGCCCGTGATGCTCCAGGCTGCGCAAGGCTTTGACAAGGATACGCGGCGCTTTGTCTCGCAGACCATCGTTGCGATTCTTAAGTGTGCGCTGCTGCCCAAGCGTCCAGAGTTCAGCGTGCCTTCTAGTGGTAAGAGCCTGGCAGAACAGCTCGAGGCTTGGCAGTCCGAGCTCCTGCGCTAACCATTGGTGCAAAGCAACCTGTCCCCGATGCACCAATCTTCGATGCGCCTGGGGCGGGCTCGACCGCTATACTGGTTCGTGCCGAAATCGATCTAGAACGGAATGCCGTATATGAAAATCAATCACGCGATCCTGCATATCCTGGACTTTGACTCTGCCGTCAACGTCATGAGCCAGCGCGAGCTCGATATCGAGAGCCGTACCGTGCGCAACTTCGTGACCACGCATCTGCGCCGCGCTCGTACTTCGGCCGACAACAAGCGTGCCACGTTTGCCGAGAACTCCGCATTCGGCGGCGAGCTCAAGGGCTATTTCTTTGGTGAGCGTGAGTTCGTGGACCTGTCGCAGCAGATTGCGGAGTTCATCTCTTCCGAACTTACCAAGGCCGAGAAAGCCGAGTCCACTGACGTGCTTGTGGCGGACTTTGACGATGATGAGGATGCCCGCTGGTTTGCCGTGATGCTGCTGGGCTCCAAGCAGGCATTCATGCACGAGGTAGGTCGCGAAGAGGGCGAGGTTCGTAACGACATCGCGCGCCACTATGCCATTCTGCCGAACCCTTCGCAAAAGGTTCCGAGCTATGCCATCGTACGTGCAAGCACCATGGAGATCGGCTATGTGGATAAGAAGCGCAAGATTGCCGGCGAGGATCGCATGCTCATTCCCGACGGCCTGCTGCAATGCGACACGGGCGTTTCGGGTAAGGAGGTCATCGACACGGTGACGCGCGTGGTCGAGGAGGTCGCTGAAGAGCACGGCGCCAACACGGCCGTAGCGCTCGCTAAGGTTAAGGCCGCCGTTGCCGAGAAGGTTGAGGATGACGAGGAACTGCCGCCTTGGGATATCGTCGATGAGGTCTTTGAGGACGAGCCGGTCATCAAGGAGAGCGTGCGTGCGGCGCTGACCGAGGAGAAGGTACCCGAGCGCGTGCCCGTGGAGCGCAAGCAGGTCGAGCGCGCGGCCGTGCGCAATCACAAGATCCGTACCGACACGGGTATCGAGATCAGCTTCCCGGCCGAGATGGGTTCGAACTCCGAGTACATCGAGTTCGTCAACGAGCCCAACGGCCTCATCTCCATCGAGCTCAAGAATATCGGCAGCATCGAGAATCGATAAACTGCGCTTGGACGCTGCAAAAAACAAAGGCCGAAGCCCCAATGGAGCTTCGGCCTTTTTTGTTTAGGATTGGATTATCCCACAGGTTGAGCATAAGTCAGCGAAAACGACCCAGAGCGAGCAAGGTGACGTGAAAGAGGAGGGCATTGACCTTCTGGTCATGCCCGACGATTGAACGTCAGATTGCCGCTCTGGGCCGTTTGCAGCGTCGACTAGTTACGCGGTTTGGTAAAACCGCGTAACCCTACAGCCGGCGTAAGCCTTCCTCGAGGCCGGTCTTGCTGTCGGTCTTCTCGTCGCGCATCTTGATGACGCGGGCGGGGACACCGGCCACGACGGCTCCGGCAGGGACGTCCTCGACGCACACGGCACCGGCAGCCACGACGGCGCCCTTGCCCACGCGCACGCCCTCCAGGACCACGGCGTTGGCGCCAATCATGACATCATCCTCGATGATGACGGGCGTGGCGCTCGCGGGCTCCACGACGCCCGCCAACACGGTGCCGGCGCCGATGTGGCAGTTCTTGCCCACGGTTGCGCGGCCGCCCAGGACGGCGCCCATATCAATCATAGAGCCCTCGCCGATAACGGAGCCGATGTTGATGATGGCGCCCATCATGATGACGGCGCGGTTGCCGATCTCGACGCGGTCGCGGATAATCGCGCCCGGCTCGATGCGGGCGTTGATGCCCTTAAGGTCGAGCATGGGCACGGCGGAGTTGCGGCAATCGTTTTCAACGTCGTAGTAATCGATGGAATTGGCATTGGCGTCCAGGATGGCCTTCAGCTCATCCCAGTCACCAAAGACGGTCTTGCCACGACGACCGCCGTAGACGTGTGCATTGCCCCACTGGACCTTCATGCCCGGCTTCTCGCGCACGTACAGCTTGACGGGCGTCTTTTTGGGCGCGGTGGCGATGTAGTTGATAATCTCCTGTGCATCCATCTCGGCTGCGTTGCTCATATGCTGTCTCTCCTTTGAGGGGGTATGGTTGATAACTAGTTAGGCGAACATGACCTGGTCGAAGGTGTAGAAGCCGGGGTCGCGGGCGATGAGCTTTTGGGCTGCTGCCAAGGCGCCGTTGACGAAGATCTGACGGCTCGTGGCGCGGTGGGTGAGCGTGACCTCCTCGTCCTGGCCAAAGAAACTCACCTCGTGCACGCCGGCGACGGTGCCGCCGCGCAGCGAGTGCATGCCGATCTCCTTGGGGTCACGCGCGCCGCACATGCCCTCGCGGCCATAGACGGGGTGGTAGCCTGCCTGGGGTTCGGCTTCGACGATGGCGTCGAGCAGTAGCTTGGCAGTACCGCTCGGGGCGTCAACCTTTTGGTTGTGGTGCGTCTCGACGATTTCGCAGTCAAAGCCGGGCAGCTCGTGTGTGGCCTGTGCTACCAGATGACGCAGGGCTGCGATACCGATGGAGTAATTGCCCGAGTGCATGACGCGGGCGTTCTGACCCAGCTCGCGCAGGCGGTCCATCTGATCGGGTGTGTAGCCCGTGGTGCCCGAGACCAACGCGGCGCCCGTGCGTTCGACATAGGCGACGACGGCATCGAAGGTCACGACGTTCGAGAAGTCGATGATGACGTCGGCTGCCGGGGCGTTCTCGAGCTCGGACAAGTCGAAGCCGATCTGGGCGACGATATCAAAAACGAGCTGACCGGCGGCGTCGACAACGCCCTCGGCGGTGGTGCGGATGAGCGAGCCCATACGGCCCGTTCCCATAATGACGGTCTTAATCAAGCAGACCAGCTCCCTTCAGAGCATCGGTAAGTGCGGAGCGCGTGTCGTCTGCCATGGGGCATAGCGGCATGCGGTAGTTGGCTTCGATCATACCCATCTGGGCGAGTGCTTCCTTGACGGGGATGGGGTTGACCTCGCTAAAGAGGGCATTGACGAGCGGCTGGCCGGCAATCTGGATATCGCGGGCGCGCTCCACGTCACCGTCCAGATAGGCGCGACACATGTCGTGCACGAGCTGCGGCTGAACGTCTGCCCACACGCTGATGGTGCCCGAGGCGCCCAGGCTCATGAGCGGCACGGTGAGGGCATCTTCACCCGAGTACATACGGAAGTCGTCGGACAGCAGGTGTGCGATCTTGGCCGCGTAGGCGACGTTGCCCGAGGCCTCCTTAATACCCATGATGTTGGGGTGCGCGGCCAAGCGCTCTACGTTGCGCTCGCTGATGCTGCAGCCGCAGCGGCCGGGGATGTTGTAGAGGATGCAAGGGATGTCCACGGCATTGGCGACGGTCTTAAAGTGCTGGTAGATGCCCTCTTCATTTGACTTGTTGTAGTAGGGGGTAATGAGCAGCAGACCGTCGGCGCCCAGGCCTTGGTAAGTGAGCGACTTGGTGAGCATGGTTTGCGTGGAGTTGGAGCCCGAGCCGGCGATGACGGGGACGCGTCCTGCAACATGCTTGACCACGGCGGCGACAACGGAGTTGTCCTCGTCATCGGTCATCGTGGCGCTCTCGCCGGTGGTGCCCAGGGTGAGGATGGCGTCGGTGCCGTTTTGCAGGTGGAAATCGATAAGGCGCTCGAGCGCGTCAAAGTCGACGCTGCCGTCCTTTTTAAACGGCGTGACGAGGGCGACGATTGAGCCCTCGAGGTTGCGGATATCCATGTTCTTCTCCTTCGCTTCCGCGATCTGGATGCGCTTATTCCATTGGGCGGCGACGGCCAAGCGCTCGTCTTGGGCGCGACGGCGGGCACTTTCGGCGCGCGACTTGGCCAGCAGCTCTCGGCCGCTCGGCAGCACGTCGAGCGTGGCAAAGTAATCGCCCGGGCGCTCAGCACGGCGAATAAGGTCGGCCGAGCCATCGGGGCGCAGCAGCACCTCTGCGGAGCGCAGACGGCCGTTGTAGTTGTAGCCCATGGAGTAGCCATGCGCGCCGGTATCGTGGATCACGAGCACATCACCCATGTCGATATGCGGTAACTCGCGATCGATGGCGAACTTGTCGTTGTTCTCGCACAGATTGCCCGTAATGTCGTAGGTGTTTGTGACAGGCGCCGCGGTCTTGTCGGCGCCACCCGGCTGACCCATCACCGTAATGTGGTGGTAGGCACCATACATGGCAGGGCGGATCAGATCGACGGCGCTTGCGTCGACACCGATATAGTCCTTGTAGATCTGCTTTTCGTGGATGGCCTTGGTGACCAGGCAGCCGTAGGGGCCCATCATAAAGCGGCCCATCTCGGTGCAGATGGCCACATCGCCCATATCGGCGGGAACCAGGATCTCGTCGTAGGCCGCGTGCACCCCCTCGCCGATGACGTGAATGTCGTTGGCCTTCTGCTCGGGTAGATAGGGGATGCCGACGCCGCCGGACAGATTGATGAAGGCGACATGTGCGCCGGTCTCGCGCTCCAGGCGCACGGCAAGCTCAAAGAGGATGCGCGCGAGCTTGGGGTAATAGTCGTTGGTGACGGTGTTGCTGGCAAGGAATGCGTGGATGCCAAAGTCCTCGGCACCCTTGGCCTTGAGCGTGCGGAAGGCCTCGAAGAGTTGCTCGGTGGTCATGCCGTATTTGGAGTCGCCGGGGTTATCCATGATGCCGTTGGAGAGCTGGAACAGGCCACCCGGATTAAAGCGGCAGCTGACCGTCTTGGGGATGGGCCCCGCAACGCGCTCAAAGAACTCGATGTGGCTGATGTCGTCAAAGTTGACGATGGTACCCAGCTTGTCGGCGAGCTCAAAATCCGCCGCCGGCGTGTCGTTGGACGAGAACATGATGTCGTGTCCGATGATGCCCAGCGAGCGGGCGATCATAAGCTCGGTATAGCTCGAGCAATCGCAACCGCAGCCGTATTCGTTAAGAATGGAGATGAGTGCCGGGTTGGGATTGGCCTTGACGGCAAAGTACTCCTTAAAGCCTGGGTTCCATGCAAAGGCGTCGCGCACCTCTTGCATGTTGCGGCGGATGCCCGCCTCGTCGTATAGATGAAATGGCGTGGGAAACTGCTCGACGATATGCTCGAGCGTCTCCTTGTCCACAAACGGCTGCTTGGCCGCATATGCCTCGTTGGGGGTCAATGCCATGTCCCGTAAACCTCGCTATCCAGACGGCGCCATCTGCGCATCGAATCCGCATAGCGTGGACCCAATGTCCGGATAGCGCTCCCGCATTGCTGCAGACAGTCCTGCGGGTGTTTCCCGCAGGCCCACCAGGTTGTTCGTGCCCGAAAAACCCAGTTCGGCGGGTTTCGCCTCCCCGCGGGGTCAAAGCCTGCCGGCTCGCCCGCGGCTCTTCGTGCCCGCGCCTCTATCAAGTGGTAACGACCCTACCACGTTGCACTTTACCAAACAAGAGTATTCGTATATAACGTTTAAAAAATGCAGGGATATGCTAGAAACAAGGGCGTCACAATTCTGCATCACAATATTGTGCGAATGGATATGCCCCATGAAAGGATCCTTTATGACCGAGCTCCAAGAACTTCGTCGCTATCGTCGCGACCTGCATCGCATTCCGGAGCTCGATTTCGATCTTCCGCAAACCATAGCCTATATCGAGGGCGTGCTGGCACCGCTCGCTTGCGAGGTGACCCATCCCTGCCCCAGCTGTGTTTGTGCTTTCTTCGACGCTGGCACGGGCGCTGCGCATGCTACGGCGATTCGCGCCGATATGGACGCGCTGCCCATCGCGGAGGCGACGGGTGCGGCCTTTGCCTCGACGCATCCCGGAAAGATGCACGCTTGCGGACACGATGGACACATGGCCATGGCACTTGCAGCGGCAACCTTTGTCGATCGCACGATTCGTGAGCAGCCGGGTGCTATCAAGCGCAACGTGCTCTTTGTGTTCCAGCCTGCTGAGGAGACGACCGGTGGCGCCAAGACAGTTTGTGAGAGCGGGGTGTTTGAGCGCTACGGGGTCGACCGCATTTTTGGCTTTCACGTGTGGCCCGATCTGCCTGCGAACACGTTGGCGAGTTGTTCCGGCCCGCTGCTGGCGCGCTCGAGCGAGACGCACGTGCATATTCACGGGACAAGCATCCATATCGCCAAGACTTACGGCGTTCCCGTGCACGAATCGCACGATGCGGCGCTGGCGGCTGCCAAGTTCTTGGTTGCCGAGCGTGAATTGATGGACGAGCTGGGTGCCGATGAACCCTGCATTGGTAAGTTCGGCCTGCTGCAGGCCGGTACCGTCTGCAATGCGGTGGCGGGGGAGGCCCATGTTGCCGGCAGTCTGCGTGTGTTTACGGACGACATGTTTGACCGCGCGCGCGAGGGTGTGCGCCGTGTACTCGACGAGGCGTGCGCTGCAACGGGCTGCACGTACGATCTCGACTTTGCCGAGGGCTATCCGCCGGTCGACAACGACCCTGAGTTGTTTGCCCGGATCGCGCCTGCTCTGCCCGAGTTACAGCTCGTGGACGAGCCGCTGCTGATTGCCGAGGATTTTGCCTTTTACCAGCGCCATCTGCCAGGCGTGTTTTTCCTGCTGGGCACGGGCGTTCCTGCCAGTCAGGATAATCCGCGCGACGCCGAGGGCTGCTCTGCCTATGCCACAAGTGCCCTGCATACTGATACCATGCTCTTTGACGAGGAAATCCTACTCAAGGGCCTCGATGTCTACAAACGATTGCTTAACTTGGAGTGACGATGAAGCGCCGACAGACTGCCGTGTATAGTCCTGGTGGGTGCGGGTGCGGCTTGCTGCTGCTCCCGGTTATTGCTGTGAGCATTGGCGTTATGTTTGCGCTTGCCGGGTTGGCAGCAGCGGCACTCGTGTTGCTGATCGTGGCCATTGGCGTGACGATTTGGCTCTGCCGCAATCGCGAGCAACGCCATGCCTGCGGTAAAACCAATGTCGGCTGGGCCGTCTTCCTGATCATTGCGTACCCGCTGAGTGTCAGCTACCTGGTGTTCTTTGTCCTGTTGATGATCAGTACCTTTACCGGGGAATCCGTCACGGTGGGGTAGGCTTCGACGAGTCTCTTGAAGATGGAACAAAAATGGAACCGGATGGGAAATACCCCCATCCGGCTCCATTGCTCAATATTGGCATGCGCTTCTACTCGGCTGCCTCGCGGCGAGCGACCTCGTCGATCAAGATAGCATCGCCGTGCTTGGCGGCGGCAATGCTCGCGGCCATAAACATGCCCATTGCCGTGATGTAGGCGAAGAGCATCGACGGCACCAAGTCCATAACGATGCCGGAGAGAATCGGTGTCGCCACCTGAGCCGCCATACTCACGGTGTAGTAGTAACCAGAGTAGCGGCCTACGCTTTGGGAGCTGCAACACTCCAGAATCATCGTGTACACGCACAGGTCCACGCCGCCCAGTGCAACGCCCATCAACAAAAAGACGCCGTACAGCACGGGCGAGAAACCGGGTGCCAGCCAAAGAAGCGCGGGGCATAAAACCATGATGACGGCGGTGCCCAGGGCGACCTTTTTACGGCCGATTTTGAGCGAGAGATTTGCCAAGGGTACGTAGCTTAGCAGCGCGCCTGCAATCGTCACGATATTGATGATGGCGTATGAACCGCCCTCCATGCCGTAGAACATATCGGCATAACGGCTGATATTGGTGGTCATGGCGTTATAGCTCATGTAGTAGAAAAACGTTGCAGCAAGCAGCGTGATGATGGAGCGGCGTACGCCGGCGTCTGCAATGCGATCTTTACCGCCGGCCTCGGGAGAGTCATCTTTGTCAATCTGATCCTCGTCGATGCCCATGGACAGCGATTTCTCGCGCATCTTTTTGACAAGAGCGGGCTCACGGACAAAGATGCCGTAGACAACGGCCGAGACGAGAATAAAGGCGGCCTGCAAGATAAAGAGCGGAAGGTAATCGGGTTTGTCGGCCTTGGGAACCATGACCGAGATGGCGACGAGCATAAGACCCGTCCCCGCATAGCCGACGATCTTTTCGATCGAGTCCGCCTTGGTTCGAAGTGGGCGAGGCGTAATATCGGCCACGATGGCAACCGTCATGGTGCGATAGGCGCATATTGCCAATAGCGTGAGGATAATCGCGCCGATGAGCAGAGGTAGGCTGCCCATGTTGTTGGCGATCGCGATGAGCGGGACGGAGAGCATTGCCACCGCGGAGCCGCCCAAGATAAAGGGCGTTCGGCGCCCGAGTTTGCTTGCGCAACGGTCCGAGAGGATGCCAAAAAGCGGAAGCAGGAACAGGCCAAAGACATTATCGATAGCCATGATCGCGCCGGTGAGCGAGTTGGATAGGCCAAAGGTTCCCGTGAGCATCTTAGGAACGATGCCGTCGTAGACCTGCCAAAAGCTGATCATGCCCATAAAGGGTAGGGAGGCGAGGGCGACGGCCTTGGTGTCGAGCCGGGCCGCCCGCTTAAGATTTGGTTGGGTCATGCTGGTTCTCCTGGTCGGTAAAAGCGGGGAGGGGCGCTATCGGCCCTCCCGTCCTACAGTTGTTCAAGGTTGGCGAGAAACGCCACATAGAATTCGATGCCACGCTTGTAGACGTCGACGCCGATGCGTTCGTTGGCGGCATGGATGAGCTTGCGCGCCTCGCCCGAGTAGATAAAGCCGCAGAAGCGGTAGACGCGATCGCAGATCTCGTTGAACTCGCGCGAGTCGGTGCAGGAGTTCTGCACGTAGGGTGCAAAGCCGGCCTCGGGATAGACGCCCGACACGCAGCGATGGATGTAGTTGAAGGCGGCATCGTCTTCGTAAGGCGAGATGGGCGCGGGCTCGGTGTAGGGAATCGCCTCGTTGATTTCGACGGTGACATGTTCGGGGCTTATGCCCGAGGCGCGGCACTGCTGGGCGGCGAGCTTGCGGACGCGCTCGACGGCATCGGCGATAGTCTCGAACGGAGCGATGCGCACGTTGAAGTTAGCGCGAGCAACTGGTGGCAGTACATTGTGCGCGTTGGAGCCTTCGAGCTGCGTGAGCGCATAGGTTGTGCGCAGCATGGCCGAGGTCTCGGGGCTGGCGGCCATGATCTTGGTGACCGCGGGGCGCGTGAGCCACAGGTTGCCAAAGATTGCCTGATACGTCGCGCTGCTACGGGCGCCCAGTTCGGTCAGTGTGGCCTCGACGGCGGGCGTGAGCTGCGGCTTGCCGGGGTTGGCCGAGATGGTCTCGCATACACGGCAGAGAAGACGGCAGGCATCGTTTGCCGCAGGCGTAGAGGCGTGGCCGCCGTCGGCGCGCGCCGTAACGGTAAGGTCGACGTGGCCCTTCTCGGATACGCCTACCATGGCAACGGGTTCGGTGACGCCGAGCGGCGCGTCGGTTGCCACGGCGCCACCCTCATCGAGCACCATATAGGGATGGATGTTGTGCTCGCGAAGCCACTGCACTGCATGGGTTGCAGTAGGCGCGGCGATTTCTTCGCCATCGCTCGAGAAGAACCAGACATCGCGCGGTGGAACGAAGCCCTGATCGATGAGGTGCTCGGCGGCCTCGAGGAAAGCAGAGACGATGCACTTGGTGTCGAGTGAGCCGCGGGCCCAGATTTCGCCGTCGATGATCTCGGCTCCAAAGGGATCATGCTTCCAGTCTTGCCCCTCGACGGGCACGACGTCCTGATGCGCCATCATGACGATGGGGTCCAAGGCGGAATCGGCACCAGGCCAACGCAGGAGCATGCCAAACTCGTCGACGCGTGTAAGCTCGGCGACTTTAAAGAAATGCGGATAAAGTCGCCGAAGCGTGGGAATCCACTGGTTGAAGGGCTCATCGTCGCGCTCGGCGATGTTCTCACGCGAAACGGTGGGGATGCGCAGCAATTCGCAAAAGCGCTCGACGGCTGCCTCGTCTGCCTTGTAGGTGCCTGCATCAAGAGGCGCGCCCTGTGCGACCGATACCGATGCTCCCATGGTGGGACTCCTTTCGTGTTGTATATCGAATACGTCAAGATTATCGCCCGCACCGCGCGTGGGAAACGGCGAAACACGTTGTTCATCTGCGGGCGGCGGGTCGGATAGCCTTAGCCGACGATGACCGTGCCGTCTTCGGCCACGGTGATGGCGTCGCCCGTCGACACGGCATCGAGAAACTCATCGCCTAGGTTGTCAATGGTGGGCATGGGGGTGTCGGTCCACACACCCGAGAGGATCGCGCCAGCGGCGGCAAGGCTGTCAATGGGTTTGGAAAACAGCAGGCATGCGGGTTGGCGGCCCATTTTGGTGGCGCAGAAGAGCACCATGCCACCTGTGGTGGAGCCGATAGTCTGCGGTAGGCACAGGGCACATCCTGCCAAAGGTTTGCCGTACAAGTCGGGATTGTTTTGGTCGGAACATGTGGCCTTTTTGTCGCCAAACATCAGTGCCTTCTGAAACGATGCGAGTGTGTTGAGCCCTCCGTGAGAGACAAGTGCCTTGGCGTGGGCAGTTCCGGGGACAACGACGCGGCCGTGAAAGATTTTTTTCATGAGGAGTCGCCTTCCTATTTGATTGGTTTTCCGGTGGTGACGTAGGCGAGCACCTCGTCGTCGGTGTAGTAGCGCGATGCCGAGTACGTACGCAACTTGTTGGAGTTGGTGATGATGGGCATGCTGCCGCACAGCGGGTTGTTGGTGTACATAAGCGGGCAGATGCTCGAGACGACGGCGCCGGTAGTCGAGAGACGTCTGTATGCCGCAGTCTTGCGGAAGGCGTCTGCCACAGATGGGGCGGCGGTCAGCACGGTGGGTACTTGCACGCGGCGGTTGCCGGAGGCGCTCAGCCCATCGCAGATGGCGTCTGCCCAGTGGGCGAGTTGTGCAGACGAGAGATGGGGGCAGCCGATGAAGGCCAGCTTGGGGCGCGCGCCCGGGTTCTTCCACATAATGGGGTAGCTTGAGCGGATGTGTTCCAGCTCAGCGTCGTCAATGCGATAGATTTGGGCGTCTGGTGCTATGAGCTGTTCGCCTTGCTCGACGGCTTCGGGCGTGATGCCGTCTACGTGGTAGAGCCCGACAGCGCCGTTCGATGCGCTGGCGGCGCCCATGTCCTTAAGGTAGTCCTGCGTGTCGGGCGTGAGTTCGCGGCCAAGCCAACGGTCGAGGCCTTTAATGTAAGGGACGTCCTCCATCACCTTCATGCCAATGGCACTGCCAAGCACTTGCGCTTCGGGCTTGCGCTTACAGTCGACTTCGATGATCCAGGTCGCCTTGCGGCCCTCGTCGGTGAGCAGGCCGAATTCCGGGACAAAGCCGGCAATTGAGCCGAACATCTCGATGATGCCGGAGTTGCGATTGCAGCGGGCGCCCAACACGGAGTTGGCAAAGACCACGGCGCTGCTTTCTGCCCAACTTAGGATGTCGCCACGCTGGGGTCGATTGCCAACTTCGGGCTGGTAACAGGTGCAGCTGAAAGCATCGCTGTCCAATAGGCCCATGCTGCGCAGCTGTGCCTCATAATCGCCTTGTTTGGAATACATAATCTTGAACAGCAGCTTTTGCAGCGGGTTGGCCGGGACGGCGGGGTCGAGAGGCCTCGGGTCGACCGAGAATGACTGGCCGGACAGGACTCCGTCTTTCAACAACTCATCCATAAGGTCATAGACTGGACCGAGCATGGAGAGGCCAAAACTTGTGACAAGATGACCGTTTGCGCCGGTCACGGGAACCATGCGCTCGGCACCAAAGCACTCGCCGTACATAACGAGGGTCTTGACTACTTTGGCCATGGCGGGGCCCTTGGCGCCGTCGAGCAGGGCTTGTTGTTGGGAGGTCAGGTTCATCTGTGAGCCCATCCTTTCGTGTTAGATATTGGTGCCGAGTCGGTATGCCGCGCGGACCGCTTCGAGCACACGGCCGGGTGCAAACCCATCGCCGATGTTATGCAGCTCGTCTGCGGCATGCGTCTGCTGCAGTTTGTAGAACAGTGCGTCGTCGGGGTGTCCGCCGCAGGCAATGATTACCAGGTCGCAGGTTAGCTCGAGCGGCTTCCAGTCGTTGCCGATTTTGGGTGCAAGCGGGTTTTCGACGTTCTCGGGCAAGACCGGTGACCACGAGATGTAGGGGTCGGGAACGTTTTTGTGGCAGTTGCGACTCAAGTGGAGACGCGCGCACCTCGCTGGGACTCCAGACTCGCGCATGCCGCCGACCTCCGCGCGCTCGACGCGTGTCATATTGAGGAGCCGCACATTGCGTCCCCTGAGCGCATGGAGTAGGTGGCCACGATTTGCCGTACAGGCGCCCTGCATCATATGAGGCAGTATTTCAATTACGCTGACCTGTGGTATGCCGTGTTCGACGGTGAGCCATTGGGCAATCTCGCAGCCCACGGCCCCTCCGCCAATGATGGCGACGGTTTTGGCGTTGCCAAGCAGTGCAGGTTGGCGCAGTAGCTGCGTTGCCTGCACGGCATGGCCCGATGCTGCAAGCTCCGTAAGGCCGGGGATGGGCGGTATCGCATTAGAAGTGCCTGTTGCACACACGATTGCGTCGAAGCCTGCTTTTGCAAGATCTTCGGCGCATGCTGCCCGTCCAAGCTCGAGTGTCAGGTTCCCGTTGGGTTTTTCTGTCTGCTCGCGCACCTGTCGAACAAGATATGATCGGTAGTTATCGAGGTCGAACTTGATTCGGGCGGCGCTGGCGGAGAGGAGTTTTCCTCCAAGTTCATTTTCGGCGTCGATGAGCTTTACGTCGTGGCCACGACGCGCGGCGATTAGCGCACAGACCATCCCGCCGGGTCCGGCTCCTATCACCGCTATGCGTTTGGGTTCTATGGCGGGAGCGGGTGTCTGGGGCATGAGGTATTCAAAGCTGCAGCGTGGATTGACGGCACACTGCGGATGGCCCCCTTCGACAAACTCGTTGAGGCATCCTTCCTGGCATCCGATGCAGGGGCGAATATCTGCCACGCGACCGGCATACGCCTTGTTGGGCCACTCGGGATCCGCAAGCAGCGGGCGTCCGAGCATGATCATATCGGCGTCGCCATTGCGAAGGGCGCGTTCGGCAATGTCGGGGTAGCCCAACTTACCCACCGCGACAACGGGTACGGGAAGGTCGGCATTGGAGCGGATATTGTCGGCGGCAAAGCGCTCCCGAACGGCGCGCGCCACGGGAACGAAGCAGCCTGCGGGCATGCTTGCAGGCGGGTGGGGCATCCACCAGTTGTCATAGCAACCAAGGTCGACGTCAAAGATGTCTACTCCCGCCGCCACGAGCTCTTCCATATAACACAGGGTCTGTTCGACTGTGCGGCCGCCGCGCATGCGTCCCAGATAGGTCGAATTCATGACCGGCTCGTCATAGGTTTCCTCGAGTGCAAGCGAAAGGTCGATGCGGTACATGATGGGGTAGTCAGGCCCAACGCGGCGACGGATTTCTTTGACCATATCGAGGCCAAATTGACGCCAATCGGCATAACGTCCGAGCTTGCGATGGTTAAAGGCGGGGTTTCCGAGCTGCTCGATAAGATAACCCTCGTGCCCGTGCAAATAGACGCCATCGATACCCATGGCATGGGCATCGGCCGCCGCTTGGCCGATATTGTTTACGATACGGCGCAGCTTTTGGTCCGAGAGGCGCATGCATGGAATGGCGGGGATGTAGTAGCTAGGCAAGAAACTCGCCGAGACCGGAAACCTCTTTTGCGTGATGAGGCATTGCGGGTTGCCCACGCGGCCGAGTCCAGCCGTAAGCTGGACAAAAATGCGCGATCCGAAGGCATGGACACCTTGGGCAAGGTCGCGCCAGCCTGCCATAACGGTTCGGCTTCGATCGATGCGCGGGAAATAGGTGAGCTTGTCCAGCTCGGTGACCGTGGTATCGATGCCGTGGCTTACCGGCACGAGTCCTGTTGTGATGAGGCCGCAGCCGCCTTTGGCGCGGGCGAAAAAGTACTGCAGCATCATGTCACTGGGACGGCCAGTTTCCTCGCACATGTCGATATTGCCCATCGGTGCCATGACAATGCGGTTTTTGACGGTGAGCTTGTTAATTTTGATGGGAGAGAAGAGCTTGTCAAAAGGATAGAGCTCTTGCGTCATGCGGGACGATCCGCAACCGGAATTTTTGGCGGGCCAGTTGTCGAATGAGTCGACGAGTTGCTGCACCAGTACGTCTTTTCCCAATGAGGTTCCTTTCAGATGTTGACAAGGTAACAAAGCAGTTTACGTCTAAATGTTTAATAGTCAACAACAAAGGCATGAGTTCGGTGAAGAAAAAAGGACTCAATGAGCGCCAGATGGCAAACTGTGTTGCGACATTAGCTCCCAGCTAATGAATTTGAGTTCGCTGCCTCCTACGATGTGCTGTGTGCCGGCACGGTAGCCGGATCGTGGGAAGGATGCATAATGGCAAAAGAGGGAAAGAAGCTGATCGGCAAGATCATTCTGGGTGTCATCGTGGTGCTCGTTGTTGCCGGCGTCGTAGGTTCTATGGGCGGTAACTCGTCTGATTCGTCTACGGGTGATGCAGCAAAGCCTGCCGAACAGACCCAGCAAGTCGAGGAGCAAAAAGAGGCACAAGAACCCTATACGGTTTCGGATGAAGCCGGCGATACGTCTAATCAGTTTGCGTATAAGATCACTGGCACGTTGACCAATAATACGGATAAAGAGCAAAGCTACATTCAGATTGAGTATGTTCTGTATGACGCAGACGGCAATCAGGTGGGAACGGCTCTTGCGAACACCAACCATCTCAAAGCGGGCGGCACCTGGAAGTTCGAAGCGATGAGCACGGTATCTCCCGATCAGGTTGCTAGCTGGGAACGTTCTGATGTGAGCGGCTTTTAACTAGAATAAACAACATGATTACTATGCGATCTGGGGAGGTGAGGTCGTATGCCCGATAAAAAGCTGACGGACGAGTTGCTCAATGAGCTCCTCGACGCGCCAAACATCGATGGTTATATCAAAGAACACGACTTTGGCGCCCCGTCGCTTTCGGACTACCTTAAGCAGCTGCTACAGGAAAAGGGCTTAGAGCGCTCGCGCGTGGTGCGCATGGCCGACCTTAATGAGACCTTTGGTTATCAGATTTTTACCGGTGCGCGCCACCCAAGCCGTAATAAGGTGCTGCAGATTGCCTTTGCGATGGCGTTGACGCTCAAGGAGACCAACCGCGCTCTGACAGCTGCCGGGGTAAGCGTCCTCAACTGTAAGGACCGTCGCGATGTGATTGTCATCTTTTGTATCGATCGCGGCTGCAGCCTGCAAAAGGTCAACGAGGAACTGTATCGCTTTGGCGAGGAGACGGTGAGTTAGCGGCCGATGGCTGAGTTAGCTAATGCCGAAACAACTATGCGAACGAACAGGGCGTGGATGCCATGGGGTGTCCGCGCCCTGCGCTATGATGGACCTCATGGATACTCAGAGCCCAACATATTACGATGATGAGTTAACCGCCGCGCTTGCCGGGCACCTGGCGTCGCTCGAGCGTGATGATAGTTATCGCGTAGACCGCGTGCTCAAGCGCTCCGACGTCGAGACAACCGAGCTTGTGTACTTTGAGGGTTCTGGCGGTGGTTCGCTTGGCCCCTTTGTCCGCAAGCGCATCGATGCTTCGGCGCAGATTGGCGGGGCCTACGAGCGCCTGTTTGCGGCTCAGCAGGCCGGACGCCGTTTTGAACACTTACCCCGGATTGTCGACTGCCGCCGCGCGGGCGAGGAGCTCGATGTGGTGATGGAATATGTCGAAGGCGAGACGCTTGAGGCGCTCGTGGGGCGCCTGGGCGCGACGCCCGATTATGCCCGTGTGCTATATCCCGTCCTGTGCGATGCGGTGAGCGAGCTCCATGCCGGCTTTGCGGCGGCGGGGGAGGCGGCGGCACCGGTGATTCATCGCGATCTTAAGCCTTCGAACATCATTGTGTCGGGCGTGAGATACGCGACCGATGCCGGCATGACCTTTTCCTCGCTGGTGATTATTGATTTGGGGATCGCGCGTGTCTGGCGTGACGGTGCCGATGCCGATACCGTTAAGTTTGGCACGCGTTCCTATGCGCCGCCCGAGCAGTACGGTTTTGGACAGACGAGCGTGCGTAGCGATATTTATGCGCTCGGCGCGCTGCTGTTCTTTTGCCTGACGGGGGCTGATCTCAAACCGGGGCGCGACATGCGCGAGCAATGCGATGCGCATGGCATTCCCGTCCCGCTGGCGGATGTGACTTGCATGGCGATGGCGCTCGATCCCGCCAAGCGCTTTGCAAGTGCAAAGGCGTTGGGCAATGCTGCGCGCGCAGCGTATGGCTTTTGCGCCCCCGCGTCGTCACTCGCAACGGCTCCTGCCGCCGCCGTGTCACGGACCGCGGTGTCGCAAGTGCATCGGGTGCAGCAACCGGTTGCCCCTGCGCTTTCGCCTTCTGCAAGTCAGCATTCGACCATCTCGCCCTCGGCGTCCGAGTCCTTGGCGTCCAAGTGCGTAAGCTTGCTCTCGCATATTCCCGAGCCTGTGGGGCGCATATGGAATGGATGCGTTTATGCGACGACGCTGCTGCTCCTGATGGGAAGCCATTTTGCCGTGTTTCAGCCGACAGGTGAAAACCGCAACTATCCAACGTGGTTTTTAGCGCTTGAGTATTTCTTTATGGTCGATGGCTTGGTGCTGCTTATTACGTTTGGTATGCTCGACCGCCGCAGGCTTCGGCGTCGCTTTCCCGTGCTCGATCGGTATCGGGGAGGCGCCTTTGTCGAATTATGGTTCAAAGCGCTCGGGTTTATGTTTGCCGTTATGTGCGTTGTCGTCGTTATCGGCAACGCGACGGGCGTCGTCTCCTAGATATACGAAAAAGGGCCCCGTTTGGGGCCCTTTGCAGTTGAGGCTTGCGAGCCTAAATGCGGTTCATCTGGGAAGCAACCTTGTTGTACCAGTCCTGCCACGTAGGCGGGCAGTATTTTTTGGCGGCTGCTGGGGTAAGCGTGGAGCCATAGTTGGCGCCCAGGTAGGCAACGTGGGCAGAGACGCCCTCGCCCCAGCTACCAAAGCTCCGCCAGCCGCCGCCGCGGGCGCTCCAGCCCCAGGCGTTATAGGAGCCGGCACAATAGAGGCCCTTGCTGCTTTCGATGCAGGCGATGGCGGGAGACCAGCGGGGATCGACGCCGGTGTTCCAGGCGGCAACGGCAAAGTTGTGGCCCTGGCCTGCCATGGGGGAGCCGGCAAGGTAGTTGTCGATGCGGCTCGTCCACTCGTTAATGAACGAGTCGTAATCGGAGTTACCGCTGTTCGAGCTGTTCAGTGTGGTGTCGATGGTGGTGTTGGCGTTGTTGGCCTGGCTGTTGGAGTTATTGCCGCTTACGCCCTCACCCGAGATCTTCTCGGCGGCAGCGGCCTTGTCTGCCTCGAGCTTGGCCAGCTCCGCGGCGTTTTCCTGCTCGGCCTTTGCCTGCGCCTCGCTGCGGAGCTGCTGAGCCTGCGCCAGTGCATCCTCGGCATTTTTCTGCTCGCCCTCGAGTTGAGACTTAGCCTGATCGAGTTCGGTCTTGTTCTGCTCGAGTTCAGTCTGCATCTTGTTGAGTTCTTCGATCTCGTCGACGCTCGAGCTGGTGATCTGGTTGGTGTATTTACAGGTGGTGATAAAGTCACCCAAGCTCTGCGTGTTCACCAGGAAGCTCACGATGGGGCTGGTGCCCTTCTGGTACTTATACAGATCGCGCATGGCGGAGCTTGCCTTGGCCTGCTGCTCGGGCAGCTCGGCCTCAATCTTATCGATGTTCGCCTCATTGGAGTCGATCTGCTTTTGCAGATCCTCGAGTTTGGTGCGGGCGTCGTTGTAGGCGCTTGTAGCGTCCTCGATCTTTTTCTGGGCGGCGGAAAGCTGATCCTGCGTTGCCTGCGAGGCGGCATAGGCCGCGACGGGGGAGAGCATCGGCGTGGCCGTCAGCGCAACGGCGAGCGCGGCGCTCGTGATAATGCGAGCCGGCTTCGACGCGATGAGCGCTGCGGTGCGATGGTTCGAATGCTGCATCCAGTCCCTCTGCAATCAATCGTAGGTTATTGGTCGAGGTGTATTCTACTACTGCTTTCGACCTCAACTTGAACCTTAAAGGTTTCAAAGGGTCAAGTTAAACTTGAGGCTTTGGCTTTGACCTGCAGTTATAGCGAATTGTTGAGAAACCATAGAGTTCAACTTTAACGTTACGGAACCCTGTTTGTGAGGGCTTTTGGCTGTAAAAGTTGCCCTCACGTGGGGTTTTGCAACTACAGGGTTCCTTCGCGACGAGCCTGCTCCACCTCTTTGAGCGCCTCGGCGGGAGTGAAGGAACAGGTGCCATCGCCGAACTTGACCACCTGTATGTCGTCACCGATGTGGACTTCTCCGCCCTGCAGCACGACGCCAAAAATGCCCTCGTGGGGGAAGATGCAGTCGCCGGCGAGATAGTAGATGGCACAGCGGGTGTGGCAGACTTTGCCGATCTGGCTGATTTCGACGAGCACTTCGCTGCCGAGCTTGAGCTGCGTGCCCAAGGGGAGTGAGAGCAGGTTGATACCCTGGGTGGTGAAGTTCTCTCCAAAGTCGCCCTCGCACACATCGAGCCCGCGCGCCCGTGCCGTATCGATGGACTCCGCTGCCAAAAACGAGACTTGGCGGTGCCAATGTCCGGCGTGTGCATCGGAGGCAAGGCCAAATTGCTCGATGACGGTGTCGTGCCCATCGGCGACGGGCGTTTTGCGCGTTCCCTTGTGCGCCGATGTGTTGATTGAGACGATGCGGGCGGACCCGCTGTAGGCATCGTCTGCCGTGCGCAGAGGGGCGGTCGTCTGTGCACGCTCCGTCAGTTCGCGCCTTGCGGCGTTGAGGATGGGGTTATCGGTCGGATGGTCTTGGGGCACGCCTGCGCCTTTCGCTCGAGGATATCGATATGCTGAATCCTACAACAACGGTGGGTTCACTGCCGGGTGTCATACACCGGTGAGCGCCGTCCCATCGCCGGATGGTCGCACCGATTGCCATAGATACAGTGGAGCTTTAGGCGCCGGCGGCTCGGCACGCTAGAATAAGACGGTTGCTCAAAGACCGCCCGTTTTGGGGCAGTTCTAGATAGGAAGTTTTCATGGCATTGCAGTTTACAGAGCGCGAGTTTATCCCCGTGCTGCTCGGCGGCGACATCAACGCGTATTCGGTGGCGCGCGCTTTCTACGAGGAGTATCAGGTTAAGAGCCTGGTCTTTGGCAAGTACCAGACCGGCCCCGCGTATCGCAGCCAAATTATCGATTACACGCCCAACGTGGATATCGATACCATGCCGGTCATGATCGAGACCGTTAACGGCGTCGCACAGGCCAATCCCGATAAGAAGATTATTCTCATGGGCTGCGGCGACAACTACGTCGCGCTTGCCGCACAGGCTCAGGACGCCGGCCAGCTTGCCTCGAACGTCATCGCGCCCTATGCGCCCTACAGCATGCTCGAGCAGTGCCAGAAGAAGGAGATCTTCTACGAGCTGTGCGAGAAGCACGGTGTGCCCTATCCGCACACGTTTACCTTTACCATGGCGATGCTCAACGCTCAGGGCGAGGCTCCCGCCGAGGTGCTCGACCAGATCGACTTCCCCTTCCCGATGATTCTGAAGCCCTCTGACGGCATCATGTGGTGGGAGCACGAGTTCGAGGGTCAGAAGAAGGCCTACGAGATTGCCGATCGCGCCGAGCTGGAGCAGGTCATTCGTGATGTGTACGCCAGTGGCTACACCGATGACCTGATTCTGCAGGACCGCGTGCCCGGCAACGACGAGTACATGCGCGTGCTTACCAGTTATTCCGACCGCAACGGCAAGGTTCGCATGATGTGCCTGGGTCACGTGCTGCTCGAGGAGCATCAGCCCCATGGTGTCGGCAACCACGCCTGCATCATCACTGAGCCCAACGACGAGCTCATGGGTGGCGTGCGCAAGCTGCTTGAGGACCTTAAGTTTACGGGCTTCTCCAACTTCGACGTCAAGTACGACCAGCGCGATGGCTCGTTTAAGTTCTTCGACTTCAACACGCGTCAGGGCCGCAGTAATTACTATGTCACCAATAGCGGCTTTAACGTTGCTAGATACGTGGTGGATGAGTACGTCTATAACCGCCCGTTTGAGCCGGAATTTGTGACGGCGCAGGATGAGGCTCTGTGGATGGTTGTCCCTATGGGCGTCGTTGACAAGTATGTCAAGGACCCCGAACTGCGTGCGAAGGCGCATCGTCTGGCCAAAGAGGGCAAGGCTGCCGATCCTTCGTTTATGAAGGGTGATTTTGTCTTTAACCGTTGGTTGCGCATGTGGCACACCAAGCTGCGTCACTTTAAGCTGTTCAAGACGTATTACAAGTAGACGAGCGCGGCGCCCGCCCGGTTTGCATCGGACGGGCGCGGATATGATGCGAGCAATTACATGGGCGTCACCAAGGAGGCGGCGATGGAAAAGCTGGGAGTTATCGGCGGCATGGGCGCCGAGGCCACGTCGTATTACTACGACCAGGTCGTGCGTCATACGGCTGCTACCTGTGATCAGGAACATATCGACATGGTGGTACTTTCCAAGTCGACCATGCCCGACCGTACGCTGGCCATCAAGACCGGCGAGCATGCCGAGCTGCTGGCGACCATGAAGGAGTGCGCCCAGGCGCTCGAGACGTTGGGCTGCGCGCACATTGCCATTCCCTGCAACACGTCGCACTACTTCTACGATCAGATTCAGTCGTTTACCAAGGTGCCGATTATCCACATGCCGCGTGAGTCGGTGCGCTATGCCCTGGCAGGCGCGGTGATGGGGGAGTGCGAGTTCGATCCCAACCTGAGCATGCCGTCCGAGTCGGTGCGCAAGATTGGCATCATGGGTACCGACGGCACCGTGGGTGCAGGCGTCTATGGGCGCGAGTGCGAGGCCGCGGGCGTCGAGGTCGTCTATCCCAGCGAGAAGCGCCAGGCCGATGTAATGTCGCTGATTTATGATGACGTGAAGGCCGGACGCGAGCCCGATATGGACAAGTTCGATCGCGTGATGTGGGAGTTCGCCCGCAGCGGCTGCGATCGCGTCATCCTGGCCTGTACAGAGCTCTCGGTGCTGCAGAAGTACCGCGAGATGCCCGAGATCACCCTTGACGCCATGGACGTCCTGGTGCGCGAATCCATCATCCGCAGCGGCGCCCTCTACCGCTTATAACCCTCGGCCTGCCAAAAAGGGACAGGTTTGTTTTGGTAGGTTTTATCTGGGGAAACAGTGAGGCCCCGGCTCGTTTGATGCGAGCCGGGACCTTTTTCGTTTGTCGGTTGCAGGTGGCGATGGGTTAGAACAGGAATCCGAGGACGATGAGGGCGATGCTGATGATAAGTACGGCAATGTCCAAGCCCTTGACGGGATAGCGCTTGTACGAGCTCGCGCGCGTGCGCAGGTAGAAGCCGCGCTGCTCGGCTGCCAAGGCAGTGGCATCGGTTTTGCCCACGCTCGAGATAAGCAGCGGCACGCACAATGGCAGCATGAGCTTGAGCTTCTTGATGGGGTTTTTGGTGTCATACTCGACGCCGCGCGCGGTCTGCGCCTCCATGATGGCGTTCATTTCTTGGCCAAACACCGGCACAAAGCGTAGCGCCGTGGTAAAAGTGAAGGCGTAACGATACGGAACGTGCAGCACCTCGACACAGGCGTTGGCAAGGTCGTTGAGCTTGGTCACCATGAGCATCAGGATGAGCGGAAGCGCTACGCCCAGCAGACGCAGACAGGCTTTTGTTCCGGTGATGAGACCCTCGTCGGTAGCAAAGCCCCACACCACGTTGCCGTCGTGCATAAAGGCAAGCTGCAGCACCAACATGATGAGCGCGAGCGGAATCAGCAGCTTGAGCAGCGAGAGCAGGCGGTCGGCGACGCCGGCGTAGGCGCCCAGCGCAAGCGTGAACGCCAAAAAGCCCAGCAGCGCTCCATAGGTCTCGGACAAAAAGATGCCGATGATGATAGCGGCGGCGAGGCCCAGTTTGATGACGGGGTTCAGGCGGTGCAGCAGCGTGTCGCCCGGCATATAGTCGATGACGTTAACCACGGCGGACCATCTCCTCGGTAATACGAACGATATCGGTGACCTCACTCACCTGCGTAAAGGCAGGTGAGACGGTGGATGCCAGACGGCGAGAGAGCTCGATGACCTGGGGCGGCTCAACGTAAGCATGCTGCATGAGTTCGATGTTCGAGAACAGCTCGTGCGTGCGACCGCGGTCGAGGATACGACCGTTGGCCATCACCACGATGCGCTCGGCAAAGTCGGAAACGACTTCCATGTCGTGACAGACCATGATGACGGCGCAACCGCGCTCGGCCATGGTGCGCACCGTTTCCATCACGGTCATGCACTCGCGGTAGTCCAAGCCGCTCGTGGGCTCGTCGAGTACCACGATCTTGGGTTCCACTACCACGACGGAGGCCAGCGCCACCATCTGGCGCTGGCCGCGTGACAGCGAGAACGGTGCCTCGTCGGCGGGCAGGCCAAAGCGGTCGATGACGAGTCGGGCGCGACGCAGGGCTTCGGTGCGGTCGATGCCGGCAAGTTCTAGCCCAAAGGCGACCTCATCGAGCACGGTATCCTTGCAAATTTGGCGGTCGGGGTTCTGGAAAAGCGTTGCCACTTCGCGTGCGATGCGGCTTGTGGGAACCGATGCCGTGTCCAGGCCTGTAACGCGCACGCTGCCCGATGCGGGCTTGAGCAGGCCCGTGAGCAGCTTGGTGAGCGTGGTCTTGCCGGCTCCGTTTTGGCCGACAATGCCCACGAGCTCGCCGGGGTAGAGCGTCAAGCTGAGGTCGTGGACGGCGGCGCCATGGGGGTAGGAAAACTCGACATGGTCAAACGTGAGCACCGGCTCGGCGTCTTTCGCGTGCGGGCGCAACGACGGTGCGTGCGGGGAGCCTGCGGGCGCTTGGGTGTCGTTTGCCGCGCGGTCGGGGTCGACGATACCCATGATCAGCTGCTCGGCCTCGTTCACATCTAAGCAGGGCACACCGCTTACCAGGCCATCAGCCTCAAGGCTGTTGAAGATGCGTGTGACGCGCGGGCAGTCGACGCCGATGGTGCGAAGCTCGTCGGTGTGCGCGAATACCTCATGCGGCTCACCTTGCAGCGCGATCTTGCCGCGATCGAGCACCAGCACGCGGTTGCAGTACTCCGAAAGCAGGGCGACTTTTTGCTCAACGACGACGATGGTGATGCCGAGCGCGTGGTTTGCCTTGCGCAGCGTCTCGAAGACCAGCGTGGAGCTGGCGGGGTCGAGCGCCGCGGTGGGTTCGTCGAGCACGAGCACACGCGGACGCATGGCGAGGATGGCGGCGATGGCAACCTTTTGCTTTTGGCCGCCCGAAAGCGTGGCGATCTCGCGGTCGCGCAGGTCGCTGATGCCGACGGTCTCGAGCGTCTCGCTCACACGTTGCTCGATCTGGTCGTGCGGAACGCCGAAGTTCTCGAGGCCAAAGAGTATCTCGTCTTCAACGACCGAAGCGACCATTTGCGTGTCGATGTCTTGCAATACGCTGCCGACGATCTGCGATACGTCGGTGAGCGAGACCTCACAGGTGTCGCGGCCATCGACCTCGACGGAGCCAAAGAATGTGCCGGTGTAGTGGTGAGGCACGGCGCCCGAAAGGCAAGCGGCAAGTGTGGACTTGCCGGCGCCCGAGGGTCCGATGATGCCGATGAAATCCCCTTTGTTCACGCTGAGCGAGACGTGACTAAGCGCCTGTTCGGTTTGCGTGCCATAGGAGAACGAGACATCGTCGACGTTGATGATCGTTTCCATGGATACCTTTCATAGTCATTGGGGACGTTCTTACATGACCAGTCGTTTAAGAACGTCCCCAAGAGCTAGTTGTTTGGGACAGTCTTTGATGGTGGGGCCACTTGGGTGCGGCCCCACCATCATATCAGGCTACTTGCCGAGTACCTTACGCAGCGGGAAGAAGAGGGCCTGGACCACGACGGCGTTAAAGACGGCTGTGCCGAGCACGATGGGCACCTTGGCGAGCGCCGTGGGCAGCGCCGCGCCCATGATCAGGGTGCCCAGGGCTGCGAAGAGAGCGCCCGAAACCAGGGTGGTGAGCAGCCCGGCAATAAAGGGATTCATCTCGTTACCGCCGATGTTGGACTTAACGAGGACCGCCATCGTCAGCGCGCCGGCGAGCTCGGTGACAAAGTTGAGACCAGGGATGGACGTGGTGATCTGGATGACGGCTGCCGACAGGATGCCAAAGATAGCAGCCTGGGCAAAGCTCGCCTGCGTAAGCGCGATAGCCAGGGCATAGGCGGCGATGATGAACTGCGGCTTGATGCCCGTCACGGCCAACGCGTTGCCGACGGTCATGTTGAGGATAAAGCCAGCGGCAAGCAAAATGGCGAGCAGGACGAGTGAAGTGATATCGAGAATGCCCTTGTTTGAGGCGGCGTTAGCTGAGATGGTGCGAGCTTGAGCGTTGGTGGCCATGATGTTCTCCTTAAGGTGAGATTTGAGATAAGAGTGTCCTGAACCCCCGCTAAAGGGGCTAAATCGAAAAGGGGATCAATTTTGAATAATGGAGCACGGAGACGGCTTTACGAGGGGCCCCAGGTTGGCGCGAAAGAGGAGCGAAGCGTACTTGGGTACGCGAGCGACGAATGAACGCCAAGATGGGACGGCTCGTAAAGCCGAGCAGGTTAGTTGAGCTTAAGGGCCTTCTGGATGGGCAGGTAGAGGGCACCGACCAGAATGGCGTTAAACACGGCGGTCATGGCGACCACGGGCAGCATGGCTGCGGCGAGCTCGCCCACCACGCCGAGCATGGCCATCTTGATGACCATGAAGATGACGCCCGAGACAAAGGTGGTCACGAACGTTGCGACAATGGCGACGGCAGGCTTAACCTGGCCGTTCTTGGCAGCAGCGTTGACAATGACGGCCATGAGCATGGCGGCGATGCCCTCGGCGGCAAAATCGACAAACGGCGAGGTGGTGGTGATCTGGATTACAGCGGCCGAGATGAGGCCGATGATGAGAGCCTGGCCAATGTTGGGACGAACGACCAGGATGGTGAGGCAGAAGGCCGAGATGATGAACTCAGGGCTGATCATGCCGCCCGAGATGCCCGAGATGGCCTTGCCGACGGTGAAGTTGAGGATGAAGCCGGCGGCAAGCAGGATGGCGAGCAGGACGAGGGCGCGGACGTCGAGTTTGCCGCGGTCGGCGGTCTGGACGGTGCGGGGCTGGGTGGCGGTGGTGTTCTGAGACATGTTGAAAATCCTTTCGGAAGGGGAGTACAAGGGAAAAGCGGGGGCGCGTGATGCGAATGCGATCGGGCTCGAGATAGAAAAAGGCCCCCGGTCGAAACCGGAGGCCTTTCAATCACCTAGAGCGCAAAAACAGGCGTGATGGACTCACAGTCGACCGATCGTATTCGCATCACGCCACCACCAGTTGTTGAGGGACTTCATCGTGTTCTTCATGTTGGTGGCTCCTTTCGTGATGCCATGGCGCGGTCGCACCTAGTTGCTGTTGCGTTGCACTATAGCACAGCAAAGTGTTTGCAGGAAATCTTTTTTTGAAAAGATTTCAGCGGTGTTTCCCGCCGGTCAGATAGCGGGTTAGGAGGGCAAGACCGCTCGCACTGTCTTGCCCTCCCTTAGAGCGTGAGGGCCTTAGGCCTTCTTGCGACGATAGAGCACGAAGCCGCAGACACCGATGATGACGACGGCGCCAGCGGCCATGGCGGCCATGTTATTGCCCTCGGACTTCTCCTCGGTCGCCTCTTCCTCATCCTCGGGCTCGGCAACGTCCTTATCGGAGAGGGCCTCGTCGGCGTAGGTGATGGACTTGACCAGGCAGTCGTTGTCGGCATCGTAGTCACTCGGGACGAACTCCTCGGAGAAGTCGCCCTCCTTGAGGTAGTCGCGCATCTCCTCGAGCATGGCCTTGCACTTGACGTAGGTGTTCTTGGTCGCTGCCTTGCCGGCCTTGTTGGCCAGGGCGGTGCGGGCCTCGGTGTCCTCGGCGGCCTGCATGGCCTCGTCGACGGTCAGGTTCTGCTCAATGAGCTCCTTCTGCAGGGCGTCGAGATAGGCGCGAACGCCGGTAGCGCAGTGGTCGCGGTTCTCATAGGCGAGCGTGTTGATGTCCATGAGAACGTAGTTGATGGAGTTCTTGGGCTCCTCGTTGTTCACGACGTCTTCCTCTTCGCAGTGATCGAAGGAGACATCCTGATCGCTAAAGTAGGGGCTGACCTCGGTGAGCAGTGCGGAGTAGAGGGGGATGGCGACGGAGAACTCGGCGTTGGAGAGCATCTCCCACTGGATGGTCGCGATCTCGGGGTCCATGCCCTGACGGATCTGGAAGGTGTGGATCTCGGTGTTGCGGTTGGAGCCAATGGCATAGGCGCCGTCGGTGTTGGCGTTGAGCCCAGCGACATTTTCGCCGCGGGCGGCGAAGCTGCGGATCATCTCAAAGGTGTTCCAGTCGGACTTGCCGGGCTGGAAGAACAGCGGCTGCATCTCGTGGACCAGGGCGCCGGTCGTGGCACGAGCGTCTTCGCGCTCGTCCTTGACGATCTCGTAGTCGGTGCCCTCGGCAAGCGGAGCCATGAAGTAGTCGCGTCCCTGGACATAGCGCGACCACTGGTGCATACCGGCCTCGCTAATCTCCTCGCCGTAGGTCTTGGCGACGTCGAACTTGCCGTCGGTGTACTCGGCAAAGCCTTTCTCCTTAGGCATGGACTCGATGCCCTCGGAGTGGATGCAGTTCTCGGTGTCGTCGAGGTCGACGTCATAGGTGAGGTTGCCGATGTTGGGGTTGAGCGAGGCGATGTCGTCGGCGAGCTTCATGGCAATCCACTGATGGCCGGAAAGTGCGGCGAACAGCCAAGTCTCGGTGCTGTCGGCGATAATGATCTGGTCATTGGAGCAGACGCCCTGCTCGTCGATCAGGCTACCGAGGAGCTCGACGCCCTCGCGGGCCGTGGCACTCTCGCCCAGGATGACGCTAGCGTAGTTGTACTCGCCGATGCCGGTCTCCTCGGTGATGGGGTCGGCCTCTTCGGCCTTCTCGTTATAGGAGGTGCTCAGCGTGGCAGAGCAGGAAACGCCCTTCTCGTTGATGCCAGCCTCGGAATATGCGTCGTAGCGATCTTCCCACTGAGAGGGGTTGTCGCGAACGAAGGTGTAGCGGTAGGTTGCGCCCTTGGACTTGTACTTAAAACCGGACTCGACCGAGGTGTACTTGTTGCCGTCCTTGTGTGCGGGCTCAATGCCAAAGTGCTTGACATAGCGCGGACCGAAGTCCTCGGAACGGCCGTAGTACGTGTTGCCGTCTGCCGTGAGCTTGCTGCCCATGTAGATCTGGGTGCAGGCGAGTGCCGAAGTCGGCATGGCCATGATGGCCGCTGCTCCAAACGCAAGGCCGCAGCCGAGCTTTTTGAGCGTGTTGACAGGATGAGTAAACCTCATAATCCCTCCCAACTGTTGAGACCCCGCAAAGCTGTGTGGAATCTCAGCTAATAAATACATCCATTAGCCTATAGGAAGTCTAAAGAGTATTCATCCATTTCGATGAAATACTCGATGAGCGTCCTAAAATATGCGATGAGCGGATAAGAATACTCATTATGTAGCTTTACTTAAATAAAGACACCCTGCAATTACTGTACCTGAATAAAGCGCCTTGCACGGGGTGCAAAGAAAAATCCCCCGCTGTTTGGCAAATGCATAAACAACGGGGGAGACGATAATTGGATGAATATCATACCAATATGGAATTACTTCTTCCGGCGGTGGATCACGTTAATCGCATAGCCAACGAGCATGGCCAGAACGATGATGATAAAGCCGAGCAGGGGATTGTCGTTCATGGGGTCCTCCTATTTTCCGAGCGGTGAGAATTCGTCGACGATGAGGTCGAGGCATTGCGGAAGCGCGCGGGCTCCAAAGACGCCCGAATTGCTGGAGATGATTTCGCCATCGAACTGCATGCCCAGCGACGGAGTGCAGGTGATCTTGGCTTCTTTGGTCTGGATGATCTTGAACTGCGGACGGCCGAGCACCTTGCCGGCGGGGTCGAGTGCGGCGGTGATCACGGTCGGGAGCAGCTGCACGGTTTTTACGGGCTCGATGACTGCGATATCGACCATGCCGTCGTTCATGCGACAGTCGGGGAACAGGTTGATGTCGTTTTGGATGACTGAGGTGTTGCCTGCCATGCAGCAGATACCATCGAGCTCCTCGACAATGCCGTCATGCTCAATCGTAAAGTGTGCCACCGTGGGGTTGGGCGTGGCGAGCGCGGATAGGAAGTAGGCGATCTCGCCGATGTCGTTTTTGGCGGGGGCGGCCTTCATCATGATCTCGGCATCGTAGCCCGAGCCGGCGATGATGATAAAGCCGTGGCGCTTTTCGTTGCCGTTCTCGTCGAGCCAAAAGAGCTCACCCATATCCGCCTTGACGGTGCGGCCGACGCGGCAGGCCTTGGCGAGTGCCGCCGCCTCGGGGGCATTGCCGATGTTGTTGAAGAACAGGCAGGCCGTGCCGGAGGGGAAGACGAGCGTGGGGACGCCGCATCCGCGCATCTGGTCGAGCACGTTGGAGACGGTGCCGTCGCCGCCCGAAATCACCACGCGATCGAACTCGCGCACATCCGCCACGGCGTCCTCGGGCTCCATGCCATCGCCGATAAAGCGCATCACGACCTCGTCGCCGCCCTGTGCAAGGGCGTGCGTGAATGCGAAGATTTCATCTGAGCTGGGGCCCGATGCCGGGTTGTGGATGATAAGGCAGCGCATACTTACGTTCCCGTTCTGTGACTAACCGAGTATAGTTGTAGAGCAATGCCGATATCCTACCCGTGTTTTTCGGGCCTAACCTTATTCGATGGGTTGATATGTACATTTCCACACATCAGGCTCTACTCGACTTTTGCCAGCGCGCTCGCGAGTTTGACGCGATTGCCGTCGATACCGAGTTTTTGCGCGAGCGCACGTTCCATCCGCGCCTGTGCCTGGTTCAGATTGCCACCCCTGCCGAGAGCGTCGCGGTCGATCCCCTGGTGATCGACGACCTATCGCCGCTGGCCGAACTTATGGCCGACGAGAGCGTGACCAAGGTCTTCCACGCCTGCTCGCAGGATATGGAGGTCATGCTCCATACCGTGGGCGTGCTGCCGCGACCGATTTTCGATACGCAGGTCGCCGCCGCCTTTTTGGGCGAGCGCCAGCAGATTTCGTATGGCGCGCTTGTTCAGACGTTCTGCGGCGTTTCGTTGCCTAAGACCGAGTCGCTGACCGACTGGTCGCGCCGCCCGCTGACCGATAAGCAGATTGAGTACGCGATCGATGACGTCAAGTATCTGATCGTTGCCTATACCGAGATGATGAGTCGCCTGCGCGAGCTGGGCCGTGTGGATTGGGTGCTCGATGAGCTGCGCCCGCTTGCCGACGAGTCGCACTACCGAGCCGATCGTCACGAGGCATTCCGCAAGGTCAAGCGCATCAACTCGTGCAGCCGGCATCAGTTGGGCATTGCGCGCGAGCTTGCCGCCTGGCGTGAGGACCGCGCCGAGCGGCGCAACATCCCGCGCAAGTGGGTTATGTCCGACGATACGCTGCTGGCGCTCGTCAAGCGCAACCCCGTGCGTGTTGAGGAGTTCCGCAGCATTCGCGGTACCGATCAGCTGGGGGAGCGCGACGTGGACGGCGCACTCATGGCCATCAAGCGCGGTGCGAGCTGTCCGCATGATCGCCTGCCGCTCTTGGTGCGTGGACATCGCCAGATTTCTCCGGAGCTGGAGAGCGTGACTGACCTTATGTATGCACTTATCCGCCTGGTTGCCGAGCGCTCGGGCGTTGCGACCTCGGTCATTGCCTCGCGCGATGACCTGGCCGACTACATTGAGCATCCCGAGCAGAGCCGCCTGCGCGAAGGCTGGCGCTTTGAGCTTGTGGGCTCGCGCCTGGACGATTTGCTCTCGGGCAACATGGGACTCACCGTGAAGGACGGAAAGATTGAGTTGTTATAGGGAAGCCTAGTCGGCTGAGTGGGTAGAATGCCTCCAACGTGTAACTCGATTCGGAGGAATTCGTATGCCCTATTACTATGGATACGGCTTTGGCATCGACCCGCTGTACCTGCTGGTTGTTCTTGTTTGTACGGTGCTCGGTCTTGCCGCGCAGAGCTATATCAACTCGACGTACAAAACCTGGTCCAAGGTTCGCTCGGACGGCGACACGGGCGCTACGGTCGCGCGCCGCATGCTCGACGCCAACGGTTGCAGTGCCGTGGGTATCAAGGGTGTCGCTGGTGAGCTCACCGACCATTACAACCCGCAGGATAACAACCTGTATCTCTCGGAAGCCAACCGCTCGGGCGGGTCGGTCGCAAGCGTTGCCGTGGCCTGCCACGAGGCGGGCCATGCCGCCCAGCGTCAAAGTGGTTATGCCATGATGAAGGTACGCACCGCTCTGGTCCCGGTCGTCAACTTTACCCAGAACACCTGGACGATCGTGCTGCTCATGGGCCTGTTTATGAACATTGCCGGACTCACGACCCTCGCGCTGGTCTTCTTCTCGTTTAGTGTGTTGTTCCAGTTGGTTACGCTGCCGGTCGAGATTGATGCCAGCCGCCGCGCCGTGGCGTACATCGAGCGGTCGGGTATGAGTTCCAAGCAGGTCAATGGTGCCAAGAAGGTCCTGACGGCAGCCGCGCTCACCTACGTGGCGGCGGCGCTCACTTCGATCATTCAGCTGCTCTACCTGATGGCTCGCTACAACAGAAACTCCAACCGATAACAAATTGACTTGATAGGCGCCGCGGAGATTTGTGTCCCCGCGGCGCTGTACTATGTGTTGGACTTGAATTTGCGCAGGGCCGGAGCCCTTGTGCACGATGACGAAAGGAGGCTGCGTGGCAGGCTGGAATCTAACCGGCAATGCCGTTTCCGCCGAGTTCGACGGTTCGGACGAGCAGGAGCGCAAAGAGCTCAGCGTGAGCCAAGCGGTGGAGATTGCCGCCGGCGCGCTCGATGCCATTCCGCAGCTGAGCGTCCTGGGCGAGGTCACGGGCTTCCGTGGCCCCAATGCCCGAAGCGGTCACTGCTACTTCCAGATTAAGGACGACTCGGCAGCCGTTGACTGCATCATCTGGAAGGGCGCCTATCTCAAGCGCACCTTCGATTTGCGCGACGGTATGCAGGTGAGCTTTAAGGGCAGCTTCAATCTCTACAAGCCTACGGGTCGCATGAGCTTTGTCGCCCGCTCGTTTTCGCTGGCGGGGGAGGGTCTACTGCGTCAACAAGTGGCGCAACTGGCCGAAAAGCTACGCCGCGAGGGCCTGATGGACGAAGCGCGCAAGCGTCGCATCCCGGTGTTCTGCTCCCGCGTGGCGGTCGTCACCTCACTTTCGGGTGCCGTAATCGACGACGTCAAGCGCACATTGCGTCGTCGCAACCCGCTCGTCGAGCTCGTCTGCGTGGGCGCCAAGGTTCAAGGCGAGGGTGCGCCGACAGAGCTCATTGAGGGCTTGCGCCGCGCCGCTTCCATTACGCCGGCGCCCGACTGTATTTTGCTGGTGCGCGGCGGCGGTTCCTTTGAGGACCTCATGACCTTTAATGACGAGGGGCTTGCCCGTGCGGTGGCGGCTTGTCCTGTGCCCGTGGTGACCGGTATTGGCCATGAGCCCGATACCTCGATTTGCGACATGGTGAGCGACCGCCGCGCCTCCACGCCCACGGCGGCGGCAGAATCGGTGGCGCCGGCTATGACGGAGCTGGCCGATGTGCTCGAGGCGCGCCATCAGCGTCTGGGTGCCGCGATGGCATCGATGATTGGGTCGGCCCAGGTCGACCTGGAGATGCTCGATCAGCGCGGTCGCCGTGCCTGGGATACCTATACGGCTCGCTTGGCCGATGCGCTCGATGCGGCTGCGTGCCGCCCGTGCCTCAACGACCCCACATTTATGGTCGAGCGTCGCGAATCGGAGCTTGCGCTGACTGCCGATCGCCTGTCGGGCGCCATGGTGCGCTCAGTCGGGACATTCCGCTCCAACTTTGAGCGCCTGCCCGAGCGTCTGGTTGCAAGCACCTCAGGGCTCAATGGCAAGCGCCATGCGCTCACGCTTGCGAATTCCCGTTTAGAGCATCAGGGGCGCACGATGCTCAGCAAGCCAGTGTCCGACCTGGGCCGAGCTGCCGCGTCGCTCGATGCCCTGTCGCCGCTCAAGGTGCTTGCCCGCGGCTATTCCATCGCGTACAGCGATGATGGGGTGGCTACGAGCGCCAAGACCTTTAAGCCCGGCGACGCCATCCGCGTGCGCATGGCAGACGGCAACGTGGCGGCAACGGTCGATACGGTCGAGTAAACCGCGTTTCATAGCGATAAGCCTTTAGGAAAGGAAACAGATATGACAGAGAAGACCCCGGTCGAGCAGCTTACGTACAAGCAGGCCTCGCAGGAGCTGGAGCTCATCATCCGCAGCTTGGAGTCGGGCGATATGGAGCTCGAGGAGTCGCTCGAGAGCTATACCCGCGGCGTCGAGCTACTCAAGAGTCTGCGCACTCGCTTGTCCGATGCCGAGCAGAAGGTCTCGGTGCTCCTGAAGGACGTCGACGGCAACGACGTGCTCGCCGACGGCGAAGCCGCCAACACCGACGACACCCTTTCGTTCTAACCACCCCGACCAAATATAATTACCTTGGTCTGCGAGAAAGGAACCAACCATGTGTGATTGCATCTTCTGCAAAATTGCTAACCACGAGATCCCCTCGACCGTCGTTTACGAGGACGACCAAGTCATCGCCTTCGACGACCTCAATCCCCAGGCGCCGGTCCACACGCTCGTGATCCCCAAGAAGCACTACAGTGACATCGCCGACAACGTACCGGCCGAGACCATGGGCGCCATGGCTCACGCCATCCAGGAGGTCGCTAAGGCCAAGGGCTTGGAGGACGGCTTCCGCGTCATCTCCAACAAGGGCGTCAACGCCGGCCAGACCGTCATGCACTTCCACATGCACGTCCTCGGCGGCAAAAACCTGGGCGAGAACCTCATCTGAGGACGCGCAGCCCGTCGACTTGGCTGCCTTTGGAGTAATCTATGCAGCTTTCTCAACTCGAATACCTTCAAGCGGTAGCGAACTATGGCGGTGTGCGCAAAGCAGCTCGCGCCGTTCATGTGAGTCCGCAGGCCGTTTCGTCGGCAATCAAAAAGTTGGAATCTGAGTATCAGGTTGTTTTGCTCGACCGATCGGCGGGGGAGGCCGTTTTGTCTCCGGCGGGCAGAGAATTTGCTCGTCGTGCACGCGTGATCCTGGCACAAGTCGACGATCTCAAAAAGTACGCTCAATCGAGGGACGACGGCGTCTCGCCCGACGGCCACTTTCGTCTTTACGTCCCCTGCCTTCATGGGCGGGGGCGTCTTTTTGCCGAAAACTGGTACGACTCGTTTGAAAGCTCGCACCCTCAGATTCACCTTGATGTGTGGCATCAGCCAACGGCTACATGCTTTGAATCACTTGTGCTTGGCATTTCGGATGCGGCCATCTCATTCGAGGAACCACGGGACAGCGTCCTTTCTTCAAAATATTTGGGTGAAAAGGAGCTCAAGGTTCTTTCATGTCCAGCGGGTCATCAATCTGTGGGCGCCATGACCATTCTCGAGTTACTGGGCGGCAGGCTCGCTGTTCCCATTAATTTGTCACCCTGTCTCAATGCGATTAACCAATGCCCTGAAGCCCAGCTCGTCAATTTTCGCTTCCGTGATGCTGAATACGGAAGCAGAGCTCAGACTGAGTTTCTTCAAACCGGGGGGTTGATATTGAGTTTGTCTGGGTCCTCTCTCGCATCGGATGGGTCAGAAGTGAGTGAGTGCTCCATTGAAGGTTCGCGTGATGTAACCTTGCCTATCTACTTTTGCTATCGGCAAAATTCCTGGACTGATCGACACCAGACGGTTTTTCTGCACCTATTGCGTCATCTTGCTTCGTGAGATTAATTGGCTTCGAGTCGTCAAGTGATTATTGACGCTTTGTAACACATAGCTGACAGCATTGCCCTCATGCTTTTCCAAGATTCCGATTTAGATTGCTGTCTCTTGGAGGGCGGAGCATGAAAAATCGTACGATTTTGCTTTATATGATGTTCGTTTTCCTGTCGAACTTCAGCACCATCTTGTATTTTCTAACCGTCTACCTTGAGTTCGTCGGGCTTTCGATGGTAGCGATTTCTAGCATGATGATTACATATCAAGTGAGCAAGTTCATCCTTGAAGTTCCCACTGGCTATATTGCTGATAGGTTTGGACGAAAGACAAGCGGCCTCGTTGGCATTGTGGGAATGCTTGGATACTACGCCGCCCTGCTCCTCGTCCGTTCTCCTCTGCTTTTAATCGGTGCGTTTGCTCTCAAAGGTTTTGCCGTTGCATGTGTGAGCGGATCCATAGAAGCGATTTACATTGACGGCGTCTCTCAGGACCAGCTCGTAAGACTTAATGTCGTTGAGCGTTTTGTTTTCTATGCCTCTTATGCCATCTCCGCTTGCGTGGGCGGTTTCATTTCGTCTGTCGGTGCATATCTCATTGGTCTTTCGGCAGATATCATCGCAATGGTGCTGACATTGGTTGTCGTTGTCTGTATTCCTGAGGTGAGAAGAGAAGGCGCTGCGGTGACACCTGGGCATGGAATGAGCCCGAAGATGATCGGTACTGCTATTGCGGATAATGGCATTCTTCGGTCAGCGTTCATCATGGACTGTTCTCAGGCATTTGCCTTCGTCGCTCTGGAAGACTTCTTCTCACTGTTGCTTGCGGGCCGCGGAATGAATGCCGTCGCTTCGGGCGTGACCATTGCGGTCCAGCTCCTTGCCTCGGCCTCCATGGGGCTTATTGTGCCCAGTGTGATTGCTCATGTCGACAAGAGCCGTTTTGCGCGTATTTGCGGCATCATTCGCTTAGTATTGACAGCTTTGTTTTTGATCCCCCTTACTCCGGCTGATTTGCTGCCCGTGTTCTATGTGCTGCAGACGGTTGCGTACTCGTTGTTTGCCCCAATCAAATACTCAGTTTTCCAAAATGCTGCCGATTCATCGATGCGCTGTTCACTGATTTCGGTTCAAAGCCAGATGGTGGCGGTGGGTGCTGTTCTTTTCTATCTGCTCAACGCTGTGCTGAGTAGCGTTGCGGGCATTCGAGTCGTATTGCTTGTTGCGCTCGGGATTTCTTCCCTGGTGTATATCCCCGCGCTATTTCGTCTTACAAGTCAAAGGCCATGAGTATTTAGGCACCGATAACTTATATATCAACGCAATAAACCCGAGCGCGAGGGCGTTTGGGTTTATTATTGAAGCGTATGTAACCTGGCGGCGCCACACCGCCTGTTAGTAGGGAGACACATGAACGTTCTGGTCGTCAACGCAGGATCTTCGACCCTTAAGTATCAGGTCATCGATACCAAGTCCCACAAGGTGTCCGCAAAGGGCTCCTGCGAGCGCGTCTGCTTTACCGGCGGTACCTTCACCCATGCTGCCAACGGTTCCAAGAAGGTGACCGATAACATCGAGTTCCCCGACCACAAGGTCGCCATCGAGGTCGTCCTGAAGGACCTCGAGGCCAACGGCGTCAAGATCGAGGGCATCGGCCACCGTATCGTTCAGGGTGGTTGGTACTTTGGCGACTCCTCCCTCGTCGACGAGGACGTCCTCGCCAAGATCCGCGAGGTCGCTCCGCTCGCCCCGCTGCACAATAACCCCGAGGCCAACGTTATCGAGTACTGCCTGGAGCAGTATCCCGACCTGCCCAACGTCACGGTCTACGACACCGCTTTCCACTTCAACATGCCCGAGGTCGCCAAGACTTACGCCCTGCCCAAGGACGTCTGCGACAAGCTGCACATCCGTAAGTACGGCGCCCACGGCACCAGCTACCGCTACATTTCCAAGAAGGTCGCCGAGATGACCAACGGCGAGGCCCGCAAGGTCGTCGTGTGCCACATCGGCTCCGGCGCTTCCCTGTGCGCTATCGAGGACGGCAAGTGCATGGACACCACCATGGGCCTCACCCCGCTCGACGGCGTCATGATGGGCACCCGCTGCGGCTCCATCGACCCGGCTACCGTGTGTTACCTGCAGCGCGAGGGCGGCTACACCTTCGACGAGGTCGACGAGATGATGAACAAGAAGTCCGGCCTTTTGGCTGTGACCGGTGGCAAGACCAACGACTGCCGCAACGTCGAGGAGCTCGCCGCTGCTGGTGATCCCGAGGCTCAGCTCGCCTTCGATATGTTCGTCTACAAGATTGCCGCCAAAGCTGCCGAGATGGCCACTTCCATGTGCGGCATGGACACCCTGGTCTTTACCGCCGGCATCGGCGAGCACGCTCCGGCCGTCCGCGCCGGCGTGGCCGACCGCCTGGCCTTTATGGGTGTCAAGATGGATCACGCCCGCAACGCCCTGCGTGGCGACGGCGCTTGGTGCCTGTCCGCCAAGGATTCCAAGGTCAAGATTTTCGTCATCCCCACGGACGAAGAGTTCATGATCGCTTCCGACGTCGAGCGCATCGTCAACGGCAAGTAATTGCAAGAGGGGAGGGGCTGGACGACCGAGCGCCGTTCGGCCCCTCTTTTGCGCTCGTTGGGCGATATGCCTGATAGCTATTTATCAAAGTGTGATAACTTCTTATTAACATGCGGCCGCTTTAAGGGGTCTGCGTCGACCGTATCGCACTGCAAAGGAGTCTCATGAACGTACTTGTTGTCAACGCCGGTAGCTCAAGCCTTAAATATCAGCTTTTGGATACCGATACCCGCGAGGTTTTCGCCAAGGGCAACTGCGAACGTATCGGTTCGGACATGGGCATCTTTGGCCACTCCGAGAACGGTGGCGCCAAGCAAACCGAGGAGGTTCCCTTCCCGGATCACCGTTCGGCTATCGCACGTGTGCTCGAGGAACTCGAGAAGACCGACTTTACGATCGATGGCATTGGGCATCGTATCGTTCAGGGTGGCTGGTACTTTGACGATTCCGCGGTCGTCGACGACGAGGTCATGGCTAAGATTCTCGAGGTGGCCCCACTCGCCCCGCTGCACAATTACGGCGAGGCCGCAGCAATCGAGTATTGCCGCGAGAAGTATCCGGAGCTGCCCAACGTCGCCGTCTTCGATACTTCGTTCCACATGACCATGCCCGAGGTCGCCTACACTTACGCGCTGCCCAAGGACGTGTGCGATAAGTACCACGTGCGCAAGTACGGTGCCCACGGCACGAGCCACCGCTATGAGTGGATGATGGCCAAGGAGATCCTGGGCTCGCGATGCCACCGTCTGCTTTCGTGCCATCTGGGCAACGGCGCTTCGCTCGCCGCCATCGAGGACGGCGTGTGCCGCGATACCACGATGGGCCTCACGCCGCTCGATGGCCTGATGATGGGCACCCGTTGTGGTTCCATTGACCCGGCCACCGTGTGCTACCTGCAGCGCGAGGGCGGATACAGTTACCAGGAAGTCGACGACATGATGAACAAGCAGTCTGGTCTGCTTGCCATTTCGGGTATCTCCAACGACGCCCGCGACATCCGTACGCGCGCCTCCGAGGGCGACGAGCGCTGCCTGCTCGCCTTCGATATGTTCGCCTACAAGGCCATGCAGCAGGCCGGTTCCATGATCGCTTCCATGGCGGGCGTGGACACCATCACCTTTACCGCTGGCATTGGCGAGAACGACTGGTCGATTCGCAAGGCCTTCTGCGACTGCTTTGAGTGGCTGGGCGTGCGCATCGACAATAACAAGAACCGCGAGGCCGTGGGTAACGGCCCACAGGTCATCAGCGCCGCCGGTTCTTCCGTCACGGTCATGGTCATCCCCACCGACGAGGAATACATGATCGCCCACGACGTCGAGCGCCTGACCGCGAACAACTAATGCGTTCGCTTGTGATTGAACGAAAGGCCTCCCGAGCAGCAGCTCGGGAGGCCTTTTTGCTAGCAGGCGGAAATTCCAGTCTCAAAGTGACCATCATCAGCAACGCTTGTGCTCTCAGCAAAGGCATCCAATCATTCAGATTTTCAGCCCCAGCTCGTAGCCAAGCCGCCGTCCACTCCAGATACCCTGACTGCCACGTGGTGGCAGGGACCCTACAGGGTAAAGCTCTGAAAACTTTCCGCAGGACGGAGGAAGCCCCCGCCGCACGTAGTGCGCAGCGGGGGCTTCTGACATGTCCGAGGACGTTTTCAGAGCTTTACCCTGTAGGGTCCCGAGGGGATACGTACGCTACTCAGCCATCTGAGCCTGGACGGCGGTGATGGCCACGACACCCACGATGTCGTCGGCAGAGCAGCCGCGCGACAGGTCGTTGACCGGCTTGGCGATACCCTGCAGGATGGGGCCGTAAGCGTCGGCACCGGCGAAGCGCTGGACCAGCTTGTAGCCTATGTTGCCGGCCTCGAGGTCGGGGAACACGAGCACGTTGGCCTTGCCGGCAACGGAGGAGCCGGGAGCCTTGAGCTGGGCGACGGTGGGGACGATGGCGGCGTCGAGCTGTAGGTCGCCATCGATGGCGAGCTCGGGAGCCTTCTCCTTGCAGAACTTCACGGCCTCCTGGACCTTCTTGGCGACCTCGCCGCCGGCGGAGCCCATGGTGGAGTAGGAGAGCATGGCCACGTGCGGCTCAACGTTGCCCATGAAGGTGGACCAGGAGTGAGCGGAGGCGATGGCGATCTCGGAGAGCTCGTCGGAGGACGGGTTGATGTTGAGGCCGCAGTCGGCGAAAATCAGCGTGCCGTCAGTACCGAACTGCGGGGTGTCGGTGCACATCACGAAGAAGGCCGAGACCAGCTTGGTGCCCGGGGCGGTCTTGAGGATCTGCAGCGCGGGGCGCAGGGTGTCGGCAGTGGAGTGGCAGGCGCCGGAGACCAGGCCGTCGGCATCGCCCATCTTGACCATCATGGTGCCAAAGTAGGTGGCGTCCATCACCTGGGCGCGAGCCTGCTCGATGGTGACACCCTTCTTGGCGCGGAGCTCGGCAAACTTCTGCGCGTACTCCTCGTGCTTCTCGGCATTGCGCGGGTCGATGACGGTAGCGCCGGGAACGTTGATCTCGTCGGGGTTGCCCAGGATGACGATCTTTGCCAGGCCCTCCTCGATGATCTTGGTGGCTGCGACGATGGTGCGCGGATCCTCGCCCTCGGGCAGGACGATCGTCTTAAGGTCGGCCTTGGCGGCAGACTTCATACGGTTAAGGAAATCGCTCATGTTACTCCTTACAAGCGTTTCGCTAAGCTCCAGGCGCCCGACTGTTCACGAATAAACCCGCTGCAAGCGGGTTTACCTTTCAATTTTGTACGCCGCGGTGCTTGAGCTTTCCTTGTGTGGCAAGTTCATTATAGGACGCATTAGCGCTATAATCGCTCTGATAAATATGTCTCGAAGAATGTTCGAGAAAAGCCCAGCTAACGAGCCCGTGGCTTTTGACAAGGAGTATCGATGCAGATTACCTCAGGCCTGCCTGAAGGCTTTAACGCCGGCGCATACGACATGATTGTTGTCGGTGCTGGATATGCCGGTGCCGTTTGTGCCCGCCGTCTCGCCGAGACCATCGGCTATCGTGTTGCTGTTCTGGAGCGCCGTAGCCACATTGCGGGCAACGCCTACGACTGCGCCGATGAGGCCGGGATCCTTATCCACGAGTACGGTCCGCACATCTACCATACCTTTAATGAGCGCGTCCACAATTTTCTGTCGCGCTTTACCAAGTGGACGGACTACCAGCACAAGGTGCTCGCCAACATCAACGGCACCCTTATGCCCGTGCCCTTTAACCACGCGAGCCTCAAGCTCGCCTTTGGCGATGAGCGCGGCGAGGAGCTGTATCAGAAGCTCGTGGAGACCTTTGGCAAGGACGTCAAGGTGCCCATCATGGAGCTGCGCAAGAAGAACGACCCCGACTTGGCCGAGGTCGCCGACTACGTCTACGAGAACGTCTTTTTGCATTACACCATGAAGCAGTGGGGCCAGACGCCCGACCAAATCGACCCCTCGATCACCGGTCGCGTTCCCGTTTTTGTGGGCGACGATGACCGCTATTTCCCGCAGGCCCCCTTCCAGGGTATGCCGCAGGATGGCTACACGGCGCTGTTTGAGCACATGCTCGACCACGACCTGATTGATGTGTTCTGCGACGTGGATGCTCGCGATCTCTTCGAGATCGACGAGACAACCGTCAAGGTCGATGGCAAGGTCTACGGCGGCGAGATCGTCTACACCGGTCCGCTCGATGAGCTGTTCAATCTCGACTTGGGCGCCCTGCCGTACCGTACGCTCGACATGAAGTTCGAGACGCTCGATATGGACCAGTTCCAGCCCGTGGGTACCGTCAACTACACAACGAGCGAAGACTATACGCGCATCACCGAGTTCAAGAATATGACTGGCCAGGTTCTGCCCGGCAAGACCACCATCATGAAGGAGTATTCCAAGGCCTATACGCCCGGCTCGGGCGAGACGCCGTACTACGCTATTCTTGAGCCCGAGAACCGTGAGCTCTACGAGCGCTACCTTGAGCGCGTCCAGAACCTTACGAACTTCCACCCGGTTGGTCGCTTGGCCGAGTATCGCTACTACGATATGGATGCTGTGACCAACTCCGCCCTCGACCTATCGGATGAGATTATCGCCTGCCATGCATAAAGTTATTACATTCGGCATTCCTTCGTACAATGCTGCCAAGGATATGGACCACTGCATTACCTCTATCCTTGAGGGAAGCAATTTTGCCACCGATGTCGAGATCATCATCGTCGACGATGGCTCTCAGGATGAGACGGCCGCCAAGGCAGACGAGTGGGAAGCTCGATATCCCGGTATTATTCGCGCTGTGCACCAGGAAAACGGCGGCCATGGCATTGCTGTCCTTTCGGGTCTTCGCGAGGCGCAGGGTACCTACTACAAGGTCGTCGACTCCGATGACTGGCTCGACGGTGAAGCTCTGTCGACCATGCTGTCGCTGCTGCGCGGCTTTGAGGAGCGCGATCAGCGCGTAGACCTGTTTATCTCGAATTATGTATACGAGAAGGTCTATGAGGGCACGCATGCCGCTATCGACTACAAGCTTGCCTTGCCGCGCAAGAAGATCTTTACGTGGGACAAGGTCGGACATTTTCGCCTTGATCAGAACATGCTCATGCACAGCCTGTGCTATCGCACGGATGTGCTCCGCGAGTCCAACCTGCCTATGCCGCCACACACCTTCTACGTGGACAACATCTACGCCTACGTGCCGCTGCCCCGCTGCAAGACCATGTACTACGCCGACATTGACCTCTACCGCTACTTCATTGGTCGAGAGGGCCAAAGTGTCAACGAGGCCACGATGGTTAAGCGCCTGGACCAGCAGTTCCGCGTTACGCGCATTATGATGGAGTCGTTCCACCTGTATAGGGATGTCGAGTCGCCGCGCCTGCGCTCGTACATGATGAGCTACTTTACGCTGATGATGGCAGTCTGCTCTGTGTTCACCAAGCTTTCCGAGGAGGAGAGCGCTGACGAACGTCTGATGACGCTGTGGAAGGATTTGAAGGCTTACGACGAGCGTATGTATCGTCACGCGCGCTACGGCGTGGTCGGGTTCTTCACCAATCTGCGTGGACGGGCCGGAGACAAAACCACAATCGGCATATACCGTCTTGCCTCAAAGATCTTCAAATTCAACTAACTGCTGAGTAATCGCTGCTGATAGGTTGACTGGGCCCCTTGGCCTTTAGTTTGCTACTGCGAACAGTCCTGCTCGCACGGAAAGCACATTAAGTGCTTTCCGGCTCGTGCGGAACTTGTATCAAACTAAAGGCCAAGGGGCCTCTGCTATAAGAATCGATTGTCAGACTGCCTGAATTTGAAGATCTTCGACGCGCGGTACAAAGGTGCCTCGGGGCTGAAAAGAATTAGGTTGGTAGTCGGTCGGAGGCGGGTGGACATTACGATTGTCGCGAGTTCCGTATGCAAAGAAGGCCACTTAATGTGGCCTTCGTCTTGCATGGGATTGTAGAGCAACAAACATAACCAAGACCTACCGGGCAACCGGACGAGCTGGTTTACTTCGCAGCACCCGGGATGCCGTGGGAGGTTTTGGCGGTTTTGGCTCCGTTTACGATGGCGGTCTGTAGGGCCCTTACGGCGAGCATGCCCAACAGGTCTAAGGGTACGGCGGCGCTTGCCTGGGCTCCTAGCTTGCCGCTGGCGAGGGTGTAGATGGTGTCGCCGTCGTTGGTGGTGTGTGTGGGGCGGATGGCGTGCGCGTAGGCATCTGCTGCCATCTGGGAGACCTTGGTGGCCTGCGCTTTAGTGAGCTCCACATTGGTGACAATGCAGCTGATGGTGGTGTTGGTGCGGTCGAGCGGCATCTGCATAGATCCGGCGGCGGCAAAGGCGGCGAGCTCCATGTCGACAATCTGGTCGCTATCGGCTGCGGCGCGCATGCCGGCGACCCACTCGCCGGTGAAGGGGTTGACCACGTTGCCGCAGGCGTTGACCGAGACCACGGCGCCCACCTTGACGGGGCCGAGTGCCACGGCGGCAGCGCCAAGGCCGGCCTTCATGCAGGTGGCGGGCCCCATGAGCTTTCCGACGGTGGCACCCGTGCCGGCACCCACGTTGCCCTGCTCGAGCGTGGTGGGGGTGTGGTCGAGCGCTTCGCGCACGGCGGCGATACCGGCCTCAATGTCGGGACGCACGGTGGGGTCGCCAAAGGCGAGGTCGAAGATGCAGCTGGAGCACACGATAGGCACCTGGGTGGGACCGACGGGCAAGCCGATGCCGCGGCTCTCGAGCTCGCGGGCGACGCCGCTCGCGGCCTCCAGGCCAAAGGCCGATCCGCCCGAAAGGCAGACGGCGTGGACCTTATCGACGGTGTTCTCGGGGCGCAGCAAATCGGTCTCGCGTGATGCCGGGGCACCGCCGCGAACGTCAACACCGCCGGTGGCGCCCTCGGGTGCCACGATTACGGTGCAGCCGGTGCCGGCTTCCTCGTCCGTATAGTTACCAAAGCAAAAGCCATCGACATCGCAGACGTCAATGGCCTCAAGCAGTGTGTCCATGTTTTACTCCTATCGGTTTTCCGCCGGGCCTTATGCCCGGTCGGGATCCGTACGGTACGCCAAAATTGTAGGCGCCGGGGGATACCCAGCGCCAGATGCAATTACGATAGTTTTTGAATCGCACGCGCGACGCGAGCGATGGGCAGGCCCACCACGTTGTAAAAGTCGCCCGAAATATCGTGCACGAGCATACGCCCGCCGACGCCTTGGATGCCGTAGGCGCCTGCCTTGTCCATGGGCTCGCCCGAGGCGACGTAGCGCTCAATCTGCTCGTCGGTGAGCTCATAGAACGTCACGTCGGTCACATCGACAAACGACAGGCTCTCGGCGGCGTGCGGGGTTGTGGCGTCTCCGGCTCTAACGATACAGACGCCGGTTGCGACCTGGTGCGTGCGACCCGAGAGTTCGTGGAGCATGGTGCGGGCTTCGTCCTCGTTTGCCGGCTTGCCCAAAAGCTTGCCATCGAAGGTGACGATGGTGTCGGCCGCGATGGTCAGCTCATTGGGCTCGGCGTGCTCGGCGGCAACGGCGGCAGCCTTGGCGCGAGCTAAGCGCTCGACAAGCGTAAGCGGGGCCTCGTCATCAAAAGGAGTCTCGTCGATGTCGGCGGGAATGACGCGGATGTCGTAGCCCGCTTCGCGCATCAACTCGATGCGGCGCGGTGATTGCGAAGCCAAAATCATAGCTGAATGCCCTCGGCAACCTTCTCGACAGCCTTGTCGCCGGCGAGCGTACGCAGCAGCTCAAGCGCAAAGGGGAGCGACTGGGCCATGCCGCTGGCGGTGATGATGTTGCCGTCGTGCGTAACCTTGTCGCCGGTATAGGCGCCCTCGGGGAAGCTCTTCTCAAAGCCGGGGAAGCACGTGGCGTGGCGTCCCTCGAGCAGGTCAAGCTCGCCCAGGATAAACGGGGCGGCGCAGATGGCGGCAACATGCTTGGTCGCGGCGAACTCGCAGACTACGTCGCAGACGCGCTGGTCGGCGCGCAGGTTGGTGGCGCCGGGCAGACCGCCGGGCAGTACGACGCAGTCATACTCGTCAAAGTTAATCTCGTCAAAGAGTGCGTCGCAGGTCACGGGAATCTGCAGCGAGCTTACGACCTCGCGCGTGGGCATGATCGAGACGAGCGTGGCGCGCACGCCGCCGCGACGCATGACATCGACCATGGTCAGACATTCAATCGTTTCAAAGCCATCGGCGGCAAGAACGGCAACGCTGGGCATAAGGGTTCCTTTCAAAAAGCGGCATACAATTAGCCGTCTTATACCCCGAAGACCCTCGCTTGCCACGCACTATTCCCCAATGATTTTGATCCCCGTCCCAGAAAATCATGCAGGGTGGATGGGTGTTGCGCACTAGGAGGGGCTTGCGGTGCGGAGATAAAATCTCAGCATCCGTCATTTTTCATTGAATGAGGAGCTGATGTGCGATGGGCCTTAGGGTATTCGATCTTCTCGTTTTGCTAGTTGTGTTTGGTGGTGTCGCGGCTGTCGCCTTTGCTGTTATCTTGAACAAGGAATCATCGAACAGGCCTCAGCCTCCGCAGTCCAATCCATACCAGCAAATGCCGCCGACGCAGCAGATTTCGCAGGTACAGCAGGCGTCGACCGCGATCGATGATGCTCAGCCAGTTGAACCCACTCATTTTTGCGCTCAGTGCGGCTCAAAGTTGGAGACAAATGTCTCCTTCTGCCAAAACTGCGGCGCGCCAGTCAACCATCAGTGATTCTTCTAGGACGGGGATTAAATAATCATTCGGTACATTCGGTACACAATGATGTTTAATCCCGTCCCATTTTCATCATTCGCCACCGACTTTTTTGCTCGCTGGGAATTGTTGCGCAACACATTTTGATTTCTAGGGCTTAGCGTAGCTTCAAGTAATACCCACCTTTCGACCGAAAGGGGCAATCATGCCAAGAACGAGAAAAATGAAATGGGGGGGGGCTTCTAATAGCCGGCCTGGCGCTGGCCGCTAGCCTTATTGTCGCGCCGCTGGACGCCTATGCCGCCGACGTCCCCACGCCCGAGCTCAAGGACAGTTTCGTGGTGTCGGGCGAATTGTTTGACAGGTCTTTGTCGGGAAAATACCTGATTCTAAAGCAGGGCTACTCTGGGGATGGTACCCAGCTGCTAGTGGTGAATGCGGATGATGGATCGCAAATACAAGCCTCAACCTTTATTGATGACTATGATTGCCGAGGCGGTGACTACCGAGGAGCCTATTGTTTTTCTAATAAAGAGGACTTCTTTTATTCATATGATCCAGAGCAGTCAGAAATCATTGGCTATCCGTTAGGGGATAAAGGCGAATTGGAGTCTACTCCCGTAGATCCTTCCGCTGTTGAAAGGAATCTTTGGCAGCTTGGCTTGTCTGATGACGGCAACACTTTTTTCTTGACCTCTTCTGATACCCTGTCTGTTAGATTCAGTAAGATTGATCGCAAGACGGGAAAGGTTCTCTCAGTCTATTCGGCTCCGTTTTTCGAGGACAATAGTTGCGCGGGCTCTTCGGCATGGACGTCTTTAGACGGTAAATATGGTTATGTGAATTATCCAGCTGGCGACAAGCTGACAACAATTAACTTGGATTCTGAGACCATCGATAATGAGATCAACACGCGGGTCCTCAAGCTATCTTCATTCGGTTCTCCGGTGCGTGTGATGGCGGATGGAACCTTGTTTTCAAGCGGTGTATTTGTTTCGAATAAAGGCGAAGTTGCAGCCACCAATGAGCGAAAAGAAATTTCGGAGCACTCATACAACGCAGATGGATCATTGACGGGTATGCTGTCCAGCCAGCTTGACGGGGGAGGCTCTTCGAGCTCGGAGCGCGTCAGCGAGTGTTCTCTTTCGGTTGTCGACTCCGTTACAGGTAAAACAAAATGGAAATCCTCATTTAGCACGAAGAATTATTCTGACCAGACGCGCATTTCGTCTCTGTCAAGTGATGGAGCGCTTGCTTTAACATACGCCGTGGATGACGATGGATCCGGTTCACTCTATCTGGTTGATACCAAGACTGGATCGTCCTCTCAAATATCCGTAAAAAGCGGTTTTGATTATGACGTATTTGGGTTTGGCGACTCATGGAGTGCATATTTGGGCCCCGCGTATTTCTCGCAAGATAATTCAAAGGTTTACGTTGTGCGAGATCTTGATGACGATAGCGCATCAATTGATGTTTACGAGATCGGTGCCTCGGGAGGCCTGCTGTCTCCTGCGGCCCAGCACGATGGCGACTCATCCTCGTTCAACCCAATTATCATTGTCGTTGTAGTTGCGATTCTTCTTGCTGCGGGCGTTGGCGGCTTCGTTGTCATTCGCATGCGCAAGCACTCTAAGGGGTGTGCGGCAACCGCGAATGGCACTATCCCCGCTGCGCCTCAGCAGACGATGCCACAGAATTTCGTCGGACAGCAGGCTCAGGCCCAGCCGCAGCAGACTCCTGCGTCCTCGGATGCGCCGCGATTCTGTAGCTCGTGCGGAAGCCCGCTTACGCCCGATTCTCAGTTCTGCCCACATTGCGGCGCACCGGTAAAGCACTAAGCGCATGCCGGTGGAGCGATTAAAACAGAATCGCGACATGTTGATGGTCGCGGGCATCTTGGCGGTGCTCGCGACCATTGCGGATATGTTTCGCGATACCGTGGGATTCTCTTGCAACCCTATCTACTTGGTCCATGTCTTGGGACACATGGCCTTTTTCTGCACAGCGTTTAAGCTTGGCGACTATCTGATCGATCGGTTCCTGGTGGGACGCGAAGGTGCTGTTGACGTTCCTTGGCACAACCATGCTGGATGGTTTGACAACTTGTGCGACATGGCGTTCTCTGGCATCCCGCAGACGTACGCATTCGGCGGCATCATAAAACTGGGCGCAATCATCTACGCCTGTTGGGCCCCGCTGCTGGTCCTGCTGTTCCCGGGCGTGATCTGGTGGGATACTCGCCAGCAGCTCTTACAGTACAACGGACTGCCCAACGCGTTGTCGGAGGGCGTTATCACCGACCATCATCCTGTACTCGATACCTGTCTGTACGGATGGTTTACCGATCTGGGTCGTGCGCTGGGGAGTGTCGACGCCGGGGTGTACGCCTTCTGCCTGGTGCAGGCATTTCTGGCGGCGTGTGCCCTGGCGTGCAGCCTTGTTTTGGTACGCCGCATGGGCGGCGGACGTGGCGTTTGCTTGGTACTGCTGGCGTTTCTGTGCCTGTATTGGCACTTTCCCATTTATGCCTCGGCCATGGCGAAGGACGCCACCTTCCTGCCGTTTTTCCTACTGTTCTCGGTTGCCTCCATTGAGGTCATGCGTTCGAGGGGGCAACTCCTGAGGGCACCCGGTTTCCTTGCTGTATACGTTGCGCTTCTGCTTCTGGTTTCGCTGACGCGTAAGACCGGCCTGATTTTCGTGCTGATTGTCCTGGTTGTCGTGCTCTTCAAGGTAACGGGTCGGCGCGGGCGAGTTGTCGTTGCGGCAATGGCGGTCGGCGCTTCTCTGTTTATGACGGCCCTTATGCCCAGGGCCGTACTTCCCGCATTGGGGTGCGAGCCGGGTGGCAAGCAGGAGGTCTACGGTCTCATGTTTCAGCAGTCTGCGTTGCTGATGCGTGACCACGGGGACGAGCTTGCGGAATGGCAGCGTCAAGAGATCGAGCGCGCCATCGGGGAGGATGGTAAGAACAACTACACGTGGTTTTTAACCGACTCCGTTAAAGACCCCACGTTTGGTAAGGCCGACGAGCTCGATTTTGCAGCCTATTTTGGCGCGTGGGTAGCGGGGCTCCTGCAGCATCCGCTTTGTTATCTCGAGGCGTATCTGGGAGTGCAGATTGGCTGGTATGCCATGCCGGCGGCGGGAAGCGAGGCCTTGTCGCCCTATGTGACTCCTGTCGACGGGCACAACGTGAGCCATGTGTTTCCCCGCTCGCGGGACCTGGGATTGAGCTGGTCCGATGCGACCTTGGGCCGCAGTGTCGAGTCGCTCGTCGCATGGTTTCAGTCGACGCCGGTCGGCATGTTTGTCGGCGCCAAGGCGCTTTGGTCGACCTGGGGTATGGCGTTTCTACTGCTGGAGATAAAACGTCGTACGCCCCAGAAACTCTATCTGATGGCGCCACTCGTTGCGGTAAACCTCGTCCTTTGGATTTCGCCGACGTCGTACACGACCGAGTCGATGCGCTGCCTGCTGCCGTTGCTGTTCTGGCTGCCAGTAAGCACAGCGATGGCTTTTGCCAGCGTTGCATCGACCGAATAAAGCGGGCTCGCGTGCAGTTACGCACGCGAGCCCGCTCTCATCATGCGGTTAGTTGCGCTTGAGGTGGACGACGGTTTCGCAGTGGAAGGTTTGCGGGAATAGATCGACCGGCGTGATCTTGACGGGGGAGAAGGTGCCCTCCTCGACAAAGCGTTTGAGGTCGCGGGCCAGAGTTGCCGGGTCGCAGCTCACGTAGGCGACATCGCGCGCACTCGTACTGGCGATGAGGCCGATGGCCTCGGGCGCCAGGCCTGCGCGCGGCGGATCGACCACCAGGACATCGGCATCCTGGTCGGGGAATTCGCGCACGGCATCGCCGCCGATGACGTCGACGTTATCGAGCTTGTTGATATCCAGGTTGCGACGCAGGTCGCGAACGGCCGGGCCGTAGGCCTCGACGGCGGCGACGTAATCGCAGCGGCGGGCGAGCGGCAGGGTAAAGGTGCCGGCGCCGCAGTACAGATCCACGGCAAGCTCGTCTTCCTGCGGATCGAGTGCGTCCATAACGAGCTCGATCAAAATTTCGGCTCCCTTGGTGTTGACCTGGAAAAACGACGGGGCGGACAGGCGCATCTGGCCTTCGGTGATATTCTCGGTCCACGAACCCTCGCCGGCGAGCATCTCGACTTTGGAGACGCGGCGGGCTTTCTTCTCGCCCTTGCTCATCACACGCACGATGCTCGTGGGATGAGCGGCGTCTGCCAGAACGCGGGAGACCTGCGAGCGCGGGAAGGAGCCCGTGGGCGTCCAGAGTGCGACCTCGAGCGCCTTGGTGCGGCGCGAGGCGCGAATGCCCACGCGCTCCAGGCCCAGGTCGTGGCTGCCACTCAGATAGTTGAGCGCGCCGACGACCGATTTGAGCGCCTTCGGGAAGCGTTTATCGAACAGCGGACACGCATCGACGGTCACAATCCTGCTGGGGTCGACACCGTGCATGCCAAGACGAACACGACCGTTGACGACGGTGGGCTCCAGCTCGATCTTGTTGCGGTAGCCCCAGTCGTCCTTGGTATGGCGGATGGGCTGCACCAGCTCATCGACCTGCTCAGGAGCAAACTTGCCGATGCGTTCGAGCGTGGAGCGCAGGTTTTGCTCCTTGGCGGCGAGCTGTGCCGTGCGTGAGAGATTGCCCCACGAGCAGCCGCCGCAGATGCCCACGAAGGGGCAGGGAGGCTGAATGCGATCGGGGCTTGGCTCCAGAATCTCGGTGGTGCGGGCGCGCATGAACGACTTACCGTCCTGCACGACCTCGGCCTCGACGGTGTCGCCTGCCACGGCGCCCTGCACAAAGACGGCCTTGCCGTTGTCGGCGTGCGCCAGTCCGTCGGCGCCGTAGGTCATCGATTCTATGGTGAGCTTCATATTCCTGCCTGTCATTCGCGGTTTTGTCCGCAACCATGGTAGCAGGGAAAAGCGCCCCGTATCTGGGGCATTCCTCAAATATGGGGCGCTTCTACAAACGTCTATTTCGTCTTGCCGGTAATGAGCGTCTTAAGGCCTAGGCCGATCAGACCCAGTCCCATGCGCACGCGACCGGGGCGATGGCGCTCGATGGCCTTGGTCTTGCCAGCGGGCTTCTCGCGGCGGGCACTCTTCTCGGGTGCGGACTTGGTGACCTGCGGCTCGGGCTGAGGTGCAGGTGCAGGCTCGGGCTCAATGACGGTTGCCTGAACCTTCTGAACCTCGGGCGCGGCCGGCTGCTGTTTGGGCTCAGGCTGGGATGCGAGCGTGGGTTCTGCCTTGGCAGCTGCTTCCGGCTCGGCAATGGGCTCGACAACTGTCTCGCGCTCAACCTCGGCCCGAATAGCTTCCTCGGCCGCGTGCTCCTTTTCGTGTGCGCGCTGCTGCGCGGCGGACTCGGCGTTGCGATAGGCGCGCTCCAGCAGGGCTTCCTGCGAGTTGAAGGGCTTCTCGCCCTCTTTGCGCTCCACGGGAACCCAGGTGCCGTCACTCGTCAGACTGCGGGCCTTCACGTTGTCGCGCAGCTGCATGCCCATGTACTCGTGCACCAGGGCGCGGCAGGTGGGGTCGAGCACGGGGAAGGCGATCTCCACGCGGTGCTCGGTGTTGCGCGTCATCATGTCGGCCGAGCTCAGGTAGATCATGTCCGAGTCCACGCCAAAGGCATAGACGCGCGCATGCTCCAAAAAGCGTCCGACGATGGAGCGCACGTGCACGTTCTCGGTCTTGCCCGGAACACCGGGCTTGAGGCACGAGATACCGCGGATGATCATGTCCACGCGCACGCCTGCGCACGATGCCTCGGCAATCTTGTCGATGACCTCGCGGTCGGTCAGCGAGTTGAGCTTAAAGAACACGCGGGCGGGCTCGCCGACAAGGGCGCGCTGAATCTCGCGGTCCAGGCCACGCATGATAAGCGGCTTGAGGCCGACCGGCGCCACGCCCAGGAAGCGGTAGTCGCCGCGCAGGTTGCCCAGCGACAGGTTGCGGAAGAACAGGTTGGCGTCCTCGCCGATACCGGGATGCGCGGTCATGAGCATAAAGTCGCTGTAGAGCTTGGCCGTCTTCTCGTTAAAGTTGCCGGTACCCAAAAGCGTCAGACGGGTAAGCGCCATGCCCTCGCGATAGGTGAGCTGGCAGATTTTGGAATGGCACTTAAAGCCCTCGGAGCCGTAGATAACGGTGCAGCCGGCCTCTTCCAGGCGCTCGGCCCATTCGATGTTGTTTTGCTCGTCAAAGCGGGCGCGGAGCTCCATGAGTACCGTGACCTCTTTGCCGTTTTCGGCGGCATCGATGAGCGACTCGCACAGGCGGCTTTGTTTGGCCACGCGGTAGAGCGTGATGCGCAGCGAGATGCACTCGGGGTCGTAAGCTGCTTCGTGCACCAGGTCCAAGAACGGGTTCATGGCCTCGTAGGGGTAAAAGAGCAGCTTGTCGTGCTGCAGCACCTGCTCGCGGATGGAGCGGGTCATATCGATGGTGGGATTGGGCTGCGGCTTAAACGGCGTAAAGAGCAGCTCGTTGCGGAGGTGCTCGGGAATCTTGCCCTCAATGCCAAAGACATAGCCCAGGTTGAGCGGGATATCGCAGGTAAAAACCGAGCGGCGCGAAAGCTCGAGCGCCTTGCGGATAGTCTTGAGCGTTGCTTTTTCGAGCGAGCCCGATACGGCGAGCACTACCGGCTGCAGGCGCAGGCGCTTCTTGAGGATACGCTTCATGTGCTGGCGATAATCCTCTTCCTCCTCGACGCCCTCGCCGTCCGGGTCGATATCGGCATTGCGAGTGACGCGGATCAGCGCGCGGTCCAGCGGCTTATACGAGCCAAAGCAGCTATCCAGACAGGCGAGAATGACGTCCTCGAGCAAGATGTAGGAGTAAGTGCCAGTGGGCGAGGGGATCTCGACCACGCGGTTCATCGAGGCGGGAATCTCGATAAGGCCCAGCAGACTTTCCTCGTCGGTGACGCCGTCCAGGCCACAAGCCAGATAGAGCGCGCCGTTGCGCAGGTTGGGGAAGGGGTGGCGCGGGTCGATGACCAACGGCGAGATGACCGGCGATACGTAGGCCTGAAAGTAGCGGGTTACAAAGGTGTGTTCCTCGGGCGTAAGCGAATCGATGCGGGCGCGGTGAACGCCCAGAGTGTCGAGATTGCCCTCGATGCTCTTAAAGATCGACTCCCAGCGGGTAAGGAGCCCAGGCAGCTCTGCCATGACGGCATCGACCTGCTCGGAGGCGGTCATATTGCTCTTGTTGTCGACAGGCTGTTTTTTGAGCTCTGCCAGATCGGATAGGCCGCCCACGCGCACCATAAGGAATTCGTCGAGGTTGGACTCGAAGATCGAGACGAATTTAAGGCGCTCGAACAGCGGCACGGACTCATCGAAGGCCTCATCGAGCACGCGGTTGTCAAAGCGCAGCCAGCTGAGCTCTCGATTTTGCGTGTACGAGAAGTCGCGCGGCGGCTTGCGTAGCTTGGCGGCCTTTTGCTTCTTTTCGATTTTGCTCGGCATATGCATCTGTCCGTTCAGTCCCTACAGGGGACGGTAGCCTAACACTATTCCCTATTGTCTCAATTTAGTCGACCTATGGCGCGGACGTATCGCACGAACGGTATCTTTACCTACTTCTTACGCTGACGAGCGAAGCACTAACGTTCGATGCTTTGAGCAAGCGATCTATATCCTCACTCAACTGGTGAGAATGTATGAATAAGAATGATAGCAAGCTGAATATAATCGAATGTAGGTCGAATCGATGGCAAGCGTCATTTATATGCAGAAAACCGTTTTCGATATGCAATTTTGAATCATGGATAACTTTGAGTGTTCAATCTTGATTTCCTAGAAAAATAACGTTTACCTAGGAAAATCTGCTTTACGAAACTGAAGTGCATCATGGGAAATCATATGCGATATACCGTTCATCGTACTTTGCTGACCGTTCGGGGGCGAGGTGGAATTGCGGGTGGAAATTGGATATAACTAGAGCTGTCAGCAAGCAGCGTCCCGTATGGAGGGGCGCTGATACATTCGGCCAGTAAGGCCCGAAAGAAAGGTAGGAGGCCATGACGAAAGGTCTGCACGTGCCTTCCGAGATCGGCAAGCTCAGGAAGGTCTGCCTGCACCGTCCCGGCGACGAGCTCCTCAACCTGCCGCCCGACGAGCTCGAGCGACTCCTGTTCGACGACGTCCCGTTCCTGGAGGTCGCACAGCAGGAGCACGACACCTTCGCCCAGATCCTGAGGGACCAGGGCGTCGAGGTCCTCTATCTGGAGAACCTCGTCGCTGAGGTGTTCGACCAGGTCCCCGGCGCCCGCGCCGAGTTCACCGACCAGTACATCGCCGAGGCCGGCATCCGCGGCCAGCACATGCCGCAGATCGTCCGCGAGAAGCTTGACTCCATCGAGGACAACCTCGAGTTCGTCAAGAAGACCATGGCCGGCATGACCAAGGCCGAGATCGACATGCCCCTCACGGCGTCCACGACCCTCGACTCCCTGGTCAACTCCGAGTCCGAGTCCGACCTGATCATCGACCCGATGCCCAACCTCTACTTCACCCGCGACCCGTTCGCGGTCGTCGGCGAGGGCGTCAACCTCAACCGCATGTACTCGGTCACCCGCAACCGCGAGACCCTGTACGGCAAGTACATCTTCAAGTACCACCCCGACTACAAGGACGTCTCGCTGTACTTCCGCCGCGACTGCCAGTTCCACACCGAGGGCGGCGACGTGCTGAACATCAACGAGAAGACCCTCGCCGTCGGCATCTCCCAGCGCACCCAGGCCGCCGCGATCGACATCATGGCCCAGAACATCTTCTGGAACTCCGACTCCAAGGTCGAGCGCATCCTGGCCTTCGACATCCCGGTCTCGCGCGCCTTCATGCACCTCGACACGGTCTTCACCCAGATCGACGTCGATAAGTTCACGATCCACCCCGCCATCATGGGCACCCTGCGCGTCTACGAGCTGACCGCCGGCAAGAACCCGGGCGACGTGAACATCCGCCTGATCGAGGACACCCTCGAGCACGTCCTGGAGGACGCCACCGGCGTCGACCAGGTCAAGCTGATCCCCTGCGGCGGCGGCGACCCGATCGCGGCCTCCCGCGAGCAGTGGAACGACGGCTCCAACACCCTGTGCGTCGAGCCCGGCAAGATCTGCGTCTACGCCCGCAACACCGTCACCAACGACGTGCTGTACAAGGAGGGCCTGGACCTTCTCGTCGTGCCCTCCGCCGAGCTCTCCCGCGGCCGCGGCGGCCCGCGCTGCATGAGCATGCCTTTCTGGCGCGAGGACCTCTAAGGTTTTCAAAGACCCGTACAGGTCTTAAAACAAACGTCTAACTGCCATTAGATGTCTCCCATTGGGGCGGTGCGGATCTTTCGCGCCGCCCCATTCTTGTATGAGGAGCGTCAACACGATTGGACGACCGCTTTTGTAAGGAGCTTGGCCATGGATATCAAGACGATCGGCGTTGAGGAATGGCTTAACGTTTGGGAAAAGAGCGCTACGTGGGATATCGCCCAGTCGACGATCTCCTCGCTTACCATGGGCGAGCTGCGCGCGCTCGACGACCAAGATGGAGCCACGTTCTACGAGCGCCTGGACCGCGAGAAGATGAACTACGGCTGGATCGAGGGCTCGCCCGACTTTAAGACAGAGGTCGCCAAGCTATATCGTCGCGAGGTCAATCCCGACCACATTCTGCAGACTAACGGCTGCACGGGCGCCAACCTTAACGCCATCATGGCCGTGGTCGAGCCCGGGGACCATGTCATCGCCGAGTGGCCCACCTACGCGCCGCTCTACGAGATTCCGCGTACGCTGGGTGCCGAGGTTGAGTACTGGGAGCTTCGCGAGGAGCTTGGCTGGAAGCCCGATATCGAGGAGCTCAAGCGCCTGGTGCGTCCCAATACCAAGCTCATCTGCATCAACAACGCATCGAACCCCATCGGAACGGTGCTCGATGCCGACACGCTCGGCCAGATTGCCGAGATCGCCCGCTCGGTTGGCGCCTATGTGCTGTGCGACGAGGTGTACCTGCCGCTTGAGAACACCGAGGATTTTATGTCGATGGCCGATGTGTACGAGAAAGCCATCGTTACCAACTCGGTGTCCAAGACCTATTCGACGCCTGCGGCCCGCGTGGGCTGGGTTGTGGCAGACGAAGAGGTATCTAACCGCATTCGCACCTACCGCGACTACACCATGATTTGCGGTGGCGTGTTCAACGACGCCCTAGCGACCTATGTGCTCGAGCACAAAGACAAGATTCTCGAGCGCAACCGCAGGATCGTGTTTGGCAACCGCGATATCGCGCAGGCTTGGATCGACACGCAGCATCGTGTCTCCTGGACGGCCCCACAGGGTGTGTCCACCTCGTATATCCAGCTGGACATTCCCGAGCATGACGAGGAGTTCTGCAAGCGCCTGCTGGCCGAGAGGGGAGTGCTGCTGGTTCCCGGTAGCCGCTTTGAACTTCCCTGCGGCGCGCGCCTGGGTTACTGCGCGAGCGAGGACGTTCTTCGCGAGGGCTTAAGGCTTTTGGGCGAGGCCCTGGCGGAGTTCGATTGCTAGGATCCCGGCTCCCTTCGAAGGCCGTATTCAAATTGGTCGACGATAATCGAAAATGGACCTGTTTCCCTAGGGGATCGGGTCCGTTTTTCTATACCGAGAAGTCAAGTTGTTACAAATGAGGCAGTGAGGCGAGCCGATATCCGCTGGGCCTTATACTGAGCTTCCGGTGAACGGTACCAAGCATCTGGTAAACGGTAACTTGTAATCAGAAAATGAATAGGACAAACTTTTTTCTGAATAAAAATGAAAATGGTTGAGACGCGGTATGAATCGCTAATTCTATTCATAGCTTTATTAGAAATATGCAATTTGAGGATGGTTTAACAAAGTTTAGTTCCATTTGCTATTTGGATTGAAAACGCGTTTAAGCACGTAAATAAACTTTATTAAATCAAAGTGTGCCATGCGTGAAGTATATGTGTATGCCGTTCACCCCCTATAAAAAACCGTTCGGGGGCAAGGTGGAAGTATGGGCTGATTTTGGATATAAATATGTCGTCAGCAATAACGCCTCACACGGAGGGGCGCTAACGAATCGGCCCTGACAGGGGCCCGAAAGAAAGGTAGGAGGCCATGACGAAAGGTCTGCACGTGCCTTCCGAGATCGGCAAGCTCAGGAAGGTCTGCCTGCACCGTCCCGGCGACGAGCTCCTCAACCTGCCGCCCGACGAGCTCGAGCGACTCCTGTTCGACGACGTCCCGTTCCTGGAGGTCGCACAGCAGGAGCACGACACCTTCGCCCAGATCCTGAGGGACCAGGGCGTCGAGGTCCTCTATCTGGAGAACCTCGTCGCTGAGGTGTTCGACCAGGTCCCCGGCGCCCGCGCCGAGTTCACCGACCAGTACATCGCCGAGGCCGGCATCCGCGGCCAGCACATGCCGCAGATCGTCCGCGAGAAGCTTGACTCCATCGAGGACAACCTCGAGTTCGTCAAGAAGACCATGGCCGGCATGACCAAGGCCGAGATCGACATGCCCCTCACGGCGTCCACGACCCTCGACTCCCTGGTCAACTCCGAGTCCGAGTCCGACCTGATCATCGACCCGATGCCCAACCTCTACTTCACCCGCGACCCGTTCGCGGTCGTCGGCGAGGGCGTCAACCTCAACCGCATGTACTCGGTCACCCGCAACCGCGAGACCCTGTACGGCAAGTACATCTTCAAGTACCACCCCGACTACAAGGACGTCTCGCTGTACTTCCGCCGCGACTGCCAGTTCCACACCGAGGGCGGCGACGTGCTGAACATCAACGAGAAGACCCTCGCCGTCGGCATCTCCCAGCGCACCCAGGCCGCCGCGATCGACATCATGGCCCAGAACATCTTCTGGAACTCCGACTCCAAGGTCGAGCGCATCCTGGCCTTCGACATCCCGGTCTCGCGCGCCTTCATGCACCTCGACACGGTCTTCACCCAGATCGACGTCGATAAGTTCACGATCCACCCCGCCATCATGGGCACCCTGCGCGTCTACGAGCTGACCGCCGGCAAGAACCCGGGCGACGTGAACATCCGCCTGATCGAGGACACCCTCGAGCACGTCCTGGAGGACGCCACCGGCGTCGACCAGGTCAAGCTGATCCCCTGCGGCGGCGGCGACCCGATCGCGGCCTCCCGCGAGCAGTGGAACGACGGCTCCAACACCCTGTGCGTCGAGCCCGGCAAGATCTGCGTCTACGCCCGCAACACCGTCACCAACGACGTGCTGTACAAGGAGGGCCTGGACCTTCTCGTCGTGCCCTCCGCCGAGCTCTCCCGCGGCCGCGGCGGCCCGCGCTGCATGAGCATGCCCTTCTGGCGCGAGGACCTCTAAGTCTTTCCGTTTCCGGTGCGGTCCCCCTACAACCGCACCGGTTTCGCCCGTCAAACGGGCAACACTAATACTTACGTAATTCATTTAATCGAAAGGAAACGAACCATGGGTGTTAACCTCTCCGGCCGTAGCTTCCTCAAGCTCCTCGACCTCACCACCGAGGAGATCGAGTACCTGCTCAAGCTTTCCAAGAACTTCAAGGACATGAAGCGCGCTGGCGTTCCGCACCGCTATCTCGAGGGCAAGAACATCGTTCTGCTCTTCCAGAAGACCTCCACTCGTACCCGCTGCGCCTTCGAGGTCGGCGGCATGGATCTGGGCATGGGCGTTACCTACCTCGATCCCGGTTCGTCGCAGATGGGCAAGAAGGAGTCCATCGAGGACACCGCTCGCGTTCTCGGCCGCATGTATGACGGCATCGAGTTCCGTGGCTTTGCCCAGGACGACGTCGAGGAGCTCGCCGCTAAGTCCGGCGTGCCCGTGTGGAACGGCCTTACCACTGAGTGGCACCCCACCCAGATGCTCGCCGATATCCTGACCGTCCAGGAGAACTTCAACTACGACATCAAGGGCAAGACCCTCGTCTTCATGGGCGACTGCAAGAACAACGTCGCTCGTTCCCTCATGGTCGTCTGCTCCAAGCTCGGCATGAACTTCGTGGCCTGCGGCCCCGAGGAGTGCATGCCCGCTGACGACGTCATCGAGGCCTGCAAGCCCATCGCCGAGGCCAACGGCTGCACCATCAAGCTGACCACCGACGTCAAGGACGGCGTCACCGGTGCCGACGTTATCTACACCGACGTGTGGGTCTCCATGGGCGAGCCTGACGAGGTCTGGGCCGAGCGCATCGCTCAGCTCACCCCGTATCGTGTCACCTCCGAGGTCATGGCTATGGCCAACCCGGGTGCCATCTTCCTGCACTGTCTGCCCAGCTTCCACGACACCAACACCACCATTGGCGCCGAGAAGTGCGAGCAGTTCGGCATCACCGAGCAGGAGGTCACCGACGAGGTCTTCGAGAGCCCCGCATCCAAGGTCTTCGACGAGGCCGAGAACCGCATGCACACCATCAAGGCTGTCATGTACGCCACGCTCAAGTAAGAGCATCTAGCATCTCGCTCGGGGTGTATTACTGCACACCCCGAGCGGCTTTGTCTGGTAAATATCTCGCACCAGGCGGCAGGCACGGCACGGAAGAGCCGCTTCGGGCGAGATCAGTAAATGATTTATGAAGGGGGGATGAGAACTATGACTGAGACCGCTAAGAAAAAGCGCGGTATGCCTTCATCGTTCACCATTCTTCTTGCTCTGCTGGCAATTGTCGCAGTGATTACCGTTATCGTCTCCGGCACGTCCGGCGGCGCGGTTACTGCCGCCCGTCTGAGCGATTTCTGCACCGCCCCGATTAAGGGCTTCGCTGACGCTCTGCCCGTCTGCCTCTTCGTTATGATCCTGGGCGGCTTCCTCGGCATGATGACCGAGACCGGCGCTCTGGACAACGGCATCGCCGTCCTGGTGCAGAAGCTTAAGGGTAATGAGATCATGCTCATTCCCGTGCTGATGCTCATCTTCTCCCTCGGTGGTACCACCTATGGTATGTGCGAGGAGACCGTTCCCTTCTACGCCTTGCTTGCCGCTACCATGATGGCCGCTGGCTTCGACCCGATGGTCGGTGCCGCCACCGTCCTGCTCGGCGCTGGCTGCGGCTGCCTGGGCTCCACGGTTAACCCGTTCGCCGTCGGCGCTGCCGTCGACGCTCTGACCGGCGTTGGCATTGAGGTCAACCAGTCCATCATCATCGGCCTCGGTGCCGTCTTGTGGATTGTCACTACCGCTATGTCCATCGTCTTCGTGATGAACTATGCCAAGAAGGTTAAGGCTGACAAGGGTTCCACCATCCTGTCGATGCAGGAGCTCAAGGACGCTGAAGAGGCTCACGGCAAGGCTGCTTCCGAGGTCCACAAGGAGGTCAAGCTCACCGGTCGTCAGAAGGGTGTTCTGATCGCCTTTGCCTTCACCTTCGTCGTCATGATTGTCGGCTTCATTCCGCTGGCCGACCTCAACGAGGGCGTCGCCAACTTCTTTGACGCTGGCGCTGTCTACGATGCCGACGGTAACGCCGTCGTCCAGGGCTGGTCTGCCCTGATCACCGGCCTGCCCATTGGCCAGTGGTACTTCGACGAGGCTTCCACCTGGTTCTTCCTCATGGCCGTCCTGATCGGTATCATCGGTGGCCTTTCCGAGAAGCAGATCGTTAACACCTTCATTACCGGCGCTGCCGACATGATGTCCGTTGTTCTCGTTATCGCTCTCGCCCGCGGTATCTCCGTTCTCATGGCTAACACCGGCCTCGACGTCTACGTCCTTGACGCTGCCGCCAAGGCCCTGGCTGGTCTGTCCGGCGTGATCTTCGCTCCCATGAGCTTCCTGGTCTACTTCGGTCTGTCCTTCCTGATCCCCTCGACCTCCGGTATGGCCACCGTTTCCATGCCCATCATGGGACCGCTGGCTGTTAAGCTCGGCTTCTCGCCTGAGGTCATGGTCATGATCTTCTCCTCTGCCATCGGCGTTGTGAACCTGTTCACCCCGACCTCCGGCGCCATCATGGGCGGTCTCGCCCTGGCCAAGATCGAGTGGACGACCTGGCTCAAGTTTGCCCTTAAGCTCATCGTCGCGCTCTCCGTCGTCTGCGCCATTATCCTGACCGTCGCTTGCGTGATGCTCTAAGTACCCAACGGGTACCCCACGGAAACCTTGACGATCCTGTAAAGGATCACCTGGTCATCGTCTGTCCGGTGGGGTAAACCCACCGGTAGACTCCTACCTTTAGCCCCCTCCCGTTCCGTGCGCGGGAGGGGGCGCTTTTTTGTTCCGCGGTTTTACCAAACCGCGGAACCGGTCGACGCTGCACGGGCACCAGAGCGACAACTTGTCATTCAAAGAGGCCGGCATGACCAAAAGGTCTATGCCGGCCTCTTTTCATGCCAATTTGTTCGCTCTGGAGCCCGTTCGCTGACTTATGCTCATTCTGCGGCGCTGCCATTGTTGGGGCAAAGGTGTCAGATTGCTTTGCGCCATGTCCTCCTCTTTCACGTCACCTTGCTCGCTCTGGCGGGCTTTCGCTGACTTTTGCTCCACCTGCGGCGCTGCCATTGTTGGTGCAGGGGGACAGCTTGCCCGCACTGGTTCCCATTCGCTGACTTATGCTCAACCTGCGACATTCCCTTTGTTGGTGCAGGGGAAGTGCGTGGGGGAGGGTCTGCTCCGCTATAATCGCCTAGGACATTAAATGGAAACGGGACGGGAGCCATACATGCGCCAGGGTTTCGACAACGCGAAGTATATCGAGCTGCAGGCCGCTCATATTAAGGAGCGCATCTCGCAGTTTGGCGGCAAGCTCTATTTGGAGTTTGGCGGCAAGCTGTTTGACGACTATCACGCGAGTCGCGTGCTGCCGGGTTTTGAACCGGACAGCAAGTTTCGCATGCTCAAGAGCATTGCCGATGACGTTGAGGTCATCATCGCGATCAACGCGAACCACATCGAGAAGAATAAGGCCCGTGGCGACCTGGGCATTACCTATGACGAGGACGTCTTGCGCCTGGTCGACCTGTTCCGCGGCAATGGTTTTGCTGTCGCGGCCGTGGTCATCACCCAGTATGCTGGTCAGCCCGCCGCTGACGTCTTCCGTAATCGTCTAAACGCGCTCGGCATTCCCGCCAAACTGCACTATCCCATCGAGGGCTATCCGCACGATGTCGATCTGATCGTTTCTGACGACGGCTACGGCAAGAACGAGTTCGTTGAGACCACGCGTCCGCTCGTTGTCGTTACGGCACCCGGCCCTGGCTCGGGCAAGCTCGCCACCTGCCTCTCGCAGCTGTATCACGAGCATAAGCACGGTACCGCTGCCGGCTACGCCAAGTTCGAGACCTTCCCGGTCTGGAACCTTCCCCTCACGCATCCGGTCAACATCGCCTACGAGGCGGCCACGGCGGACCTCGACGACGCCAACATCATTGATTCGTTCCACCTTGAGGCCTATAACAAAACCACGGTCAACTACAACCGCGACGTCGAGGCCTTCCCGGTAGTCCGTGCCCTGATGGAAAAGATCCTGGGCAAGAGCCCCTACCAGAGCCCCACGGACATGGGCGTCAATATGGTCGGCTTTGCCATCACCGATGACGATGCCTGCCGTGACGCTTCCAAGATGGAGATCGTCCGCCGTTACTTTACCGCGGTCGAAAATGTGCGCCGTACCGGCGTGGGTGACGAGCAAGTCGACCGCCTCAAGATTATTATGAAGAAAGCCGGCATCGATAAGAACTACTCGCCGGCGCGCTCGGCCGCCCTTACCAGGGAGCAACTGACGGGTGGTCCCGTGGGTGCCATGGTCATGCCCGATGGCTCCGTGGTGACCGGTAAGACCTCTACGCGCCTGGGTGCCGCAAGTTCGCTCATTATGAATGCGCTTAAGCATGTTTCGGGCGTCGACCTTGAGTTCGAGGTCATCAGCGATGAGGCGATTGAGCCCATCAGCAAGCTCAAGACGCATTTCCTGGGCAGCAAAAACCCGCGCCTGCATACCGACGAGACACTTATGGCGCTCTCGATCACCTCGGCTACGAGCGAGACGGCCGCCCGCGTCCTTTCGGGCCTGGAGCAGCTGCGCGGCTGCGATGCCTTCTTTAGCGTGATCATCTCGCCGACGGACGAGACGGTGTTGCGCAAGCTGGGCATCAACGTGTGCTGCGAGCCCAAGTTCGAGCGCCGTGGGTTCTTCCACCGCTAATCGAGATAATTGGTCTGAACGGAGCGCAGCGGGTATACATCCGCTGTGCTCCTTTTATCAACGAGGCCTTCGTTAAATCTAAAAACAGCCCGTTTACCTGCCTATAAGCGATTTGTGCGGTATACAATAACCAATAACGCTAACTGTTTCATCCTTTGCGGGGGATGCCGCATGATGGATGTCGCCGGCCATCGTGGGGTGTGCCGGTCGCGCACGGTGCAGGCGATGCCCGTGCTCGGTTTGAGGAGGCTGCCATGGCGGGCAAGGGTCGTGCGAGTGTCAAAGATATGAAACGTGTCGAGGTACTGGTGCTGATGGAGATCGCGCAGCAGTCCAAAGACGCCGGCGGATTCTATGGCTTCTCGCGCAAAACGCTTGCCGAGCGCGTGGGGGTGTCGCCGTATCGCGCCCGCGCGGCAATCGAGCGCCTGGAATCCGAGGATATCATTGAGGTCGTTTCGCGCTACAACGATGACGGTGGCCAGCTTGCAAATGGCATTTGCCTCACGGCGCACGGCGAGTGGTACCTCAAGGGCGTCCGCGACGGTATGCTCGTCCAGGACATGCTGCGGGGCGTTGACGCCGATCGATAGCAGTGTTCAGTCTCAGTCAAATCAACGCCGTCCGGCCACACGGGCGGCGTTTTGTTTCGAGATTGAGAAATGCGAGCGCGCGCGAGAAAAAATGCGAACGGCTTGCGGTTCGAGTATTACAATGAAGACCCGTAAGATGTGTATGGACAACTTCTACGGGAAGCGCAGGTAACTCAATATGACCAAGCATGTGTTCGTAACCGGTGGCGTGGTTTCGTCCCTGGGCAAGGGTATTACCGCGGCCTCACTGGGCCGTCTGCTCAAGTCACGCGGCTACAAGGTAACGATGCAAAAGGCCGACCCGTATCTGAACGTCGACCCCGGCACCATGAGCCCGTTCCAGCATGGTGAGGTCTTCGTGACCGAGGACGGCTACGAGTCCGACCTGGACCTGGGCCACTACGAGCGCTTTATTGACGAGAACCTGACCCGTGATTCCAACTTTACGACCGGCGCTATCTATAAGAGCCTGATCGCCCGCGAACGTCGCGGCGACTTTTTGGGTGGCACCGTGCAGGTGATCCCGCACGTCACCAATGCCATTAAGGACAAGTTCCGCCGCATCGAGGAGCAGACTGGTTCCGACGTGGTCATCACCGAGCTGGGTGGCACGATTGGCGACATCGAGTCGCAGCCGTTTGTGGAGGCTATCCGCCAGTACCGCAAGGAGGCCGGTCCCGAGAACGTCTGCTACATCCACGTATCGCTCGTCCCCTATATCGCCGCCGCTCACGAGGTCAAGACCAAGCCGACGCAGCACTCCGTTAAGGAGCTCCGCAGCTTTGGCATCCAGCCCGATATCATCGTGCTGCGCTCCGACCACCATATTGACGACGCCATTCGCGGCAAGATCGCAAGCTTCTGCGACGTCGACACCGACTGCGTCTTTACCAACGAGGACTGCGCGAGCATCTACGACGTGCCGCAGCTGCTTGCCGAGCAAGATTTTGACCTGCGCATTTGCGAGCGTTTGGGTCTGGACCCGCGTGAGCGCGACATGAGCGAGTGGAATGAGTTCCTGCGTAAGCAGAACCATGCCAACCACCACGCCGACAAGGTCAAGATTGCTGTCGTGGGCAAGTATACGCAGCTGCCCGATGCCTACCTGTCGGTTATCGAGGCCCTGCACCATGCGGGCGTGTTCTACGATCGTCACGTGGACGTGCAGCTGGTCGATGGCGAGAGCCTCGACGAGCAGAACGTGTCCGAGGTGCTGGGCGATGCCTCGGGCATCTTGGTTCCCGGTGGCTTTGGTAAGCGCGCCCTGGAGGGCAAGATCCTCGCAGCCGAGTTCGCCCGCGAGCATAAGATTCCGTATCTGGGCATTTGCCTGGGTATGCAGGTCGCCGTGTGCGAGTTCGCCCGCAATGTCGTTGGCCTTGCCGGCGCCAGCTCTTCCGAGTTCGACCCGGACGGTCCGTATAGCGTCATCGACCTGATGAGCTCGCAGGAGGACGTGACCGAGAAGGGCGGCACCATGCGCCTAGGCGCCTATCCGTGCAAGCTCGCCGCCGATACCCTCGCTCGCGAGGCGTATGGGGAGGAGCTCGTCTACGAGCGTCACCGTCATCGCTTTGAGTTCAACAACGCCTTCCGCGACCAGCTCGAGGACGCCGGCTTGGTTATCTCGGGTCTTTCGCCCGACGAGCGTCTGGTCGAGATGGTCGAGCTGCCGCGTGACGTGCATCCGTGGTATGTGGCCACCCAGGCTCACCCCGAGTTCAAGAGTCGTCCGACCAACCCGCAGCCGCTGTTCCGTGAATTCGTGCGCGCCTCGATTGGCCGGCACGAGGGTGTCGACCGCCTGCTGGTGACGCCCATGAACATGGCTACGGACTAAAGGTGCCGGCGAATAAGGAATATGTCGAAGCTACTCCCTCGTCGCTCGCAGTGGCGGCGGGGGAGTATCTCGATTACCTCGCGGTCGAGCGGGGCTTGGCTCGCAACACGATTGCGGCCTATCGTCGTGATTTGACGACGTACTGTGCTTATTTGGAACGGGCAGGCATTGCGTCTTTTGAAGAGGTTACCCGTCAGGTCGTGGAGGACTTTGTCGCCGAGCGCCGCGACGGGGGCTACTCTGACGCCTCGGTGGAGCGTGCACTTGCGGCCGTGAAGGGCCTGCATGCCTTTTTGGTGCGAGATGGGGTCGTTGCCCAAAATCCGACGGCAGCGTTGCGGCTGCCCAAAAAGGCCGAGCGCTTACCGGAGTACCTATCGGTGGACGATGTCTCGGCACTGCTCGATCAAGACTTTCCCGAGGGCGAGATGGGCCTGCGCGACCACGCCATTTTGGAAGTGCTGTATGGGTGCGGCTTGCGCGTGAGCGAGCTGGTGGGGCTCGATGTGAGCGATATCCATGTCGATGACGGCTTTGTGCTGGTTCGCGGCAAGGGCTCCAAGGAGCGTCTGGCCCCGTTGGTGGGAAGTGCGGCACGTGCCCTGACACACTATATATGTGATGGACGTTCTCGCTTGGCGGCCCATGCTCGCGGAACCGAGACCTCGGCGGTTTTTTTAAATAAAAACGGACGTCGTCTGTCGCGCCAAGGCGTTCACGTTATATGCGAGCGCTATGGCCGTCAGGTGGGACTGGTGGGCCTCCATCCCCATACGTTGCGCCACTCCTTTGCCACCCACATGCTCGCGGGAGGCGCCGACCTGCGCGTGCTGCAGGAAATCTTGGGGCATGCCGATATATCGACCACGCAGGTCTACACGCATGTCGATCGTACGCAGCTGACCGAGGTCTACCTGGCGGCTCACCCGTTGGCACATCGTTAGCGCATCGCTGACCTGCGCTTTTAGTTACAGCACCATAGAAGATTTAGCTACAACACCATAGAAGATGGAGGGACGGCCCCGGCCTACACGAACGCGCGATGTGCGCGTTCGTGTAG
>OLOC01000015.1_pt1 | contig 177507 bp, 156 predicted proteins | sample 1643111 | NCBI WGS metagenome assembly OLOC01 (sample SAMEA3136633, study PRJEB25190) | human gut metagenome
TCAAGACGCCCTACACATTTGGTTTGTCTTACTTTGTTCAGTTTTCAAAGGTCTACTTCATCGGGAGTGTTTCCCGATTCGTTTTTGGCTGCCGTAGCAACTTTTATATCATATCAGAGAGACAAGTAATTGTCAACTCTTTTTTAAAAGTTTTTTTCGATTTCGTTTTTCGAAATCTTTCAGCAACTCATTTATCATAACTTATCGTTTGTTATTTGTCAAGAACTTTTTTGAAGTTTTTTTCGATAGAATCAAGCTTCACAAGTGGTTCTTTTTTAACGACTCAGTTATCTTATCATGTCATTTCCAACATGTCAACAACTTATTTTTTATTATTTAATAAGTTATTGGTGTTCTTTTGAACAAATAATAATATATCAACATCACATGTGAAAGTCAATAAGAAAATGCTTATTTATCAACATTTCTAGCTTACATGATCATTGGTTAGTTCTGGTCCTTTTTCGTTCGTCTTTATAACTCCGAGAGACGTAAAATCCTTTTGTTTTCAGTTTAATGTTCATGTTCTTGTCTTATTCACACCAACTAGATGTCTCACCTTCTAAAATTTTCCTTAACAAAGTGCTGCTTTTATCTATTTCTGCTTTTTTTTGCTAGAATAATAGTAACAATATGACTCTGGAGGATTTATTTATGAAAATTTTGATTGCTGACGATGATAAAGAAATCGTTGAATTATTAAGTATCTATGTTCACAATGAGGGGTATGAAGCAGTAAAGGCTTATGATGGGAAAGAAGCATTATCTAAAATCAGAACAATCCCTGATATTGAATTACTTATTTTAGATATCATGATGCCTGAGATGGATGGGATGCAAGTAGTGAAAGAGCTACGAAAAGAATCCCAAATACCAATCATTATGCTGACAGCAAAAACTACTGATATGGATAAGATCAAAGGACTGGTCGCTGGTGCAGATGATTATGTGACCAAGCCATTTAATCCGTTAGAAGTAATGGCTAGAGTAAAGTCTTTATTACGGCGTACAAAAATGCAGATTGCCCCAGATCAGCCTGATGTATTAGAAGTAAATGCATTAATCATCAATAAAGACTCTCATGAAGTTAAAACAATCGATGGGAAAGAAATCCAGTTAACAGCTTTGGAATTCGGTATCCTCTACTTGCTTGCTAGTCATCCTAATCGAGTATTTAGCGCGGATGAAATTTTTGAGCGTGTTTGGAAACAAGAAAGTATTGTCTCTGCTAAAACTGTCATGGTTCACGTTAGTCATTTAAGAGATAAGATTGAAGAAGCAACTGGTGGTGAAAAAGTCATTCAAACCGTTTGGGGAGTGGGCTATAAAATTGACGCAAGATAGTAAACGAGCAACTGAAAAACGCCGTCGGATCAATTTGACTTCAAAAGAAATCAGCGAATTGTTAGCGGAAGGAATCATCACGATTATCCTTTTGCTTCTATTAAATGTTTCTATTCTGGTTGTTATCAGTTCGGTGATCAACAGTTCACCTTCTTTGACGAATGCGATTTGGGATTCAAAGAATATTTTTGCAGAACGATTGAACACTGATTTGTTCTGGAACGGCCGGAATTTTATTATTCCCTTTTTCTTTCTATTAGATATTGGTGTTTTGTATTGGCGCTTGATTCGAAGATATCGCCAAATGCAATTGCGGCATATCATCAGCGAACTTCACTACATCGCAAACGGAAATTATGATCATCGTATCCCTTTTGAACTGAGTGGTGACTTAAGCCGAGTGGTAACAAGTATCAATGGATTGGTGGATAGTACCGTAGCAGCGATTGAAGACGAACGTAAAATCGAAAAATCAAAAGATGAATTGATCACGAATGTCAGTCATGATATCCGTACCCCACTCACGTCCATCATTGGATACCTAGGACTGATAGAAGATGGCCAGTATCACTCAGAAGAAGATCTTTTAAAGTATACGCATACTGCTTATATCAAAGCAAAGCAGATGAAATCTTTAGTGGACGACTTATTTGAATACACTAAGGTACGCCAGCCTGCTGTCCCGGTGAATTTTTCTGCCTTTGACATGATCCAGTTGATCGAACAGTTAGCAGCTGATTTTGAGTTGGAAGCTTCTAAAAAAAATATCCAAATACTTGTTCAATCAAAAGTAGACTCCCTTATCATGGATGGCGATACCGAAAAACTTGTACGTGTCTTCAATAATCTTTTGACGAATGCGTTGAAATACGGAAAAGGAGCAACGAAGATCGTAATCGAAGTAGAACGTATCGGTTCAGAAGTTGTTGCAACAGTCAAAAATAACGGAGCAATGATCCCACAACAGGCAATCGATAATCTATTCGACCGTTTTTATCGTGTAGAAGAATCTCGTTCACAAGCAACTGGAGGAACTGGACTTGGTTTAGCAATCGCTCAAAGCATTGTGGCTTTGCACGGCGGATACATTTATGCAAAATCAGATAAGCAATGGACTTCTTTCATCATGCACCTTCCAATCAAGAAAAATGAAAAATTACCTATTGATACACAGGAAGTTATTGACGAAAGCTGAAATATTCGCTATTCTTATTACAATTATTAGAATAAATGAAAAACACAGAACCCAGTACACTTTATTCTTTTTCAGAGAGCTGATGGCAGGTGTAAATCAGCAAAGGATAATTTGGAAGTTCCAGTTCGTTTACGTGCCCTTTCGAAATAAGAAAGGTCGGTTCAACAGCCGTTATGTGTTCAACAAGTGCAGCTGACGCTGAACTTGGGTGGTACCGCGAATTTCAGACTGATTCGTCCCAAGAATAATGGGATGGATCAGTCTTTTTTTATTTTCAAAAAGGAGGAAATCATATGTTAGATGTAAAAATGATGCGACAAAATATTGAAGAAGTACAAGAAAAATTGATGACTCGGGGCGTAAAAAAAGAAACATTAGCTGAATTCATGGAACTAGATGAAAATCGTCGTAAGCTACTAGTCAAAAGTGAAGAATTAAAAAAATATCGAAATGATGTTTCTGCTGAGATCGCCCAATTGAAGCGTGCAAAAGAAGATGCTTCTGCTAAAATCGCTGAAATGAAAGAAGTCGGTGGCAACATCAAAGCATTGGATACTGAAATTGCTGAAGTGGATGAAAAATTGAAACAAATTGCAACTACTTTGCCAAACCTTCCCCATGATTCTGTGCCAGTTGGAACAGATGAAGAGGACAATGTAGAAATCCGTCGTTGGAGCGAACCACGTACATTTGCTTTTGAACCAAAACCACACTGGGAAATTGCAGAAAAACTTGATATTTTAGATTTTGAACGTGGCGCAAAAGTAGCCGGTAGCCGTTTTGTCTATTACAAAGGATTAGGTGCTCGATTAGAACGTGCTGTCTACAACTTCATGCTTGATCAGCATATTTACGAACACGGCTATACTGAAATGATCACTCCTTATATCGTCAACAGTAAAGCGATGTTTGGTACGGGACAATTTCCAAAATTCAAAGAAGATGTTTTCCAATTGGAGAATACTGATCTAACATTAATCCCAACAGCTGAAGTACCATTAACTAACTATTATAATGATGAAATTTTAGATGGTGCAGATTTACCTATTTATTTCACTGCACTAAGCCCTGCTTTTCGTTCTGAAGCCGGAAGTGCTGGTCGGGATACACGAGGACTGATTCGTCTTCACCAATTCAATAAAGTAGAAATGGTCAAATTTTCGGATGTAGAGCATTCTTACGAAGAATTGGAAAAAATGACAGCTGATGCAGAAGATATCTTGAAAAAATTGCATTTGCCTTATCGTGTGATGGCCTTATCAACTGGAGACATGGGCTTTTCTGCAGCTAAAACTTATGACTTAGAAGTATGGATACCTGCACAAGATACTTATCGTGAAATCAGTTCTTGTTCTAACTGTGAAGATTTCCAAGCACGCCGCGCAATGATCCGTTATCGCGATAATGATGGAAAAATCCACTATACTCATACTCTGAATGGTTCAGGACTTGCAGTTGGCCGTACAGTAGCTGCCATTTTGGAAAACTACCAAAATGAAGATGGTTCTGTCACAGTTCCAGAAGCGCTCGTTCCTTATATGGGGAATCTGAAAGTTATTAAATAAAGAGGCTGTGAAAAAGCCGCTTAGTTTCGAGTATTAAGAAAAATTTTGTGAAAATGGCTTTCCACATTTTTGCATAAATTGGACTTAATACCGAGAAACTGGCTTTTGAACACCGTTTATCGTAAAAAGGGACTGTGACAAGACTTTTGTCACAGTCCCTTACTATTATTTAACTATGGATAAACAAAATGAGGTTCTTTACTACCCCTAGATATCTAGCAAAATAGCTGATCTTTTTGCTAGTTTATCTTCTTGGGACGGATAAACTTCCAATAATCCCGTATTTTTTCTTCAAGTAGTAACGGATTGCTAAAGCAGTTGCCCCGATAATGATAACTACTACTGGATCTAATACTGGATTGATAACTGGTGGCAATAGTGTTGTCGCAGAAAACAGTACGACCCAAAGAAGTGTCGTTCCACCTAGGATAAGCAATGTCTTACCCATTCCTGGTTTCTTGCTTCGATCTGCTCCGGGATATTCATATTGATAGATGTATTTGTACATCATATAAAAGACCCAGCCACCGATTGCAGAACCTAGAACGAGTGTAGAAAAGCCATAAGCTGGCGTTGTTCCACGTGAAAACAATCCGGTAATCGCAATCATGATACTTAATAGACCAAGCAACAGCAACGTATTATCTAACCACATCAATAAAGGGGTGGATGAATTTTTTACTTCTGCTGGCTTATTGATGATTGCTTCCGTTCTTTCAGAGACTGTCCCAAACAATTGACGGGCTGTTCTTCCGCCTTTTTGTTCTGCAACTAAAGTAGGCAGAATGTCATGAAGGGCTTTTACTTTTTCTTCTTCAGACAAATTCGCTGCTTCTAAAGATTTTTTCAAATCAAAAATGTACTGTTGATTTCTTTTGGTTAATTTTGTTTCTAAACTATTGTTTTCTTTTACGATTGCTCGTAATTGTTCTGGTTCCATTATCTAATAGTCCTCCTTAGCCGTTCCTTTTCTCAACGGTCGTCACAAAAGACATTCTACCATATTCTACAGCTAGTTTGATAGCCCTTTTACACATTAAAGCGGAATAACATTACGTCGCCGTCTTGTACGACATAATCTTTTCCTTCTAATCGAACACGTCCAGCTTCTTTTGCTGCATGCATGTTTCCGTAATGATCCAAGTCTTCAAAAGAGACAGTTTCTGCACGGATAAATCCGCGTTCGAAATCTGAATGGATGATTCCTGCTGCTTGTGGTGCTTTGATTCCTTTTTTGAATGTCCAAGCACGTACTTCTTGTTCCCCAGCAGTAAAGTAAGTAGCTAAGCCTAACAAATCATAAGCAGCACGGATCAACTGATCCAAACCTGATTCTTCGATTCCTAAAGCTTCTAAAAATTCCGCTTTGTCTTCTTCATCTAATTCTGCGATTTCTTCTTCTGCACGAGCACTGACCACGATCACTTCTGCATTTTCTTCTGCAGCAAAGTTGCGCACTTCTTGTACATAATGATTCGCGTCTGCATCTGCTACGTCATCTTCTGAGACATTGGCTACATAAAGAATTGGTTTTGTCGTCAATAAAAATAGTGATTTAACGATTTTTTGTTCTTCTTCAGTAAATTCGATCGTTCGGGCAGATTTTCCTTCTTCCAGTACAGGTTTGATTTTATCCAGTACAGCTAGTTCTGCCACTGCATCTTTATCTTTGGTTTTAGCAACTTTTGCTACACGAGTATAGCGTTTGTTGATAGATTCTAAGTCTGCTAACACTAGTTCCAAGTTGATCGTATCAATATCTTCTAGTGGATCAACACGTCCTTCTACGTGAGTAATATTATCATCATCAAAACAGCGAACAACGTGACAAATAGCGTCTACTTGGCGGATATGGCTTAAGAATTGATTTCCCAAACCTTCTCCTTTACTTGCGCCTTTTACGATTCCAGCAATATCTGTAAATTCAAAAGTCGTCGGAACAGTTTTTTTCGGATGTACAAGTTCTGTTAAGCGTTGCAAACGCCAGTCAGGTACTTCTACCATCCCTACGTTGGGGTCGATCGTCGCAAAGGGATAGTTTGCTGCTTCTGCTCCTGCTTTTGTGATCGCATTAAACAAAGTTGATTTTCCTACGTTGGGCAACCCAACAATTCCAGCAGTCAATGCCATAAATTTATTCACTCTTTCTCTGCATTTTTTTCAATTACTTTTTTTAATTTCTTTTCAAAATCTCGACGGGTCATCATGACGATATGTCCGCAATTCATACATCTGATTTTGATATCTGCGCCCATTCGAATGACTTCCCAGCGATTCGTCTGGCAAGCGTGAGGTTTTTTCATTTCAACGATATCGTGCAAGTCGTACATAAAAATAGCCTCCTTTTTGTTTATTCTTCATCAAATTGAATATTCAAGATATCAAGAATTCGAGTCAAATCTTTTTGAGAAAGATATTCAATCTCGATCTTACCTTTCCCATTTTTTTCTTGGATAGCTACACTTGTACCAAATTTATCCATCAAACGATCTTCGCTTTCTCGGATATAATATGGTTTTTCCTTTGCTAGCCTTGGGATTTTTTTCTTTTCTTTTCCATCATTTTGATTTAACTCAGAAACAAGCTGTTCCAGTTGGCGGACAGTTAAATTTTCAGTTACTGCACGATTGGCTAATTTCAAGATCAATGTTTTATTTTTTAAACCTAACAGCGTACGGGCTTGTCCCATAGATAAACGCTGATCTTGTACCATTTCCTTGACAAGATCCGGTAAAGAAAGCAAGCGCAAATAATTGGCGATATAAGGTCTGCTCTTTCCTAAACGACTAGCTACTTCTGCTTGTGTTAGTTTCAGGTTTTTCATCAGCATCTCATATGCTTCTGCTTCTTCTAACGGATTCAGATCTTCTCGCTGCAAGTTTTCCAGCACTGCTACTTGCATCATCGCTTCTTCGTCAAAGTCTCTAACGATAGCAGGGATCGTTTCTTTTTCAGCTAGTTTGGACGCTCGAAAACGTCGCTCCCCTGCAATAATCTCATATCCTTTTACTGCGGAACGGCGTACGATGATGGGTTGAAAGACACCTGATTGTTCAATAGAATTAGCTAGTTCCTGCAAAGATACTTCTTCAAATGTTTTACGGGGCTGATACGGATTTGGTCGCAGCTCATTCAATGGTAGCTGGACAACGGTATCATCTTTTACATCCACCGTCTCTAAGTTTTCTAAATCTTGAAACAGTGCATCGATTCCTCGGCCTAATCCTTTACTTTTCTTCACGACTTACCACTTCCTTTGCCAATGCTTGGTAGACTTCAGCTCCTCGAGAACGTGGATCGTAGTCGATGATCGGTTTTCCATGACTAGGTGCTTCTGATAAACGAATATTTCTTGGAATGATCGTTTCGTAAACTTTTTCGCGGAAGTATTTACGTACTTCTTCTACGACTTCATTTCCCAGATTTGTTCGTGCATCATACATTGTCAGTAAGACTCCCTCGATCTCTAATTCTGGATTAAAGTGTTTTTGGACTAAACGAACCGTATTCAGTAATTGGCTTAATCCTTCCAATGCGTAATACTCACACTGAACAGGTATCAAAATCGAATCACTTGCTGTAAATGAATTGATTGTCAGATGGCCAAGAGAAGGCGGGCAATCGATCAAAATATAATCATACTGACTGCTTACTTCTGCTAAAGATCCTTTTAATCTTGATTCTCTTGCCATCATTGACGTCAATTCGATCTCTGCTCCTGCTAATTGGAGAGTCGCAGGCACAATACTCAAATTTTCGTGTTCAGTGATCAAAGTTGCCTCATCAATTGGCAATTCATTGACTAGAACATCATAGATGTCTCTTGTCACATCAGGTTTTCTGATCCCGACACCACTGGTAGCATTTCCTTGTGCATCCATATCCACTAGCAATACTTTTTTGCCAAGGCTAGCAAGACAAGCACCTAGATTCACCGTCGTCGTTGTTTTGCCGACGCCACCTTTTTGGTTCGCAACAGATATTATTTGTGCCATCTCTTCTCCTCCTATTTGATTGGCTGCTTATTAGGCAGTCCGGGCTTTCTTGGGTATTTCTTTGGGGTTGGTTTCTTTTTTTGAATAACGATGATATGCCGTTGATCAGAGACATTCGGCAAGGTAACCGCCTCTTCTTTGAGGAATTTACCACCTAATAAAGCAATCGCTTGTTTTGCTTCTGTCAATTCCTCTTCACTTTTTGCTGCTTTCAATGCATAAAAATAGCCTTCTTGTTTAGCCAAGGGCAAACACAATTCCGCTAACACATTCAAACGAGCAACCGCACGAGCAGTGACAAGGTCAAATGATGCACGAAAGTGAGGATTTTGCCCAAATGTTTCTGCCCGGTCATGATATAAGGAAGCATCGATTCCTAATAATCGGGTTAACTCAGATAAGAAGGTTATTCGTTTATTCAGAGAATCAACGATCGTTATCTGCAGTTCTGGAAAGGCAATTTTTAAAGGTATGCTAGGAAACCCTGCCCCCGAACCAACATCGCATAAAGATAAAGGTTGCGTAAAGTCTACTTCAAATGCTAATGTAAGTGAATCGTAAAAATGCTTCAGATATACGTCTTTTTCATCCGTAATAGCTGTAAGGTTCATCTTTTCGTTCCATTCGACTAATGTCCGATAATAAATAGCGAATTGATTCATTTGATGATCGGTAAGCTCTATCCCTTTTTCTGCCAAGGATTGGCGAAATTCTTCTGGTATCATAAATATTCCTTTCATTGTGAAACAGCAATTGTTTCACAGATTCTCTCCCTACTTTAACGCAAAATCTCTAGACATGCAATCCTTCCATATGGATTCTTAAAAATTTGAAAAGTAAGAAAAGCCGATAGACTTTTTCTTTCTAGTATGACTCATAAAATATACACAGAAGAGAGAACTAGCTTTGAGCAATTTCTGCAAAAACTAGTTCTCTCTTCTATTTATTATTACGTATTACGCTGGTTCACTGACTTTCGCAATCTTCCCTTGTTCGATATAGACCATTAGGATACTTAGGTCTGCAGGGTTTACGCCACTGATTCGGCTAGCTTGGGCAATTGTTTCTGGTTGGATTTTCTGCAATTTTTGTTTTGCTTCTGTTGCTAATCCGTTGATTGCTGCGTAGTCGATGTTTTCTGGAATCTTTTTCGCTTCCATGCGTTTTAATTTTTCTACTTTTTCCATGGCTTTTTTGATGTAGCCTTCATATTTGATTTGGATTTCTACTTGTTCGATTTCTTTTCGTGTCAATTCTTCATTTTCTGGAATAAACCGTAGAAGTTCTGCATAAGTAATCTCAGGACGTCTTAAAAAGTCGCTTGCTAGTACACCATCTTTTAATGGTGCCGCATTAATCGTTGCTAAAAAGTCTTGGACTTCTTCTGTTGGTTTGATTCGTACATTCATCAAACGTTTGATTTCTTGTTCAACTGCTTCTTTTTTCTTCAAATAATTCTTGTATTGATCTTCTTTTACTAAGCCTACACGGTGACCCATTTCTGTTAATCGCAAATCTGCATTATCATGACGTAAAAGCAGACGGTATTCAGCACGTGAAGTCAGCAAACGATAAGGTTCGTTCGTTCCTTTTGTTACCAAATCATCGATCATGACACCGATGTAACCGTCACTTCGTTTGATCACTAAAGGTTCTTTTCCCTGAACTTTCAAAGCTGCATTGATACCGGCAATCAGCCCTTGTCCAGCCGCTTCTTCATAACCGCTTGTACCATTTGTTTGTCCAGCTGTATAAAGATTTTCAACGACTTTAGTTTCTAATGTCGGACGGAGCTGGTGTGGCTCTACTACGTCATATTCGATAGCATATCCTGTACGCATCATTTCTACTTTTTCTAATCCAGCAATAGAATGAAGCATGTTGACTTGAACATCCTCTGGTAAAGAAGTAGATAAACCTTGAACATAGACTTCTTCCGTATTTAAGCCTTCTGGTTCCAAAAATAATTGATGACGTGGTTTGTCTGCAAAACGCACGATCTTATCTTCGATGGATGGACAATAGCGAGCGCCTACCCCTTCAACGATCCCTGTAAACATTGGGGCACGATGTAAGTTGTCTCGAATAATTTGGTGAGTCGTCTCACCTGTATAGGTCAGCCAGCAAGATTCCTGATCTAGTTTATAGGCACTATCTGGTGTGCTGAAGCTAAAATGATTCGGCTCTTTGTCACCAGGCTGCTCTTCTGTAACAGAATAGTCGATCGTACTTGATTTTACTCGAGGCGGTGTTCCTGTTTTGAACCGTTCGATAGCAAAGCCAAGTTCTTTTAGATGATTCGCTAGTCCAATAGAAGGTTGAGAGTTATTCGGACCTGATGAATATTTCAATTCACCGATAATGATTTCTCCGCGAAGTGCTGTTCCGGCTGTAATAACAACTGCTTTGGCCCGGTAGCTCGCTCCTGTGGACGTCACTACTCCATGACAAACACCATCTTCGACGATCAGTTCTTCGACGATTCCTTGTCTTAGCGTCAAATTTGGTTCTTTTTCGATCGTATGTTTCATTTCTGTTGAATAAGCATGTTTGTCTGCTTGTGCTCGCAATGCTCGGACAGCTGGGCCTTTTCCTGTGTTCAACATACGCATTTGGATATAGGTTTTATCGATATTCTTACCCATTTCTCCGCCTAACGCATCGATTTCTCGAACGACAACGCCTTTAGCTGGTCCGCCTACAGAAGGATTACATGGCATGAATGCTACCATGTCCAAATTTATTGTCAGTAATAATGTTTTTGATCCCATACGTGCAGCAGCAAGTGCAGCTTCTGAACCGGCGTGTCCTGCGCCAACAACGATCACGTCATACGCATCTGCTTCATAATGTTCCAATCGTTTGTTCCTCCTTTTATTTTCCTAAACAAAATTGACTGAATAATTGAGTGATTAGCTCATCTTGTACACTGTCGCCGACAACTTCTCCTAGATAGTCCCAGCAACGCGTCATATCTATTTGAACGAGATCCACAGGCATTCCTGAATCAATACCTGCAATGACTTCTTCAAGTGAGAGGGAAGCTTTTTCTAACAACGCGATATGGCGGGTATTAGAAACATAAGTAGCGTCTCTTTCTCCTGTTTCTCCGCTGAAGAATAAATCAGAAATAGCTGATTCCAAACGATCTAGTCCGTCGTTTTTAGCTACGGAAATTGAAAAAACTGGTTCATTTTCGATCAATTTCTTCAATTTTTCTTGTTCCAGCTGTGCTGGCAAATCTGTTTTATTTAGAAGAATGATCCGTTTCAATCCACTTGTCGCTTCCAATAATTGTTCATCTTCTGCTGTCAGTGGTTCGCTTTGGTTTAGAACAAGTAAGATCAAGTCTGCTTCTGCTAATGCTTTTCGGCTTCTTTCGACCCCGATCCGTTCCACCACATCTTCTGTTTCCCGAATTCCAGCTGTATCGATTAGCTTGAGCGGTACCCCCCGAACATTGACATACTCTTCGATTACATCTCGAGTCGTTCCTGCAATATCCGTAACGATTGCTTTTTCTTCTCTTAACAAATGGTTTAACAAACTTGATTTGCCGACATTTGGCCGGCCGATGATTGCCGTACTTAACCCTTCCCGCAGAACCTTCCCTTGCTTGGATGTAGCAAGTAGCGCTTGGATTCTTTGTTGGATCATCTGCGCTTTTTCAAGCAATAACTTCGTAGTCAATTCTTCGACATCATCATATTCTGGATAATCAATATTTACTTCTACTTGTGCTAATGTCTCTAAAATCTCTTGTCGCAATGAGCGGATCAAAGCAGACAGATTGCCGTCTAACTGATTAAGAGCTAGTCCCATTGCTTTGTCTGTTTTTGCCCGAATCAAATCCATCACAGCTTCTGCCTGTGAAAGGTCAACACGACCATTCAAGAATGCTCGTTTTGTGAATTCGCCTGGCTCAGCTAATCTTGCACCTTCTCTTAACAATAGCTGCAAAATTTGATTGACTACAACGATCCCACCGTGACAATTGATTTCTACTACATCTTCCCGCGTAAATGTCTTTGGTGCTCTCATCACGGAGACCATGACTTCATCGACAAGCTGATTGCTCTTGGGATCAACGATATGTCCATAATGGATCGTATGACTTGGTACTTCTGATAATCGTTTGTTTCCAGATTGATAAACTTTATCTGCTAGTTGCACAGCTTGATCGCCACTTAAACGAACGATACTGATTGCACCTTCTCCAGGTGGGGTAGAAATTGCCGCAATCGTATCAAATTCTAAAGTAATTTCAGCCATTTTTTCACTTCCTTTTTCATTTTGCGCACAAAAAAAGTGCCCACTCCACCCTTTATGCACAATAAACGGTGAACTTCGCACTTTGACTGCTTGTTCTTGATTAAATTCTGGTCATAGATTATCACACTTGCTATAAGGAATCAAGTGTTTAAAACAATTAGATGAAGTTGAGCCTGTTCTGCTTCCATTACCTTATATTTAATTGTCCTTGGATGTCTCTTTGCGTTCTTTGGTTTATTCGAAGAGAAGATACTGTATAAACAAGGCTTTATCTTTCTTAAAAAAAACGGTACACTAAATGGTAGCGCTATCTAAACTATACACTTTTGAAAGGAGAAAATATGTGAGCCCGTTCAGATCTGCTGCATTGGAAGAAGAAAGTGACCCTCGGATCAACGATGTCGTTTTATCTACAGGGAATATCAACCAGAAATATATCGTCCGCGATATCGTTTTTGTTGTGGAATGCTTAGAAGCTGATTTGTTTGACCCATCTTTTCCCAAAGATGACCTTTTCTTAACAACGAAGAGGAAATTAAAGACGAAGGTACTTGAATATGGTGCGAATGCAGTAATCAACTGTCATTTTGAGTATCAGCAAAAAAAACGCGACGGAAAGTATTTTCTGGAACTTTTTGCTTATGGAACAGTGATCCAATTTATCCAAACAACGATTGGTTAAATGAAACAGACAAAAAAAGCGGATCAAAACTGAAGACAGTTTCGATCCGCTTTTTTCTATCAAAGTTAGTGACTACTTCATCGTATACTCTGATAAGAATGATTTCTAGTAAAATATACTTGGTTTGAAAAACTTTGTCAACGTGATTTATTCAAAAAGTAATGGAATCAATAATATTTTTTAGCAGGTTCTACTACTAAATAACGATAAGGTTCCTCACCTTCCGAATGTGTTTTTACATGTTCATCTTTGCTTAATGCAGCATGGATTTGTTTACGTTCAAATGCAGGCATTGGTTCTAAGAAAACAGGCTGCCCTGTCCGTTTTACTTTTTCAGCCGTGCGATCAGCTAAACGCTGAATGATCTCTTGGCGCTTTTCACGGTAATTGCCTACATTGACTACTACAGACAGCTTATTTCTTGCTAAACGATGGATGAAGACTTGTGCCAGATATTGCAATGCATTCAGTGTTTTTCCATGTTTCCCAATCAGTATGCCTTGCTTTTGTGTTTCTAAATGGAAAACAACCATATTATTTGATTCTCTTTCCATTTTGACAAGAGCTGGAGCATCAAGCTGTTTTGAAATTTCAGTAAGATAAACTGCCAATTCCGTTAAAGCTGCTTCATCACCTAGCTCACTTACTTCTTCTGTTTTTTCTTCAAGAATCGTTTCGTTGACTACCTCGATCTCAGCTGTTGGTTCTTCTTCCAAAATTTCTTCTACAGTCTGTTCTACTGTTTCAGAAACTTTTTCGCTGATACTTGGCTGGATCGAAAGCCGTGCATTCTTTCGACCCATTCCTAGGAAACCTTTTTTTCCTTCTTCCAGTATTTCGATTTCGACTTGGTCTTTGGCCAAACCCAAATCAGCCAGACCTAGTTGGACAGCTTCGTCTATTGTTGCAGCTTCATAAATCGGCATTAGCATTACCTCCCCTATTATTTCCGTTTTTTCTTAGGATTCATTGCTTTCTTAAGAGCACGTTCTCTTTCGCGGATTCTCCGTGCTTCTTCTTCACGCTCTTTTCGAATTTTGAAAGGGTTGTTGATCAGCAGCGTTTGTACAACTTGGAAGGCATTGGAAACTACCCAGTATAATGAAAGACCGCTGGCTAAATTGACACCCATCACTAAAATCATTACAGGCATCACGAAATTCATGATCTTCATTGATGCATTCGATTCAATTTGACTCATGCTAGATAAATACGTACTTGCAAAAGTAAAGATTGCTGCTAAAATCGGCAAAATAAATGTTGGATCCGCGTTCCCTAAGTTCAACCATAAGAAATGCCCTTGTTTCAACTCTGGTACACGTGAAATAGATTGCCATAACGCCATCAAGATTGGCATTTGTACTAATAAAGGAAGACAACCAGCATATGGATTGACGCCATTTTCTGCATATAAACGCTGCTGCTCTTCTCTTAACTTACTTTGTGTTTCCGGATCTCTTGAACTATATTGTTGCTGCAGTGCTTTTAATTTCGGTTGTAATTCTTGCGTTTTACGCATGCTCTTTGTTTGGAAATGCATCAACGGCAATAGGATCACGCGGATGATCAGTGTAAATAAAATGATCCCTATCCCTGCATTACCAAATGACAACGCCTTGATCGCCTCAGCAAAGTAATAAACAATATAACGATCCCAAATTCCTGTACTCTGTGCGCTGACTTCCCCAGTTCCGCAACCGGATAAGACGATGACCAAACTAACGATACCGGCCATCAAAAGTAAACGTTTGTATTTCTTCACTTACTCTTTTCCTCTCTGTCGATTATTTTTGCAAGTTTTAAGACGTGGACTAAATTGGAGCGAACCTCATCATAAGTCAACCCCTTCACACTTGGTCTAGCAATCACAATAAAATCCAACTCCGGATCAATTTCTTCTTTTATAGAATAAACTGCTGCTCGGATTTTTCGTTTGACTTCATTGCGGTTTACCGCGTTGCCGACCTTTTTTCCTACAGATAAACCAACTCGAAAATGAGGCTGTCCCGGTTTTTCCAAACGGTAAACGACGAATTTGCGGTTAGCAAAAGAATCTCCCGTATGGAACACGGCTTGAAACTCTCGTTCTTTTTTTACTCGATACGCTTTTCTCATTAGTTTTCTTTCCTTTTCTATCTCTCACTTACGCTCATAATCATACCATAATTACGATTGTCCTTTCATCATTTCCCTAAAAAAGAGTATAAAAAAAACCACTGAAACCCCAGTGGCCTAAGCTGAAAGAACTTTTCTTCCTTTGCGACGACGGCTAGCTAACACACGACGTCCATTTTTAGTACTCATACGTTTACGGAATCCGTGAACTTTTTGACGTTTACGTTTATTTGGTTGGTATGTTCTTTTCATATATTCCACCTCCAAAATGTTCTTATCTATTTTATAAACACAGACATACTTTGATAGTATAACGACAAAGTAGTGATTTTGTCAATATAAAAAAGAAGATCGATTGTTAAAACTTATCCACAAGATTATTTTTTTCTATGGGAATCCTATGTGGAAAAAGTTATGCACAGGGGTTATCCACAGATAATAAAAGGCTGGTTTTACACAGAAAACACACGTGTAAAAAAAGTAATCCACAATCAGGCGATTTCCTGTGTATTCCGTCTCCTAACTATTGGTATATCTGTATTTTTTATCCACAGACGCAAGAGGAAATCTATTGGTTTTTACGAGTTTTCCACCTGTGCATTAGTGGTGTGGAAAACTTTTTTTGACAACTGTGTTTTTCTCTTTTTTCTTTTTGTCGATTGTGTGGATAATTGTAATTAAAAAATTTTTTTCTTCGGTTTCTGTGGAAAACTATTGAAAAAAATGCTAAATTAGTACTAGTTATTCACTTTTTAATGAAGGAGGAGGCCTTATATGGTATCCCTCGATGCTTTATGGAATGAATTAAAAGCAACATACCAAAAGGATTTATCGCCTGCTAGCTATAATACATGGATCGAAACAGCGAACCCTCGAACCCTTGATCAAAACCAGCTCGTTGTTGAGGTTCCTAGCAAGATTCATAAAGAATATTGGGAAAAAAACCTGGCGACAAAAATCGTTGAAGTCGGTTATATGTTATCAGGAAATGAGATTATCCCTCGCTTTATTACTGGCGAAGAAGCAGAGCAAGAAGAAGTTATAGAAGAAAAAAATCCAAAAGTTGTGGCACCTAGTCCGCTAAAAAAAGCCATGCTGAACCCTAAATATACCTTTGATACGTTTGTCATTGGTAAAGGAAACCAGATGGCTCATGCAGCAGCGCTCGTTGTAGCAGAAGATCCAGGTTCTATTTATAACCCGCTCTTCTTTTATGGAGGCGTGGGACTTGGTAAGACTCACTTGATGCATGCAATTGGTCATCAAATGCTGCAAAGTCAGCCTAATGCCAAAGTAAAATATGTAAGCAGTGAAACTTTTGCTAATGATTTCATCAATTCGATCCAAAACAAAACAGCAGAAGAGTTCCGTCAAGAATATCGAAATGTTGATTTACTGCTAGTGGATGACATTCAATTTTTTGCAGAAAAAGAAGCTACGCAAGAAGAGTTTTTCCATACTTTCAATGCCTTGTACAATGAAGGGAAACAAATCGTACTAACCAGTGATCGGTTGCCAAACGAGATTCCGAAACTGCAAGAACGCCTTGTTTCTCGCTTTGCATGGGGGCTGTCTGTTGATATTACACCGCCGGATCTTGAAACAAGAACAGCGATTTTACGTAAAAAAGCGGCGGCTGAACGTCTAGAGATCCCAGATGACACACTAAGCTACATCGCAGGACAAATTGATTCTAACATTCGTGAATTAGAAGGTGCGCTTGTTCGAGTGCAAGCTTTTGCTGCGATGAATAGTGAAGATATTTCGACTAGTCTAGCTGCAGACGCACTGAAAACGTTAAAATCAGGAAAAGGACATCCTCAATTGTCAATCCTGCAGATCCAAGAAGAAGTGGCAAAGTATTATCACATCCAATTGAAAGATCTCAAAGGAAAGAAACGCGTCAAATCTATTGTTGTTCCTAGACAAATCGCTATGTATTTGGCACGTGAGCTCACAGATAATTCTTTACCGAAAATCGGAGCTGAATTCGGTGGCAAGGATCATACAACGGTTATCCATGCTCATGAAAAAATCCAGCAGCTGATGGATTCTAGTGTCAGTATGCAAAATGAAGTATCAGAAATCAAAAACTTTTTACTAAATTAATTTGTCGATTCTATCAACTGAAAATAGCATGTGGATAAAAGAAAAAAACGTTCAAAAGTTATACACACTTTTTCCACAGCTGTTTTTTCGTTTCTCTCTTACGTTTTTTGAGTTTTCCACAGAATCAACATGCCCTATTACTTTTATTATTCTTTTTAACTAATAATAAATAAACAAACATTCAAAGGAGATACATCATGAAAGTTACTTTAAACCGAGCTAGCTTTATGCAGGAATTGCAAACTGTTCAACGAGCTATTTCAAGCAAAACCACGATCCCTATTTTGACAGGTGTAAAAATCACACTGACACAAGAAGGTTTGACTTTGACGGGGAGCAACGCTGATATATCAATTGAAACTTTTTTGTCTGTTGAAAACGAAAAAGCAAATATGCAAATCGAATCTACTGGTTCCATTGTTTTACAAGCACGTTTCTTTAGCGAAATCATTCGGAGACTTCCTGAAGAAACATTTACTTTAGAAGTTTTAGAAAATAAACAAGTAGCGATCACTTCTGGAAAAGCGAATTTTATCGTAAATGGATTAGATGCAGATAACTATCCTCATCTTCCTGTTGTCGAAAGCCATAACCAGATGAAATTACCTGTACACGTATTGACTAAACTAATCAACGAAACAGTTTTTGCTGTCTCACAACATGAGAGTCGTCCAATCTTGACAGGTGTGCATTTCATTTTATCTGATAATTCTTTATTAGCTGTAGCTACTGATTCTCACCGTCTAAGTCAACGCGTGATTCCAGTAGAACAAGCGGCTGATCATTTTGATATTGTTATTCCTGGAAAAAGTTTGATCGAATTATCTCGCTCATTAACAAATGAAGAAGAAATCGTCGAAATCAGCATTATGGAAAACCAAGTGTTGTTCAAAACAGAAACGATGTATTTCTATTCCCGTTTGCTAGAAGGAAACTATCCAGATACCAATCGTTTGATTCCTTCAAGTTTTAATACAGAGGTTGAATTTTCTGTTCCTAGCTTTTTAGCGGCGATCGAACGGGCTTCTTTACTTTCTCATGAAGGCCGTAACAACATCGTTCGTTTATCTATTCGTCCAGATGCGGTTGTTTTATACGGAAATTCGCCAGAAATCGGGAAAGTAGAAGAAAGCTTGAGTTATACAGCAAGCAGTGGCGATCCATTAGATATTTCTTTCAATCCGGATTATATGAAAGCAGCGTTGCGTGCATTTGGAGATATGAGCATCAAAGTGAAATTTATCTCTGCTATTCGTCCATTTACATTGGAACCAACGGAAGATGGCGTTCAATTTATTCAGCTGATTACTCCTGTACGTACAAATTAACAATGATTTTCAATGTTCTTGAAAATTTAATTGAAAAGAAATAGAAAAAATAAAATTTTAAACAGAAGGCCCTAAAATCTCTTTTAAGGCTTTCTGTTTATTTTTGTTTAAATCACCTTTTTTAGATTAAATCGTCTTATATGGAAAAATATATGGATAAATTTGTTTTATTGCGAAAAAAAAGGTATAATAGAGTATACTTTTAATAATGAAAATGAGGGATGGGCATTGAAACAACAAGTCATTCTAAATACGGAATTCATGACGTTGGGCCAAATGTTGAAAGAAGTCACAGTTATCGGTAGTGGCGGACAAGCAAAATGGTATTTGGCAGAAAACACTGTGTTAGTCGATGGCGAACCAGAAAATCGTCGTGGACGCAAACTTTATCCCGGCATGATGGTTGAAGTTCCAGAAGTAGGAACTTTTTTTATGGTAAAAAAAGGAAACGACGATAATGAGGCTGAATAAGCTGTATTTAAAAAATTATCGAAATTACGAAGAGCTGAACATCGAATTTTCCAAGAACCTCGTCATCTTTTTAGGAGAAAATGCGCAAGGAAAAACGAATCTTTTGGAAAGTATCTACGTATTAGCTATGACGCGAAGTCATCGGACAAGTAGTGAGCAGGAATTGATTGGCTGGACTGACGATCAGGCGATGATTCAAGGAGAGATCACAAAAGGTTCATCCACTCTTCCATTAGAAATCTTATTATCTAAAAAAGGCCGAAAAACCAAGATCAACCATATCGAACAGAAAAAGTTAAGTACTTACGTGGGACAAATGAATGTCATTTTATTTGCACCAGAAGATCTTTCTTTAGTAAAAGGCAGCCCGCAGATCAGGCGGAAGTTTTTAGATATGGAATTAGGCCAGATCAATCCAATCTATCTTTATGATCTTGTCCAATACCAAGCAATTTTGAAACAAAGAAACCAGTACTTGAAGCAATTGAATGAAAAAAAACAAACTGATTTGCTTTATTTGGATATTTTGTCCGAACAACTAGCAGCGTTTGGCAGCAAAGTATTGAAAGCAAGAGCACAGTTCGTCAAGCGATTGGAGTTTTGGGCTAATTCTTTGCATCAGCAAATCACCCATCAAAAAGAGCAGCTGGAAATCGAGTATCTCACCGCAGTCGATTCTTTAGAAACACATACGCAAGAGCAAATCCAAGAACAATTTCTCGCACTTTTGAACCAAAATAAAAAGAAAGACCTTTTTCGGGGAACAACGACAGTTGGTCCTCATCGTGACGATCTTTCCTTTTTTATTAATCAGAAAAATGTGCAGACTTATGGATCGCAAGGACAGCAAAGAACAACTGCACTAAGTGTCAAATTAGCAGAAATCGATTTGATTAAAGAAGAGACAGGGGAATATCCAATCCTTTTGTTAGATGATGTGATGAGCGAGCTGGATGATAATCGTCAACTCCATCTGCTAGAAACAATCGAAGGAAAAGTTCAAACGTTCTTAACAACAACGACACTTGACCATGTAAAAAATAAAATGACTGTTGAACCTGAGATTTTTTATGTTCAACAAGGGAAACTAAAAGGAGAAGAAACTGAATGACAGAAGAAAGAAGTTTAGTAGAACGCGCTAAAGAGTATGATGCCAGTCAGATTCAAGTACTTGAAGGACTTGAAGCCGTTCGTAAACGACCTGGCATGTATATCGGTTCGACTAGTTCTGAGGGTCTGCATCACCTTGTTTGGGAAATTGTCGATAATTCGATCGATGAAGTATTAGCAGGTTTTGCAACGAAAATCCATGTGATTATTGAAAAAGACAACAGTATCACCGTTATTGACGACGGTCGGGGGATACCTGTAGATATCCAGGCAAAAACTGGACGTCCTGCAGTTGAAACGGTCTTTACTGTTTTACATGCTGGAGGAAAATTCGGCGGTGGTGGGTACAAAGTTTCTGGTGGACTTCACGGAGTAGGATCTTCTGTTGTAAACGCGCTTTCTACACAGCTTGATGTCAAAGTATACAAAGAAGGAAATGTGTACTATCAAGAATATCGTCGTGGAGCTGTAGTGGACGACTTAAAGATTATCGAACAAACGGATCGCCATGGAACAACGGTTCACTTTACGCCAGACCCTGAAATTTTTACAGAGACAACTGAGTTTGATTTTTCAAAATTGGCTACCCGGATCCGTGAACTTGCTTTCTTGAACCGCGGGATGCGTATATCGATTGAAGACAAACGAGAAGAAGAACCAGTCATCAATGAATACCATTATGACGGCGGGATCAAAAGTTATGTCGAATACTTGAATGCAAACAAAACCGTGATTTTTCCAGAACCTGTATATTTGGAAGGTGAACAGCAAGATATCGCAGTTGAAGTCTCTATGCAATATACAGACGGCTACCATTCCAATATCATGAGTTTTGCCAACAATATCCATACGTATGAAGGTGGAACACATGAATCAGGATTCAAGACTGCTTTAACTCGTGTGATAAATGATTATGCCCGAAAACAAAAGCTGATGAAAGAAAATGACGACAACTTGACCGGTGAAGACGTGCGAGAAGGATTGACAGCTGTTATTTCTATCAAGCATCCTGACCCTCAATTCGAAGGACAAACAAAAACAAAATTGGGCAATTCCGAAGTACGGACAGTCACTGATCGGTTATTTAGCGAACATTTCATGAAATTCTTGCTGGAAAACCCAAGTGTGGGCCGGCAAATTGTTGAAAAAGGATTACTAGCTTCCAGAGCTCGTCTAGCAGCGAAACGTGCGCGTGAAGTAACGAGACGTAAAGGTGCTTTAGAGATTAGTAATCTGCCAGGAAAATTAGCGGACTGCTCTAGCAACGATCCTGAAAAATGCGAATTGTTCATCGTCGAAGGAGATTCGGCCGGCGGATCAGCTAAGCAAGGTCGTAATCGAGAGTTTCAAGCCATCTTGCCTATTCGTGGGAAAATCTTGAATGTTGAAAAAGCAAGCATGGACAAGATCTTGGCAAATGAAGAGATCCGGTCTTTATTTACTGCTATGGGTACAGGGTTTGGAGAAGATTTTGATGTATCGAAAGCTCGCTACCACAAATTAGTTATCATGACTGATGCCGATGTCGACGGCGCGCATATCCGTACATTGCTGCTGACTCTTTTTTATCGTTACATGCGTCCTATTGTTGAAGCTGGATACGTCTATATTGCTCAGCCACCTTTATACGGGGTAAAACAAGGGAAGAATATTACGTATGTACAACCAGGAAAAAATGCAGAAGAAGAGTTGAAACAAGTCGTTGCTTCACTTCCTGCCTCACCAAAACCAAGCGTTCAGCGTTATAAAGGACTTGGAGAAATGGATGATCATCAACTATGGGAAACAACTATGGACCCAAGCAATCGGATGATGGCCCGCGTCAGTGTGGACGATGCTATTGCAGCAGATCAGATATTTGAAATGTTGATGGGGGATCGAGTAGAACCCCGTCGTGCATTCATCGAGGAAAATGCACACTATGTGAAGAACTTAGATATTTAATCATGAAGGAGGAAAAAGAATGAGTGAAGAAATCAGAGAAAACATCCATGATGTCAATCTAACCAGCGAAATGAAAGACTCCTTCATCGATTATGCGATGAGTGTTATTGTCGCACGTGCACTTCCTGATGTCAGAGATGGTCTGAAACCCGTTCATCGCCGTATTTTATACGGCATGAACGAATTAGGTGTAACACCGGATAAAGCCCATAAAAAATCTGCCAGAATCGTCGGAGATGTCATGGGTAAATACCATCCTCATGGAGACAGTGCGATCTATGAGTCAATGGTACGGATGGCACAGCCATTCAGCTACCGTTATATGCTAGTGGATGGTCATGGAAACTTTGGTTCTGTTGACGGTGACGGTGCCGCCGCTATGCGTTATACCGAAGCACGGATGAGCAAAATCGCTACAGAAATGCTGCGTGATATCAATAAGAACACTGTTGATTTCCAAAGCAACTATGATGATACAGAAAAAGAACCAGTTGTACTACCTGCTCGCTTCCCGAATCTTTTAGTGAACGGAACAACGGGGATCGCCGTAGGTATGGCCACGAATATCCCACCTCATAACTTGTCTGAGGTAGTAGCGGCTATCGATTTACTGATGGATAATCCTGATGTGACGACCAATGAATTGATGGAAGTATTACCTGGACCAGATTTTCCAACAGGTGGTTTGGTTATGGGGAAATCAGGAATCCGAAGAGCGTATGAAACAGGTAAGGGTTCTATTACCGTACGTGCAAAAGTTGAGATTACTGAGATGCCAAATGGTAAAGAACGGATCATCGTGACAGAATTGCCTTATATGGTCAATAAAGCAAAATTGATCGAACGGATTTCTGAACTGCACAGAGACAAGCGTATCGAAGGGATCACAGATTTGCGGGACGAATCTTCCCGTGAAGGTATGCGGATCGTCATTGACATCCGTCGTGACGCCAGCGCATCCGTTATCTTGAATAACTTATATAAATTGACATCCTTGCAAAATTCATTTGGATTCAATATGTTGGCGATCGAAAAAGGTGTGCCGAAAGTTTTGAGCTTGAAACAAATCCTTGAAAACTATATCGAACATCAACGCGAAGTCATCACACGACGGACGGTCTTTGAAAAAGAAAAAGCAGAAGCAAGAGCACACATCTTAGAAGGTTTGCGTATTGCTTTGGATCATATCGATGAAATCATTGCGATTATCCGCGGGTCTAAATCAGATGACGAGGCAAAAGCAACAATGATCGAACGGTTCGATTTATCCGATCGCCAGTCTCAAGCTATTTTAGATATGCGTTTACGCCGATTGACCGGTTTGGAACGGGAAAAAATCGAAAATGAATACCAAGAACTCTTAAAACTGATTGAAGATTTAACTGACATTCTGGCAAGACCAGAACGTGTTACAGAAATCATCAAGAATGAATTAGCAGACTTGAATCAACGATTTGGTGATAAACGACGCACAGAATTACTAGTCGGTGAGGTCTTAAGTCTGGAAGATGAAGATTTAATCGAAGAAGAAGAAATCGTTATTACATTGACAAACAATGGTTACATCAAACGTTTGGCAAATAATGAATTCAGAGCTCAACGAAGGGGTGGACGTGGTGTCCAAGGAATGGGTATCCACAATGACGACTTCGTCAAAAATCTGGTTTCTTGTTCTACCCATGATACATTGTTATTCTTTACGAATAACGGAAAAGTGTATCGGGCAAAAGGATACGAAATTCCAGAATACGGGCGTACAGCCAAAGGAATCCCAATCATCAATTTACTAGGTATCGATTCGAGTGAAAGCATCCAGGCAATCATTGCGGTGACGGGAGAAGCAGAAGAAGGCCACTATCTCTTCTTTACGACGCGTCAAGGTACAGTAAAACGTACTTCTGTCACTGCTTTTGCTAACATCCGAAGTAATGGTCTGATCGCAATTGGTTTGAAAGAAGACGATGAGCTCGTCAATGTGCTACTGACAGATGGTCAATCTAATATCATTATTGGAACACATAACGGCTACTCTGTCACTTTCAAAGAAGAAGCAGTCCGCGATATGGGACGTACAGCTTCCGGGGTCAGAGGGATACGCCTGCGTGAGGAAGATTATGTCGTTGGGGCAGCCTTAATGAAGGAAAATCAAGAAGTATTAGTGATCACAGAAAAAGGTTACGGAAAACGGACAAAAGTATCGGAATATCCAGTGAAAGGCCGCGGAGGTAAAGGGATCAAAACGGCGAACATCACTGAAAAAAATGGTCCACTAGCTGGATTGACCACTGTTTCTGGAGATGAAGACATCATGCTGATTACAGATAAAGGTGTCATTATCCGTTTCAACGTATCGACTGTTTCTCAAACTGGACGTTCAACATTAGGCGTACGTTTGATGAAGATGGAAGCTGATACGAAAGTTGTCACGATGGCAGCAGTCGAACCAGAAGCTGCAGAACAAACAGTTGAAGAACAAGGATCAGAAGAATAACCATCAAGACTAAGTGTGTAAGCTAGCAAGAATAACCGATTAAAAAATCTGGTTATTCCTGCTGGCTTTTTTGATTAGTTGAATTTCTCTTAAAATATTCGAAACTGTTCATTCTGTATTGCTTTTGACCAAAATAGAGTGTATAATTAGAGCTTGTGAGTAGTCTAATTAATTAGATAACTCTCCTTGCTCTTAGGAACCTAAGAGCCGAAAGTCCACAGGGAGGTGAATATCAATGGAAAACACGAAATATGAAATCATGTACATTATTCGTCCAAACATTGATGAAGAAGCAAAAACTGCTTTAATCGAACGTTTCGATGCAATCTTGAAAGATAACGGAGCAGAAGTTATCGAATCAAAAGATTGGGAAAAACGCCGTTTCGCTTATGAAATGAACGGTTACCGTGAAGGTATCTATCACATCGTTAAAGTATCTTCTCCATCATCAGCAAATGCTGTCAATGAATTTGACCGTCTTGCTAAAATCAACGACGATATCATTCGTCACATGATTGTTAAAGAAGAAGCTTAATTGTTGTTTCATGTGAAACAATAGAAAACGATGAGAGGAGATGACTATTTTGATTAATAATGTTGTATTAGTTGGACGTCTGACGAAAGATCCAGATTTGCGTTACACAGCAAGTGGTACGGCAGTCGCAACATTTACTTTGGCTGTGAATCGTAATTTTACAAACCAAAGCGGCAATCGCGAGGCTGATTTTATCAACTGTGTGATTTGGCGCAAATCAGCAGAAACTTTAGCAAACTATGCTCGTAAAGGAACACTTTTAGGTGTTACTGGACGTATCCAAACTCGTTCTTATGATAATCAGCAAGGACAACGTGTATACGTGACAGAAGTAGTAGCTGACAACTTCCAATTGCTGGAAAGTCGTTCTGCATCTGAAAATCGCCAACAAAGCGGCGGATTCCAAAGTTCTGGTCAATCAGCTGGCGGATTTGGCGGAAACAATAACTCTAATCAAACATCTCAATCATCCAACGGTATGCCTGATTTCGACCGTGATACTTCTGACCCATTCGGCTCAAGTTCAACGATCGACATTTCAGACGATGATTTACCATTCTAAACGAATTTGATAGGAGGGAAATAGAATGGCACAACAAAGAAGAGGCGGACGTAAACGTCGTAAAGTAGACTACATTGCTGCTAACCATATTGAATATATCGATTATAAAGATATCGAATTACTAAAAAGATTTATTTCAGAACGCGGTAAAATCTTGCCACGTCGTGTAACTGGTACAGGCGCTAAAAACCAACGTAAAATTACTGTTGCAATCAAACGCGCTCGTATCATGGGCTTGCTACCTTTCGTTAGCGAAGACTAATAAATCCTAGGAATTGAATGACTGATCCTTTTGATCAGCTATTCAATTCCTTTTTTTCTGTAAAAATAACCTCTATTCGTTTAGTCGCTCGAATGACGAAAGTTATGGTAAAATCAAATTAGTCATATATGGGAGGAAAATTATGGAAAATAAAAACAATCATTTATCCCCGAAACCTCTCTTCCTTATCCTGTTTATATTAATCGAAGTATTGGTAGTCTTAATTTTACCATTTCGTTTTGTTAGCGCTTCGGTCATTCTATTGATGAATTTATGGGGTGTTCGCTATTGGTTGAAAATGAAACGTTGGCTTATTTTAAATAAACGTGAAAAAATCCAGCAGGCTTCGACTGTAGCTGAAACCAATCTAGCTTATGTCTCAGAAGTCATGCCTGTAGGAGTGATTGCTTATCAGCCATCAAGCCAAAAAATCGAATGGCTCAATCCATTAGCATTGAAAATCAAAGATCAAAGTGGATTAACAGAGGAAGAATTGCTAGATACTTTTTTTACTGCAAAAGAAAAAAAGAAAAACCAAGTCTATCTAGCAGATAAAACATTTCAGTTTGATATGGATACAGTAAAGGGTGTTGTTTATTTTAATGATATTACCCAAAACCAGTTGTTAAAACTCCATCAGACGAACAGTCAGCCGGTGATTGGTATTTTATCTATTGATAACTATGCAGATGCCATTGATAAATTAGATGACAAAGAGATTTCTTATTTGAACTCTTTCGTCACTACACTAGTTTCTGACTGGATGAATGAATACCATGTCTTTTTCAAAAGAATCAACGCAGAACGGTTTTTCTTCGTAGCACAGATGATCGATCTGAAAAAGATGATGGATAAAAAATTTGATTTGCTGGATCGCTTTCGAGCAGAAGCTGAAAAACAGAGCTCGCCTATCACCCTTAGTATGGGGATTGCTTATGGCTCAAGAACCCTCGATGAAATCGGTGGAGAAGCTCAGAATAATTTAGATGTTGCTTTAGTCCGTGGAGGCGACCAAGTTGTCGTGAAAGAGGTAAAAGAAGGAGCAAAACCTGTTTATTATGGGGGGAAATCTGCTAAGAATGTCAAACGCACGCGTGTTCGTTCTCGAGCGATGAGTACCGCTTTGCGTCGGATTTTTGATGAAACAGGCGATGTGTTTATCATGGGGCACAAGTTTCCGGATATGGATGCTTTAGGCTCTGCTTTTGGTGTCAGTTGTCTGGCACGCTTCAACCAGAAAAAAGCTTACATCGTTATCAATGAGAACGAGATCATTCCAGATGTAGAACGGTGTCTTGAAGAAATCCATAAGCATCCTGAATTAGAAATGCAACTAATCTCTCCAGAACGTGCCATAGAGCTGAAAAAAGAAGAGGACCTCCTCGTGATGGTGGATTACCATAAACCTTCTCTATCGATCTCTCAGGGCCTATATGAGCAATTTGATAAGATTGTGATCATTGATCACCATCGTCGTGGGGAAGAGTTTCCAAGTAAACCTCTGCTGACTTATATTGAATCTTCAGCTTCTTCAGCTTCAGAGCTAGTTTCTGAGCTGATCCAATACCAAAGCAGCAAAACAAATCGCTTAGATCGTTTTGAGGCCACATTATTGCTTGCAGGGATGGTTGTAGATACAAATAGTTTCAATGTCCGTACAACTGCACGAACTTTTGACGTTGCCAGCTATTTAAGGTCTTGTGGAGCAGACGCATCCTTAGTACAATATTTATTGAGCTCGGATTTAGCGACATACTTGGAGATCAGCAATTTGATTGCTGGAAGCGACTATGTGACTTCTGATATTGTTGTGGCGGCAGGGACAGACGAAAAAGAGTATAATAGTGTTATAGCAGCAAAAACAGCAGATACATTGCTTTCGATGATCAATATCAATGCAGCTTTCGTCATTACAAAGCGGACAGACGGCTTGATTGGGATCAGTGCCAGAAGTACCGGCACGATCAACGTCCAAATCATCATGGAATCCTTAGGTGGCGGAGGACACTTCACAAACGCAGCTACTCAACTGGAAAATACGACAGTTGAGGAAACAAAACAGAAGCTATTTGCTGCAATCAAAGAAAATATGAATCAAATATATGATAAGGAGTAATCCAAATGAAAGTAATTTTTTTACAAGATGTAAAAGGAAAAGGTAAAAAAGGGGACATCAAAGAAGTTCCAGCAGGTTATGCACAAAATTATCTAATCAAAAATAACTTGGCAAAAGAAGCAACGAAAAGCAGTATCAGTCAGTTAGCAGGACAAAAGAAAGCACAAGAAAAACACGAAGCTGAAATCTTGGAAGAAGCTAAAAAGTTAAAAGAATTCTTGGAAAAAGAAGATACTGTAGTCGAATTGAAGGCGAAAGCAGGGGAAGACAGCCGTTTGTTTGGTTCGATCCCTTCAAAACAAATTGCTGAAGGGTTAAACAAACAATACAAAATCAAATTAGATAAACGAAAAATCGAATTAGAAAATCCGATCCGTTCACTAGGCTACACAAACGTACCTGTTAAGCTTCATCATGAGGTGACGGCTACGATCAAAGTTCATGTCGTACAAGAATAACAAATCTTGATAGCGATGTTCAGCTGGTAAGTATAACCAGAAGGAAAAAAGACAAACCGAAATTTATCTGAGAAAACAGCTGCAGCAATGAAAGCAAAAGCTGCAAATCGATTTCAGATTGATTTCGGTTTCTTTTTTGGGAACAGCAAAATAGCATAAAGAAAACGAGTATAATAAAAGAGAACTATTTTTTTATTACACTTTCGGTACGAATGATGACTTTTCTCTCATTTTCTTGTAAAATGAAGCAATTGAAGACAAGGAGCGATACGTATGAATGAAGTGTGGCAGGATCGAATCCCACCGCAAAATATTGAAGCTGAACAAGCGGTTTTAGGCTCTGTTTTTCTTGACGCAGAAACGATCATTGATGCCATGGAGTACATAGAGCCAAAAGACTTTTATCGTCGTGGCCATCAAATTATTTTTGAGACAATGATCGAGTTAAATGATCGTAATGAAGCGATTGACGTGGTTACTGTCAAAGACCGGCTGGAACAAGCCAATTTGTTAGAAGATGCCGGTGGTTTAAGTTATCTCTCAGACTTGGCATTAGCAGTTCCGACAGCAGCAAATATCGTCTACTATGCGAAAATCGTTGAAGAAAAATCATTGCTGCGTACATTGATCCAGACAGCAACAGGAATCGTTACGAAAGGATTCGAGCAAGGAGAAGAAGTTCAAACAATTTTAGATGATGCCGAACGCAGTATCTTGGAGGTTTCGGAAAAAAGAAATCGAAGCGGCTTTTTATCTATTGCTGAAGTACTGAACTCCACGATTGAAAATATCGATCGACTAGCTCAAAACAATGAAGAAATCACAGGTCTACCAACTGGCTATCAAGGTCTGGATAAAATGACAGCAGGTTTCCAGCCCGAAGAACTAATCATTCTTGCTGCACGTCCAGCGGTAGGTAAAACAGCGTTTGCATTGAATATTGCTCAAAATGTAGGAACAAAAACAGATCGTTCTGTTGCGATATTTAGTTTGGAAATGGGGGCAGAATCTCTTGTAAATCGGATGCTTTGTGCAGAAGGTTCGATTGAGGCCAGCCATTTACGTACAGGTCAGCTTTCGGAAGAAGAATGGTCGAATCTGATCGTTGCGATGGGGAGTCTTTCTCGAGCAAATATTTTTATCGATGATACACCAGGGATCAAAATCTCTGAAATCCGTGCGAAATGTCGGAAACTAGCGCAAGAAAAAGGCAATCTAGGCTTGATATTGATCGATTATTTGCAGTTGATTGAAGGTAACGGTAAAGAGAACCGTCAACAAGAAGTATCAGATATCTCTCGCCAACTGAAAAAACTGGCGAAAGAGCTGAAAGTACCTGTCATTGCTCTTTCACAGTTATCTCGTGGAGTAGAACAGCGACAAGACAAACGACCAGTGCTAAGTGATATTCGTGAATCCGGATCAATTGAACAAGATGCGGACATCGTAGCCTTCTTGTATCGAGATGATTATTATGAAAGAGAAGGCGGAGATGACGATGATGGAAACGAGCCAAAAAATGACAACGTCATCGAAGTCATCATCGAGAAGAACCGAAGCGGTGCACGAGGAACAGTTGAACTACTGTTTATCAAAGAATACAATAAGTTTTCGTCGCTTTCGCCAAGAGAAGAATTTTAAAGAAGAGGTTGTGAGCCTTGAGCAATCCCGAGAGCTCTCGTAAGAAGATGCAAGGAGTAACCGCAGGAACGACTAGAGTACTTAATTTAAACAGATCTCCAAAGGGATTGTGACAAAAGTCTTGTCACAGTCCCTTTTTCCGAATAAACGGTGTTCAATCAGCTGACCCTTGGTATTAGCTCAGCAAACGTCAAAATATGAGGAACTATTTTGACGTTTGTTTCTCTAATACTCAGGTCAAAACGCTGATTTCACAACCTCTTTTTCGGTCAAGTTCAACAACAGTTTTTACGCGTCGATCTCTGGCGCTTTGCCCAAATGAGCTTGGATCATCCAGATACGTTTTTCTGTGGCTGTTTTGAATTCGATAAAGATATCTTGTGTTGGATCGTCGCCTTCTTCTCCAGAAACTTCGATTCCTTTTTGGTAAAGATCTGCTAGATAACGATAGCCTGCAACAAGTGTTTCCAAACGTTCTGGAATAGTACGATCCCAGCGGCCAATTTCATCAGGGATTTTTGTGTTATCTGCAAATTCACGCAATGTAGAATAAGGTGAACCGTCTAATGTGATCAAGCGTTCGGATACTTCATCTAACTGAGCGTTCAAATCATCCATGAACTCATCCATCATTGGGTGCAATGTAAGGAAACCTGGTCCTCTCATGTACCAATGTGTTTGGTGAACAACAACAGACATTTGGCTTAGATCTGCAACTAATTGATTTAATACTTCTTTGGTTTGTTGGAATTTCATCTTTCTTGCCTCCTAACATTTTCTTACACTTAAAATAATAGTAGACTTTCAATGAAAAGTACAACAAAATCATTTACCTGAGAACGATTTTCAGTTCGCTTTTTTATCCGTAAAGCCAATCATTTTTCAGAATCAGCTAATTCTTCTCGCAGTTGAGCAAATTGCTGATAAGTCTGTGCTAAATGCTTTTGTGTCGAAACAAATAATGGATAGATTTTCTGATATTTTTTATGATCAGTTTCTTGTACTCCAACTTGCTCTTTCAATTCTATCAATTCCTGTGCTTCACTGATACTTTGGATCTTTCCGATGCTTCTCCAGCCTAAAATCACAGCTCCTAATGCGGATGCTTCTGTGACAGTAGGGAAAACAAGCGGGTAACCCAGTACATCAGCCATCATCTGACGAAAAATCGGAGATTGAGCAAACCCGCCTGTAGCACGGATCTCTGTGAGCTGATTTTCCTGGCAAACTCCTTTTAAAATCCGATAAAGGTTGAGACAGATCCCTTCTAGAATCGCCTTCATCATTTCTTTTTCTGTATGTTGCCGCTGTAAACCGATAAAACTGCCAAACGCATCTGCGTCCCAAAGCGGTGCTCGCTCACCAAGTAAATAGGGATGAAAAATCAGACCATTGGCACCCGCTGGCACAAAAGCGATAGCCGAAAGCAGTGCATCATATGGATTTTCTCCTTTTTCTTTAGCAGATTGAACGACTTCCTGTAAAAATGTATGCCCTGCCCAATCAAAGATGCCAGCACCATTGCTAGTCGCTCCTCCCACTACCCAATGTTTCTGATCCAGAACATAACAAAACGTCTCCATTTCTGGATGGAACTGAGGCTGAGTAGTAATAAAACGAAGTGCTCCGCTCGTTCCTACGGTCAAAGCGGCGATCGTATCACCAAAAGCACCTAACCCTAGATTAGAAAGCGGCCCGTCTGCCCCTCCCAAAACAAATGATATATCATTTGGCAAACCTAGTTCTGCTGCTGTTTTTGATGGTAGACCTGTTACTTGATAGGTGGAAGGAAAGACTTGCGGCAATTGCTCTATTCGAATGTTCAAGTAGTCAAGCACTTCTTCTGCCCATTGGAATTCATGGATATCAAAATATCCAGTTCCTGAAGCTGTTCCGTAGTCGCTGATCAGTTCGCCAAACAATCTATAAAAGATATAGTCTTTGATACCGACAAAATAAGCAGTTTTTTTGAATAATTCAGGTTGGCTGTTTTGCAGCCACTTGATTTTGTTCAATGGTGTCATTGGATGAATCGGCGTCCCAGTCTGCCGATAAAATTCTTTGCCAAGCACGGTATATTTCAGTTTTTCTGCTTCGTCCGCTGCTCGGTTATCTGCCCAAGTGATCATTCGAGATAACGGTGTTTTCTCTTCATCCAACAATATCAGGCCATGCATCGCAGAGGAGAAGGAGACAAATTGAATGATTGTGTCTGAAGGCAACTGTTTAATTACTTCTTTTATAACGGTGCAGACACCTTGAAAGATCAATTCCTGATCTTGTTCTGCCATCCCTTGTGTTTCTTGGATCAAAGGGTAGCGAAAATAAGCGGATGCTGCTTCTTGGGCTTCATCTGTGAAAGCAACTGCTTTGGTTTGTGTGGTTCCGATATCTAATCCGATTGAAACGTTCATTTTTTCACCTCAAATTTTATGTATGTACAAAAATTTAGTTTAAGCTTGCGTATCTTGGTTTTGAAAAGGGGGAGATGGCGTGTTACTTTATTTTATCATTGGTTGCTGTATCGGATCATTTTTATGTTTAACCGCCCAGCGGATTCCGTTAGGTCACTCTATTATTTATCCTAGATCTCATTGTGTCAAATGCTGTCGTTCGCTTTCTTGGTATGAATTGATTCCGATTCTCTCGATCATCGTCCAACGATTTCGCTGCCGCTATTGCAGGTGTCGGTTGCCCTTCTACTATTTGTTGGCAGAAGCCTTATGTGGTGGTCTTTTTGCCTGGTTCTTTACTTTTTCTTCCGCAAGAAATTTTTCGACGTTCATATGGATGCTTTCGGCTTTGCTATTTTCGTTGATGGATTTATTTTACTTCATGGTCCATTCTCACACGCTATTCTGTTCTTGGGCAATTTTATGGATTTTTTGGTTGCAGGCCGGCGTCTTCCAATGGCAAAGTGTGCTGTTAACGTTTATCGTAGGCGGTGTGTGCCTTCGCTATGGTCAATCCTATCTCGGAGCTGGCGATACTCTGTTGATGCTTTCTTGGAGTGGTGGCTTGTCTCTAGAAGAGTTGCTTCAGATCTTGTTTCTTGCTAGTCTGTTTGGAATATCCGTTTTTTCTGTTTACTTTATCTGTCATAAAAAAAAGTTGGAAAAGCTGCCTTTCATTCCTTTTTTGAGCAGTGCGTTGCTGATTATCCTTCATCTTAGGTATTGAAAAAAGGTTGTGACAAACGACTTGTCACAACCTCTGATATATAGTGTTCTCTTACCAAATCCTTGTGACTTGGAGCTAGGCGACAGGTTCACAACCTCTCCACTAAATGGTGTTCAATCAGCTGACCCTCAGTATTAGCTCAAAATGCTGGTTTTACAACCTCTGATATACGGTGTTCCATAAGTAGCTTTTTCGGCTTCTTATTTCTTGACGCCCCAATGTCGACGAAGGAAACCTGCACGTCCAGAACCTTCTCGATAAAGATTGTAATGGAGCTTGTTTTTCTTGTAATAATCCTGATGGTAATCTTCTGCAGGATAAAATTCGCTTCTTGGTTCGATTTTTGTCACGATTGGCTTATCGAATCGCCCGCTGTCTTGCAATGCTTGTTTTGAACGCTCTGCAATATTTCGTTCTTCTTCATCATTATAGTAGATCACTGGACGATAAGAATCACCGCGATCAGCGAACTGTCCTAATGCGTCAGTCGGATCGGTTTGCTGCCAATAGATTTCCACCAACTGATCATAAGAAATAACTTCTGGATCATATTCGATCTCTACTGCTTCTGTATGCCCTGTTGTGCCTGTTGTTACTTGTTCATAAGTTGGATTTGGTACATGCCCGCCAGTATAACCGGATGTCACAGAAATGATCCCTGGCTGCTCTTCAAATGGTTTGACCATACACCAAAAGCATCCGCCTGCGAAAACTGCTTTTTTTGTCATATAAAATCCCCCTTTTTTCTCATCATACCTTGATTTCCAAAAGGAGGATAACGTTTTGCTTGTGACAGAAAAAACGGAAACTATTATATACGTGATACGGCTTCTGATAAATGCCAAAACGAACGTACTTGATCAAAAACGGTTAAATCAGGAATCACATATTCAGCAGAAGGAAGATTTATGTTTTCACCTATTCCCAATACATGCATGTTACCAGCCAAAGCTGCTTGACAACCAGCTTCTGAATCTTCAATGACCAAGCATGCATTTGGCGGTACATTCAATTGCTGTGCTCCTTTGAGAAAAACTTCTGGATCAGGTTTTGCTTTTGATACTTGCGTGCCGTCAATAAGGACATCAAAATAACTTGTCAAATTCGTTTTTTCTAAAATGAGGCGTGCATTTTTGCTTGCTGATCCCAATCCGATCTTGATGTTTGTTTTTTTCAAGTACTCAAGAACAGCTATTGCACCAGGCAAAACGGATGTTTCATCCATTTTTTGAATCGCTTGAAGATATAGATTGTTTTTTTGCTCAGCAAAGGCTGATTTCTCTTTTTCTGAGAATTTCTGTTCCATTTTTCCAAATGACAGCAATCGCTCTAGTGACTCGGTTCTGGATATTCCTTTCAGTTGCTCGTTTTCTTTCTCAGTGAATGGAATGGACAGCTGGTTAGCTAAAACCAGCCACGCTTCGTAATGATAACGAGCTGTGTCTACAAGAACGCCATCTAAATCGAATAGTGCTGCTTTGATTTTCATCGATTACCTCCTTGAAAATGAACGACTTGAAGTAAAGATGCGATGTTTTTAGCTGTGCGATGAAGATTATCAGTGGCTTGCTGTAAAGCTTCTTGTAAAGGCACAGCTGCAGGAAGGATCGGAAAAACGGCCGAAATGCCAACATCTGCTGCTTTTTCGCTTCCTTTACCAACACTTCCGCAAATAGCTATCACAGGAACGCCCTCTGGTACTCTTCTAGCAATCCCAACTGGCGCTTTTCCTTTTAGACTTTGTCCATCTAGACGTCCTTCGCCTACGATTACGAGGTCTGCTTGCTGTACCCGTTTATCGAACTCCAGTAAATCCAATACGTAGTCGATGCCAGAGACTATTTTCCCTGAAGCAAATGCTAACAGTCCTGCACCCATTCCACCACCAGCACTACTGCCCGATGCCTCGATTACTTGAGGGGCAAATCTCATATAAAAATCATGCATGGCTTGGTCAGCCACTGCTAATTCATTTTCTTTCAAGCCTTTTTGTGGTCCGAAAACAAAAGAAGCGCCTTCTTTTCCGCATAAAAGATTAGTAACATCAGTAATGACAGTGATTTTGGCTTTAATCAGCTCAATAGGCACGTTCGTTTTATCAACTGTAGCAATTTTACCTAGATTTTCTCCCAGTGCTTCTACTTTTTGATTATCTTGATCGTAAAAAGCATAACCTAGACCTTCTGCCATGCCGATGCCGCCATCGTTGGTACTACTTCCGCCAACGCCGATGATGATGTGTCGAACACCTTGTTGCAACAATTGTCGTATCAGTTCTCCTACTCCTCGCGTGGATAACCTAAGTGGCTGTCGTTGGTTTAGTGGGACATCTTTCAATCCGACGATTTCTGCCATTTCAAAAATCGCAGTTTGACCGTCTGAAGCGTACTGGATTTCTTTGTTTTTGCCAAATGCATTAGTAACGACTGCTGTTTGCCGCTTCAACCTTAAACTGTCTGCTAATGATGAAACCGTTCCTTCTCCTCCATCGCCTATAGGTAGCAGATCATATTCAGCCTGAACAAAAACTTCTTGAAAACCTGATTGAATGGCTTGTGCTGCCTCTAAGGCTGTCAGACTTTCTTTGAAAGAATCTGGCGCAATCAGAATACGCATTATTTTCCCCTCCGTTCCAAGATCAGTTCTTTTTCCAGCTGGTATTGGTCTCCATTGACAAAAATAGGTAATGTTTCTTTCGTCTCTTTTTTTATTACTATTTGTTTTTTTGTCAAAACAAATAGCAACCTGTGATTTTTCCAAATAAAAGGAAAAGAAATTTTTTCCCATGCTGAAGGAAGTCTTGGAGAAATAGAAAGAGTTCCATTCGTTACTGTAATACCTGAAAAACCAAATATAACTGCTAGCCATAGTGCTCCTAATGAAGCAGCATGAATTCCGTCATCTGATGAATGCGGATCTGGTCCTAAATCAATCAGGCACGCTTCTTGGAATAAATGATACGCCCATTCCATTTCTTGGATACGGCAAGCCTCTATGGCGTGAATCGCTTTACTCAACGATGAGTCGTGGATTGTTTTGTTTTCATAGTAATGCAAATTCTTAGAAACGATTGGTTGAGAAAAATACTCAGGTAATAAGTATAACAGCATGACAAGATCTGCTTGCTTGCTGACTTGGAGTTCATTTACTTCGCTACGGGCATAATCAAGTAAAATAGACTGGCTGCCAGGACGTTCTTTGTAAGTGGTCAAATCAATAACTGGCTTACTGAGATACGTGTCATCTTGCGGAATCAGCTGTTCTTTGTTAGGCACTGGCAAATATAACTTATCTAAAAAATTTTGACATTCTTTCAAAAAAAGCGGATCGCCAGCTTGATATTTAACAGCTAAGGCCACATTATAATGCGCCAGATAGTTCGTATATGCATTATTGTCGATATATTCTGTGTATTCATCTGGACCAATGACTCTGTGTATCTCTAAATGATCATCGACTTTTACAGCTCTGCTCAGCCAAAAAGCTGCTGTTTCATGAATGAGCGTTTTTCCCTTTGTTTCTAAAAACGATTGATCCTCTGTTGCTTGGACATACTCTTGAACGGCATAAGCAAGGTCTGCACTGATATGATGTTCTGCGGCAGCTGAAGCAACTTCTTGTCTTGTTCCGGTTTTGATATTCAATGCAGCAAATTTGGGTGTCTCTTCCTGACCAGTGTGTGCGCTTTCCCATGGGAAAAGTGCACCTTGATAGTGATAATCTCTTGCTTTTTGCCGTGCGCCTTCTAATCGATCATAACGGTACAGCAGCAAATTCTTTGCTACTTCAGGAAACTGATATAAAAAGAAAGGCAGGATAAAAATTTCCGTATCCCAGAAAACATGCCCTTTATAACCTTCGCCAGTTAGTCCCTTCGCCCCTACACTAACACTTGGATCATTGCGGGGAGTCATAATCTGTAAATGGTAAGCAGCGAAGTCCATCGCTAACTGATCGAAAGAAGAATCGCCTTGGATCGTTATCCGATGCTGATGCCAAAAATCTGTCCAATAAGACATCGACTGCTCTAAAATTTCTGTATAACTAACGCTTTTCTGGGCTTGGGCAATACTTTTCTTAAACGGGTCTGTTTGCTGAAGAGAGGTAGAGAGCACGATGATCTTCTCCAGCGTAAAGGACGTATTTTTTCTGATCTTTTCTGAAAAGGAAGCGGTGATCCGGCGATTTTTTGCTTGGAATACACCTGCTTTATTGAATTTAGCTGCAATCCCAATATCAATTTTACTTTCTGTTGTCTGGTAGGATGCACTGATCAAATCGTCACCAAATACTCGCAGTTCTTTTTCAACCAACTGCTGTGTACCAAAATTGGTTTGCTGTCCATCGATACCCGTTTTCACATCTACTTGGCAGTCTTCGGTCAACGGCTTGATGACCACTTTCAGGGCTGCCTGATGGAGATTATTTTGATCAGCAACACGACAAGTAATGACTTCCACTTTTTTTCCTTGAGCAGTTTCAATGAGCGCATAGCGTTTAAGCTCTCCCATTTCTAAATCTAGTGCCCGCTCGTATGCAAGAACTTTCATCGTCTCAAGAGAAAAATGTTCACCGTCGATTTTTATTTCCCATCTGATGACATCTGGGAGATTCACTAACTCGGCTGATTCTGCTCCTAAAGGTCGGTTATATACACCAGCTGCAAACATTCCCCTTACTTGATTCCGATAGTCTTCCTCCTGGCTTCCTCTGATACCAAAAAATCCATTTCCAATGGTCATCTGACTCGCATACTTATTGATATACTCTAAATCAAACTGTTTTTCTTCTACTTTCATAAGGTAATAACTTCTCCTGTTTCTGCCGAACGATATAAATTTTCCACCAGATTCTGGATGACATATCCTTGCCAGCCATCTGCAATCATCTGAGTCTGGTCACCGAGCGCCCGATTCACAAAATGAGCCATACTTAGTTCATGTGGGTCATTAACTGGCGTGGTCTTTTGTAAGGAAACCAGCTTCCATCTACATCTTCGAATAGTTCGCCTGGATACAGATTAGCACCTGCCTGATCGCCACAAAAAGCCACATTCAGTTTGTCTTCTCTGATATTCAAAGCAAACGAAGTATTCAGTTGGATGATCTTGCCGTTTTCTAATTCCAGTGTGCCAAAAATTGCATCTTCTACTGTGAATTTGCTTGGATCCCATTTCCCGAATTTCCCTGAATTTTTTTTCGTACCAATTTTTTGGAAGCTGTACGCCCGAACGCTTTTTACTTTAGGAAATCCAGTAATATACATCGCTGTATCAAGCATGTGAATGCCATAATCGATCAAAGGCCCGCCTCCTTGAAGTTCTTTGTCGATAAACGTTCCCCAGCCTGGAACACCAGACCGACGAAGCGCATTCGCTTCTACGTAATAAATATCCCCGAGAACATCAAGATGATTCTTGATCATTGTTGCTTCGTCAGAAAAACGATGCTGGAATCCATAAGCCAAAATCTGCCCGTTTTTATCGGCTGTCTCTGCCATCTTTCTTGCTTGATCAGCTGTCATAGCTGGTGGTTTCTCGCACATCACTGAAGCATTAGCTTCGAGGGCAGCCAATACATGTTCGAAGTGAAAGCGATTGGGTGTACAGACACTCACGATATCGGGAGAAATCTCATTCAGCATTTGTGTAACTGATGTATACGCATGAGAAAATCCTGTACGTCGGCAAAAGTCTTCTGCTCGCTGGCTGACTGGATCAACCACAGCGGCCAATTCTAAGACATCTGATCTTTTTTGATAATAAGCAGCATGTACTTTTTCTGCTACTTGTCCAGCGCCTATGATTGCTACTTTCTTCATTTATTTCTCCCTCCTTTGCTTATTTACTTATTGTTATTCTTTCTCTATTCTTTCTCTAAATCATTTAAATGACGCGCTGTTTCCAGACAGTTTTTCAAGTATTGCAATGATTCCTGATAAATTTTCACTTCATTTTCTCCTCGCAAACGACATTCATATACCATATAACCTTCATACTCATTTTGAAGTAGCGTTTGAAAATGGCGAGTAAAATCAATTGCGCCAGATCCTGGTTGGTAGCGATGATTATCTGCTAAATGGATATGACCCACATACTCTTTTTGCGTAGTCAATGCTTTTGAAATATCATCTTCTTCAATATTCATATGATAAAAATCAGCGATGATCTGCACATGTTTCAATTGATTAGAGTCAATGTAATGACGCGCATCCGCTAACAAATTGATCATATGGTCTTGGTATCGGTTCAAAGGCTCCAAATAAATAACCGTACCTGTTTCTTCGGCTACTTTATCTAAATAACGAAGTGATTCGCTGACTGCTTTATAGTCTCCTTCTTTGCTTCGGGGTGAAACCATCGGCGGTAATCGATAAGTGAACATTCCCCAAGCTGCTGGGATAACGATTCCTTTGCCTCCAACCTCGCTTAGTGCACGCAAAATCTCAGCAATTTGACGTACACCATTAAGACGCCGTTCTTCGATAAAGTCACCGATCCACCCATCGTAGCCGTTACAAGCTGTCACTACTGGGATCCCTGTTTCTTTGATTGCCTGTTTGACTGTGTCGATATTTTCTATTAACAACTTACCGTCGATTTCGTATTCTTCAAATCCACAGTCTTTGATAAATCTAAATTTTTCTAAAATGTCTCTTGGGAAAAATGCTTGATCTTGCGTACCGAATTTCATTGTTCTCCTCCTCGGACTTGAACGCCCATTTTGATACTTTCTTCTGGGTGCTGGTCTACATAACGCATGTAAGCTTCTGCGCTTTCTGCAAATGGCACAACTGGATCAATGATTTCTTCACAATCCAAGTAACCGTTCATCAATAATTCCCAACATGTGTCCTCGATTCGTTTACGGTTCCATCTTGGGTAATCTGGGTTTGGTTCACTAGATGCTCGAGCAAAGACGATTTTTGCATTATTGAAATGTGCTTCGCGACCAAGATTAAACCCAGCTGGAAAAGGTTTAGCAAAGGCAACATAAGAAATGATCCCGCCATAGCCGATCCCTCTTAAAGAAGCTTGTAATGCGGCAGCACTGCCACTCGTTTCAATAACTGAATCTACTCCACGTTTATCTGTCAATTCCTTTAGACGAAAACCGACATCTGCTTTCATAGGATCTAGCGTGTAATCGGCACCGTATTTTTCTGCTAATTCTCTACGCTGCGCTATGGGATCGATCCCAACGATGGTAGTAGCACCTGCTTTTTTAGCTAATTGAATCGCAATTTGCCCGATAGCGCCTAAACCGAAGATTGCTACAGCATCACCTGCTCGAACATGTGCTTCCCGGATACCACCTAAAGCGAATTGAGCAGGATCGTAACATACTGCATTTTTCCATTGATCCAACCGATCAAGTTTACGTAGTTTATAATTATCAACACCGTTTGTAATCAGCGTTTCACGAATGGGTCCATAAGTGCAGACTAACTCTCCTTTTTGATACTCTGTCACCAAACTGCCCGTTTCTTCGATCGTACCGACAATCATATTTCCTAATTGAAATTCGCCAAATACCACACCGCGTTGGCTTCCTTCTTCTCTTGGCAAGAATAGGCGCCATTCTTCTGAAAATTCTTCATCGATAAATGGACTTAATCCTCTAAAGTCGACAATTTCTGTTCCTGGTTTTGGAGTAGCGAAAATTACTCGGATACGTACTTCGTTCTTTTCGATCTCACGGTCTTCGTAATCTTTGAATCCGGCTATTCTTGGTTCTAATGCAACTAATTTTTTCATCTTTTCTTTCCTCTTTCTTTTCTTTTTATCCTTTTACGCCGCCTTCGACTAAATCACCTTTAATAAATCGTTCAGATAACGCATACATAATGATGACTGGTAAAGCGGTCACCAATGAAGCGGCCATCATTCGTCCCCAAATGTAGTCTGGTGTACTGAATAATGTGTTCAAACCGATTGGTAAAGTAAATTTTTCGGAGGTCGACAGGAAAATCGAAGCAAATAAATAATCATTCCACGAAACCATAAAGCAATAAACGAAGACAGAAATGATTCCAGAAATAGCCAATGGTATAATGATCCGAATAATGATCTGGATCCGGCTAAGACCATCGATCATTGCTGCTTCTTCAATATCAGTCGGAATCGTGTCAAAATAACTTTTTAGCATGAATATCGCAGTAGGAAGTGTTTGAACGACCATCGTGATAATCAGTGCTGTATTGGTATCATACAAACCTAGACCGGAAATGATTTTAAATAATGGAACAACGATCAAAATACCGGAAAACATATAAACGGTGTAAAAGCTAGCATTGATTTTCGAGCGAGCTTTGAAGCGTAGTTTTGACAAAGCGTATGCCCCGCTGATCCCAATCACTACTGCAGTTACGGAGGCTATCAAGGAGATCACTAAACTATTTTTGAAATACATGATGAATGGAAAAATCTCAGCATTGAAAATATCCTGATAATGTTCAAAAGTCCATTCTTTCGGAAAAATAGTTTGTGTCGTTGCAATTGCTTCTTGTGAATCCTTGAATGATGTCATCAGCATGATCAAAAATGGAAACAAATTGACAGCTAATAGCAACAAAATCGTCGCGTAAAATAAGATTTTCCTGCTCTTTTTATTTTTCATTTCAAGTCCACCTTCTTTCGTGAGAGCAAGACGACCGCTGCAATAATGATGAACAATAGAATCGATATAGCTGCTGCTTTTCCAAGATCATTGAACGCAAAGGCTGTCTGATACAAATAAACGCCTAAGATATTGACTTTATTCGTCAGTAGATAGACATCTGTAAACATATAGAACATCCAGATAGATCGTAAAACAATCACAGTTGCTAGTACTGGTTTGATTGCCGGCAGTGTCACGATCTTGAACTTCTGCCAAGCATTTGCACCGTCCATTTCAGCTGCTTCATAAAGCGTTTTGTCGACTGTTTGCAAAATAGCCAAAAATGAAATAAACGCATACGGATAGTATCTCCAGATAGCAAACAAAACGACCATAAAGAAGCTAGCAACTGGCTGGTCGAACCACAGCGGTGCTTCGTTGAAAAGCTGCAACCTATCTACTAACAGATCATTGACGATTCCATAACTATTATTGAACATATATTTCCAAGCAAAAATCAAAGAAATAGATGGCGTAACATAACTTAATAAAATCAGTGAACGCACCGTTTTCCTAAATCTGAACTTGCGGTTAAGCAAAATAGCTACGGCTAATCCTAAAGCTGTACTGCCTGCTACAACTAAGAATGTGTAAGCAACTGTTAAACCTAAAGAACGATAAAATTCACTATCACTTAAAATTTCAAGATAATTGCTTAATCCGATAAAAACGGCGTCTGAGTTAGGATTCAGCGGCATATCGAAAAAACTGATCTGAATATTGGAAAGCATTGGAATCAGCACTAAAACAGCTAATAAAAGCATGCTTGGTGCTAAAAGTCCCATGGCTAATTTTAAGTCAGAATGTTTCCTTGGACGATTCATTGAAACCTCCCCCTGATAATCTGCCAATAGCTATCTACTTTTTTCGAACACCATTGGCAGAACTTCTTGTTATTTCGTATTTTTTTGTGCGTCAGCTAAAGCTTGATCGACATCTTCGTTTCCGACAGTTACTTGGTTCACTGCTTTTCCGATCACACCTGAGCTTGTGATATCTCCCATTTTCGTGAAATTCTTTTCCCCGACTAGTCCAAAGACTTGTACTTCATCAAAAGCACTAGCAATCTCAGATGGCAGCTCGCCAAAAGACTTGATGACTTCATTTTCTTTGTAACCATCCAGTTCGACTACTTGTTTATTCACTGGTTGAGCACCACCAGGAGACATCAAGACCCACTTTTCCATGTTTTTCGGTTGAGATAAGAAAGCTGTGAATGCTTCAGCAGCCTCTTTTTGTTTCTCGTCTAGACCAGAAGAAATCGTCAATCCAGATACTGTGCCATAGACAGCTTGATCTTTTTGTGTTGGGATAGCAAAACCGATATTTTCTGAGTTCCCCGCTTCATAAACAGAAGGCAAAATGTAAGTTGAATAGATTGCCATTGGTGCTGTTCCATTCATGAAAGCATCTTTGATTTCTGTCACATCATTAGAGCCTGGCATCGTGTATTGGGATAAGTTTTGATAAAACGACAATGCTTCTCTCATCTTTTCCGTATCGATCGTTACCTCGCCTTCATCATCCAAAACATTTGCTCCATTTGACAAAGCAAATTGAGAGAACGCTTGCTCACTCATTGTTCCTTCATCAGTAGGCATAGCAATTCCATATTGTTTATTCTCTTTATCTGTGAAATGTTGAGCAATTTTTAAAATATCATCCCAATTTTCTGGTTCTGAAAAACCAGCTTCTGATAATTTTTCTTTGTCATACCAAATACCTTGAACCCAGCCGCTAATTGGTGCAGCAATATAGCTTTTTCCATCTTCTGAACGAACAAGGTTTTTGGCTCCGTCATAATAATTATCTTCTCCAGCTTCCTCGATAACGTTTTGGACTGCCGTCTGATCAATCAGTTCATCTTTATCCATCACTTTAGCAAAATCCTGACTGACTTCCATTACTTCTGGTAATTTACCGGAACGAGCTAACGTAACGATTTTTGTATTGAACGCTGATTCTTCTACCGGCACTTGCTTGATTTTGATGTCTGGATTTTCTTTTTCAAAATCAGCAACCAGTTCATTGATCACACTTAATCGTTCCTGTTCGACAGAAGAGTGCATGAATTGAATCGTTGTCTGTTGTGATTCGTTAGAGCTTTGACTTTCACCACAAGCAGTAAGAAGAAATCCAGTAGCTAGCAGACAGGTAGTAACAATAATTTTTTTCATTTTTTTCCACCTCTTATTTTATTATTTTCAGCCACATATATTCATACGGCTGGAATATCAACTTTCGTTCTTGACTGCAATGGATAATTTGTCCAGAAAACAGGTCTAGGTAATCTCCTTTTGGTAAAAGATAACCTGCTGATTGATTGGAAAAATTATGGATAACTAAGACTTTCTCTTCCTTCGCTTCGCGAATAAAACTGATAAAAGAATCTGCTGAGTCCAGTAAGTAAATCAAACTATTCGGATGGAAGGCTTTTTCTTTTTTTCGAATAGATAGCATCTGGGTCAATTCACCATATACTGCTGTTCTTAATGGATCTGTCTGCAACTCTTTCTCAATATCTGCTAACAAAAATTTTTGCCGATTGATTTTTCGATTCTCTCCTGTTTTTTCTACGCCTTTGTAATCATTTCGACTTCCCAGCACACTTTGAATATAAATTGCCGGCACGCCTGGTAACGTTACCAAAAATGAATGAGCAGCTAAAAAGCGTTTGCTTCTCCATTCCGTCGTATCTGTTGGAGAACTTAACGCATCTAGATACGTAGCGTTTATCTCATATGGACTGGTCGTTCCATCTGGGTTTTTCTTGTAGTTTACTCGGGCACCCTCTTTCTTCAGCTGTTCCACTAATTCAAGGATCGTTTTTTCCGGCAGAATACCTCGTACCGGATTCAATCCGATACCGTCATGGGAGGCTAAAAAATTAAAAAAAGTTGTTTTTTTCGATGCGAAATCGATGGTTTTTAACCATTCTTTCAACTTACTTGTATTACCCGAACGAATCGCTTGAAGGGTCAAAGGTGGTAGCGAAAACTGATAGACCATCTGTGCTTCATTCTCGCCATTCCCAAAATAACTGATATTATCTTTGTGTGGCACATTTGTCTCAGTGATCAATACCGTTCCTGGAGCTGCTTCATCAGCGATTGCACGGAATAATTGGATGATTTTATGCGTTTCTGGCAGGTGTATACAAGAAGTTCCTAGTTCTTTCCATAAAAATCCCACAGCGTCCAAGCGAATAAATGAAGCGCCTTTTTCTAAGTAAAACAAAAGAATATCGATCATTTTCAATAAAACTTCTGGATTTTTAAAATTCAAGTCTACTTGATCTTCGCTAAAAGTCGTCCATACGTGTTTTTCTTTCCCGTTTTTGTCAATGAACGTTGTAAGTAACGGGCTGGTCCTTGGTCTAGTCACGCTGCTTGTATCTGTATCCAGTGGCAAATCAATAAAAAAATCTTTGTACGTATCATTCAAGTTTAAATATTCCTGAAACCAAGTACTTTCGGCAGACATATGATTGCAGACAAAGTCGAACATTAACCGTGTTTCGCTTCTCATTTCTTCTATATCTTCCCATGTGCCCAAACGGTCGTTGATTGCCTGATAATTTACAACGGAGAAACCATCATCAGATGTATATGGGAAAAATGGCAAGAAATGTACAACTCTAAATGTATCTGCCAAATACTTTTGATAAAATTTCTTAAATGTACGCAAAGTTGGTTGCTGCTCTTCAAAAAATTGATCCCCATAAGTAATCAAGAAAATATCTTCTTCGTCCCAATGCAGTTTGCCTGCCTGGCCTTTCTTCTGCTGATAAACACTGACTTTTTGTTCAATCATAGAGGCGGTTTTCTCAGCCAAATCTGAGTCGCGATAAATCGCTTGTAAAAGTTTTGTATACATCGGATTCCCCTTTCTTTTTTGGGAGCGTTCCCAACGATTTGATCATATTATGGAAAACGCTTACTGTCAATAGCATTTTTTTAAATAATTTTGATATACACAAAAATACAAATAAGAAAGCTTATGTATCAATAATTAATAGCTTCTTAAAAAAATATGGTCTCTCATGATCATGCAAGCTATTCCTAAATTTTCAAAATCATAGACAAAAAAGAATGTCTATTGTACTATGGAATTATTCTAAAACGCTCCCAAAAAGGAGGTGCATATAAAATTGAAACCTACTATTTATGACATTGCGAAAAAAGCTAATGTCTCAAAATCAACTGTCTCCAGAGTATTAAATAACCAGCCAAATATCTCTGATAAAGCAAAAGCAAGTGTACTTCAAGCAATCAAAGAATTGAATTATGAACCGAGCAAAATTGCAAGAGGACTGTCAGGAAATGGTTTTGACGCGATTCTAGCATTATCTCATCGTACTTCTCATACGACCTATGGCAATCCTTTTTTTTCAGATGTTATTCAATCCATTTCTGCCGTTTCTGAACAAAATAACTTCGACTTGATTCTACAAACGGCAAAAACACCAGAAGAAGAGCTAGAAAAATGCGCGAAAAAGATCCAAGAAAAAATGATCCGAGGAATTATTATTTTAAGCTCTACGATGGATGAAACACTTCTTTTTGAATTGGATCAATACAATATTCCTATTGTGGTAATCGGAAAAGTCGGAAACGACTACACGAACATCTACTCAGTGGACACGGATAATTTCCAGGATAGTTACGATTTGGTGGAAACACTGATCAAGAATGGACACCGTCATATCGGCTGTCTCCATGCTCCGACAGAAGTTTATGTATCCAATGATCGTCTCAATGGTTACCGTCAATGCTTATTTGATCACCACCTAGATATCCGTAATGAATGGATTATAGACGGCGGCTTTCGCTTAGAAGATAGCATGGCAGCAATGAATGATTTAATGAAGCTACGAGAAAGACCAACTGCGATTTTTTCTACCGATGCATTAAAATCATTGAGTATTTACAAAGTGGCAGAACAATCTGGAAAGCAGATACCTGATGATCTTTCGATCGCAGGATTCAGTGATCCCTTATTGTCCTCCCTATTTTCGCCACAGTTGACTCGGATAGACATTCCGACAAATCAGTTAGGAATCAAAGCCACAGAACTTTTATTCCAACTAATCCACCACCAATACCCTGAAGAAAAAAGAATCATTCTTTCAACCGAGATTACTCTCACAGATTCGATCCAACAACAAGAAATGTAGAACAGAATTATAAAAGAACAGAAACACTGAGGATAAGTCAGTTACTCTGTTCTTTTTTCAATCACTCATCCCTCGTTACCCCCTCCCGGTATTTTAGCGAATTTTTCTTATTTTCCATCTGTTTTAGATAGCTGTGGATAACTATAATGTTTGTGTTAAACTATTTTTTCCACAGGGAAGAAAAAACTATTTTTAACCACGTTGTGTATAAGTTTTTATAGTTCGTTTTTTTAAACACATTTACCCTTATTTCAATCCATGTTATTTGGGGATACTTATCTCTAAAACATAAATAGAATAACAGACATGTCTACTGGTTTTGTTTTATTCGAGGAATTATTCAATAATAGCTAGCAAAATATTAAAAATAACCGCTCTATCTTCCCATCAATTTATTTTGCATTCAAAAAATGATCTATCTTTACTTTTGTTGATTGACTTCTCTTGGAAGATGATCGTTCCGATACCTTAATTGGATACGAACCGATGTTGTTAAGATCCTTTCCCACTTTTCTTCTAGTTAGACAAATTATTTTAGACAAACCAAAAAAGAGGTTGTGACAATAATTTGTCACAACCTCTTTTTTAAAATATCTATTTTGTTTGATTGTTCATTGCGTCTTCTGCAGCCATTTGCGCTTCAATATCTGAAATACTGTAGACATTTTCGCTTGCTACACCGACTTCTTTTGGTTCCATGTCACGGTAACGTTGCATACCAGTACCAGCTGGGATGATCTTACCTATAATAACATTTTCTTTCAAACCAAGAAGAGGATCTTTCTTACCGCGGATCGCAGCATCCGTCAAGACACGAGTTGTTTCTTGGAATGATGCAGCAGATAAGAAACTATTTGTTTCTAATGATGCTTTTGTGATACCTAGTAAGACAGGTCGAGAAGTTGCAGGAACGCCTCCTGAGACTAGCGTATTGTAGTTTTGATCTTTAAAGTCTGCGATGTCTAATAATGTACCTGGTAAGATATCTGTATCACCTGGATCCATTACACGAACTTTACGCAGCATTTGACGAACCATTACTTCGATATGCTTGTCGCCGATTTCTACCCCTTGCATACGGTAAACACGTTGTACTTCACGAAGCAAGTAGTTTTCAACAGATAATACATCGCGAACTTGCAACAATTGTTTTGGATCGATTGATCCTTCTGTCAATGGTGCACCACGGTGGATCATATCGCCTTCTGCTACTTTCATACGTGCTGTATAAGGAACAGTATACGTACGTGTATCTGTTTTTCCTTTGATTGTTACTTCTTTGGTACGTGTTGCAGGATCTTCTGAGATATCGATGACATCCCCTGTTACTTCTGTGATCACTGCTTGCCCTTTCGGATTACGTGCTTCAAAGATTTCTTGGACACGAGGAAGACCTTGAGTGATATCGTCTCCGGCAACCCCACCTGTATGGAATGTACGCATCGTCAACTGAGTACCAGGTTCACCGATTGATTGAGCGGCGATCGTACCAACTGCTTCTCCGACTTCAACGTCAGAGCCAGTTGCAAGGTTGCGTCCGTAACAATGTTTGCAGACACCATGTTTTGTATTACATGTGAAGACAGAACGGATTGTCACTGTTTCGACACCTGCATCAACGATTTGTTTTGCGATGTCTTCGGAAATCAATTGGTTTCCTGCAATGATCAATTCATTTGTTTCAGGATGACGTACTTCTTTACGAGTGTAACGTCCCACTAAACGATCTTCTAATGATTCGATGATTTCATTTCCCTCGCGGATGGCTTGGATTTCAAGACCTCGGTCAGTACCGCAATCTTCTTCACGGATGATTACATCTTGGGCCACGTCAACCAGACGACGAGTCAAGTAACCTGAATCGGCAGTCTTCAAGGCTGTATCGGTCATCCCTTTACGAGCCCCGTGAGTTGAGATAAACATTTCCAAGACGGATAGTCCTTCACGGAAGTTCGAAATGATTGGCAATTCCATGATTCGACCATTAGGAGCGGCCATCAAACCACGCATTCCGGCAAGCTGTGTAAAGTTGGAAATGTTACCACGAGCTCCAGAATCAGACATCATGAAGATTGGATTTTTCGCTTCCAAACCTTCCATCAGTTTTTGTTGGATGCTGTCTTTTGCAGCATTCCAAACAGCAATGACACGTTCATAACGTTCGTCATCTGTGATCAGACCACGACGGAATTGTTTTGTAATAGTTTCAACTTGTTTATGGGCATTTTCAATGATTTCTTGTTTTTCATTCAGTACACTGATGTCAGCGATCCCTACTGTGATACCGGCATGTGTCGAATGTTTGTACCCTAAGTCTTTCATACGGTCAAGCATCTTAGAAGTTTCTGTTACTTTGAATCGTTTGAAGACTTCTGCGATGATGTTTCCTAAGTTTTTCTTCTTGAACGGTAATACTAATTCTTGCTCTTTGATATGTGCAGGAATATCAGTACCAGCTTCAACAAAGTATTTGTCCGGTGTTTGGACGGTCAAGTTGAAGTCTGTTGGTTCATTCAGATAAGGGAATTCAGGAGGCATGATCTCGTTGAAGATGATCTTACCAACTGTTGTGATCATCGTACGTTCTTTTTGCCATTCAGTAAATGGTTTTTCACCTAATGAGTTAGGGTTCACACCGATACGTGAATGTAAATGAACATATCCGTTGCGCCATGCGATAACGGCTTCGTTTTGATCTCTGAAGACCATTCCTTCGCCTTCGCGTCCTTCTTCTTCCATTGTCAAGTAGTAGTTACCTAGAACCATATCTTGAGAAGGAGTAACAACTGGTTTACCATCTTTAGGGTTCAAGATGTTTTGAGCAGCTAACATCAACATACGTGCTTCTGCTTGTGCTTCTTCATTCAATGGAACGTGGACAGCCATTTGGTCTCCATCGAAATCGGCATTATAAGCTTCACATACAAGTGGATGCAAACGGATTGCGCGTCCTTGTACTAAAACTGGTTCGAATGCTTGGATACCAAGTCGGTGAAGCGTAGGTGCCCGGTTCAGCAATACTGGGTGTTCCTTGATTACGTCTTCTAAAACATCCCATACTTCGTCTTCTTGACGTTCGATTTTACGTTTCGCATTTTTGATGTTTGAAGCTAGTTCGCGTTGAACAAGCTCACGCATCACGAATGGTTTGAATAATTCAATGGCCATTTCTTTTGGAAGTCCACATTGGTACATCTTCAAGAAAGGTCCAACAACGATAACGGAACGACCTGAGTAGTCGACACGTTTACCTAGCAAGTTTTGACGGAAACGACCTTGTTTCCCTTTCAACATATGAGAAAGAGATTTCAATGGGCGGTTACCTGGTCCAGTAACTGGACGTCCGCGACGACCGTTATCGATCAATGCATCTACTGCTTCTTGCAGCATACGTTTTTCATTTTGAACGATGATTCCAGGTGCATTCAAGTCTAACAAACGTTTCAAACGGTTATTACGGTTGATTACACGACGGTAAAGATCATTCAAGTCACTTGTTGCAAAACGTCCACCTTCTAATTGAACCATTGGGCGTAAATCTGGTGGAATAACAGGGATAACGTCCATAACCATCCAGCTTGGTTGATTTCCTGAAGCGCGGAATGCTTCTAAAATATCCAAACGGCGGATTGCACGTGTACGTTTTTGTCCTTGTGCAGATTTCAATTCTTCTTTCAATTCGGCTGCTTCTGCATCTAGATCAACATTATCAAGTAATTGTTTAATCGCTTCTGCACCCATAGCAGCTTGGAATTCTTGTCCATATTGTTCACGTTTTTCGCGATATTCGCGTTCTGTCAACAATTGTTTTTTCTCTAAATTCGTATTTCCTGGTTCGATGACTACATATGAAGCAAAATAAATGATTTCTTCCAAAGCGCGTGGGCTCATGTCTAATACAAGACCCATACGTGAAGGAATCCCTTTAAAGTACCAGATATGTGAAACAGGAGCTGCTAATTCAATATGTCCCATGCGTTCACGGCGAACTTTCGAACGAGTAACTTCCACTCCGCATCGATCACAAACGATTCCTTTATAACGGATACGTTTGTATTTTCCGCAGGCACATTCCCAGTCTTTTGTAGGACCAAAAATCCGCTCACAGAACAACCCTTCGCGTTCAGGTTTTAAGGTACGATAGTTAATCGTCTCAGGTTTTTTTACTTCACCGTAAGACCAGCTTCTGATTTTTTCGGGAGAAGCCAAACCTATTTGCATACTTTCGAATTTATTTACATCGATCAAAAGGGGTTCCCTCCATTTCATTTAATGGCAAACCGCAAGACGGCTGATCTTCGACCGCCTTGCAGCTCATAGACCGGATTAGTCTAAATTATCTTCTGCGGTTTCAAAGTTTTGGATGACATCGTCTTTTTCATCTTCCACTTGTTCAGCAGCTTTCTTTTCTAATTCTTTGGCAGTTTGCTGTTCGGCAAATTTTGTCAAAGCATCAACAGTGATCAAATCGTCGTCTTCATCGTCCATGTCGCGAAGTTCGATCTCTGTTTCTTCGATATCCAAGACACGCATGTCCAGACCTAGTGATTGCAATTCTTTCACCAATACGCGGAATGATTCCGGTACACCTGGTTTTGGAATTGGTTCACCCTTGACGATTGCTTCGTATGTTTTCACACGTCCGACTACGTCATCTGATTTGTATGTCAAGATTTCTTGTAAAGTATAAGCCGCACCGTAAGCTTCCAGTGCCCATACTTCCATTTCACCAAAACGTTGTCCACCAAATTGAGCTTTACCTCCCAATGGTTGTTGTGTAACCAATGAGTAAGGTCCGATTGAACGTGCATGCAATTTGTCATCGACCATGTGAGCAAGTTTGATCATGTACATCACACCGACAGACACACGTCCATCAAATGGTTCACCTGTACGTCCGTCGTACAGAACAGTTTTCGCATCGCTGGCCATACCGGCTTCACGAACTGTTTCCCATACGTCTTCATCACTTGCACCATCAAATACTGGCGTTGCTACGTGGATACCTAACTGACGTGCAGCCATACCCAAGTGTAATTCCAATACTTGCCCGATGTTCATACGTGAAGGCACCCCTAAAGGATTCAGCATGATATCGATTGGTGTTCCATCAGGTAGGAATGGCATATCTTCTTCCGGCATAATACGGGATACAACCCCTTTATTTCCGTGACGACCGGCCATTTTATCCCCTTCATGGATTTTACGTTTTTGAACGATATAAACACGAACTAACATGTTTACGCCTGGTGACAATTCATCTCCAGCTTCACGAGTAAAGATTTTCACATCGTGAACGATACCGCCGCCGCCATGTGGTACACGTAATGATGTATCGCGGACTTCACGAGCTTTTTCGCCAAAGATCGCATGCAATAGACGTTCTTCTGCAGATAATTCTGTTACCCCTTTTGGCGTGACTTTCCCTACAAGCAAATCGCCATCTTGGACTTCTGCACCAATACGGATGATACCCATTTCGTCTAAATCTTTTAATGCGTCTTCCCCGACATTAGGGATTTCGCGTGTGATTTCTTCAGGTCCTAATTTTGTATCGCGGGCTTCTGATTCATATTCTTCAATATGGATAGAAGTGTATACGTCATCTTTTACCAAACGACGGCTCATGATGATCGCATCTTCATAGTTGTACCCTTCCCAAGTCATGAAACCAACTAAAACGTTTTGGCCTAGAGCCATTTCGCCTTGTTCCATAGATGGTCCGTCTGCCAGAGTATCCCCTTTTTCGACTTTCTCACCCAAATGAACGATTGGACGTTGGTTGTAGCTTGTTCCGGAGTTTGAACGACGGAATTTTGTTACATCGTATTTATCTAATGCACCGTTGTCGCGGCGTACGCGGATTTCAGAAGCATCAACGTATTCAACGACACCGTCATGTTTACATAACAAAGCAGCTCCTGAGTCATGCGCTGATTTGTATTCCATACCAGTACCAACCCATGGTGCTTGAGGATTGATCAACGGCACTGCTTGACGCTGCATGTTGGCACCCATCAAGGCACGGTTGGAGTCATCGTTTTCCAAGAAAGGAATACATGCTGTCGCAACGGCAACTACTTGTTTAGGTGATACGTCCATGTAGTCTACTTTATCAATAGATACTTCTAAGTTTTCACTTTGAGCACGAGCCATAACAACGTCTTGAGCAAATGTTCCATCTTCATTCAATGGGCTGTTTGCTTGGGCTACGATGTAATGGTCTTCGATATCAGCTGTCAAGTAGTCGATTTGGTCAGTAACACGACCTGTTTCACGGTCTACACGACGATAAGGTGTTTCGATAAATCCGAATTTATTTACTTTCGCATAACTGGACAAACTATTGATCAACCCGATGTTTGGGCCTTCAGGAGTTTCGATCGGACACATACGGCCATAGTGGGAGTAGTGAACGTCACGAACTTCATAACCGGCGCGGTCACGAGTCAATCCGCCAGGTCCTAAGGCTGAAAGACGACGTTTGTGTGTCAATTCGCCAAGAGGGTTTGTTTGATCCATGAACTGTGACAACTGAGAAGAACCAAAGAATTCTTTGATACTTGCCACAACTGGACGGATATTGATCAATTGTTGAGGTGTCAATGTTTCAGTATCTTGGATCGACATTCTTTCACGAACCACACGTTCCATACGTGCTAGCCCGATACGGAATTGGTTTTGTAAAAGTTCACCGACTGAACGGATACGACGATTTCCTAAGTGGTCGATATCATCGACATTGCCGATACCTTCCATCAAGTTCAAGAAATAGCTCATTGAAGCAATGATGTCGGCTGGACGAACCGTTTTTACAGCTGCTTCTGGATAGCCGTTTCCGATCACGTTTACTTCACGTTCAGGGTCTCTTGGTGAAAATACTTTGATGACTTGGACAGTCATTGGATCTGTGACCACACCGTCTTCTGATGGATAGTAAGTCACTGAATTTAGGCCATTATCAATGAAAGGAGCTAGTGTTTCCATGACTTGGTGAGTCAGAACTGTTCCTTTTTCAACGATGATCTCGCCTGTTTCTGGATCAACTAATGTTTCAGCTAATGTCAGATTCAATAGACGTGTTTTCAAATCTAATTTTTTGTTTACTTTGTAACGACCAACGTTTGCTAAGTCGTAACGTTTTGGATCGAAGAAACGAGCATTCAGCAAGTTACGTGAGCTGTCTGCTGTTTTTGGTTCGCCTGGACGCAAACGTTCGTAAACGTCTTTCAAACCTTCTTCTGTTCTTGAGTCGCTTGCGTTTTTATGCAAGTCTTTTTCGACTGTATTGCGTAATGTTTCGCTGTCGCCGAAGATTTCAAAGATCGTATCATCGGAACCAAATCCTAACGCACGAACTAATACGGTTAAAGGAATCTTACGTGTACGGTCGATACGTACATAAGAGATGTCTTTTGCATCAGTTTCCATTTCTAGCCAAGCTCCACGGTTAGGGATAACAGTAGAACCGAATCCTTCTTTTCCGTTTTTGTCGACTTTTCCATGGAAATAGACACCTGGTGAACGGACTAACTGAGAAACGATTACTCGCTCTGCCCCGTTGATGATGAATGTTCCTTGTTCTGTCATTAATGGGAAATCACCGAAGAATACTTCTTGTGCTTTGATTTCGCCAGTCTCGCGGTTTGTCAAACGCAATGTTACATGTAATGGTGCAGAGTAGTTTGCATCATGCGCACGAGCTTCTGCTACTGTATACTTTGGTTCTTTCAATTCATAATCTACAAATTCCAAAGATAGATTGCCATTGAAGTCATCGATTGGCAAAATGTCTTCAAACATTTCTCTAAGTCCCTCATCTAAGAACCATTGGTAAGAGTCTGTTTGAATTTCGATCAAATTTGGTAATTCCAACACTTCACTGATTCTTGCGAAACTTCTACGTTCGCGATGTTTTCCGTATTTTACTACGTGTCCAGCCAAGCTCTTCACCCCTCTAAAATGTCATTCAAAAAGACTACCCGATCAATTGTTACAATAATATTTCAAATATTATTTTTAGGTAACAACAGACATTTTTTGCGGCTTTTAGGCAAAAAAAAACCAAAAATAGAACATTCTCTTGAAACCTTACTTCGTGAGCTTCTACTTTTGTTTCCTTATATTAAAGCCGAAACGGACAATATTTCGTTTCTGCCTTTTCTTCATCAGATAGTTTTTGCAACTTCATATACTACACTTATTTTCTATAAAAGTCAACACTTCCTGGCGTTTCTTCTGCTTTTTCGCAACATTTTCTTAATGTTTTCAATTTTATGTTTTCAATTATCTGACAATTCTTAATTGACAGACCTTTTTATCTCGGTTATACTTTAGAAAATTCATTTTGTGGAGGAACTTCTATGCGAACCAACATCAACCAAATCGCACCAACACAACTGAATAACTTTTACTTTAGCTACTTTAGATAGGTTTGTATTCATCATGATGGATACAAACGTTAAACGACAGTTTGTATCTATGATGGCTAAAGAACTTTGTATTGCAGCAAAAAGCCACGTAGACAAAATGCTAAGTGGCTGAGCAGTGAAAATACAAAGTAAAAGTATCAAGCATTCTACTTTTTCAATTTATTTTCCGACTTTTCAATCCATTTGGACATTTTGTCTGAATGGATTTTTTGTTTCCCAAAATTAAGGAGGAAAAAGAAATGAAAAAAAATATAATCATCGGATTAGGCGCTGCCCTGCTACTAGCTTTAGGAGGTTGCGCACAAAAAGACAATTCCGCAGAGGCATCAGATGGACAAAAAACAATTGGCGTATTGCAACTTGTACAACATAACTCGTTAGATGCTGCCTATAAAGGATTCAAAGAAGGATTAGCAGAAGAAGGGTATAAAGAAGGCGATAATCTAACAATCGATTATCAAAATGCCCAAAACAATCAAGACAACCTGAAAAGTATGAGTGAGAAACTCGTCAAAGAAGATCCTGATTTGCTACTTGGAATCGCCACTCCAGCAGCACAATCTTTATTAAATGAAACAACCACTATCCCGATGACTGTCACAGCGGTCACAGACTTGGAACAAGCCCATTTAGTCACATCCAATGAAAAACCTGGCGGCAATGTGACTGGCACGACAGATATGGTGCCAATCGAAAAACAAATCGGCTTACTGTTAAATATCGTGCCAGACGCCAAAACAATCGGCATCATGTATAACAACGGTGAAGCAAACTCTAAGATCCAAGCTGATTTGGCAGAAAAAGAATTGAAAAAAGCGGGCGTCAAAGTCAAAGTACTGACAGCAAATTCCACAAATGATGTCCAACAAGTGACGAAAAGTCTAGCTAAAGATGTAGATGGAATCTATATTCCTACTGATAACACGTTCGCAAGTGCGGCAAGTGTTGTCGGTGAAGTCGCAAAAGAAACAAAAACACCTGTCGTTGCTGGCGCAGTTGATCAAGTCAAAGACGGCGGTCTAGCAACAGTAGGAATCGACTACGAAAGCTTGGGCAAACAAACAGGGATCATGGCAGCAAAAATCTTAGACGGCAAGAATCCAAGTGAACTTCCTGTCGAAACAGCGAATGATTTGGAACTGTATGTCAATAAAGACATGGCCAAAGCATTAGGCATCAATCCAGACAGCATCAAAGAAGCTGAATAAAACACAGGAGGATTCTCATGACAAATTTGCTCTCTCTTTTCTTATCATCTGCATCGCAAGGGGTCTTATGGGCCCTACTTGCGATTGGTGTATACGTCACTTTCCGTATCTTGGACATTGCCGACTTGACTGCTGAAGGAAGCTTTCCTTTAGGTGCAGGGATCGCGGCAGTAAGTATTACAAATGGCTATCATCCATTGACAGCTTGTCTTCTAGGCTTTTTAGGGGGTGCGGCAGCAGGGCTTGTTTCCGGACTGCTTCACACAAAATTGAAAATTCCCGCCCTTCTTGCAGGGATCATCACCATGACTGGTTTATATTCTGTCACATCCCGTGTGATGGGTGCGCCGAACATCTCTTTATTGGGTCAGCCAACGATCTTTCATTGGGTCGAGTCATTCGGCATAACAAAAGACAACGCTGTACTGATCGTCGGTCTGCTTTTTGCTTTGATCGTTGTATGTTTACTTGTTTTGTTCTTACGTACAGAAACAGGACTTGCTATTCGTGCAACTGGCGATAATCTGGCAATGAGCGAAGCAAACGGGATCAACACAGATAATATGAAGATCATCGGTTATATGATTTCTAATGGATGCATTGCTCTTTCTGGCTCCTTGCTTGCGCAAAACAACGGCTTTGCTGATTTAAATTCTGGTATTGGAACGATCGTAATTGGACTTGCTTCTATTATCATCGCAGAAGTTTTGTTACGTAACCAGCCACTATTTCTCCGTCTCTTGACTGTCGTTTTAGGTGCGGTCATTTATCGTTTTATTTTAGCGTTAGTCTTCGAACTGAATGTTGAACCAAGTGATTCGAAACTTGCTTCTGCTTTCGTGCTAGTGATCTGTCTTTCTTTCCCGCAGATCCAGCAAAAATTCCATTTACCTCAAAAAAAGAAAGGCGGTAGTGTCAAATGAATGACGTCTTAACATTGGAAAATCTCCATCATACCTTTGAAAAAGGAACGATCAACGAAAATCATGTCCTGAAAGGCATTAATCTTTCCTTAGATCCCGGCGACTTCGTGACGATCATCGGTGGAAATGGGGCTGGTAAATCTACTTTGCTGAACAGCATCGCCGGTACATTTTCTGTCGATCAGGGTCAAATTTTATTGAATGGAAAAAATATCACGAAAAAATCTGTTGTCGAACGTTCGAAATCCATCAGTCGCGTATTCCAAGATCCTAAACTAGGGACAGCCGTTCGTTTAACGGTAGAAGAAAATCTTGCTCTTGCTATGAAACGAGGAAAAAAACGCGGCTTCTTCCGTGGTGTCAAACCACAAGACCGAACATTTTTCAAAGACCAGCTGGTTCGGCTAAATTTGGGGTTGGAAAATCGTTTATCCTCAGAAATCGGTTTGCTGTCTGGAGGACAACGTCAAGCTATTACGTTATTGATGGCCACATTACAGCGTCCAGAACTGATCTTATTAGATGAACACACTGCAGCGCTTGACCCTGCTACTTCCAAAACGGTGATGGAATTGACAGAAAAGCTGATCACTGAGCAGAATCTCACTGCTTTTATGGTCACTCATGACATGGAAGACGCGATCCGCTATGGGAGTCGACTGATCATGCTGCATCAAGGAAGGATCGTCGTAGATATCCAGCAAGAGGAAAAACAGCAGCTCACAGTGCCCCAATTATTAGCGTTGTTCAAACAAAACAGCGGCACGGCATTAAAAGACGATCAAGTACTTTTATCTTCATAATCAGAAAGAGGATGGGACAAAAAATGAACGCCCACCCTCTTCTTTTTTCTCTTTCCTTCTTTCGTTTTTGCTTTATGTATCAACCGTTGTTTCTTCGAAAACTATTTTGTTCTCTCCTTCTTCCTGATAGAATGGATGGGAAAGGAGCTTGATGCCATGACAACGAAAGACAAGGTACTTCAATTATTGAAAAAGACACCAGATTTTCTTTCCGGAGAAAAGTTGGCACAGCAACTGGAAGTTTCCCGGACAAGTATTTGGAAAGCCATCAAAGAATTGGAAAAGGCAGGCTATCGTTTTGAGCACGGGCCTACAGGGTATCGTTACCTGCCCTCTGACGTACTAGATGCAAAAGAAATCCAGCAAGAGCTACGGTCGTTTATTCCTGATTTGAAAGTACAAACGATGTTGACTTCTGAATCTACGATGAAAGATGCCAAACTGGCAGCAGCTCAAGGAGATTCTGTTTCGAAGTTATTTGTTGCTGATACACAAGAACAAGCTCGTGGACGTTTTGGACGGCCTTTTTTCGCTGAACCTGGACGAGGAATCTACATGAGTCTCTTGCTCCATCCAGACAAACGGTTTGATGAATTGCCTCAATATACGATCATCGCAGCCAGTGCCTGTGTGAAAGCCATTGAATCTGTAACCGGTCGTTCTGCTTCGATCAAATGGGTCAATGATATCTACATGGATGGAAAAAAAGTCTGTGGGATTTTATCTGAAGCAGTCAGTGATATGGAAAGCGGCAGGATCAGTCATATCATCATTGGGATCGGGCTTAATTTTTCTGTTCCTCAAAATCATTTTCCAGCTGATCTCCAAGAAAAAGCCATCTCTGTCTTTCCCGACGGACAAGCTAGTGTCACAAGGAATCAGCTAATCAGCAAAATCTGGCAAGAATTGTTCACTTATCTTTCTCACCCAGAAAAAGCGTTGGACTTCTATAAAGAAAAATCATTCGTATTGGGAAAAACCGTGTCGTTCAATCAAAAAGGAACGACTTATGTCGGTCTTGCAAAAGAAATCGGTGATCATGGCGAACTGATCGTCCAAACAAATGAACAGAAGATGAGTTTGTCTTCTGGCGAAATCAGTCTCACATCTATCCGTACGCAATAATTATCAGATTTCACAAAAGGACACCTGATCTCATACAGTGTCCTTTTTTCTGAATTCTCTTCAAAAGACTCTCCTTATTCTATCAGCTGACAGTTTCTCTATCCTCTAGAAAAAGGTATTCTAAAAATATCTATAAAGCATGGTACACTTTCTTTAAATGAATCAATGCAAAAAACAAGAGAGTCATCAGTTTACACGATCAAAAGAGATAGCAGGCCGCTTCCTTTTTCAATCTTATAGATAGACCATGGGTAACGATAAAAACAAAAAAGAACTTGCGACTTATTTTGCCGTAAGTTCTTTTTTAGCTAGTGCCTTAATCTCTTAATCCCAACAAACGTCTCGCATAGATCACCTGACCAGAGTGCATAGCAGCATCATCAATAATAGAAACGAGACGCATTCCTCGTGTGACTGGTGGTGTCCAGTTCTCGTCAATTACTTCATCTAGCTCGGAAGGTTCCAGCCTTCTTAAGTAAGAAATAGCAAAATCAGCAGCTCCTCGCAAGTATCCTAGCAGATCTTCTATTTGATTAGCTTGGATCTGCTTTGCTTGTTCCAGACTATGCTTCCAATCTTGTTCGTTATCTGCTATCGTCATCGGAAACCGGCTTTCCCAGTCTTGACTATGCCAAATTGGAGAAGTTCCTGCTAAATCAGCAATCTGGAAATCTAATTCTCGAGCGGTATGCCAAGCCAGCCAAGTCATTGATTTGATCTGCGGGGCTCTATCTTCCACTGGAAAACGATTGGCCTCCTCAATAGAGACGCCTTCAAACAAACGTTCAAACCGATCGTATGCCCGATCCACACTCTCGCATAGCATATCTAAATAATCCATTTATTTTCCTCCTTTTTATTTATCCTACTTACTTTTTCCTAATTCTAGGATACCTACTTATATGTTACTACACACCCTTATTTTTTACACTTTAACAGTCACCATCATCAATAGTTTGGAGATTGAAAGAAAAAGATAGTGTCGAACTATCAATTGAACAAGAAGCAACAATATGAACGTTTCATTAATATTCTTTAAATAAACAATGATTTTTCAAACGAACAGTTTAAGACTAGGAGAAAAAGAGTATAATAGGAAAATGTTTGAAAGGAAAGGAAGGGGAAAAATGAAAAAAAGGGCAAGTTTACTAGTCCTAGTTGCTTTGTTGTTCAATATCTTTTCGTATGGTGTGGCCGTTTCAGCGGAAACATACATTCCTAAAGACCCTGGGAATATTTATAATGATCTAACTGGTAACTATGGCTTGTTAGGAATTGCTAGTCAATTCCACGTATTTGCTAAAAATAAGACAACTGTGAATGCACATACAGACGGAAATATAGCAACACATGAACTTGATGCAAAAAATAATTTTGGTACAGAGCTTCATGAAGGTTTATTGAACCAAGAAATAAATTATATACAAAAAACTGATTCTTTCGCTAATTCTTCAGGCATACCTACAGGTAGCACAAGAATGAATAAATTTGTCGTTGGCAGTAACGTGGATGTAGCACTTCAAGATGGTCATCCTACAGTCAATGGATCCAGGCTTGATCACTTAACTCCAGATGATTTTTATAAAGATCGTGCTGGGCATGAATATATTGATTTCGAGCAGGAATTTGCTAAATTGAATGTAGCAGCAAATGATCTTGCAACGATCACTCCAGCTAAAACATATACTGCTGCAGATTTTCCAGACATGAACAATCGGACAATCGATTTAACTGATTTATCAGATACCGGGTTTTTATTGGTAAATATCGATGCAGAAGTGTTAACGATGAATACGCCACTTCAAATCATTAATCCAAATGATCAAGTAGTTGTATTTAATGTCATCAACAGTTCTTCTGCATTGAACGTACAGTCACCAATCAAATACAATGATCGTTCAAATCATGAAACAGAAGATTTTTCGGATGCGAATATCTCTTGGAATTTTGGAAATGAGATGACTGATTTGACAATCAGTGCTCCTTTTCAAGGAACAATCCTTGCGCCTAATGCTACTATCCGCATTACTCAAAACCAAGACGGAACGATTATAGGAACAAATGTGATTTTAGATGCAGCTACCAATCGTTGGGATCCTAACGAAATATTTATCAGCGACAATGGTACAGATACGACAGACACAAGCGACAGTACAGATACTACCTCTACCACAAGTGATAGCACGGACACATCAGCTTCAAGTGACAGTACAGATACTACCTCTACCACAAGTGATAGCTCAGATTCAACTACCACTACAAGTGATAGTACCGATACATCAGCTTCAAGCGACAGTACAGATACTACCTCTACCACAAGTGATAGCTCAGATTCATCTACCACTACAAGTGATAGCACGGACACGTCAGCTTCAAGTGACAGTACAGATACATCCTCTACCACAAGTGATAGCTCAGATTCATCAGCTTCAAGTGACAGTACAGGTACTAAAACCACAAGCGACAGCTCAGATTCATCTACCACTACAAGTGATAGCACGGACACGTCAGCTTCAAGCGACAGTACAGATACAATCTCTACCACAAGTGATAGCTCAGATTCATCAACTTCAAGCGATAGTACAGACACGTCGTCTACCACAAGCGATACACGTCATGCAAGTGTCTCCTTCTCAAAAACAAGTTCGGATAACAGGACGAACTTTAACTTAACTAATAAAACAAGCAATGACAATGGAAACAAATCAAAAAGAGCACTTCCTAAAACTGGAAGTCAATCGAATAATTGGATAACACTCGCAGGCGTTATATTACTTGTAATCGGTTTAAGAATCACTTTTATGAGTTATAAGAAATCGAAAAGGTAAAAAAATATTCAAGATAAAAAAGAGCAACGTCGCTAACGGACGTTGCTCTTTATTTTTGCTTTTTATCATAAATACAAGAACTACAATTCAATTTGTCAAAAAACACGTAGATTTCCTTCTGAGAAATTTATTTACGTATCGAACCTTTCCCTATTCAGTCTTTGCGATCCAAAATCAGTTGGGTAAGGGAAAAGAGATTCTCTTTTGTTCGAAGAGAGGTGGCAGGTAATTTCTTTATTTCCTTCAAAGCCTTTTCTGTGTAAGAGGCCGCTAACTTCCTAGCTTCTTCCACGCCTCCTGTATGTTCAACGATTTTGCGTACGGCGTCGACATCTTCTTCTGTCATTGCCGCTTTCTTCTCTAAATAAGGTAGTAGCTTTGGTTTGTTTTTTTGCAAAGAGTAGATCAACGGTAAAGAATAGACCCCTTGACGCATGTCTTCTAGTACAGGTTTGCCGATTTCCTGGCTCTCTTTTGTATAATCTAAAATATCATCGATAATCTGAAAGGCCATCCCGATAGAAAGTCCGATATCTCCTGCTTTTTTTGCGAAGCGCTCGCTTGTTCCACTTTCAAAAGCGCCAACAGAACAACTTAATTGGAACAGTTCAGCTGTCTTACCTGAAATATTTTCCAAATATTCTTTTACAGAAAGTTCATAATTATAGCGATCATCCATCTGCCCTAATTCGCCATTCAATACTTTTTCCATACTGCGAGAATTCAATTGGAGACTTTTCAAGGAAGTGGAGTAATCAGACAATAGTTTAAAACAGCAGACAAATAAATAGTCTCCTGCATAGACAGAAACGACATTACCAAACTGACTACGGATATTAGGCTGACCACGTCGCAGATCCGCTTCATCAACGATATCATCATGGATCAGTGTGGCCGTATGGAGCATTTCGATAGAAGCTGCCAAAGCGATGGCTTTGTCTCGATCTTGCTCTGGTCCAAATTGTGAGAACAATAGCTGATAGGCAGGACGCAACAGCTTTCCGCCGGCATGGATCGTTTCTTTGATTGCTTGTTCGACAGGTTTGTTTTTCAGGCGGACAGTTTCTTCCATCCGTTTTAGTGTTTCTGTCAATTCTTTACTTAAAGCAGGATAGTTTTCCCACATTGGATGTAGCTTCATAAAAAAACTCCTTGTGTGACGATTATTTTTTGGTAAACATTGGGCTCCATTTTTGTTTGGTTCCCTGCTCATAATCTTTTTGGAATCGTTGAAGTGTCTGCACATGTCGTAAAAGATAATTCGCTGCGATCCCGATTGCAATCCCTGATAAAATCCCTAAAACTGAAAGGACTGGCAAGTACAACATGACTGTCCATGATTGTGCAATGAAAGAAGCCATCAAAAGCTGTCCGACATTATGCATGAAACCGCCGGCCGCACTAATTCCGATGATACTGACACGTTTTGGTCCTAATTGCTTGACCAATAACATTCCAAAATAACTAAGCAAAGCACCACTCATACTATAAAGGAATGTGGAAATCGTTCCGCCTAGCAAAGTAGTCAGGAATAGTCGTAGCCAAAGTAGTAAGAAGCTGTCTCGTTTTTTCATGGTAAAAATGGCAACGATCGTGATTAGATTGGCTAAGCCTAGTTTTGCACCAGGCGCAAAAGAAAAAGGATAAGGGATCATATTTTCCAATAAACCAATGATCACTCCTTGTGCAACAAGTAGCGAAATATAAATCATTTTTTGTAATTTACTCATGGTGTGTGAAGGTCTAATAAATCAGACTGTCTTCGTCACCTCCATCTGTTGAACGGACTTCGATCACTAATTTATGTGGCAAACAGACGATGGTTTCGCCATTTTTCGTTGCCCAGCCTCGACGTACGCAGATCTGGTCATCGCAATCTGCTTCTTTTATCCGTACTCGATCGCCATCTATCTCGATCAAGTTATAATCTCCGTGTTCATCTTTGTAAGTATATGTGTTGCTCTCTTCTCCAGCCATCAAAGGGAATGTTTTGATTTCTGTGCCATCCACACGCAGTACCGCTTCTTTTTCTGCTGTTGCGGTGTTTTGCTGAAGACCAAAAATCATGACTGGTAAAAAAGAAAGAACAGTCAAAAGCAAAATAATAAAAACATCCCAAGGTTTGAGCAGACTTTTTTCAGCAAATTCTTTAAGGCTCATTTTTGTTCTCCTTTTTCCAGATTAACTCACCCAATTTTAGCATAAAAACAAGAGGTTGTGACACCTGTGTCTTGCTTTGAGTAATAAGAACGAAGAATAGAAAACAGCTTTCCATGTTTTCTAATTCTTTGGGCTTATTACCGAGAAGCAGCAGGTGGAACACCGTTTATAACAAGAGGTTGTGACAGAAGTGGGCAACTTCAAGAAATAAGAAGGAATTTACGAAAATTACTTTTCAAGTTTTTGTGAAATTTCGGCTTATTTTTCGAAGAAGCTACTTCTGGAACACCGTTTATAACAAGAGGTTGTAACAGAGGTTGTGACACCTGTGTCTTGCTCATGGAGGCTTATCTCGGGCATCTTATTCCTTTAATTTTACATAAAAAGGAGGCTGTGACGGTTTGTCTCAGCCCCTTTCTATTGAAATCTTGCATTCAAATAACGTTCTTTATCTATTTATTTCTTGCCGTACTGGGAACTTGGTCTACCGTACCACCAATTACCTAGTGTACGTTGTAGCCATGGAATTACCCAGCGATCCAACCCAATCGCACGTCCGGAACCGTTCATCAATGCGAAAGCAACAAAAATGAACCAAATGTTTACCCAGTAAAACATGCCTGATAAGCAGAACGTGATCACCAATACAATCGTTGTCGCACTGCATAGCCATGTGAATAATCCAGCAATCAATGCTAATGCCAAGGCAATTTCAAAGAATACCATGAATTTTTGGAAGAACATTGCTACATCATTGTTTGGCATGATCACTTGCATGATCTTTGTGAACCAGTCTGGTGACTTCTCAATCACAGCCATTGGTTCTTCACCGTATGCATAACTCAAACCAAAATGTGCAGCTTGAGTCGCTGCTTCTCCGGCCCTTGCCCCTGCTCCGCTGGCAGCTGTGGTTGCATCACCAGCAGCAGAAGCACCACTGGCAACATCTGTTACATTGTATTCCCATGTCCAAGGGAACACACTGTTTCCAGTGAACCATGATCCTTCACCAAACCAAGTACTTGGTTTGAACACTTCACCATTCCCAATGATTTTTTTGGAAGCTTCAACGAACCAAACTAAACCATAGAAAATACGAAGTGGCACACTCCATAAGACATTGCCGTAACGAGAAGAATGTCCTCGAGTCACGTTGCGATCATCTTTGATATGGAAAAACTCATGCATTAAATATTGGAACATATAATAACCAGAACGAATATCAAAGAAGTATTTCAAATTCACGATATGTTTCATTACGATAGCTAAAAATCCGCTTAAATGGATCTTATCAAATAGGTTAGCTACCCCCCATTTGGCACCAATAGAAACCATAAATCCTTGATAGTTTCCTTTAAATTTATGCTTTTCTCCGCCTTTGATCGAAGCCACGATATTCGCTGCGGCTGTGTGTCCTGTTTGTTCAGCAGCTTGAACGATCTGCGGTGTCGGTGTTCCTGGGAATTCTTCATAAAAGACTAAATCACCAATGATATAGATGTTTTTATCTTCGTAGCCTTTTGCCTGCATATATTCATTGGCGATCAACCGCTGTCCGCGTGCTGATTCTAATCCAAAGTCAGCAGCGTCAGAAGTTCCTTTGACACCAGCTGTCCAAATCAGTGTGTGAGTCGGAATGTTGCGTCCGTCTTTCAATTTGATATGATCAGCAGCCACTTCTACGATTGGTGCATTCAATAATAATTCCACGTTGTGCTTACGCAAATAGCGTTCAGCTTTTGCAGCATCATTTCGATCCAACATATTCAAGATCGTCGGCATTGCCTCTACGACCATCAGTGTGATTTCGTTTGGATCTAATTTATAATCTTTGGCTAGGCGATTTTTCCAGTCGATCAGTTCCCCAATCATTTCAATACCGGTAAATCCAGAACCACAGACAACGAAAGTCAGCATGGCTTTACGCAGTTCATCATCTGGTTCCAATGCAGCTTTTGCTACTGTCTTCTCAATATGTTCCCGAATCCTTACAGAATCTTCAAATGACCAAAGGGTGAATCCGTGTGCTTTGACACCAGGTGTACCAAAGTCATTCGGCTCTCCGCCCATTCCAAGGATCAGCTGATCAAAAGGATAGGAACCTAATTTGGTCTTGACGATTTTTCGTTCTTTATCGATACCGATTACAGTGTCTGTGACAAGTTGTACATTCTTTTGACGAGCAAACAAATGCTGCAGATCGTATTGGATTGCTTCTGGTTCTACACGTCCGCCAGCTACTTCATGCAACTCGGTCATCATAGTATGGTACGAATGACGATCGATCAGAGTAATTGCTACATCTTCTTTTTTCAGTTTCTTTGCCAAGTATTTTGTAGCTGAAACACCGGCATATCCTGCTCCTACAACGACAATATTTTGCTTTGCCATTGATCATCCGCTCCTTATAGACTATCTATATAATGAATATATGATAATTCTTTTAGTTTGATACTTATTACACAATCTCCATGTATTATATAGATGTTCTGTTCTTTTGTCTAACTCCTTTTGGATTTTTTTCAAATTTTAAAATAAAGCGTTTTTTCACGAAATTTGCTGAAAGAAAACGTTTGAAATATTACATGGGTTATTTATCAAAAATAGTTGACTTATAGGCTAAAAAGATTAGAATGTATAATGAATCACAAAGAAAAATTGTGGACTAGAAATGGAATGGTGGGGTATTAAAATGAAGAAAAAACGTTTTGTAACTGGATTTGCCGTATTAGCATTTTCAGCTCTAGTGTTAGGCGCTTGCGGCGCAGATGACAACGGAAGCTCAAACTCTTCTTCTGAATCATCTACAGCACAATCTTCGACTGCAAAAAGCACAACAGAATCATCTGCAAAAGTTGTAGCTGGCGGAGATTTGCAAGACGGCACATATAAATTAGAAGAAAAAAATTATTCAAATGGTTACCGTACAGTCTTTGAAATGGTTGTAAAAGACGGCAAAATCACTGAATCAAAATATGATAACGTCAATGAAAACGGCGAATCAAAAACAAAAGATGCAGAATACAACAAAAACATGGAAGCAAAATCTGGCACAAACCCAGAAAAATACATTCCTGAGTTGAATGACCAATTCTTAAAAGCACAAAGCGCAAGCGGTGTGGAAGTCGTAACTGGAGCTACTCACTCATCTGAAAGCTTCCAAAACTACGCACAACAATTGATCCAAGCTGCTCAAGCTGGTAACACAGATACAATCGAAATCGACAATGGTGCTGATTTGAAAGACGGCACTTACAAGCTTGAAGAAAAGAACTACTCTAACGGCTACCGTGTGCAATTCGAAATGACAGTTGCTGGCGGCAAAGTAACTGAATCAAACTTTGATTATATCGACAAAGACGGTAAATCAAAACAAGATGATACAGAATATAATGAAAATATGAAAGCAAAAAGCGGTACAGAACCAAAAACTTACATCCCTACTCTGAACGACGAATTCGTCAAAGCAATGGGCGAAGAAGATGGCTCACCTGCTAATGTAGAAGTTGTTACAGGTGCTACACACAGCTCACATTCATTCATCATGTACGCACAACAATTAGTGAATGCAGCTGAAAAAGGCGACACTCAAACAATCGAAGTAGATAATATCGTAACAGAAAAATAATCACATAATCATACTAATAAAAGTTGGAGGGTGGGACGATAGCCAGATTAGGCAGTCGTCTCACCTTTCAAAATGAAGAGAGGAAAAAGATGCGGAAAAAACTACTATTTTCCTTAATCACACTGGGCATCTCTTTTATGGTGCTAACTGGCTGCAGCAACTCAGCAAATAAAACAACCACTGAAAGTTCAGCAGCTACCAAGATATTGAAAGATCCATATTCTGATGAACAGTTCTTGTTAGGGACTTACGTTCGTATCCGTGTGTATGATGAAGGCAAAGAATCAGCATTGAAACCTGCCTTCGATCGAGTAAAAGAACTTGGTGATAAAATCACGATCAATCAAAAAGGTTCTGAGATCGATGAAGTGAATGAGCAAGCTGGGATCAAACCAGTAAAAGTTTCTGATGACGTCTACACGTTAGTCAAGCGGGCCTACGAATATAGCCAAGATTCTCAAGGCGGATTCGATATGGCGATTGGTGCAATCACACAATTATGGCGAATCGGTTTTGATGACGCCAGAAAACCTTCCCAAGAAGAAATCGATCAGGCATTGAAATTAGTGGATTATCATAAGATCGAACTAAATGACAAAGAAAAAACTGTTTATCTAAAAGAAAAAGGAATGATCATCGATTTAGGTGCAATCGCCAAAGGTTACATTACGGACGAAGTAGTGAAAGTCTTGAAAAAACAAGGAGTGACCACTGCCATCGTTGACTTGGGCGGTAATGTCTATGTCTTAGGCCACAGCCCAAGAGGCGAAAACCAAGACTGGACAGTCGGCATCCAAGATCCGAACATGGCTCGCGGATCTGTTTTAGGTTCTATTAAAGAACGGAACAAAACATTAGTTACCTCTGGAATTTACGAGCGTTATTTAGAAGTAGATGGCAAAAAATACCATCATTTGTTTGATCCAAAAACGGGTTATCCGTTCGACAATGATATCGCAAGTGTCACGATCATAACAGATAAATCAATTGATGGTGACGGGTTGTCTACAGCAGTCTTTTCAATGGGTGTGAAAAAAGGACTGGAATACGTCGAAAGCGAATTGAATAACGGGACGGAAGCGATCTTCGTGACAAAAGACGATAAAGTATATGTGACCGATCCAATCAAAGACACCTTCAAATTATCGGAGGACTCCCATTACACGATGGGTGACCGTTCTGAACTAAAATAAGGAGTACGAACCATGACACTAAAAATCTTTTTAGAAGTAGTTGAAATACGAACAAAGGTGGCTAGTGTATTTCCTTTTGCGGTAGGGGTATTATTCTCTATCGCTTTTTTTCATGAGATACATTGGCTAAACACTTTTTTATTTTTTATTGGAATGCTAGTTTTTGATTTAGCGACTACCGCTATCAATAATTACATGGATTATGAAAAGGCTCATTCTGAAGTATATAAGTATGAAGAAAATGTCATTGGCCGCAGAAATCTATCTCCTGTATTGATTCGAAACATGATTTTAGCTATGATTGCATTTGTTTTTGTTATCGGCGTTATTCTAACGATCAATACGGGTTGGCTTTTACTTTTGATGGGATTTATCTGTTGTTTTATTGGAGTATTCTATACATTCGGACCGATTCCTTTATCTCGAATGCCTTTAGGGGAAATTTTCAGTGGGGTGACTATGGGCCTTGGAATTTTTGCCATGGTCGTTTATGTCAATACATTCGGTTCAGATGTCTATGATCTGACAGTCAACTTTTCATCTGGACAATTTGCTTTGGTAGGAAATCTTTGGGCTATAGCAGCAATCGTATTAGCTTCCTTACCCTTGGTGTTTACGATTGCCAATATCATGTTGGCTAATAATTTGCGGGATCTTGACCGTGATATTGAAAATCATCGCTATACACTAGTTTTTTATATCGGACGTCCTGCGGGAACAGTCTTATTCCAGCTATTGATGTATGCTTGCTATTTCGTGATTTTAATGGGGTTGTTGAGCGGTATCTATGAATGGCCGATCTTGGTCACCTTCTTGACCTTGCCAATTGTGAAGAAGCATTTGGATCAATTCAAGCAAACGTTACCCCAGCCTATCAGTTTCAGCTATTCCATCAAAAATATGGTCTTATTCAATGCCAGTTATGTATTGGGGCTATTACTAACAATCATTATGCAAGCCATTTAACAGCATGAAGAGGTTGTGAAAAAACTGCCCTGCATCAAGTAATAAGAACAGCCAAATAAAAATAGCTCCTTATATTTTTCGTTTGGTTGGGCTTATTACCGCAGATGCAAGCTTTTGAACACCGTTTATCAGGGGGTTGTAAAATCAGCGTTTTGTCCTGAGTATTAGAGAAACAAACGGAAAAATAGCTTCTCATATTTTACCGTTTTTTGAGCTAATACCGAGGGTCAGCTGATTGAACGCCGTTTACCAAGAGGTTGTGAGACTGTCGTTTAACTCTGAATCACAAGGAACAATTTCAAAAAACAGTTTCTCATGTTTGTTGAATATTGTGACTTATGATTGAGGAGTTGGCAGAAGAACACCATTTATTCGGAAAAAGGGGATGTGACACGATTTTTGTCACATTCCCTTTTTTTCTCAAAATAATGAAACTGGAAAATTTTCAGTAGGTAAGCTAAAATTCATTTAAGAAAAAGAATGGGGGGATAATAGATGCTGGAAGAATATTTTCAGGAAGTCGGGTTGACACTCGTTGAATTACCCATTGAATTTTCAGATGATCGGTTGATTTATCGTGGCTATATCAAAGAATTGCCAATAATCAATGCGGAAGGTGAAACTAGAAAAGCGATGCAGCAAAAAATAGCTGGTATGTATCAGGTGTATCGGGAACAGCTACTGGCTGAATCAGCGGAAGAAGAAAAAGAAAAAACGATGAACTTGTCCATGGATGAGCTGCTTCGTTATTATGATGGCGAAACATTTGACGGATTTTCGCTTCTTAACGAAGAGGAAACAGATTTACCAGGCAGCTGGTAGGCGAACGCCGTTTATATGGAAAAAGAGGCTGTGACAAAATCTTTGTCACAGCCTCTAAAAAGTCCGGCAGTTTTTTGCCGATCTTCAAGGCACTCTACTTATCGTACGGATATTTTTTAGCGGAAAGTCCGATTCAAGTGGTTTTTATTCAGCTGATATTTATAAGATAAGTGAAAAATCCCAGCAATCAGTAGCGTAATCGTATAAGCGATTGAATGATCGAAAAAAGAATAGTAATTGATTGTCGCTAATAAGCATAATGCAACCATGTAACTAATGTGCAAGCGTGTAACCAGCCCTTTTTGCCCGATTTTGTCAAAATACTGCGACCATTTTTCCCGTTGACTCCCTATGCTTCGTTTTTTGAATTGAAAGAAAAGGGATAAAATACCGACTCCCAGAAAAGCAGCGATATTCAGAGAAATAAGGTAAATAAAAAAAATCATTAAAATTTCAAACATATTGACACCTTTCTAGTTGGATAGAACCTTTACAGAAAAAAGGCAAAAGGCGGGAATAATGTTTCACACGAAACATTATTCGCGGATTTGTCCATCGCCATAAATGATATATTTTGTGGAAGTTAATTCATTTAACCCCATTGGACCACGGGCATGCAACTTTTGAGTAGAGATACCAATCTCTGCACCAAAACCAAATACCGATCCGTCTGTAAAACGAGTGGAGGCATTGACATAGACAGCCGCCGCGTCCACTTCATTTAAGAAACGTTGACTAGCCGCATAACTATCTGTCACGATCGTTTCTGAATGTTTAGTATTATGCCGATTGATATGTGCAATTGCTTCATCCAAAGAATCGACCACTTTGACAGCAAGGATATAATCTAGATATTCAGTATCCCAATCTGTGTCTTCTGCTAAAGCAGCCGTCTCTAGATATTCTAACGCACGAGCATCCGCACGTAAAGAGACCCCGTGTTCTACCAGTTCTTTTTCAATAGCTGGCAAGAAAAAAGGTGCGATCTCAGAATGGATCAGCAATGTTTCTGCCGCGTTACAGACAGATGGACGGGAAGCTTTTGCATTGACGATGATGTTCACTGCCATAGATAACTGTGCTTCTTTATCGATATATACGTGATTATTTCCTGTACCTGTTTCAATGATAGGTACCGTTGCCTGTTCTTTGACTCGTTGGATTAATTTTGCTCCGCCTCGAGGAATCAGCACATCTAAGTATTCTGTCAATCGCATCAACTGTCCTGCAGTTTCATGAGAAGTATCATCGACAAACTGGATGGCATAAGGAGATTCGCCAGCACTGACCAGTACTTGCTGCAATAATTGGACTAATAATTGATTCGAGAAGAATGCTTCTTTGCCACCGCGAAGGATAACGGCATTCCCTGATTTGAATGCTAGACTAGCTGCATCTGTCGTGACATTTGGACGAGATTCGTAAATGATGCCGGTCACGCCTAGTGGCACGCGCTTTTTGCCGATTCTCAATCCGTCGGTGTTCGTCCACATCTCATCTACTTTTCCAATAGGATCGTCTAACGAAGCAATTTTTTCGATCTCTGTAGCCATGGCATTGATTCGCTCAGGTGTCAGCTGCAAGCGGTCTTGCATCGTTTCACTGATATTGTTTTCGACTGCTTTTTCTAAGTCTTTATGATTTGCTTCAATGATCGCTTGTTGATTCTTTTTGATGGTTTGTGCCATTTGAACAAGTAGCTCATTTTTGCGGTTTGTAGGCATAAGTGCTAGTTGTTGCGCGCTATCTTTTGCCTGTTGTCCTAATTGCATCAAGTCAGTCATTTCAAGTCCTCCTTAAATAAAGTACCTACTTCTTTTCCTGCAAGAATATCAAAAATAATTGCCGGATTTTTTCCATTTGCTAAAATCATTGCGCTGTTTGCTTCAAATATCCTAGAAGCGGCTTTTAATTTACTCTGCATACCGCCTGTTCCAAATGTGCTACCAGCACCACCTGCTTGTGCCAGAATCTTTTCATCGATTTTATCGATATAGCGATACATCTGAGCCTCGGGATTTGTAGTCGGATTATCTGAATAAAACCCGTCGATATCAGAAAGGACGATCAAAAGGTCTGCCGCGACAAGTTTTGCCATGATGGCTGACAGCTGATCATTATCGCCAAATTTTGTCAGATGATCTAATTCATCCACTGCTACAGTATCGTTTTCGTTCACGATAGGGATCGTGTCCATAATCAAAAGCTGTTCCAATGTATTCCTCACATTTTTACGACTTTCAGGATAATCTACCACGTCTCTTGTCACGAGGATCTGTGCCGTCTGTTGATTATATACACTGAATCTTTGATTATAGATATTCATCAGTTCGGCTTGACCAACAGCCGCCGCAGCTTGCTGTTCAGGAATCAAAGTCGGACGTTCTGACAAATGTAATTTATGCATACCAACGCCTACAGCTCCTGATGAGACTAAGATCACTTCCTTTCCCCGATTTCTAAGATCAGAAAGGACAAAAGCTAACTGATCGATTGCCGCAAGATTGATATTTCCATTGGGATAAATCAATGTACTTGTTCCTACTTTGACAATAATTCGTTTTGCATTTTTAATTTCTTTACGCATGTGACACCTCAATCAAATATCCACTCATTAATTTCGTTCTATTCTACTTGTTTTGACGAGTAAAGTCATGTAAAAAATAGTTTTTTTGTACAACTTGCAGTCGTTTGGAAAAAGAACGAATTAATGGTTTACTTTAAGATAGCAGAATTTCTTGAAGAATTTGTAAAGAAAGTCTTTTACAGCCTCGGATATGTTAGAATAGGAGTAGTTTATTTAGGGAGGAAAACCGGTGAGAAAAAGAGGATTTGAAGTTATTTCTAAATATAAAGATCAAAATATCAATCTACCGCAGCGCGCTACACATCATGCTGCTGGCTATGATTTTGAAGCAGCAGAAGAGGTCGTGATTCCAAGTATCTGGAAAGCAGGCTGGAAAAAGGGGTTGGAAACAGTCGCAGATGGATTGAAAAAAGATGTATCAGAAAATGAAAAACAATTGAAACCAACCCTCGTGCCTACTGGAATCAAAGCTTACATGGGAGAAGATGAATTTTTGCAGCTTGCTAACCGTTCAAGCAATCCGTTGAAGCGGTTTTTAGTGTTGACAAACGGAGTAGGTGTGATTGACAGTGATTATTACAATAATGAGGCAAATGAAGGCCATATCATGTTCCAATTCACCAACTTTGGTTTCAAGGATGTAGTGATCAAAAAAGGCGAGCGTATCGGCCAAGGGATCTTTTTGCCGTTTTTAAAAGCAGATCAAGATCAAACGACTGCTCAACGTCAAGGCGGATTTGGTTCTTCCAGTAAATAAAACGTTAAAGATACTTAAGCTTGATTTAATGTCTCATGATTAGGATAAAAGGAGGCGGTACAATGGCAAAAAAATCAAAAGTACAATTTGTTTGCCAAAATTGCGGGTATGTGTCGCCTAAGTTCTTGGGACGCTGCCCAAATTGCGGAAAATGGAATACGATGGTCGAAGAAATCGAACAAGATACAACGGACCGCAGAACTCGGACAAGTTTGACAGGAGAAAAAGCAAAACCAACAAAAATCGCAGACGTCGTCCCTAAAAAAGAACCTCGGATCAAAACAAAATTAGAAGAACTGAACCGTGTGTTAGGCGGAGGTGTGGTGCCAGGGTCTATGGTCTTGATTGGTGGCGATCCAGGTATCGGGAAATCCACTTTGCTGTTACAAGTTTCTCAGCAATTAGCAGCCATAGGCGGAAAAGTCTTATATGTATCCGGCGAAGAAAGCGCAGAGCAGATAAAATTACGCGCGGAACGCCTCGGAAGTATCAACACAGAATTTTATCTATACGCTGAAACAGATATGAACGAAATCAGTCGTGCCATCGAACATATCTCCCCTGATTATGTTATCATTGATTCCATCCAAACGATGACGCAGCCAGACATCACAAGTGTGGCAGGAAGTGTCAGCCAAGTAAGAGAAACCACTGCAGAACTACTCAAAATCGCTAAAACAAATGGGATAGCCATTTTTATCGTCGGTCATGTTACCAAAGAAGGCTCGATCGCCGGCCCAAGAATGTTAGAACATATGGTGGATACGGTGTTATATTTTGAAGGTGAACAACATCATAGTTTTCGGATTTTGCGAGCAGTAAAAAACCGATTTGGCTCAACGAATGAGATTGGGATTTTTGAAATGCATGAGCATGGATTGGAAGAAGTCGCTAATCCTTCACAGATTTTCTTAGAAGAACGCCTAGACGGTGCAACTGGCTCTGCTATCGTTGTGGCAATGGAAGGGACACGTCCAATTTTGGTAGAGATCCAAGCATTAGTCACACCTACTATGTTCGGAAATGCCAAACGAACAACAACAGGTCTTGATTTCAATCGGGTATCTCTGATCATGGCAGTGCTGGAAAAAAGAGCTGGGTTGCTTCTTCAGAATCAAGATGCTTACTTAAAAGCTGCAGGTGGGGTAAAATTAAATGAACCAGCGATTGATTTAGCTATCGCTGTCAGTATTGCTTCAAGCTATAAAGAAAAAGGAACACAGCCAACGGAATGTTTCATCGGTGAAATTGGACTGACTGGAGAAATCAGACGTGTCAGTCATATTGAACAACGAGTCAAAGAAGTCCAAAAACTCGGCTTCACAAAAGTATACCTACCTAAAAACAACTTAGGTAACTGGGAAGCGCCAAAAGGAATCGAGATAGTTGGAGTAGCAACTTTGGCTGAAACGTTGAAGCGTGTGTTCCGCTAACTAATAAATGATTGTCGAAACGGAGGAAAAACGATGCAAAAACGTGTCATTACTTTGCTGATGATCATTGTCGGCGCAAGCTTGGGTATTTCATTTTTACCCTCAGCTTGGCAGGCAATCGGTCAACAGTCAAACGGATGGCTGAATAATACATTTACCAACAGCCTGTTAGGCGCACTTATTTTCTTTTTATTATCTTTGCTGTTGGCCAAACATATCTCAGCTATTATCAAACAAGTAGAACAAAAACTAAGTGAGGTCAGCTTGACTTATCTTCTCTTCGGTGCGATCGGTGCGATCATCGGATTGACTTTAGGTGTTGTGATCTCGACCCCTCTTTACAATATGGAAATTCCATTCGTCAATAGTGTATTGCCGATTTTACTGATGATCATCTTAGGCTATCTGGGATTGAGAATGGGAACGACACGAATCGAAGAATGGAAGAAAGTTTTTGGTTCACGAAGCAAAAAAATCGAGCAAGAAACAGCTAGTCAAGTTGAGAGTCAACTGTTAGAACGAAAATCAGGAGAAAATTTCCATAAATATAAAATCTTGGATACAAGCGTGATCATTGACGGTCGGATTTATGATATTACAAAGACTGGATTCTTAGAAGGAACCTTGATGATCCCTAATTTTGTTCTTTACGAACTACAATACATCGCGGACTCAGGGGATAGTTTGAAACGTGTGCGTGGTCGTCGCGGATTAGATATCCTAAATGCCTTGCAAAAAGAAGAGGGTATATCTGTCGAAATGTACGATGGAGACTTTGAAGATATCAGTGAAGTAGACAGCAAATTGATCAAATTGGCTAAGCTTTTAGATGGTGTCATTGTAACCAATGACTATAACTTGAATAAAGTCTCTGAATTCCAAAATGTACCTGTTCTTAATATCAATGCGTTGGCAAATGCCGTAAAACCAGTCGTCATCCCTGGTGAAACGATGAATGTTCTAGTAGTAAAAGCCGGGACAGAACGCCAACAAGGAGTAGCCTACCTTGATGACGGCACGATGGTTGTCGTAGAAGATGGACAGCATTACATGAATGAACGTATCGAAGTCGTTGTAACAAGTGCCCTTCAAACAGCTGCTGGACGCATGATCTTTGCTAAACCTGCACATGCAGGACGAGGAATCGACAATAAAAAAGAGACAGAGAAAAAGACTAAACAATCAAAATAAAAAAGAAATTCAGCCAACTGGTAAGGAAATTCAACCAGTTGGCTTTACTATTTACCTTAGAAAAGGTAAAATTTGTGCTGAGTGGCTTTAAATAAATGATATTTGAGAAGCCGTAACTGACGGAATTTTTGCTGTTAGTCAAAGTCTAGTTTGAAAGAAGAGGAAGAAAATGACGAAAGTACGCGTACGCTATGCACCAAGTCCAACTGGGCACCTGCATATTGGAAATGCAAGAACTGCATTATTCAATTATTTGTTTGCCCGCCACAATGATGGAGACTTTATTATTCGTATTGAGGATACTGACCAAAAACGTAATATCGAAGATGGCGAAAAAAGCCAGTTGGAAAACCTTGCTTGGTTGGGAATGAATTGGGATGAATCTCCTGAAAATCCTGGAGAATACGGCCCTTACCGTCAATCTGAACGTAAAGAAATCTATCAACCGCTGATTGATCAGCTGCTTGCTAGCAATCGAGCATACAAATGCTATTGCACAGAAGAAGAATTAGAAGCAGAACGGGAAGCACAACGCGCAAGAGGAGAAATGCCTCATTACGCAGGAACATGTGCGAACTTGACACCTGAAGAACAAGCAGAAAAAGAAGCACAAGGTCTAGAATCTGTTGTACGTTTCCGTGTGCCTCGCAATACAGAATACGCATTTACAGATATGGTGAAAGGCGCTATTTCGTTCGAATCCGATAATATCGGTGGCGACTTTGTCATCCAAAAACGCGATGGTATGCCAACTTATAATTTTGCTGTTGCGGTCGATGATCATTTGATGAAAATCACTCACGTTTTACGTGGAGATGACCATATTGCCAATACACCAAAACAACTGATGATCTATGAAGCATTTGGCTGGACACCACCAACCTTCGGACATATGACATTGATCATCAACAGTGAAACAGGTAAAAAACTAAGCAAACGTGACGAATCAATCTTGCAATTTATCGAACAATATCGCGAATTAGGCTATCTACCAGATGCAATGTTCAACTTTATTGCATTATTGGGCTGGTCACCTGTGGGCGAAGACGAAATCTTCGAACACCAAGAATTGATCAAAATGTTCGATCCAAAACGCCTAAGTAAATCACCCGCAGCTTTCGATGCGAAAAAACTGCAATGGGTAAACAACCATTACATCAAAGCAATGGATCTAGATGCATTTACTGACATGTGTCTGCCTTATCTAATCGCTGATGGACGTGTAGCAGAAAACCCAGATGAAAAGACAATCGAATGGGTGAAGAAGATCGTTAGCCTGTATCAACCTCAAATGAGCTATGCTGCAGAAATCGTTGATCTGTCTACGCTATTTTTCAATGAACATCCTGTATTGAATGAAGCAGCAAAAGAAGTACTTGCTGGTGAAACAGTTCCTACTGTTCTCCACGCATTCAAAGCACAGCTAGAACAAATGGAAGTAGTAGATGCTCCAACTGTCAAAGCTGCCATCAAAGCTGTTCAAAAAGAAACTGGCGTAAAAGGAAAAAATCTTTTCATGCCAATCCGTGTAGCTGTATCAGGACAAATGCATGGTCCAGAATTGCCTGAAACGATCGAATTGCTTGGTCGTGAAAAATCATTAGCACATTTAAATCAAGTACTGAACTAAACACGATGAACAGAAAAAAGTAAGCAGCTGATCATTACAAGAGAGATACCGGGTGGTGCAAGGTATCAATGAATGGTTGCCGAAATGCCTCTGGGAGTGGTCTTGGCGAAACACAGAAAACAGGAAAAACTGTTTTATAGGAAACAAAGTAGCCAAGAACGTATAACAGGCGTTAGCTGTCAGAGATAATCATTGATTATGAAGAAAAGTGGAACCACGCGGAAAGCGTCTTTTGATAAGGAAACTTATTTAAAAGGCGCTTCTTTTCTTTATAAGAAGATGATTTCCTACATAAAATTCTTACGAAAGGAGTGGAAAGTCATGAGTTGGTTTACCCGAGCGATTGATGCAGCAAAGAGAAACGATCCGGCTGCACGTTCGACAGCTGAGATCGTTTTGACATACCCTGGTTTTCATGCCTTGTTTTGGCATCGTTTCTCTCATTTTTTATATCAGCACCGGCTCTTTTTATTGGCGAAGATCAATGCTCAATTCTGGCGTTTCCTAACTGGTGTTGAGATCCATCCAGGAGCAACGATTGGAACTGGCGTGTTCATCGACCATGGAATGGGAATCGTCATTGGCGAAACCGCAGAAATCGAGGACGATGTGATTTTATTCCATGGCGTAACATTAGGCGGCACAGGAAAAGAAACGGGTAAAAGACACCCAACTGTTAAACAAGGAGCCATGCTCTCTGCGAATGCGCAGATATTAGGACCGGTAACGATCGGAAAAAACGCCAAAATCGGTGCAGGTGCCGTTGTGTTGAAAGATGTTCCAGACGACGCTACAGCGGTAGGAGTACCAGCAAAAGTCGTTCGAATCAAAGGAGAAAAAGTGAGGAGATCAGAATGATAAAAATCTACAATACATTGACCAGAAAAAAAGAAGAATTCATCCCTATACAAAAGGGACATGTCGGTATGTATGTCTGCGGACCGACTGTGTATAATTATATCCATATCGGAAATGCTCGTAGCACCATTGCTTTCGATACAATTCGACGCTATTTTGAATATCGAGGCTATAAAGTCGATTTCGTATCGAATTTCACGGATGTAGACGATAAAATCATCCGTACAGCAAACGAATTAGGTATTACAGCACCAGAAGTTGCTGATCGTTTCATCCGAGCATTTGAAGAAGATACGAAAGCGTTGAATGTCGAGCCTGCTACACTGCATCCAAGAGTCATGGATCATATGCCAGATATTTTAGCATTTATTCAAGTGTTGGTTGAAAAAGGCTATGCTTATGAATCTTCAGGTGATGTGTATTACCGTACCCGTAAATTTGAAAATTATGGGAAATTAAGTGACCAATCCATCGATGAACTGGAAGTCGGAGCAAGTCAGCGTACAGGGGAAGAACAGCAGCAAAAAGAAGACCCATTAGATTTCGCTTTATGGAAACAAGCAAAACCTGGCGAGATTTCTTGGGATTCACCATGGGGCAAAGGACGTCCCGGTTGGCATATTGAATGTTCCGTTATGGCAACAAAACATTTAGGAGAAACGATCGATATCCATGGTGGCGGGCAAGATTTAGAATTTCCTCATCATGAAAATGAAATCGCACAAAGTGAAGCGAAAACAGGGAAAAAATTCGCTAATTACTGGATGCACAATGGCTATGTAACGATTGGCGAAGACGATGAAAAAATGAGTAAATCTCTAGGGAATTTCATCACTGTACATGAAATGATCAAAAACGTTGATCCACAAGTCTTGCGTTTCTTCATGGCGACCACACAATACCGTCGTCCGATCCGCTACAGTGAAACGACGATGAAAGAAGCAGCCACCAATTTACAACGACTGAAGAATACGTTTGACAATTTGAAATTCCGCCAAGAAACTGCCTCAGAGAATTTGGCAGATGATGCGGATAAAATCGCTTTGTTAGAAAATTTAGAACAGCGATTCATCGAAGAAATGGACGATGATTTTAATGCAGCAAATGGGATCACAGTGGTCTATGAGCTTGCTAAGTGGCTGAACACTTATCTAGACCAGCCGAAAGTTTCTGCCGCTGTCTTGGCACAAGGAGAAGCTTTATTCTCGCAATGGCTTTCGATCTTCGGTATTTTATTTACAGCAGAAGAGTTATTAGATGAAGAGATTGAACAATTGATCGAAGAACGAAATCAAGCAAGAAGCAATCGTGATTTTGTCCGAAGCGACGAAATTCGTGATTTGTTGAAAGAAAAAGGGATCTTATTAGAAGATACACCGCAAGGAACCCGATGGAGAAGAGAAGCATGAGAGATTACACACAATTGAACGGTTTAGCCTTGGCTTATGTTGGAGATGCGATTTACGAAATCTATGTTCGTGACCACCTGATTGATCAAGGAGAAACAAAACCCAATAAGCTGCATCGTGCGGCAACGAATTATGTTTCTGCGAATGCACAAGCCTTTTTGATTCAGCAAATGCTGGAAGAACATCTTTTGACAGAAGAAGAAGAACTTTATTATCGCAGAGGAAGAAATGCTAAAAGCCATACGAGCGCAAAAAATGCTGATGTTACGACGTATCGGGTCGCAACAGGGTTCGAAGCGCTCATGGGCTATCTGCATTTGACAAAACAAACCGAGCGGATGGAAGAATTGATCCGCTGGTGTATTCAGAAAGTTGGTGAAAAAAATGGGTAAAGAAAGAACAAACAAACATCAATCGAAACGTGGATTTGAAGACAAAAAACAAAATAGATATTCAAATAAAAAGCAAACTGGACGAAATCAGTCAGTTTCTGATCAAAATGAAGAAGCATTAGAAGATAATTTTGTCTTTGGGCACCATGCCGCAGTAGAAGCGCTACAACAAGGGCGAGGGAATAAACTCTTTCTTCAAGAAGATTCACGAGGAGAAAAAGTAGAAGAACTGAAAGAAATCGCACGTGAACAAGCTGTGCCAGTCAAATGGGTTCCTAAACAAAAATTAGAAACTTTGAGCGATCACGGCGTGCATCAAGGAGTCGTTCTTGCGATTACACCTTATGAATATTTATCCCTTGACCAACTGATTGAACGAACAAAAGAGAAAAAAGAAGACCCCTTCTTTTTGATTTTGGATAGCATCGAAGATCCACACAATTTTGGGTCGATTTTACGGACAGCAGACGCAAGTGGCGTCGATGGTGTGATCATACCAAAACACCGAGCAGTTGGAATCACACCTATCGTAACAAAGACTTCCACTGGGGCAGTCGAACATGTCCCTGTTGCACGCGTGACGAATTTGGTACAAGCTGTGCAACAGCTCAAAGAAACAGGATTTTGGGTATTTGGCACAGATATGACCGGCACAAACTTCCAAAAATGGAATGCCAAAGGATCAATTGCTTTAGTCATTGGTAATGAAGGCAAAGGAATGAGTCCAGGATTGAAAAAAGAAATGGATGAATTGCTGACGATCCCGATGACCGGGCACGTCCAGAGCTTAAATGCCAGTGTTGCTGCTGGTTTGCTTATGTATCAGGCTTTTTCCCAACGTCAGGGGGAGTAGACCATGAAAAAACAGCTGTTGATTGTAGACGGCTACAACATGATTGGTTCGTGGCCGGAACTTGTCCAGCTTAAAAAGCAGGACAAAATGGCGGATGCAAGAGAAGCTCTTTTACATCGTTTATCAAATTATGCGAAATATGAAGGAATGGAAGTCATCGTTGTCTTCGATGCCCAACTAGTTCCGGGCATCCAACAAAATTATAAGAAATACCAGTTGGATGTTGTTTTTACGAAAGAAGACGAAACGGCTGACAGTTATATCGAGAGAATCGCTGGTCAGCTGAATGACCGTTTGACACAAGTGACAGTGGCGACAAGCGATTTAGCAGAACAGTGGATGATCTTTTCCCAAGGAGCATTACGAACTTCTGCTTATGAATTATATAAGACGATAAAAAAAACGGAAAAAACAATAGCCCAAGAAAATAAAGATATGCATTTTATTGATTTCCGACGTAATTCTCCATGGAATGAAGAGCAGTTAAAAAAATTGTCCCAAAAATTGGACGATTTAATGAGAAAAAATAAATAACATATCGTTCTAATCAGTTCGATGAATCATTGATGATAAGATTCCTCCATAAACGAATTTATGGAGGAATTATTTTATGTCTGAGGAGTTATTGCGCGCTGCACGTAATGGTGACGAAGAAGCATTTGCTGCCCTGTATCAAAAATATTTTCCACTTTTACTACGTTTGAAAAACACCTATTATTTAAGAAATTATGTTTCTGAGGATTGGGAACAAGAAGCAAGGATCGCTTTATATCAGGCATTGAGAACTTACGAAAAAAGCAAAGGTGTTAGCTTTGGAAGTTATTATAAAAGCATTATAAGCAATCAAATCTATTCTCTGTTGAGGAAGCAGAACGCGCTGAAGCGTCGTGATCAAAAAGATGAAGTCTCAATCGACCAAAAAATAGAGACAGAAGGACCAGACTTTTTAGCAGAGATCACATTGCAAGAACCTTTAGCGATTCAGCATCTTTTATTAAAAGAAGCAATCGAAAATTGCGAAATCCAGTTTTCAAAAATAGAAGCTAAAATTTTTCATTATTATATGCAAGGCGTTGATTTTGTAGACATGGCTGAATGTTTAGCAATGGATCACAAGCAAGTAATGAGCGCTTACGGGAGAGTAAAACTCAAAATAAAAAAACACTTGAAATTTTATAATGAGGAATAATTTAGAAAAATCTTAATGAGCTTCTTATTTATTTTTATTGCATTTCTTTTTTTTTTATGGTAAACTTGAAAATTTTAAAAATATGTGGTATAGTTGATAGTAGAGGTGAACTGTATGCCAACAACTTTAGCTTCAATCAAGAAAGATTTAGAAGGTCGTATCGGCAGCCCAATCATGTTGGTTGCTCAGACAGGAAGAAAGCGTCAAACAGAACGCCGCGGCGTTTTAACAGAAACCTATCCTTCAGTATTCGTTGTTGATTTGGATCCTGAAGAAAATTCTTTTGAACGAGTATCTTACAGCTATTCAGATGTACTTACTCGGACAGTTGAGATCGAATTTTTAACTGAAGCAGTTTAAAAAGCAAACGAGCCTGAGATTCGTAAGGTTCGTTTGCTTTTTTGTGTGCGAATCGGTATGCTAAGAATAAAAAAGCAGGGGGCGTTTGCTTAGTGGAATATCAGGTAAAGAAATTTGAAGAATTGTCAACAGCAGAGTTTTACGCGATCGTCAAAGAACGAATCGCAGTTTTTGTTGTGGAACAACAGTGTCCTTATCAAGAAGTTGATGACATTGATGGACAAGCTTGGCATACGTTTTTTCAAGATACTGATGGGAAGATCCTTGCCTACACGCGAGTATATGAAGAAGCGGAGAGTATCCATTTTGGACGTGTCCTTGTTCATCAGGACAACCGTAAAGATGGTTTAGGAAGAAAGATTGTTCAAGAAACGATTAACATGATCCAGAAAAATTTTCCAGAAAAACCAATCGTGATCGGCGCACAAGAATACCTACAAGCTTTTTATGAGTCGTTTGGATTCAAGGCAATCTCAGATGTGTATTTGGAAGATGATATTCCACATATCGACATGAAAAAGGAACAAGTAGCAAGTTAAGAATCTAAAAAAAGAAAGCCGACACTGAAAATCGGCTTTCTTTTTTTTAGATTCTTTATTATTTAGAAGTATCGGAAAGATTTGTTTGCTCTACTGGATGTGTATTGTCTTCTGCCACTTGTTTGGCAAGAAGATCGCGTATGTCACTAAGATAATCTTCTGCAGTAGGAGTTTCTTCCACTTCCACTTGCTCTTCTTTGGAGCGTAAATTCTTCGCACGGTTTGCCGCTTTGACAACTAAGAATAAGACAAAACCAGTGATCAGAAATGTAATGATAGCACTAATAACGTTACCAAACGCAAATGTGACGCCTTTTGTCGGCGACCAGTCAAGAATTGAAAGTGCTCCTTCTAAATCAGAAGTACCTGTGATCATTGCGACAAACCAACCTATTAGTGGTGTGATCAAGCCTTGCACCACTTGGTTTACGATGCTTGTAAACGCACTACCAATAACAACGCCGACAGCAAGATCCAAGACATCTCCACGCATGATGAACTCTTTGAATTCTTTGATCATGAATGACCCTCCCTTCTTTTATTTGTCTTTAGTATATCGAAAAATAAAAAATAAAAAAACAATATACGCTTTTAGCCGTCTGTTTCTTTTGATAAAAAACATCTATGCTATACTATAAAGTGTAACATCATTTAGAAAAAACGGCGAATTGCCTGAACTTATAAATTTCAAGCAGAGGAATAAGTAAAAAAGGCAGGTTGACCCATTAAAAGAGTAAGCGGGCAATCAACTGTGAAAAGGAGCATATAAATATGGTGTATCAATTGGCAGAAGGCGTGAATCTTCATGTCTTACCAACAAAACAATACAAAACGATCCGGATTTTTATCCGTTTTACTGCGCGTCTGCAACAAGAAGTCATCACGAAACGTTCACTTCTCAGCAGCATGTTGGAAACAAATAGTTTGAATTATCCGGATCAGACAAAGTTAAGTGCGCAACTTGCAGAGCTTTATGGCGCAAGCTTTGGATTATCAGTTAGAAAAAAAGGAAATTTACATTGGCTAAACGCAGGGATCAGTTTTGTGAATGGTGAATATGTCAATGATCCAAACCTTTTTTCTCAAGCGGTAGATTTTTTAAAAGAGGTTTTATTTTATCCAAATATTAAAAATCATCAGTTTGATCAGTTGACGTTTGACTTGGAAAAGAACAATCTGCGTCTATATTTGGAAAGTTTGAAGGAAGATAAACAAACTTTTGCTTCCTATGCCTTGCAAGAACTTTATTTTGAAAACAGCCCGGAACAAAAGATCCCAGGGTTGGGCGTAGTCGAAGATTTGGACAAGATCACTGCTAGTTCGCTAGCGTCCTACTATCAAGAAATGATGGCAAATGATCAAATCGACATTTTTGTTGTCGGCGATGTTGATCCGGACAAAGCAGCTGAAGCAGTTGGGCAATTACCATTTGAGTCGCGGGAAACAGTTTATCCAGATCTGTTTTATACCCAACCTCAAGTGAATATCGTGAAGGAACGACAAGTACGTGAGCCAATCGTTCAAGCAAAGCTGAACCTAGCTTATCAGACAAATGTGTATTACGATGAACCAGAACGTTTTGCGCTAATGGTCTTTAACGGTTTATTTGGCGGTTTTCCTCACTCTAAACTTTTCATGAATGTCAGAGAGAAAGAAAGTCTAGCTTATTATGCCTCTAGTAGCGTGGATACGTTCCGAGGATTCATGAGTGTCCAAACCGGTATCGATGAAAAGAACCGAAATCAAGTACTTCATCTGATTCACGAGCAATTAGAAAGTTTGCGAAATGGTGAAATAACAGAGTTGGAACTGTCTCAGACAAAAGCAATGCTGAGAAACCAATATCTGCTTTCTCTAGACTCTCCGCAAGCGGCAATCGAAGCTTCTTTTTTGGACAGCTGGCTGCCGGAAACAAAATTATCTGATGAAGAATGGTTGAAACGTATGGAGAGCGTAACGATCAAAGAGATACAACAAGTAGCTGAGCAAATCGAATTGCAGGCAATCTTCTTTTTAGCAGGAGGAAATGCAAATGAATAAAACAGAATATGAGCAAATCAATGAAACACTTTATCATGAAGTACTGCCAAACGGTTTGACCGTGTATTTGTTGCCTAAAAATGACTATCACAAGACATATGGTTTGTTCAGTACGAATTATGGTTCGATCGATAACGAATTTATTCCCTATGGTGAAAAAGAAAAGGTGAAAGTTCCAGATGGAATTGCCCATTTTTTAGAACATAAGTTGTTTGAAAAAGAAGATGGTGATGTCTTTCAATTATTTGGGAAACAAGGAGCTTCCGCCAATGCTTTCACAAGTTTTACGAAAACCAGCTATCTGTTTTCTACGACGGATCAGGTAGAAAAGAATCTGACGACTCTGATCGATTTTGTACAAGCACCTTACTTCACAGAAGAAACTGTAAACAAGGAAAAAGGAATCATCGGTCAGGAAATCCAAATGTATGAAGACGACCCTAACTGGCGGATGTTTTTTGGCATACTAAATAACTTGTATCCTACACACCCATTGCATATCGATATTGCGGGCACGGTTGAAAGTATCGACAAAATCACAGCTCAAGACTTGTATACGTGCTATCGGACGTTTTATCAGCCAAGCAATATGGTTTTATTTGTAGTTGGTAAGATGGAGCCTGAGAAATTGATGAAACTTATTCGGGAAAACCAAGAAGCAAAAAATTTCCCTCCAAAGCAAGAAATTGTACGTTATTTCCCTGAAAACACAAAAGAAATCATCAAACAAAGTGCATTGGAAGCAGCCATTACACGAGATAAATTTGTACTTGGTATTAAAGGATTAGACACATTGCCGCAAGAAGGAACAGAACTGTTACGCTATAAAACAGCAATCAATCTGTTGTTCCAAATGATTTTAGGCAATACTTCTCGAAACTATCTAGCGATGTACAATCAAGGAATTATCGATGACAGCTTTGGTTTTGAATTCAGCTTGGATCGTGAATTTCACTTTGCGGACTTCAGCGGAGATACGGACGAACCAGAGAAAGCAGCAGAAAAAGTCAAAGAAATCATTCTTGGATTCGCTGATGATCCGGAAGTGTCAGAAACAAATCTCGATTTGCTGAAGAAGAAAATGCTTGGACAATATTTCCAATCATTAAATTCGATCGAATATATTGCCAATCAATTTACGCAAAGTTTATTTGGCGATCGAACTTTATTTGATCTTCCTGAAATCATCGATTCGATCCAAATGAAAGACGTACTGGCAGCTGGGGAAGCATTTATAAGTGAAGAGGCCTTCAGCGAGTTTTACATGAGACCAAAATAAACCAGTATTTTATGAGGAAAAGTCTTAAATTTCGTTTTAGACTTGTAGTAGGAACCTCCTCCAAAATCAGCTTTTATGGTATTCTTAGTTGTGTTGGAAAAATTAGTGAGAAAATAAAACAAATCATGCTCTCTTTTAATCAACTTATATTAAAATAAAATCAAACGAAGTAATCAAAGAGGTTGTGACAGAAGTGGTCAGCTTCAAGAAATAAGAAGGAATTTACGAAAATTGCTTCTCAAATTTTTGTGATATTTCGGCTTATTGCCGAAGAAGCTACTTCTGGAACACCGTGTACCAAGAGGTTGTGAAAAAGCTGCCCTGCATCAAGTAATAAGAACAGCCAAGTAAAAACAGCTTCTTATGTTTTTACTTGGCTGTTCTTATTACTGCAGATGCAAGCTTTTGAATACCGTTTAAGGAAGAGGTTGTGAAATCAGCGTTTTGACCTGAGTATTAGCTTAACAAACGGAAAAATAGTTCCTCATATTTTGCCGTTTGTTAAGCTAATACCGAGGGTCAGCTGATTGAACACCATTTAAGAAAGAGGTCGTGAGCCTGCCGTTTCACTCTGTGTCATAAAAAAGCCAATCTACTTTGATAGAAAAAGCACGTAGGACTAAAACAGTTCTGCGTGCTTTTTTTATTGTGTGTTAAATATCGTAAATGAAGATAGATATTTTTATGATTCGACGATAGAGACGTTGAAATCTTTCAACAGCTCTAAAGCGGATTCTCCGTGTTTTCTACTGGAGACTAACATTGGATCAACAAAAAAGTCTGCTTCAGGAAAAGCACTCTGCAGGCCTATCAGATTAGAGAGTACACACAAGTTTGTTTCAATCCCGACTACTTCGATCTCTTTTTGTTCTTCTTTGCTTTCAAATAAAGTTTCCTGGATTTCAGCTAAAGTTTCAGGTGGAATCGTAAAGTAATACTTTTTAATCACTCGTTCATTTTCTTGTGGAGAAAGAAGAGGGATCAATTGCAAATCTTCTCGTTCTTCTTCTTTGTCCTTCAGTTCAACTGGTATATCCCGTGTGAAGAGAATATATTCATTATTTTGGCGTGCTTTAGCTAATCTTTGAGCAATACGTTCTGCCAATTGATCTGACTCTGGAATATAAAATTCGCTGTTTGGATCAAGAATATGATTTTGCATATCAATAATAACTAACATTTTCTTTCCTCCTACATTCATATCGTCATTTTATTCTTTTTAATAGAAGTTTTTTAAAATATAAGCAACACCAGCTTCTTCATTCGTCAGTGTTACTTGGTTTGCAATTTCTTTTACTTGTCGCTGTGCATTCCCCATCGCAATACTCAACCCGCTGTAATTCAACATAGCAATGTCGTTTTCTTGATCGCCAAAAGCCATGATGTCACTCGATTCGATTCCAAGGTAATCCGCCAGAAAAACAAGTGAATGAGCTTTAGTGATACCTGTAGGCGTGATTTCTAAGAAATGCGGATCAGAGAATGCTGATTGGATACCATCTGCTTGCAGATCTCTTTGTAGCTTCTGTAGTTTTTCTTCACTCTTATCTGTTAATGCTAATTTAAGATAGCTAAGAGAAGGATCTTCCAACATATTTAAAATTTGATCAAAAGAATGGTTCTGTAAATTGAAATGTTCATAATAAGGGTCATCTTTGACTAGATTTGATTCATCGAATGTCAGCTGATCATCTTGGGTTTCTCGGCTAGCAATGATGGATATTTTCGCTTCTTGAGCATAGAAGAAGGCTTTTCTCAGTGTATCGCTATCTATTTTTGAACGTCTGAGAACTTTCGCCATTTTTCCATCCTTCATTTCAGCAATCAGTGAACCATTGGAAGAAATCAAATAGCCACCGATTCCTAATTCGGAAAAAATATCTTTAGCAGAAATGCTGTTCCTTCCGGTAGCGACGGTTACGATTCCGCCATTTTCATCAAATTTCCGAAGTGCTTGGATATTTTCTTCTGGTATCTTTCCATTTCGATCAAGCAAGGTACCGTCTAAATCAATCGCTGCTAGTTTCATTTTATCTTCCTACTTTCTTTTTACATATCTATTTTCCTGTTACCTTAAGATTAAATGAGAATTTAAAAAAATGAAACTAACTTGCTTTGTCATTATGAATTTTTTCAAAAAACATTCTTAAGAAAAAGGTGGCTATGTATAGTAGTTTTTGGTCAATACCTTTGAATAAAAAGCCATGAAAAACGAATAGTTAGCGCTTACCAATGCGTTTTGTGATAAAAAAAATTTAAAATATTCAATGAAAACAAAGCATATATTTTGCTTTAAAACCAAATGAGGAATATTCTAGATGTAGAACAGGTTAGAAAAAGATTAGAAAAAGGAGTGATTTTGATGGAGAAGAGATACGGCGTAGTTCCTGTGGTAACTGCTTCAGACGAAAATTATGCTCCTTACTTGAGCGTGATGATCGCAACTGCATTAGAAAATTGCAATAAAACAAGACGCATAAAATTTTATGTGATTGACGATGGTCTATCAGAATATAGTAAAGAAGGATTGGAAGAAACGGTAAATAAATATTCAAGTAATGCAAGTATCCAATTCCTGACAGTGGAAAAAGATATCTACGAAGACTTCCTAGTCAGTGACCATATCACAACTACCGCTTACTTAAGAATTTCTTTACCAAACTTATTAGCTAAAGAGGATTATAAGAAAGTCCTTTACTTAGATTCAGATGTGTTAGTACTAGACGATATCGTAAAACTATATGATGAGCCGTTAAATGGAAAAACAATCGGCGCTATTATCGATCCAGGCCAAGTGAAAGCTTTGGAAAGATTAGGAATCGATTCCGATGACTTGTACTTCAATTCAGGAGTGATGGTGATTGACATTGATCAATGGAATAAAAAAGAAATTACAGAAAAAACTATCCATTACCTCAGTGAAAATGGCGATCGAATCATCTATCACGACCAAGATGCTTTGAATGCTGTACTTTATGAAGATTGGGAACAACTTCATCCAAAATGGAACATGCAGACTTCGCTGATTTTTGAACGTCATCCAGCACCAAATGAAAAATATGAACGTCAGTATAAAGAAGGAAATGAAAAACCTTCGATCGTTCACTTTACAGGACATGATAAACCTTGGAATACGTTGAAAGATCATCCGTATACCAATTTATACTTAAAAAAATTAGCACACAGTACTCTAACGAAAGTAGGCGAGATCAATGAATAAAAAAGAAATAGCAGTAGTCGCAAGTTGTAACACAAAATTCGTACCACATTTAGCTGCATTATTTGTCTCAGTATTAGATAATTGCAACCCGTCTAAATTTGTTCGGTTCTATGTGATTGACGATGATATCGATTTTGAAAGTAAACAGCTTTTACGCTTCTCAGTGAAAAACGCACGAATGAACTCAGATGTGGAATTCTTGAAAATCAATAAAGAATTCTTTACAAATGTGGTAATCAGCGATCGTATTCCAGAAACAGCTTATTATCGTATTGCGATTCCGGAATTGTTCCGCGGCACAGAAGTTGAACGTATCTTATATATGGATTGCGACATGATCGCTTTACAAGATATCTCTAAATTATGGCGTCTTGACTTCGGTGATTCAATCGTAGCAGCTGTTGAAGACGCTGGGTTCCATCAACGACTGGAAAAAATGAAAATTTCAGCTAAATCAATGCGTTATTTCAACTCAGGTTTGATGCTGATCAATGTGAAAAAATGGTTAGATGAAAATATTACGCAAAAAGTATTAGATTTCATCGAACATAATCCAGAAAAATTACGATTCCATGACCAAGATGCATTAAATGCTATCTTACATGACCGTTGGTTACCACTTCATCCGCGTTGGAATGCACAAGGCTATATCATGGCAAAAGCAAAAAAACATCCAACAGCAGCAGGTGAACGTGAATACGAAGAAACTCGCAACAATCCTTACATTATCCATTTTTCAGGACATGTGAAACCGTGGAGCAAGGATTTTGAAGGGCCAACGAAGAAATATTACGAAAAATATGCAGGGATGACGGCTTTCCGTTGTGTAGCTAAATTCCCTAAATATCCAAAATATGCAAAAGTTCAACCAAAAACAGATGTAGTTGTTAAATAATAGAAGACAACAACTGAAGAGGGGGAGTAGGAATGGAAATTACAATGTCTAAAAATGCAGTAGAGACGTTAATTGAAAAGGTTGGGGAAAATACAAAAATCGCACTCGCGCTTATCAATGATTCCGATCCATTTTTAAGGGACAAAGGTGCTTTTGCAAAAGGCAGCTTTTTTCAAATCATTCCTTTTGTTTCGGAATTTGGAGAATATGCGACTAAAATCGAGCATCCATTATTGGACATCTATACATCTAAATTAGAGCAAAATTATTTCGGTAAACGATTGAACATGGACTTCAACAAACAGCTTGACAGCTTTTCATTAGAAAATGAAATCGCAGTACTCGATTATAATATCAAATTAAAGAACTGCTTCTTCAGCTAATAGTTTCGAGAAAGTCCAAAAAGGAGGTATACATTGAGATACTACTTTGTGGATGAAGAAAAGAATGTAATAGAAACAGATGAAAAAAAATATAATTGGCTCGTACTTGATAGTGCAAAGCCCGAAGAGATTGAGCAAGCAATCGAAGAATTCGAGCTTCCTGATGATATTTTCGTAGGAACCGAATATCCGGAAGAAGTTTCTCGGATGGAGCGCCTTTATGAGACGAAACTAGAGCATCCATTTTCTTTGGTAGTGATTAATCTAGATCAGTCAGATAATCGTATCGAAAAAAAATTAACGCCAATATCTTTTGTACTTTCCGATAATCTCTTGATTACTTGTATCGATAGAAAAACCGAATTTGTGGATCGGCTGCTGACAAAGCATGGAAATCATTTAAACTCGTTTGAAAAGATCATCACGTATACATTATTAGATATTTACACCCATTACGTGAAAGAACTAAGAGAGATGAAAAAGCGAATTGACGCTTTGGATAAAGCAGCTCGTAAAACAACGGAAAATGAAGAACTGTATAAACAGGCAGATCTTGAAAGAGACATCGTATATATCGATCATACCTTAAGAGATCAACGGGAAACAATGGATCAATTATGGAATTCTGAAACTTTCATCAAACGTTTAGACGATGAACAGCTACTCTATGATGTCCATTTGAGACAGCGACAAACAGAAAAAATGATCGAGATCTATCGAGATTTATTAGAGAGTATTGGTGATCTATTCAACGGGATGATGGACAATAATCTAAATCATATCATGAAATATCTAGATTCAGCTGCATTAATCATTTCCGTTCCGGCGTTGTTCGCAGGGATTTGGGGAATGAATACAGGAGGATTACCGGGTAAAAGTTCTGCTCTAGGCTTTATACTCGTAGTCTTTGGCTCTTTGATAGCAGCAGTAGTTTTAGGTTACCATTTATACCGGAAAGATTATACAAATTAAAGAATCTATTTAAAACAGGTATCAAACAAAGAAATTTGTTTTGGCAATACAATTTAAAAACTAGGAGGAATACAGCAATGACAGAACCAAAATTAATCGACCCGCGAAACTTGTACCATACGGAGAAATTTCCTAAACAAGATCAGGATACACCAGCTTTACAGCAGAATATGATTCCTGTTCCTGATTGTGGAGAAGAATCCTATGAAGGCAATAATCAACTAGAAAACCGCCGTGTACTAATCACTGGTGGAGATTCAGGGATCGGTCGTGCAGCAGCGATTGCATTTGCTAGAGAAGGGGCAGATATCGCTCTTCAATTCTTCCCAGGAGAAGAAAAAGATGCAGAGGAAGTAGCAAAATACGTGAAAGATGCAGGACGTAAGATTGTCTTACTACCTTTTGATCTTCGTGACGAACAAGCACCTAAAGAAATCATAGATAAAGCCGTGAGTGAACTTGGCGGGCTAGATACGATGGTACTAAACGCAGGACAGCAAATTTCTTGTCAGTCTATTGCTGAGTTACCACTTGAGCAAGTCAAAGACACATTTATGATAAACATCATCGCTATGTTTGCTTTAGTGAAAGAAGCTGTTCCGCATATCCCAGCAGGAGGAGCAATCGTAACAACAACTTCTGTTCAAGCATTCAATCCAAGCGAACATTTATTAGATTACGCAGCAACAAAAGCTTCAATCGCTAACTTTACGATCGGTTTAGCAAAACAGCTTGCACCTAAAGGAATCCGTGTAAATGGTGTAGCACCTGGTCCAATCTGGACACCATTACAACTAGACGAAGGACAACCTTCTGATTCGATCCCTGAATTTGGTCAGCAAAGTTTACTAGAACGTGCAGGTCAGCCAGGAGAATTAGCATCAGTTTATGTTTTCTTAGCATCGAATAAAGCAAGTTATGTTACAGCCCAAATTTACGGAGTAACTGGTGGAGAAGCGATCAACTTATAAGAAGTTGATCGTTTCACCCCTATGAGGAGGTGCGAAAATGAATAAAGGTGTAAAAACGATCGGAGTGATCGGAACATTACTTTTGCTATCTGTGCTTTTGTTTGCGATACTATTAAGTGCAACCTATCCATTGCCTTTTCAGCTAGAGAAGTTTCGATTCTTTTCCATCACTAATTCATACGTGCAACAATATGTATTTTGGCTTGCCGTTGCATTTGCTATTTTGACAATTATCACGTTACTTGTTTTCCTGTTTTATCCAAAAACAATCGGAAACTTTCTACTGAAACATGGTGATGGGGAGTTGACGTTGGATAAAAAAGCAATTGAAGGAATGGTTCGTTCTCACTTGCATGAAGATGAATTCATCCATTCACCAAAAGTAAATGTCAAAGCAACGAAAAACAAGATCGCCGTCAATGTAAAAGGGGAGTTGAAACGAACTTCAGCACTCATTGGTAAAACAGGAACATTGATGAAAGAAATCGAAAATGAAGTACAACACATATTGGGAACAAAAGAGCCAGTGAAAGTATCGGTGAAATACACAGGCTTTGAAGAACCAGCTAAACGAAGCAATGACCGCAAACGAGTAGAATAGGGGGGGACCAAAAATGAAAGAACTATTTTCGACATACAAGCTCCCTATCATCTTTGGGGTACTTGGATTGATATTAGCCGTTTTATGGATCACCGTGGGCTTTTTCAAGACCTTATTGATCTTGATCATGGCAGCGATCGGCGTCGCTATCGGTTTTTATCTGAAACAAACGAAAATCTTAGATCACTATTTTAAATCTTAGGAGGAAACATCCATGAATAACAATAACAAAAATAATAACAATAAAATGAACAACCAAAAACCAGTGTCTGCACATCCAGACCCAACGACACCAAACCAATCAAATGGTGTGAACGATGAAAAGAACAAAACAGCACCAGTATCTGCACATCCAGATCCAGTAGTCCCTAACGTTCAACAAGGAGTAGAAGAGAAGAAACATGATGCAGAAAAGCATGCACCTCATCATCCAGGAACTCCAGAATCTAAAGTTCCAGAACAACATGATGCAATCGATCCTTCTAAACCTGTGGAAGAGCAAAAACATCCTTCTGACCATGCGAAAGCACAAGAAAAACTTAGTTCTGACCACACAAACGGACAAGGAAAACTTGGTTCTGATCATACAAATAACCAAGGAAAGCATGATTCTGAACAGGAAGATTCAATGCGCGGTGAGCTGAATTATGAAGATAAAGTTGTGCAAAAAATCATCGGAATCGCAATTGAACAAGTAGACGGTTTATTATCTGCAAACGGTGGTTTCTTCTCTAATGTGGCAGGAAAACTTGTGAATACAGATAATGTAACGGCTGGGATCGAAACAGAAGTCGGTAAAAAACAAGTAGCAGTTGATATGGATGTCATTGTGGAATATGGCAAAGATATCGAAAAAATCTTTGAAGAAATGCAAGAAGTAATCGGCAAAGAAGTAAAAAATATGACACATTTAGAAGTGATCGAAGTCAACGCTAACGTAGTGGACATCAAAACAAAAGAAGAATTTGAAAAAGATCAAGAAACGGTGCAAGACAAAGTAACTGACGCAGCGAAAAAAACCGGTGAATTTGCTTCGAATCAAACAGATAAAGTAAAATCAGCAGCTGGAAGCGGCGCACAAAAAGTAAAAGAAAATACAGAACCACGGGTTCAGTAATAAGGAAGTAAAACATTAGGAGGAACGAAACATGGGATTTATTTGGTCACTTATCGTCGGAGGAATTATCGGAGCAATTGCAGGAGCAATCACGAATAAAGGTTCTTCGATGGGGATTATTGCAAATGTCGTAGCAGGTTTAGTTGGATCAGCACTTGGTCAAGCATTATTAGGTTCTTGGGGACCAAGTATTGCAGGAATGGCAATCGTGCCATCATTGATTGGTGCCATCATTTTAGTACTAATCGTATCATTCTTTGCTCGAAAACTGTAAAAAGACTTTTAAAAAGAGGTCGTGAAAAAGCTGTTCTTCATCAAGTAATAAGAACAGCCAAACAAAAATAGCTTCTCATATTTTTCATTTGGTTGGGCATATTATCGAAGATGCAAGCTTTTGAACACTGTTTATACGGAATAAGAGGCTGTGACAAGACTTTTGTCACAGCCTCTTATTTATGCGGGCAAATTCCCAATTAGATTTTTAAAAGTTTTTCCTTAAATGTGTCTTTATTGATACAGAGAAGCTTCTTTAATAAAACAATGCCTCCCTAAATTTTCTTGAGATAGGAAAGGTGAACATACAAAATAATACGACCACTTTGAAAACCCAGATGATCCACAAATGGATCGTATGATACTGATGAAGTAAAAAGCAATGGATCAGAAACTCAAAGAGATTGAAAAAGACAAGGAAGAAATAATATCTCTTTTTTACTCTTGTCTGTTTTAGCCAATAATAGCTCGTAAAGTAATCTAGACAAACAAATAGAAGTAAACAAAGTTTCGTAAGAGCAGCAATCGTATCATGTTGCTCTGCTAGACGATTGACGAGCAGGAAAAATGTTGGTAATGGAATATAGATCACGAGTAATGAAAGAAAAAAGTAAACAATAAATGGCATACTATTCCTCCTAATTGTGTGAGTTCGCCCTCATTTTAAAATAACGATATTTGTTTGTGAAGCTTTTTCGTGTCGTAACAAATGTTATCTAATGTATTTTTAAATAAATAATCATTATTATCAAAATAATGTTAAAAATAAAAAAGAATTGTCCATCACTGTTATTCAAATCATTTTATCAAAACTACATAGTAAATGTTAAAAAGCAACATGACATAATATATAGAAGGCTTTACAGTATATATGGGAGCTTACTAAAAAAGAATGGAGTAAGAGTTAACACAATGGGCCATTAGCTGAAGTTTTAAGCACTTCAAGGTATGAAACAGAATGGCCTGTAATACTACATGATTATTTAGACTGCTCAAACTGCTATCAGTCTGGTGGAATGAATAAAGTATTATACTAAAAGCAGATCCAACTACAACGTAACAGGAAACCAGTTGTATCAGGAAAAGTGATAGTACATGGAGAAGAAAAGGCCCCCTTTGTATGAGTCAGTACATATCTTATTTATAGATAAAACGGTATTCAATCGAAATAAAAAATCTGAATAATAGACGTAAATAACTTCTAAAAGTCTCACACATCTATCATTCAGATTATTTTTTATTTACTGTTTGTTCTACTTTATTTTATTCTTCTGGTATAGTATTCGAGTCATTTTTATAGGTCAACAAATCACCTGGTTGACACTCCAAAACTTGGCAGATTTTTTCGAGAGTGGAAAAACGGATGGCTTTTGCTTTTCCATTTTTTAGAATAGAGATGTTTGCCATCGTAATGCCCACTTTCTCACTCAATTCAGTCACACTCATTTTTTTTTGAGCTAATACTACATCTAAATTAACGATAATTGCCATGTCGCACCTCACACTGTCAAATCATGATCTGTCTTAAGTAAAATCGCATGTTCAAGCAGTTTTTCCAGCACGCTTGTTAATGTGTATACTGCAAAAGGAATGAATACGACAGCGATTCCTACCAACATCAAACCTGGAGCATCGTCTAAATCCGCTACTTTCATAAATTTAGGAAGTAAGCCAAAAAAGGCGAAACCAATAAACAAAATGGTTCGTTCGATTTTTTTTAGTATGTTTAAGCTTTGAGTGGAAAAAGCTTGGTTATCTTCGATTTTTTTCAATAGTTTCAATAAGAAATAAGCAATAACGATCCCTAGGAGAAGGGCAAAGTAAATGACAGAAACAAATAATGTGGTCTGCCAATCAAAATTGAATCCTTTTTCGCTTGTAGCGATCTGAGTATAAAAAAGTACGCCGAACAAAATAAATACGGCACTTATACCTAAAACGACAAATTTTAATAGCAATGTTTTAAATTTCATTTTTATCCCTCTTTTATCTTTGATAGCTAAAATATAGCAGAATAATTATTGTAAAACAACTATTTTTTATCGAAAAACAATAAAAATATATCGTTTATAAAAAATGATAGAGTATGAAGGTGTGGAGTGCATTTAACAGCTTTTTTTGATTGTAAGAAACATTTAAAACCAGTTATTTTAGATTCTATGTGTGTCTCTTCTATAATGCTAGTTTAGATGCCTGGGATTATATTGGACAATACAGTTGGAGGATTTTTTATTATCTAGCGAAGAGAAGTGTAAGTTAACAGAACTGTATGAGAAAAAAGACAACTACGTAGTAGCTAACCGATTCATTAATTTTTTCAAGTTCATGTTTATTTACGTATCAGAATTTTTCTTATTCAATGGTTTGGTGTAATCACCACTTATTTGTCCTTTATTGCTTATACAATGTTATACAAAAGGAAAATCAAGCATTGACGCATGGGGTGGTACTATCTAGCTGAAATAGCTTAATAAGCGCAAGTAGATGCATTGGATTAGTTTATAAATCAAAAGTGTTAGAGGTATTAAGAAGAAGTAGAAAAATAAAATGGATTGCCGAATAAAAAGTACCATAAATCCTAAAACATGTGCCAACAGATAGATGGCACATGTTTATTTTTTTCGATAATTTTGTAACAAAAATACGAAGATGAAAAAGAATAGAGATTCCCATAATGTAGTAGTCCAACTGAATTCTTTACTGATACCAAATACCATATTTCCTAGATTTGATACAATCAAATAGCCAATCGTTATGATCAATGAATAGTACAATCTTTTCATCATAGGACATACCTCGTTTTTATTTATAAGAATAGTATAAACCAAAGAAGTGAATAAGAAAAATGATAATATAAAAATAAAGTAAGAACGCATTAAAGTAACTAAAGTTATTTATTGTATTTTTTAATTCTCCGAAAAAATTTAATAAATAAATAGAATCTTGTAATAATAACTGAGCATAATCTTTGCAATTTTTAATCTTGAATAATATCCTTTAAGTATAGCCAGCAATCAAAAGTAAATAGAGAATAAGTAAGCAATTGTTATTTCAGTATCAGACTGGCAATAAAACGCCGTTATGATCCAGCAATGTTTGGTAGCGCTTTATTTGCTGATGCTATGCTAACTGTTCGCTATCTATACTGTGATTGTCGGTAGAGTTATTTACAGGGTAAAAATAAGTTTATAGGAGGTGGAAAATGAATAAGGGGTTAAAAATAATCGGTGTTATCATGAGTTTACTGCTACTTTCAGTATTTCTAGCGATTGCGTTGATCAATGCGCCGTATATTATGCCTGAACAATTGGAACGATTTCGCTTCTTTACTTTAACGAATTACTACATGCAACAATATATTTTCTGGGCAGCTGTAGTATTTGCCGTTCTTGCTATTATCATCTTGCTAGTCGTTCTTTTCTATCCAAAGTCAAGAGGAACTTTCGTTATGAAACGGGAAGATGGCAAACTAACAATCGACAAAAAAGCGATCGAAGGGTTGGTACGTTCCCATTTACACGAAGAAGAGTTCATTCATTCACCTAAAGTACGGATACGTTCAACGAAAAATCGAATCCATATCCATGTCAACGGAGACTTGAAACGAACTTCTTCATTAGTAGGGAAAACAGGTGTATTGATGCAAGATATCGAAGAAGAAGTAACTAAAGTACTCGGAACAAAAGAAACGGTCAAAGTGGCAGTCACATACAGCGGTTATGAAGAACAAGAAGATACAAGAGACTACAAGCACTCTCGAGTGGAATAGGAGGGCCAAATAATGAAAGAACTATTTTCAGCATACAAGCTCCCTATTATCTTTGGGGGTCTTGGACTACTGCTAGCTGTTTTATGGTTAACGATTGGATTTTTCAAGACATTGTTGATCATAATCATGACAGCAATTGGCGCAGGAATCGGTTTTTATTTGAAACAGTCAGGAATAGTTGATCAATTTTTTAAATCATAGGAGGAAACAAAGATGGAAAACAAAAACATGAATACAACAAATGGATCAGTTTTGGCAAATGAAAAAGGAGAAAACCGCATGATGAATGGTGAATTGACTTATGAAGACAAAGTCATCCAAAAAATCATCGGTTATGCATTGAAAGATGTAGATGGTCTATTGACATTAGATGGCGGATTTTTCTCAAATATGGCTGAAAAATTAGTCAACACAGATAACGTAACAGCAGGTATCAATACAGAAGTAGGTAAGAAACAAGTAGCTGTGGATCTAGATGTGATCGTAGAATACGGTAAAGACATCGAAGATATTTACAACCAAATCAAAGAATTGATCAGTACTGAAGTAAACAATATGACACATTTAGATGTTATCGAAGTGAATGTGAATGTTGCAGACATCAAAACACAAGAAGAATACCAAAAAGATCAAGAAACAGTACAAGACAAAGTAACAGAAGCAGCAAAATCCACAGGACAATTTGCTTCACGCCAAACAGATAAAGCAAAATCTGCTGTAGGCAAAGGTGCACAAAAAGTCAAAGAAAATAACGAACCACGTGTACAATAAGAAGTAAGAAGTCAGTTAGGAGGAATTTAAAATGGGATTTATTTGGGCATTAATCGTCGGCGGTATCATTGGAGCAATTGCAGGAGCAATCACGAATAAAGGATCATCAATGGGGATCATCGCAAACATCATTGCTGGTTTAGTAGGTTCAGCAATTGGACAAGCTTTACTAGGAACTTGGGGACCAACAATTGCAGGAATGGCTATCATTCCATCATTGATCGGTGCAATCATTTTAGTATTAGTCGTTTCATTCTTTGCACGTAAATTATAAGCAAATTGAAGAAAAACTTATGTTGAAATGAAGAACAAATTTGAGAACCGTAGCGACACTCGCTGCGGTTCTTTTTTATATATTTTATATGAAGTATTCTTTATTCCTTATGAAAAAATATCTTTAAAAATAAAAAAAGACGAAAATAAACGGTTTTCTATAAAAAGAAGACCGTTTATTTTTTGTCTTTATTTGTGTGAAAAACGAAAAAGAACACAACACATCAAGCTTTTATTAATTGTCTGTCTTTTATAAATGCAAGTATTAATTCAAAAAAACAGAAGAAAAAAACAACTACACCTTCTTTTATACTCGTAATCGTAGAAAGGAGGCGAAAAAAATGAATACATTACCTATCAATACAGGAGATACAGCATTCATGATTTTATGTACAGCAATGGTTTGCCTGATGACTCCTGGTCTAGCTTTTTTTTACGGCGAATTAGCACGGAAGAATAATATACTAACGATCATGTCTCAATCTTTTCTCTCCGTTGGGATAACAACGATTATGTGGGTATTTGGTGGATTCGGATTGGCCTTTGGACGGGATATCGGCGGTGTTATTGGAAACCCGGCAGATTTCTTTTTGATGAGACATGTTACAAGCTTCCCCAACATGTTTCATGGTGCAACGATTCCATTTTTAATGTTCTTTCTTTACCAACTGATGTTTATCGTGATTACCGTTCCTTTGATGACAGGAGCTTTTGCAGGGAGATTGAATTTAAAAGGCTATATTATACTTGTTATTTTTTGGAATCTGCTGATTTATTTCCCTGTTTGCCACTGGATATGGGGTGGCGGATTTTTGGATCAGATGGGATTTAGAGATTTCGCTGGTGGAGCAGTCATCCACACGACAGCTGGATTCGGCTCTTTAGCATGTATCCTCACACTTGGTCAAAGAAAGATTCCTTTAGGAGAAAGAAGTCAGCATAGCAGTCTTATGGCAGCTGCTATCGGTACAGGACTGCTTTGGTTTGGCTGGTTCGGTTTTAATTCCGGTGGTGCACTTCGAGCAGATGAACAAGCAGTCAATGCATTTGGTTCAACATTCATCGCTCTTGCATTTGCGATGATTACTTGGCTGATCATTGCAAAAGTAAAAGGAAATGGCTTTGATTTTGTCGACGTACTAACAGGATCCGTTGCTGGATTGGCAGCCATTACGCCTTGTGCCGGTTATGTAGAAGCAAAAAGTGCCATGCTGATTGGGATCATTGCGGGTATCGTCTGTCATGCTGCTGTTGATTTTCGTAAAAAGAAACAATGGGATGATGCACTTGATGTGTGGGGTGTTCATGGCATGGGCGGATTCACAGGTACGATTCTGATAGGGATCTTTGCATCTAACAGCCATTTACTAACGAATCCAAGCAGCTGGTACTTCTTAGGGATTCAAGTGATTGGTGTCATCATTACTGCCGTGTATGCCTATGTGCTGACAACAGTGATTTTAAAATCGGCGATGCACTTTACAACGATCACTACTACAAAAGAAGAACAAGAAGAAGGATTGGACTTTTTCTTCTTTGGCAACAAACTCAATTGAAACAAATTCAAATAGAAAAGAGGAAGATTCATGCAACAAAGCAAAACGAAAATTCCTGCAAAAAAATTAACGTTCTTTGGCTTTTTGGCTATGACCATCTCAATGGTCGTTTCATTATATGAATATCCCACATTCGCGACCTCAGGCTTCAGCTTAGTATTTTTCTTGTTATTAGGCGGTTTGCTATGGTTTATCCCTGTGGCATTGTGCGCAGCAGAGATGGCAACGGTGAAAGGATGGGAAAAAGGCGGTGTCTATACTTGGGTCAGTCGCACATTGGGAAAACGATTCGGTTTTGCCGCAATCTTTTTCCAATGGTTTGAGATAACAGTTGGCTACTTGACCATGCTGTATTTCTTAACTGGTGCATTATCCTATGCAACGGGTATTGGTGCTATACAAAACAATAAATATCTGAAATTGGCAATCCTATTGATTATTTTCTGGGCTATTTTACTCTCACAGTTAAAAGGAACCAAATACACTTCATTGATTGCTCGGATCGGTTTTGTAGCTGGTATCTTGTTGCCAGCATTAGTCTTGTTTGGCTTAGGGATCCATTATGTCGCTTCAGGCGCTCCACTACAAACGATACTGTCTATGAAAACATTGATTCCTGATTTTTCGAAATTGCCTACGCTGGTTGTTTTTGTTTCCTTTATTTTAGCATATATGGGCGTAGAAACATCTGCCAGTCATGCAAATGAAATGGAAAACCCTAAAAAGGATTATCCATTAGCAATGTTTGTATTGGTTATTCTGGCAATCATTTTAGATACTTTTGGCGGATTGACCGTCGCTACTACAGTACCTCAACATGGTTTGTCTCTTAATACAGGGGTGATTCAATCGTTAGAATTCCTATTAAGACACATTGATCCAAATCTTGCATGGATTGCGAAAATTCTTGCGATTCTTGTTTGTTTAGGTGTCATCGGAGAAATTGCTTCTTGGGTAACCTCTCCTTCAAAAGCACTTCACGTAGCAGCAGAAGAAGGATTACTTCCTGAATATTTTGCAAAAGAAAACACACACGGTGTTCCTGCTCATTTGATGATCGCAAATGGGATCGTTGCAACAATCTGGGCAGCCGTCTTTACATTAAGCGGCGGGGGGAATAATCTTTCATTTCTTGCAGCGATGTCATTGACTGTTGTAATCTACCTGATGTTGTACTTTATGTTTTTCGCGGGCTATTTGAAGCTGGTTTTTAAAGATGACAGTCTTGAAAGAGCCTATCAGGTTCCAGGCGGAAAAGTTGTAAAAGTAATCGTTGCTTGTTTAGGTCTTTTGACTTCACTTTTTGCTTTTTGTATCTCATTTGTTCCACCTGCTAGTATCGCAGCTGGACAGCATGGGATTTATGAAACGATTCTGATTGTTTCTTATCTTATCGTCTTAGTTATTCCATTTACGATCTACGCATGCCGTCATAAATTCCAGCATGCAGAAAAATAAAAAATGAAAGCTGGTTATTCAAATGGAAGTAAAAGAATTAGAACAATTGATTGGAAAAAATTTCCACTATTATCAAACAGGACAAGTGGCGGATTACATTCCAGCATTAGCTGAAGTGGATCCCAAACAATTAGGTATGGCGATTTATGATTTGGATACAAAACAACTGATTGAGGGAGGAGACGCCGATGTGCGCTTTGCCATCGAAAGCATGTCAAAAGTTCCCGTATTGTTATTAGCAATCAAAGACAACGGAATAGAAAAAGTCTTTCAAACAATCAACACGGAACCAACCGGTTTTGCCTTCAATTCTATCATGAATATGGAAATCAATCATCGCAAACATCCAATGAATCCTTTTGTTAATGCAGGAGCGATTGCAACAACCTCGTTGATTGCCGGTAAAGATGCAGATGAAAAATTTGAGCGAATCTTGTCATTTATGAAAGAGATCTGTGATGATCCTAATATCACATTGAATGAAGAAATCTATCATTCTGAATCAAGAACAGGTGATATCAATCGCTCTCTTGCTTACTATATGAAAGGTAATCAAATGATCGAAGGAGACGTACCGGAGATACTCGATGCTTATTTCAGACAATGCTCCCTCAATGTCACCGCTACAGGCATAGCAAAATTAGCTGCTGTGCTGGCAAATAAAGGAATTGCTCCTTGGAATGGCAAACAAATCATTACTGAAGAAAGTGCTACAATCGTCAAATCAATTATGACAACTGCTGGTTTGTATGATGAATCAGGAGAGTTTTCCGTCCATGTTGGTGTACCTGCAAAAAGCGGTGTAGGCGGCGGGTTGATGGCAGCTGTGCCAAATCGTTACGGCATAGGTGTCTTCAGCCCGGCACTAGATCCATTTGGTAACAGCGCAGCTGGTATCCAATTGTTGAAAGATGTAGTCAAAGAACTAGACGCTGACATCTTTGAATAACCATTCTTGAAAGAGGCTGGGGTAAAAGTCCAAACGGCTCAAAGCTACCTACAATGAGGCTGAAATTGTGAGCTTGTTTGACTTTTGTCCCAGTTTCTTTTTTTATTGGTTTTTGAAAGGGCTTTTCTAAATAAAAAGGAAACAAAAATACGATTTACAGATATGATTAAATAAAATCATAAGAAAAACTGGAGGCGTGTATCAGGAATGCTGGAAAATTACATCGAGCGAAATATATTTAGAAAAGTGTATCTGTGTGAACAATTATTTGAATTCCAAGAAATAGACATCGAACAAACAGCTATTTCTCTAAGGGTGACTACACCAACGATCCTTCACGATCTAGAAAGTCTAGCCGAGTGTCTAGAATATTGTATAAAAGAACAAGTAAGAGAGAAGCATAAGTATAAACTCGTATTCAAACATGGTATTGCTCTTTCTGAGCTCACACAGTTTCTGTACGGTCAATCTTATTTTTTAAAGTTTTTAAGTTATTATTTTAATGGTATATTCACGAGTACAGAACTGGCTGATCTTGAATTTATTTCTTTGAGCAAAGTATATACAATCAAAAAAATCGTATTGGATTTTTTTAAAGAAAATGATTATTTGAAAAATAAAGAAATCATTATCCCAGAATTTGACTCGCGGAACATCTTGCTAGCTTTAGTACGTTATGTCAATTGGGAAGGCTATGAAAATAAAAATCCGTATGTAGAAGAAGCTTGTAACGAGTTGATTGATTATGTAGAGACTCATTTTTTTAAAAGAAGATATTCGGAAGATGAAAAGTCCTTTATCATACGAGGAATAGAGATCGCAATCGGAAGAAAGGCATTTCCCCTTGGACTGAAAGAAGAAGATAAGAAAAGCGCAGAAACGAAGCCGTTATTTCAATTAGTCTGTCAAGGATTGGAAGAGCAAAAAGGAATTCTAGACTTACAAGAAGAAGATGTCTATTATATTTTTTCTTTGTTCAACAGTAGAAATTATACCAATGAGAACATGGAGCTGTTAAGAAAAGATTTCGAAGTTGTTTATAAAAATTTTGTTCTCAATGACCTATCACTGAATGAATTGATTTTACAGATTATTAGTATCGCTGAAATCGACGATGCAGAAAATTTTATTTTCAAGCAATCCTTTTTACAATTTGTCCGTACGTTGTGGGCAGATGGACAAGTATTTTTACCGGAAAGGATCTATCTTCTATCAGAAAAAGAACAACTTCTGTACGGAAAAATTGTAGAAATATTGGAAGAGTGGAAAAAGAAAAATCAAATCCAACTAAGATGGAATGAAAATTTCATTCGAAAATTCGTCAAAAGTCTTTCTTTGATCAACAGTGAACAAGCGGGGAGACAGGAAATAGAAATTTTTGTTGTTTCAGAAAGTTCAGTCAAACAATTTTTTTATCGAACCCAATTTCATTTGTATGCGGAAGAAGGCATCGCTGAAATAAATCCTATTTTATTTCGTTCATTAGAAGAATTGCCTGATGAATGTCTATGTGCGAAAAAAAGAGTGGTTTTGTGCGATGCTGCTAGCTATCAAAATGGATTAGAAACTGAAAAGACAAAGATCTATCCAATCTCATTAAAAGGTGCAAACATCCATTTGTATCATATTGCTCAGGAACTTCACCTATTAAAAAAACATATTTCTTGATGAGACCTTAATTAGGAGACCTTCTACAAAGCTTTTTAATTGTCTGTAGAAGGTTTTTATTTGAGTCCTGATTCGTGCGAAGATCTACTTATATAACAAGCTTTCTCTGAAATTTTTTTAAAATGCTATTGACTTAGAGTCAACTCTAAGTAGTAGAATAGATAAAGTGTAACAAATCTATTTTCATTAAAAGAAGATAGTACGGAGGAGAGAATGTATTATGAGTACAGTATTACATGTATTGGATGCAATCAATAGCCCCGCAGATGTCAAAAAATTATCTGTTGAGGAAATGAAACAGTTGGCAGAAGAGATGCGCCAAAAAATCTTGCAAAAGGACAGCGATGTAGGTGGGCACGTTGGTCCGAATCTAGGTGTAGTAGAATTAACGATTGCGTTTCATTATGTATTTGATTCACCAAAGGATAAAATCGTTTGGGATGTTTCCCATCAGTCTTATGGTCATAAGCTTTTAACTGGTCGAAAAAATGGTTTTGAAAAAGGACATTACCGTGAAGTGAGCGGATATTCCAACCAACATGAAAGTAAACATGACTATTTTACAGTGGGGCACACATCTACATCTATCAGCTTAGCAACAGGTTTAGCTAAAGCGAGAGATCTGAAGAAAGAATCAGGAAATGTGGTAGCATTTATCGGTGACGGCTCCCTAAGTGGTGGCTTAGCTTTTGAAGGATTGAACAATGGTGGTGTTTTACAATCCAATCTAATCGTATTAGTAAACGATAATGAGATGTCTATTGATGAGAATCATGGCAGTTTATATAAAAACTTAGCTGAGCTTCGTCAAACCAACGGTAAAAGCAGCAATAACCTATTTAAAGCAATGGGATTTGATTATCGTTACGTGGATAATGGAAACGATCTGGAAACGGTGATCCGTTTATTTGAAGAAGTAAAAGATATTGATCATCCGATTGTACTTCACGTCCATACGGAAAAAGGTCGCGGTTATCAGCCGGCAATCGATAATAAAATGAAATATCATTGGCATGTACCATTTGATCTGTCCACCGGGGAGGCAAAGCAAGTAACTTCTGGAGAAACATTTAATATGATCATCATGGATTATTTGGATAAGAAAATGCAAACAAGTACAGCTCCTATTGCCGCAGTCAATGCAGCGATACCAGGCGCCTTTGGACTGAAAACATTCCAAGAAAAACATCCAGATCATTATTTTGACGTGGGGATCGCTGAACAGCACTCTATCACTTTCGCTTCTGCTTTGGCTTCTCAGGGAGTACGTCCAGTCGTCTTCCAATCAAGTACTTTCTTGCAACGGGCATATGATCAATTATCACATGATTTAGCGATCAACGAGAATCCAGTGATTATTTTAGTCGGTGGCGGAACGATCTCAGCTAGTGACCGAACACACCAAGGAACATTTGACATTCCTTACTTATCAAGTATCCCGAACATCAAATATCTTGCTCCAGCAACAAAAGAGGATATGATCTCTATGCTAGATTGGGCGTTCGAACAAACAGCGCAGCCTGTAGCAATCCGAATTCCTACACATGGTGTAGAACATGGTACAGCTATCGCAAATGATTATAGTATTCCAGCCTATCAAACAGTAAATAATGGAGGAAAAGTAGCAATTTTAGCTTTAGGCGGTTTTCTTGAATTAGGAAAAGAAACAGTAAAAGCTTTTAGAAAAAAAGGAATCGAAGCAACGTTGATCAATCCAGGAACGATCACAGAAAATGACGTAGAAACATTAGATAAATTAAAAGAAACACACGAATTAGTCATCACATTAGAAGATGGTAGTTTGTCAGGAGGATTTGGCGAAAATATCAGTCGTTATTATGGTGATTCTTCAATGAACGTATTAAATTTTGGTGCAGAGAAAGAATTCACGGATAGCGTTCCTGTAGGGCAGCTTTATGAACGTTATCATTTAACACCAAAACAAATCGTTGAAGATAGTCTGCGTGTCTTGAATATTCAATAATTCATTATGCTCACCATCCAGATAATTGTTTATACTAGTATCTGGATGGTTTTTTCATTATAAAAAGCAAAGGGGTGGATGTTATGTATCAGCAAGTAGAAGAATATGTCAAAAAGTTCCAAGAAAAATATCCTAGTTATCAATCAGAAAAATTAGGTTTCTTTTCATTTGGGGATACAGAAAAAATGGCAGACGAGTTGAGCGAACTAGTTGTAAAAAAGATAAAGACTGGTACATCAAGTGGTTACGATCTGTATAAACAAGAGAATGAGCCTTTACCAAAAGTTGGTCAATTAGACGTGGTCCTGAATGGAAAAAATGAACCAGTTTGTATCATCAAAAATATAAATGTGACCATCTTGCCTTTTAGTGAAGTCACGAAAGAGCATGCTTGGAAAGAAGGAGAAGGGGATCGGACATTAGCTTATTGGCGGAAAGTCCATGCTGAGTTTTTTAAACATGCTTATAAAGAAGCGTTGAACATAGAATTTACAGAAGAGAAGCTGGTCGTATACGAAGAATTTGAAGTAATTTTCTTTTAGTAAGAAAGGTCTGCTGAAAGAAATAGCTCATTATTGACTCCTGAATAGAAAAGGGTTACATTTTTATATGAAGCTGTATTTTTATATAACATTACTGGAGGAGATATTGTGGATACACTGGAACAAATCAAAGGCGGAGTCGTCGTTTCTTGTCAAGCTTTGGAAAACGAGCCGCTACACAGTTCTTTTATTATGGGGAGAATGGCTTTGGCTGCAAAAGAAGGCGGAGCAGTTGGTATTCGAGCAAATACGACAGAAGATATCAATGAAATCAAGCGAATCGTTGATTTACCGGTAATAGGGATTATCAAAAGAGATTACGATGGGTCAGAAGTGTTTATTACTGCGACAGAAAAAGAAGTGGAAGAACTTTTGGAGACGCAAGCAGAAATCATTGCACTGGATGCAACTTCTCGTAAACGTCCGACAGAAAAAACAACTGCTGAACTTGTCCAAATGATTCACGAACACGGTCGGTTAGCTATGGCAGATATTTCGACTTTTGAGGAAGCGCTTCAAGCGCAAGAAGATGGTTTTGATCTTTTGTCTACGACTTTAGCAGGCTATACAGAATATTCACGAAAGACGCAGACACCTGATTTTGATTTATTGAATCAAATCATAGAACAAGTCGATATCCCAGTAATTATGGAAGGACATACTGACTCTCCTGAACAAGTAGAGAAAGCATATGAATTAGGTGCTTTTTCAGTCGTAGTTGGATCTATTATCACCCGTCCGCAATTGATCACTAAAAGATATGTCGAAGCCGCAAGTAAAGCAAATAACTAAAAAACACGCACGGCACAGATTCTTGACAAAAAAGAAAAATTGATAGATAGTTTAAAGCAGATTCTAAGAAGATGAAAAAAGCATTACTTTTCATTTTGTCTTCAAGATCTGCTTTTTAACGAATTTTATAGAAAGAAGGCGAAACCATGTTTGAACGGAGTCCTTCAGAATTGACAGAACGTGAAAATTACAAGTTGCTGATTGGTTCAGTCATCCCTAGACCAGTAGCAGTAGTAACGACTAAATCAGCAAAAGATATAGTGAATATCGCACCCTTCAGTTACTTCAATATCGTCAGTTCGAATCGACCCATCTTATCCTTGGCGATCCAGAGAAAACAAGATGCAGTAAAAGACACAGCAAAGAATATTCTTGAGACAAGAGAAGCTGTTATCCATATCCTTGATGAGGACAACGTAGAAGAAGTAAATAAAACAGCAGCCAATCTGCCTAATGAGGAAAGCGAACTGTACCTGACTGACTTGACTTTAACTGATTCAGTAATCATTTCAGTACCAGCATTGACAGAAGCAAAAGTTCGTTTTGAAACATCCTTATATGAACATGTCGAGATACGGAATAAAAATAAAGTAACAGCTGATTTATTTTTGCTAGAAGTACAGAAATATCATTTAAATGAAACAGTCTATGATGATAAGACAGGAAGGATCGATCCAAGAAAATTGAATGCTGTAAGCCGTTTGGCAGGAAATGATTATGCAGCAATAGGAGAAATTTTCACGATTGCACGTCCCGAATAAAAAGGAGCACTAGTTATGTTAAAAATAAGCTATAAACCATCGACAGATTCAAAAGAAATGAAAAAAGAATATGAAACAGTGAATGATTTTCTGCAAGGGCAGTACTTAGAAGTTCCGCCATTGCAAGACCATTTTGTCGTTACTACTGTTACTTTAGATGGTAAGGAAATAGAAATGCCAGATCAAACGATTAGCGGATTGTTTAATTACTTTAACAAATAAATATTTATTCCGAAAAGTGAAAAAACATATAAAAAAACACATAAAACTAAAAAATTATCAAAGAATCCTGGTGCAACTGAAAGAATTTGCAACGGGATTCTTTCAACTTATTTGTTATTTTTTCTAAAAAATATTAAAGATTGTTAAATTTCACTATTTCATTTCAAATTCCATTGCCTAATCATTAGGAAAAGTCTATCATGAACTCGTAAATAGAATATAGTAATAACCTTGTTAGGTGAGGCTCCTATACAAACATAGGCTGTTGCCCAGAAACGTCGAAAGTCGCCAATGGGTAAAACAGAAACTGTCGGATTAAGGCTTTTTCCAATAGCTAAGAATGTTTTCTTTACGTTGTATAGTGCTAAAACTCGGACGATGAGATGATGCTAGGTCAGAATTCTTGTTCGAAAAGGTTTCTGACCTTTTCTTTATATTTTTGTGACTGACTTATTTGATGAGACAAACTCGCTCCTCACCTGACAAGTGGATTGCTGTGTGAGGAGGAGATGCGGTGAAAAAAAGAAAAAAGATCGATTGGTGGATTTTGGGTCCTTATTTGACTTTGTCCATGATCGGTCTTTTAGAAGTATACAGTGCCAGTTCTTATCGTTTATTGCAAGCCGATGAAAATACAAAAAGTCTATTATTGCGTCAACTAATTTTCATATTTTTGAGTTGGAGCGTGATCTTCTTAGCTCGTTCAGTCAAACTACACTATTTACTTCACCCTAAAATAGCAGGATACGGTTTAGCCTTATCGATTTTCTTTTTAGTATTAGTAAGAATAGGGATATTCGGTGTCACTGTCAACGGCGCACAACGTTGGATCTCTCTGTTTGGCATTCAATTCCAGCCTTCTGAACTGGCAAATCTTTTTTTGATTTTTTATTTAAGCTGGTTTTTTCGTGACGGAAATAGTAGCCCAAAAGATCTAAAAAAACCATTCCTGATTACAGTAGGTATAACTTTTCTGATTTTATTTCAGCCAAAGATTGCTGGAGCATTGATGATCCTTTCGATTGCGTGGGTCATATTTTGGGCAGCGGCGGTTCCATTTAAAAAAGGGATCTATCTAATCGTTACTTTTTCTGCATTGCTGATTGGAGCAGCAGGCGGGGTATTATATTTAGGAAATAAAGGTTGGCTTCCACAGATGTTTAATCATGCTTATGAAAGGATCGCGACTTTAAGAGATCCTTTTATCGATAGTCATGGTGCGGGCTATCAAATGACCCATTCGTTTTATGCACTATATAATGGTGGCATATTTGGGCGGGGATTAGGAAATAGTATCACAAAAAAAGGGTATCTTCCAGAGACAGAAACAGATTTTATTTTTTCGATTATTACAGAAGAGCTTGGGCTAATCGGTGCATTGTGTGTGCTTTTCTTATTGTTCTCATTATGCATGAGAATCTTTTGTTTAAGCAGTCGCTGTAAAAATCAGCAAGCTGGATTGTTTCTTTTAGGATTCGGAACTTTGCTATTCGTTCAGACGATAATGAACGTGGGAAGTATCGCGGGGCTGATGCCAATGACTGGTGTGCCATTGCCATTTGTTAGCTACGGAGGAACAAGTTATCTGATCCTTTCTTTAGGAATCGGAATCACGTTGAATATTTCTTCAAAGATACAGGCCGAAGAGTTGCCGCTCTATCGACCTGAAAAACAATAAAGAGAAACTGAGAAACTCTCAGTTTGAATTATCATAAAGTACAATCTTTTATTTTTCAAGCGAGAGGTTCTTTTAGAAAGAGGAATTCGCAATGAAAGTATCTCAAAAAATCATATTATCTATTTTGTTACTGCTTACATTAGTAGTTGGCTATTTTTCGATTGAGTTTATCCATGGATTTTCGTCTGCAAAACAGAGTTCAACTGTGAAAAAGGTAGAGCCGAAAAGTGTCCCTACCACACTAAATGTGGCTTTGATTGGTTCAGATGCTCGTTCGAAAGACGAAAACGGTCGCTCGGATTCACTTCTGGTTGCACAATACAACCAGAAAACACAACAAGCAAAACTGATCTCTATCATGAGAGATTCATATGTCGATATTCCAGGTTACGGAATGAATAAGATAAATGCAGCTTACTCTTATGGGGGAGTTGATTTATTAAATCAAACATTAAAGGAAAATTTCAAATTTGAAGCTCCCTATTATGCAAGTATCACATTTCAAGATTTTATCGATTGCGTTAATGAACTGTTTCCTGGTGGAGTCAAGATCGATGCAGAAAAATCTCTAGATTTAGATGGCGTATATATAAACAAAGGAGAGCAAGTGATGGATGGTAATACTTTACTCCAGTATGCTCGATTTCGGGAAGACAAAGAAGGAGACTTCGGGAGGATCAGAAGGCAGCAGCAAGTGATCAAAGCTATCTCTCAGCAGCTGAAAGACGTAACTTCAATATTCAAGCTACCCAAAGCGGTTGGGAAATTACTTGGTAGTATCCAAACGAACCTTCCAGAAAGTGTGCTTCTGGATTGTGGTATGGATTTCCTCAAAGACAATAATAAAAAGATCGATACATTATCCGTACCAGTAGACGGCAGTTGGGACTTCAACGACAATACGCCTTCCGGAAGTGTTCTGGAATTAGATTTGACCAAAAACCAAGAAGCAATCAAAAAATTTCTGAATAATTAAGTAAAGAAAATAAAAGAAGTTAGAAATAACAATCTATGTTATGTTCTGACTTCTTTTATTATGTTAGAATAAACAGGTATAAATAGTGAAATAAAGGAATGACAAGCAAGAGAAGGAGGAAAAAATGAAAAGAAGTGACAAGCACGGCAAAAATCGAACAGGCGCTTATATTGCCGGCGCAGTGATCTTAATAGCAGCTGCGGGTGGCGGTTATTTTTACTACCAGCACTATCAAGAAACCCAAGCAGTAGAAGCTGGAGAAAAGACAGTTGAGCAATTTGTCCAAGCTTTGAACAAGGGAGATTATAACAAAGCTGCAGAAATGACATCAAAAAAGGCGGCAAATAAAAGTGCATTATCTGAAAAAGAGATCTTAGATAAATACCAGAATATATACGGTGCTGCTGATGTCAAAGGACTTCAGATATCGAATCTAAAAGTAGATAAAAAAGACGATTCTACTTACAGTTTTTCATATAAAGCAAAGATGAATACCTCATTAGGTGAATTGAAAGATCTTTCTTATAAAGGAACATTAGACAGAAATGATGGTCAAACCACGATCAACTGGCAACCCAACTTGGTTTTTCCAGAAATGGAAGGAAATGACAAAGTAAGCCTGACCACACAAGAAGCAGCAAGAGGGAATATTATAGATCGAAATGGTGAACCATTAGCAACAACAGGCAAACTAAAACAATTAGGAGTCGTTCCAAGTAAACTTGGAGATGGAGGCGAAAAAACAGCCAATATCAAAGCGATTGCTTCCTCCTTCGACTTAACAGAAGATGCTATCAATCAGGCGATTTCACAAAGCTGGGTACAACCCGATTACTTTGTCCCATTGAAAATCATTGATGGAGCAACGCCAGAACTTCCAGCTGGAGCTACCATTCAAGAAGTAGACGGCAGATATTATCCTTTGGGTGAAGCAGCTGCTCAGCTGATTGGTTACGTGGGAGATATCACAGCAGAAGATATTGATAAGAATCCAGAATTAAGCAGTAATGGAAAAATCGGTCGCTCAGGTTTGGAGATGGCTTTTGATAAGGATCTTCGTGGGACAACAGGTGGGAAATTAAGCATTACAGATGCAGACGGTGTAGAGAAAAAAGTTCTGATCGAACATGAAGTTCAAAATGGCAAAGATATCAAATTGACAATCGATGCGAAGGCACAAAAAACAGCTTTTGACAGTCTAGGAGGAAAAGCTGGATCAACTGTTGCGACAACGCCAAAAACCGGTGATCTTCTTGCGCTTGCTAGCTCTCCAAGCTATGATCCAAACAAAATGACAAACGGGATCTCACAAGAAGATTACAAAGCTTATGAAGAAAATCCTGAACAGCCATTCATCAGCCGATTTGCGACAGGTTATGCTCCTGGATCTACGTTTAAAATGATTACAGCAGCAATCGGTCTCGACAACGGCACTATCGATCCAAATGAAGTGTTGACGATCAACGGGCTTAAATGGCAAAAAGACAGTTCTTGGGGATCTTATCAAGTAACGCGTGTCAGTGATGTATCACAAGTAGACTTAAAAACTGCTTTGATCTATTCCGATAATATATATATGGCACAAGAAATGTTGAAAATGGGTGAGAAAAAATTTCGTACAGGCTTAGATAAATTCATTTTTGGTGAAGACCTTGATTTGCCAATTAGTATGAATCCAGCACAAATTTCTAATGAAGATAGCTTTAACTCAGATATCTTGCTAGCTGATACTGGATATGGACAGGGCGAACTTCTAATTAATCCTATCCAGCAAGCAGCAATGTATTCTGTTTTTGCCAACAATGGCACACTTGTCTATCCTAAATTGATTGCAGATAAAGAGACAAAAGATAAGAAGAATGTCATCGGCGAAACAGCAGTACAAACGATCGTGCCAGATCTGAGAGAAGTTGTGCAAGATGTAAATGGTACAGCACATTCTCTTTCTGCTTTAGGGATTCCGTTGGCAGCGAAAACTGGTACAGCGGAAATCAAAGAAAAACAGGATGAAAAGGGGAAAGAGAACAGTTTCTTGTTTGCTTTCAATCCTGATAACCAAGGTTATATGATGGTCAGCATGTTGGAAAATAAAGAAGATGATGATTCAGCAACCAAACGAGCATCGGAACTATTGCAATACCTCAACCAAAATTATCAATAAAAAATTGCTTTTTAAGTACAGTAAAAGGACTGTGGCGTTATCGTCACAGTCCTTTTTTCAAATAAACGGTTTTCACGATGTCTCTTTCACAACTTCTTTTTGATTTACTCACACTTCATAAACTTTTTTTGTAAAATATTTGAGAACAAGTGGAGAAATAAGTGTACTTAATAAAATCACGATAACTAAAGGTGAATAGTACTGTGGTTCGATCAATTGACTTTGCTGTCCAATTTGTAAAATGATCAAAGCCATTTCTCCACGCGAAATCATACCAGCACCGACCATCAATGAACTATGTTGAGAAAAACCGGCAATCTGAGCACCAAAATAACCTCCAAGCAATTTGGTCAAAATCGCTACAAGCGTCAATATAGAAATAAAGAGTAGTTGTTCACTAAAGTCAGAAAAATCAACTTCTAATCCTACACTGACAAAAAATACTGGTATAAATACTGCATATCCTAAAGCCTCTACATTGTGGTATACTTCTTCTTTAACCTTTGTCTGACTGACAGCTATCCCAGCAAAAAAAGCACCAATGACAGAGCTAAGCCCAACAAGATCCGCTACGTAAGACATTCCTAAACAAATAACTAGCGATACGATGATAATAGAAGAATTTGCGTACACTTTTTCTGCAAATGAAAGTAGGAAAGGCGCAATCCATTTGACTAATAAGAAAATAAAAACAAAATAAATTAGCTGTTCAATCAAAACAAGCGGTAAAGAAGCATTGCTAGAAGCTTCCCCCGTTAGAAAAGATAGGCTGAAACTTAGAACTAAAACGACTAAAATGTCATCTACCACAGAAGCACCCAAAATTGTTGATCCTTCTTTTGTATTCACTACGTTTAGTTCTTTTAATACTTCTACTGAAATACTGACAGAAGTTGCCGCAAGAATAATCCCAAAGAAAATCGCTTCATTTCCCGAAACTTGGAATGCTTTGCCTGTCAACCAGCCAAAAACAACCGGGAAGATGATCCCAAGCAAAGCAACGAACATACCAGGTCGGAAATATTTTTTCAAAAGAGATAAATCACTTTCCAGACCAGCTAGAAACATTAATAAGATCACACCAATCTCCGAAAAGTCATGGACTAGAATATCAGGTTTGACCCAATTCAATCCAGCTTGGCCTAGCAAAACACCAACAAGTAATTGTCCAATCACTGCTGGGATACCTAATCTCCGCGAGATATGTGAGCCAATCGTTGTTGAAATCAATATCAGGCATAAAATACCAATAAATTCCATTCTCATCATTCCTTTGTATAAAATATAGCCCGAACTTAGCATAACATACATTATTGAAAAAATAGGAAAATATACTCACAAAAAAACCAACAATCCAAAAGATTTTTTTGGATTGTTGGTTTTTATACGGTCTATTTTAATAACTAAAAATGATTAACGTATAGTCATTTTTCTTATTCTGATGAAATTGATAATCTCCTGGATGCCCATGAAAATCAAAATAAAGCCGAATATTTGGAATAGAAGCATCAAACTTTTGAATGGATTGAACAATAAGACGAATCCGCCAATCAACAACAGAATACTACTATAAACACTCCAACTTTTAGCTTTTGTATTCATGCTGAAGAACAACTGGAACAAGCTGTTGATGATAACAGCTAATCCAAGAAGAATCGGCAGGATAGAAACGATTGCAGGTGCAAAAGCATAGACGATCAGAGCTAAGATCAGGAAAAAAAGACCACTGAACAGACCGATACTCCAAGAACCTGTTTTCCTTTTAAAACGGTAAGCCTCAAAAAGATTCAACAACCCAAGCAAAACAAGATAGGCGGTGATCAGATAACCGATAAAATGAAAAACAGCAGAAGGGTTTAGCACAATCGCAATCCCAGAAATAATATAAACAGCAGCTCTTAATAAGGCGTATTTTTGAATATTTTGTTTAATCGTCTCAAACATATAAGAAAACCTCCTTTGACTTATTTTAACGTGAACTAGTCATTTTACCAAATTAAATGTTACAAAATGAGCGAAGGAGAAGAATATCTCTGGAAAAATCAACTTCTGAGGATCTTTTCCATTTTTTTGCCTTTTGCTAGCTCATCGATCATTTTATCTAAATAACGAATTTCTTTCATCAAGTTATCCTCGATGTCTTCTACTCGTACACCACAAACAACACCTGTAATCAAGGAACGTGAAGGATTGGGGACAGGGGCTTCCGCAAAAAATTGTTCGAAAGTCACTTGTTTTTGTAGTTGATATTCTAGTTCTGTTTGGGAATAACCCGTCAGCCAACAAATGATTTCATCTACTTCCTCTTTTATACGATCTTTTCTCTCCGCTTTTGCTACATACATAGGATAAACGCTTGCAAAACTTGTCGTAAAAATACGATTTTGCGCCATAATCAGTCACCTTTCTTTTTTTCAAATTATTTACTACTTATAGTATATAAGAAAAAGAGAAGAAAAAGCGATTATTCAAAAAAACAAAAAGGATTGTGACAAAATTCTTGTCACCATCCTTTTTTCCGCTCTCTGACTTTTTACAATCTTCATAGCTCAAGTGCGCATCAGATAATCGAATGCTCCTAAAGCTGCAGTAGCTCCTGAACCCATTGAAACAATGATTTGTTTGTATGGACTATCTGTACAATCACCAGCTGCGAAAACGCCGGGGATATTCGTTGCGCCATTTTTCTCAGTCACTATTTCATTTCTTGGATTCATTTCGATCGTTCCATCTAGCCAATCCGTATTAGGGAGTAAGCCGACTAGAATGAATACTCCTGAAACAGCTAGTGTATGCATCTCCATCGTACGGCGATCGATATAGGAGAGAGATTCTACCTGATTCGTACCGCTGATTTCTTTCGTCGCTGCATGTTTGATAACAGTGACATTCGCAAGAGAGACTAGTTTATCCTGTAAGATTTGATCTGCTTTTAATTCTGGTAAGAATTCTAGAACATATACATGTTTTGCTAACCCAGCCAAATCGATTGCTGCTTCAACACCAGAATTACCACCACCGATAACAGCAATCTCTTTTCCTTTAAATAAAGGGCCGTCACAGTGTGGGCAATAAGCAATTCCTTTATTTTTAAACTCTTTTTCGCCTGGTACATTGATAGAACGCCAGTGCGCACCTGTCGCGATGATGGCGGTTTTTGCTTTAAGTGATATACCGTTAGCTAAGCCAATATTAATAAAATGTTGCTCTTTATTTAAGGAAACGGCCTGTTGATTCATCATAATGTCGATAGGGTAACTACGCACATGACTTTCTACTTGCTGCATCAATTTTGGACCTTCTGTGTAAGAGGTACCAATCATATTTTCAATCCCTAGTGTTTCAACGACTTGTCCGCCGAAAGAATCAGCGACAAGTCCTGTACGGATTCCTTTACGTGCTGCATAGATAGCTGCACTACTAGCTGCTGGTCCACCGCCAATCACTAATACATCATAAGGTTCTTTTTCAAACAACTCTTCTTCAATCAAAGGGCCAGTGATTTTTTCAACAATTTGTTCGATCGTCATGCGTCCGCTACTAAATTCTTCTCCATTTAAAAACACAGTTGGCACTGCCATGATTTTTTTATCATCGATTTCTTTTTGGAACATCCCACCTTCAATCATCGTATGAGTAATATTTGGATTTAATACAGCTAATATATTCAATGCCTGTACAACGTCGGGGCAATTATGACAAGTCAAGCTAACATAACTGTCAAAATGCAATGTTTGTGTTATTTTTTTGATTTTAAGACTCAAAGATTCACTGATTTTCGGTGCCCGTCCACTAATTTGTAACATAGCCAGTAAAAAAGAGGAAAATTCATGACCGAGGGGGATACCAGCGAAAACGATTCCACTTTCTTTGCCAACTGGATTGATAGAAAAACTAGGTGTGCGCATCGAATCTCTTTTTTCCCAAGAGATTTTAGGAGACATTTCTGCTATTTCCTTCGTAAATTCAGCTAGTTTTTGACTATTTTCACTATTATCCAAACTAACAGAAAAAACAATAGGAGATTCAATCAGTGCTAAATATTGTTCGAGATTTTGTTTAGTTTCTTTGTCTAACATATCCACCACCTAAATCTTTCCAACAAGATCAAAACTTGGTTTCAATGTTTCGCCACTTTCTTTCCATTTTGCCGGACAAACTTCACCTGGGTGGGTACGTACATATTGAGCAGCGCGAATCTTATCAATCAGTGCACTAGCGTCACGACCGATTCCATCTGCATTGATTTCCATAGCTTGAACGATTCCGTCTGGATCAATAATAAATGTTCCTCGCTGAGCTAATCCTTGCTCTTCATCCAAAACATCAAAAATACGAGAAATCTGATGAGACGGATCACCGATCATCACGTATTCGATTTTACCGATAGCATCTGATGTATCATGCCATGCTTTGTGAGTAAAGTGGGTATCGGTAGAGCAAGAAAAGACTTCAACACCTAAAGATTTCAATGTACTGTATTGTTCTTGTAAGTCTTCTAATTCAGTAGGACAAACAAAAGTAAAATCAGCTGGATAGAAGCAAAGAATACTCCAGTTCCCCATAAGATCTTTTTCACTGACTTCTAAAAATTCTCCTTGATGATAAGCATGTGCATTAAATTCTTCGATTTTTTTCCCAATCAATGACATAGTAAAACCTCCAATAATAATTATTTATTTATAATTATTGTAATTTAGTTGGAGTTGCAAATTCAATGGATATTTTGTTATTTAATAAAGATTACTCAAAAACGAAGGTTAATTATAAAAACAGAAGAGGTCGCAAGAAAATGCTACTGCTGGAAATACTCGGGATAACGTTGAGTAACAGTTTCCTGTTCTTTCAGCATCATGTGTAAGTGCAATCCCGTTTGAAATCGAGCTTCTTCTGGTTTTTTATCAACTAAAGCCTTGAGTAAATCATAATGTTGTTCCATGATCGTTTCCCATGGAAGCCCCTGAATGGTCACTCGTAACCAGCGGAAACGTTCTAAATGGGTATTATGGTCATCTAACCAGTTCCAAACTTCTTTTCTTCCTGCAATTTCGAAACAAGCTTCATGAAATAAATTATCTGCACGGAAAAAAGCGCGTTCGTCATTTATTTTGACTGCTTTTTCTTGTTCTTCTAAAATCGTTTCTAGCACTATTCGTGTTTGTGTGTCCAATTTGGAACAACATTCAATCATGATTTGCTCTTCCAACTGTTCTCGGACAAAGCGAGCATTTTCTGCAGAAACAAGATTAATTTTTGAAACATACGTACCACTTTGAGGTATCGTATACACGAGTTCTTGCTGACGTAGTTGAATCAATGCTTCGCGAATGGGAGTCCGGCCGATAGCAAGATGTTCCTCCAGTGCCTTTTCAGATATTTTCCTTCCAGGTTCTAAGTCAGCATAGATAATTTGTTTACGAATCGCTTGATAAGCTTGAGATTGCAAGCTGCTTTTCATCTTTATTCCTCCAAAATCATTTCTATGAACGTAGTATAACAGAAGAGGTCTGAAAAACAATCTGGTATGTCACATTAACTAGTAAATTTGTATAAATAGTAAAATTTTGGTTGACATAGCGATTTTTATTGCATAAAATTCACTTGAATACAAAAACTAATATGTTAGTTTAGGAGGGGAAAAATGATTGATTTAAACAACTGGAGGAACTTTATCCCTGAATTATCTCAAAAAGAAGTAGAAATACCTCATTTTGACCGTGCATCATTAAGAGAAAATGGACAAAAAAATCCTGTCTGGATCCATTTCGGTGGCGGAAATCTTTATCGAGGATTTCATGCAGAAATCGCTCAACGTTTAGCGGATCTAGGCGAATTGTCCACTGGTGTCATTGTTTGTGAAACATTCGATGAAGAAATAATTGAAAGGGCTTACCAAGATTTTGATGATTTGATTCTTGAAGTGGTCATGCCAAGCAGTGGAGAGTTCGTCAAACGTATATTAGCTGCGACAGCTGACAGTCTGTATTGTCATCCAGATTGTTCTGAACACTTTGATAAGATGATTCGACACTTTGAAAATCCTAGTTTACAATTAGTTACTTTTGCTATTACTGAAAAAGGTTATCGATTGAAAGATACAAATAATAAATATATAGGACCGATTGCAGTCGATATAAAAAATGGTCCAAAGAAGCCATCACATACAATGAGTATTCTTGCTGCGCTACTTTATAAACGTTTTTTATCTGGAGCTTGGCCGATTGCACTTGTCTCTACAGATAATTTTTCACAAAACGGTAGTCAATTACGTACTTCTTTGCTAACGATCGCAAAAGAATGGCAAAAGGAAGGTTATGTACAAAATACATTTATCCAATACTTATCGAATGAAGAAATTGTTGCGTTTCCATGGACGATGATTGATCGTATCACCCCGAATCCTTCCTTGTCAGTTAGCAAAATGTTGGCAAAAGAGGGCTTTTCAAATATGTCGATTTTCCAAACCGCAAAAGGAAATAATATTGCTCCATTTGTCAATACAGAGGACATCCATTATTTAATCATGGAAGATCATTTTCCCAATGGACGTCCGAAATTCGAAAAAGCTGGGGTATTCTTGACTGATCGTGCAACGGTAGATAAAGCAGATACGATGAAGGTGACGACTTGCCTTAATCCTTTGCATACGTCTTTAGCTATTATGGGTTGTTTACTGGGGTATAGGAGCATAGCTGAGGAGATGAAAGATCCAGATTTATCGCTGCTAGTTTCTGAAATCGGGTACAATGAAGGCCTCCCAGTTGTGGAGTCTCCAGGTATCATTGATCCAAAGATCTTTCTGGAAGAAGTAATTACTGTGCGCTTTTCTAATCCAAATATTCCTGATATGCCTCAGCGAATCGCCACGGATACCTCTCAAAAGGTGGCGATTCGTTATGGTGAGACGATTAAAAAATATATGGAAATAGAAGTTAAAGACCCGCAGACACTTGTATTCATACCATTGACTCTCGCTGCTTGGCTTCGATACCTTATTGGCATTGATGATCAAGGAAAACCATTCATCCCGAGTCCAGACCCACTATTGACAGACTTTCAGCATAAGCTTTCCGATATTCAACTGGGTACGCAAGATACATCACATATTCATGAGAAAATGGCTCCTATTTTGTCAAATAAAGAAATTTTTGGTGTAGATCTTTACCAAGCAGAGCTTGGCAGAAAAATAGAAGAAATGTTCATCAAGATGGTAGCAGGACCGAATGCCGTACGAAAAACATTACAGGATTACTTACAAGAACATGGAGGAAATTTATCATGGAAATGACTTTTAGATGGTACGGATCACAGGAAGAAAAGATTACCTTAGATGAAATCAGACAGATTCCTGCGGTCAAAGGGATTGTAGGCACATTGATGGATATACCAGTAGGAGAGGTATGGCCTAGGGAGAGGATCAAAGAACTAAAAGAAGAAATTGAGTCTCGTGGGTTAACACTAAAAGTAATTGAAAGCGTCAATGTGCATGATGCCATTAAAATTGGATTACCTTCCCGTGAGCAGTATATCGAAAACTATAAGCAGACAATCCGAAACTTGGCAGAATATGGAATAGAAGTCATCTGCTATAATTTTATGCCTGTATTTGACTGGGTGAAATCTGACCTTGACTACCGCTTAGAAGACGGCTCATCCACGTTAGCTTTTATATCTGATGATATTCCAGATGATCCAAGAGAAATCGTCGCGCGCATCGAACATTCCAGCAATGAATTTGAATTGCCGGGATGGGAACCTGAGCGCTTAGCTCATATCAAATCCTTGCTTGAAGCCTATGCATCAGTAGACGAAGAAAAACTTCGAGAAAATTTTGCCTATTTTCTCCAATCAATCATCCCAACATGTGAAGAGGTAGGGGTCAAAATGGCTGTACATCCAGATGATCCGCCATACTCGATTTTTGGATTACCTCGAATCGTAAAGAATCGAGAAGATTTAGATTGGTTGTGCCGCATAGTAGACAGCCCTTATAACGGAATCACTCTTTGTACAGGGAGTATTGCAGAAGATCCAGAAAATGATGTATATGGGATTTTAGCAGAATTTTGTCAAAGAGATCGAATCCCATTTGCACATGTTCGAAATATTAAATTTTTAGCTAATCGAGATTTCTATGAGGCACCGCATAAATCCGAATACGGTTCATTAGACATGTACCGCATACTAAAAACAATGTATGACAACGGATTTAACGGATACATCCGTCCTGATCATGGAAGAATGATCTGGAATGAGACAGGAAGACCAGGATACGGCTTATATGATCGAGCATTAGGTGCTGTTTATCTAAATGGATTATGGGAAGCAATCGAAAAAGGAAACAAAAGTAAAGATAATTAGTGAAAAAAACTGTAATTTTATTATGTAAATAAGAAGGATGTTCAAATTCTTGATACATAAATCCGGAGGTTGTTAATAAGCATTCGGATTTATGTATCTTATTTGGTCTAGGAAGTAACTTGATTTTCTTTTTTCGATTGATCCATGAGTGCTTCTTCTTTTAATTCAAAGATATATTCTGAGATCCTCATAATCACTTTTTTCCAGTCTTCTGGTGTGATGATTCCTTTTAAAATATAGATTTTTTTGATATGAGAAGGCAATTGTTTCAAAGGGCAGTCGCTGATAACGATGTTGCAGTTCTCCATAAAATCATTTTGTATTTTGATCGATTCATTTGAAAAAATTTGTTCTATCTTAACGATCAGATCTTTACTGATATAAAAATCACGCGTATAGTTCACACCAATCACAATTCGCGGCTGTTTTTTGTAGCGATCATACAAATGTACTAGGTCTTCAACCATCCATTGCACATTTTCCTTTTCTAAAATAACTGGTAACAAGTGTTGATTTTGTTCTCTGAAATCCATATAAAATTGTTCAATGGCGGTTTGGACTTCTTTCAACACGCTATGTTCTTGATAAAGCATGAAAGTAGGAAGGGGCGTATTTGGTTGATTGAAGTTAAGAAATCCATTATAAAGTTTATTTCGTGCGAATGCCAATGAGTAAAGAATCTTTTCTTTTTCAGGTATAAACAAATCAAATACAGTACAAAAGGACTCCACCATTTCTCTTGAATAAAGAACATGAGGAACGTTTGCTTTTTTTAAAAGTTTGTATTGCTCCAAGCTTGTTTCTTCCGATTCGATTTTCGTGATAGAAAGTCGAGCTAAAATATTCACTAAGATGCGTTGTTCGCGACAAATTGGCAGATTAGGTCGCAAAATATCTACAGAGGGATCAATAAAAAAGTCAATATATTCATACTCTGTGAATTCTTTTTGTACGTCTTTCACAGAAGTTGCAGGAAAATTCTCTTTACATATTTTTAATAGAAAATATAATTTATCTATCATACCGCTATTTAGTCGGTCAAGTACTTCTTTTTTAAAAAAAGTATTCATCATAAAAGCCACTACTTGCGGATCTTCATCATAAAATTCTGTAGCAGTACTTGAAAAGATGTTCCAATAAATATCTAATGCTGCATATTGAATTTGTACCTCTTTTCCAGAAAAAGACTTTCTGCCATTATTAGAAAAGGAGATAGACAAACCGTACAATGCTAAAAATGCATTAATCTTTTTCATTTTCGTATACAAATAAGAGGCACTATAGTTTGTTTGCTGACTTAAACTGATAATCGAATTTGTCTGACAGCTGAACAAAGAAGTCAAGATCTGATAACTGACTGATTCGTTGCAGTATCTTCCAAATAGACGATAATAGCAGTAAGCCGGATCAATTCCTTCAAAATTCAACTTTAAAAAAGGTTTTTGCTTATCAATATGCAGTTCTGTTAGATTGAGACGCTCAAAGTCTTGTTCTAATTCTTTGATGTATAGTAAAAAATTTGATTCAGACATATGGAAATGATCTGCTAAATATTGTGTAGTAATAAAGAAACGATGTTCAGATAGGAAAAGAAAAATATCTAATTTTGTATTGCTTTTTTTCTTCAAGAGAAACGTTTTAATCGCTTCTTGAGTTTGCATGAAAGAGGCTCCTTTTTACTTAAATTGTTAAAACTTGAAAATATTACTGTTTTTTTCATAAATTTAGACAAAAAAACAGTAAACATATAGGTAGAATCTCTACTATCTTATTTCTTGCATACAAAAAAATCAAGGAGTGAGAGAGTTATGAGATATTCAACCATCTTAATATCAACATTTGCAGCCTTAAGCTTATCGCTTACTATAAATCAGACAGTCCACACAGAGGAGATAGAAACAGCCAAATGGACAGAAACCAAGTGGGCCAACGTCAATCGAATTACCTTTCAGGATGAATTTTCATCCTTCAATTCAGGAGTCGCAAAATTAAGAAAAGGACAAACAGCGACCATCAAAGCAAAAATTGACTATTCAGGAGACTTAGCACCTATACTACAATCAGCTGTTACATTTGAGAATGTTGATCCCGCTTTGTCGATTGGCTATGACGAGAACACTTTGACTATCCAACACAAGCAAGCGATATTTACCTTCACCGTTACATTAAATCAGGACTTGTTAAAACCAGCGCTTTTTACTGTCAAGGTATCAGATGGACTACCGAACGATCATCATCATTTAACGCCGTATAGTCAGCGGCAGACAATTGAGCAAGATTCAGCTATCGACTCAGGAGGAGATCTTGTTGAAGAACCAACAGATAAACCAGAAAATGAAAATAAGCCAGAAGTACCGCCTACAGAAAATCCAGACGGAGAACAGAAACCGGAAATAGAACCTGGAGAAGAACCCGATACAGAAACTCAACCAGAGCCAGACAATGAATCAAAACCTGAAATAACCCCTGGAGAAAAACCAGATGTAGACCCAGAAGAAAAACCAGATGTAGACCCAGAAGAAAAACCAGATGTGACTCCAGAACCAGATACGGATTCTGGAAACCAAACAGTACCGGAAACAAATCCAGACACAGATAATGAAACTGAAAATCCAGAAAAACCAGAGGTAGCCCCAGAAGAAAAACCAGATGTAACTCCAGAACCAGATACGGATTCTGGAAACCAAACAGTACCGGAAACAATTCCAGACACAGATAATGAAACTGAAAATCCAGAAAAACCAGAGGTAGATCCAGAAGAAAAACCAGATGTGACTCCAGAACCAGATACGGACGCAAGAGACCAAGGAATACCAGAAAAAATAAACAAAAAAACAATTCAAGAGGATGGAAAAAAAGAGAGTAAAAAATCAAATCTAGCAATTCTAAAAATAAATGAAGAGCAGCTGAATAAAAAATCACGAATATTTGATAGCGCCCAATCAGCTGAAACCTTAAAAAGTAGCAAGGATACAACCTTTGCTAGTCCTGAAACGAAAAATAAACAGCTACCAAAATCCGGAGAGTCACAAAACAAAGTTATACTGTGGAGCGGAATCATTCTATTAAGTATAGCAACAATGCTTTCTGCAAAAAGATTTAAACAAAACAGATCTCTCTAACATTTGAATAATGTCTGTGAACGCATTTTTCAAATAAAAAGAAATATCCAGAAAACGACCCCAAAATACCAGATTGAAATCTGATATTTGGGGTCGTTCATACTTTATCTTTCTTCATATTTATTTTAAGGGATATCTGTTTCTTTTGGAAGATGGTTCGGGATCTTTTTCACTTTCAATACATCTAAAAAGAAGGTAAAGATCGGAATGCCGACAATCAAGCCCCAAACGCCAAAGAACCGTTCGCTAACAAGTAAGACCACAAATGTATAAAAAATCGGCAGTTCTGTTTTGCTGGACATCAACTTCGGATTCAGCACATAAGACTCAATTAGATGGACAATCAAAATCGTAATCAGGATATAAACAACATCTCGGATGCCTCCTTGGGAATAAGCTATGAAAGATAGAGGAATACAAGAAATGATAACACCTGCTACTGGGATCAGACTTAAAATGAAAATCATGATCGCTAAACTCAGCAGCTGATGAAAGCCAAATACAGCCAAGGCGATTGTAGTGAGCAACGTGTTTAAAAGAGCGATAACAAATTGAGCTTCTAATACCAAACCAAATGTATTGACAAACTTATCGGCAAAATAGTAAATATCTTGAAAGAACCAAGAAAATTCACTTTTTAAAAACAATCTTGAGAATACAATTGTTTTTTTCTTTTCAATCATAAAAAAGAAACTTAAGATGAATGACATAGCAAACGCCACTGCCATTTTTCCTATATCCTGTAAATAGCCAAGCGCAATCGAAGCGCCATTTTGAAGCTGTTCAAAAAAATCGTTTCGCTCAATATAAGTATGGATATATTGTAAAACAGGATCTGCATCTTTTGGCTGATGCTCGTAAAAATCAATAACGGACTGGATCATATCAAATGTTTGATGAATAAGCATCGGGATATACTTTGTGAATGCCAGATAGATAAGGTAAACGATCAGTGTATAAATCATGATAGCTAAAACACCTGTAGGGATTCGGACAAATCGCTGAATGATTTGAACAAGATGAATCATCAAATAAGTAAAGATAAATGTGAGCAAAATGGTTGTAATCATACTTCTAACTAAGAAAAGAACAAAAACGACAAATAATAAAACAGTGAGACGGCGTATTTTTTCATTCGCCAAAAAACGCTGATAAACGGTCAAATCGACAACCTCCAAATAACAAAAAATAAACACGTTATTCATTATATGATGGAATATGAAAATAAGAAAGAGAAAGAGCAAAAAGAAAAACCGCTAAATGACGTTATCTTATGAGTTGGTTTTCCTCATAAAATCGTTCATCTAGCAGTTTCAGCCCTTTTTCTGGTCTTGATGAAAATTATCTAGCATTTTTCGGGTCAGATGTTGCAGTGTATCCAATTCTTCCTGTTCAAGTGGAAGATAAGACTTGATCTTTTGTGGAATACCTTCTGCTTGTTTTTGCAACGCAGCACCTTGAGGAGTCAGCGTAACATTTACGATTCTTTCATCACCCGTTTCACGCTGACGATTAATATAATTTTTTTCTGCTAACTTTTTTAGTAAGGGAGTCAGCGTACCAGAATCCAGACACAAATCATTTCCTAGCTCTTTCACTGAAGTCTTTTTCTTTTCCCATAAAACTAACATCACAAGATACTGGGTATAGGTAAGATTCAGCGGCTTGAGGAGGGAAGTGTAGTGTCTAATGATTTCCTTAGAGGCGGCATATAAAGGAAAACATACTTGATTAACTAAATATAGATCTTCCATTTTTCCACCTCCGCTGTTTTACTATAGTGTATCATAGCGGATTTACACAAAAAAGTCTATTCACTAACTGCTTTCAGAGTAACTTCTATATTTCCAGCTGTAGCTTTTGAATACGGACACACTTTATGCGCTGCCTCTAATAATTCTTGCGTTTCTTCCAGAGAAAGACCTTCGATAGATCCTTCAATCTCTACACCTAAGACAAAGCTCGTTTCACTTTCTGAATAAAGGGAAACTTGTGCACTGACAGTAGAAGCCCCAGAGATATTTTTTTGCTGTTTGATCAATTCTAATGCACTGTTAAAACATGCACTGAAACCAGCTGCAAACAATTGTTCAGGGTTGGTTGCATTTTCGACGCGTTTACCAGGAGCTGCAATATTCAATTCGAATGTACGATCGGGATTATGAACTTCTCCAGAGCGTCCGCCTGTGTTGATCATTTTCGTAGAATACATTTTTTTCATAAAATTACCACCTTTAATTATATTTTATACAATTGAATTTTACACAATATAATTGTGGAAAGCAAAGAAATGGATTGGCATAAGATAAATAAGAGAAAGCACATGAAACAGACGCGCTTTCTCGAATAGCAAACATATACAAAAAAATATCAGAGACAAAAACTAATCTCATCATAAACATTACATATATTTCTCAAAAAGCTGTTTTCTTTCTTCAAAACTTACTTCACGATGGACCTGATGAAGCATCCATAAATAACCAAAAGGATCTCTGAACATTGAGTTAGTCACACCAAAGTCCATCATTTCTGTCATTTCTTGAATCTCTACACAGCCATTTCGTAATGCTTTATTATGTGTGTCCTCGATATCAGAGACGATGATATTGAACCAGATCGTATTTGGATGTTCAGCAGTAGGAGCAGTCAAACCAAGAGACGTGTTTTCATCCAGCATATGGAATCTCGTGCCATACAAGGTAAAAATGACTTCATTATTGCCTCTAGGGTAATCTGTTGCCTCAATCAGTTGTATTTCATCAAAGATTGTTTGATACAGTTCTAGTGCTTTCAAACTATCATTTAATACAAAATCTATTTCCGTTCCTTTATGCATAAAGATCTCCTCTCCTTTTCAGTCGAACAGTTACTAGATTCTTTTATTATACCAGTTAAAGAAAACGCATTCAAAAAAATAGCGGATTTACTTACCAACTCATTCGATTGGATGATAAGTAAATCCGCGTCCCATTACTTCTGCTACGCTGCTGACAATGACAAAGGCACTTGGATCGATTTCTTCTATCAATGGTTTCATTCGGGAAAATTCATGATCAGTCACAACGATCAATAAAACCTCTTTTGACTTTCGATTATACCCGCCTTTTGCCTCTAGCAGGGTAAGGCCACGTCCAATCTCAGCACTTAAGCGAAGGCGGATGTCTTCCAAATAATGTTCACTCATGACCATAACAGATTTCTTTCGATTGATACCTGTTTCGATATAAGTCATGACAATTGAAGTGATTGCAATAGATAAAATAGCATAAAGAAACTCTTCTATTCCAAAAACAAACAGATTAAGAGAAACAACGAATGCGTCTGTAAAAAATAAGCCAATCGAAGTATTCAAGTGGAAATATTTTTTAAAAATGAGGGGAGGGATCGTCGTACCGCCGCTAGAAGAGTTGTTTTTATATAAAATCGCAACTCCTAAAGCAAAAATCGCACTTCCAAAAATGACAGACAACAACCGATCTGAAGTAATCATTGTTTCTGGAACTATTGCAATGATTAAAGGAAAAACCAAGCTTCCGAAAAGTACTTTAAAAAAGGGTTTTTTACCTAAAAATAGAAGAGCTAGTACCAACATAACGATATTCAACACTAAAATAACTATAGCTCGGTCAAATCCTAAAGCAGCTTCCAGTAATATTCCTAGACCGCTGACACCTCCAGCAGCAATATGATGAGGCCCTAAAAACATATTGATAGCGACTCCTAATATGAAGAGGGCAAAAATAATCTTAATGTATGTCCATATAAATTGTCTCGTTTCTTTCATTTATCCACTTCCTTAATTCATTAATAATACTCTTATCTTATTATAACTTACTTTTCACCTTAAGTTAACTTTAATTAATAAAAAAATTAGGCTAGTCTAAATTATTATGTTTCATTCTTCTAGAATATACTTCTACGTTAAAAACTGTTAAAAAACTTTTACTTTAGAAAATTGGAGAAATTGATCGCTTAAGATAAATTCAGGACACTAAATAGTACAGGAAGTAGATTAAAACTTTTAAAAGTTTTAAGTCTATCTATTTGGCAAGTTTAAAAAATAAAAATTCGGTATCAAAAAACTGTTACCGATAACATTTTTGAAAGCGTTGTCTTTTGTTTCTCTATCACTTATAGTGATGACGTCATATTAAAACACAAGGAGGAAATCAATGGATACAGCTGCAATTTATCATCGACCGGAAAGTGAATATGCATTTCTATATACGAATACAAGATTTCGTATTCGGCTTCGTACTAGGAAAAATGATATCAAAAAAGTATATGTGCTTTGTGGAGATCCATATACCATAACAACTGAAAAATGGTATCAAAAACAACGACCAATGAAAAAATGTCTAAGTACCAATGTTCATGATTATTGGGAAATTGAAGTGACGAGCGAAACAAGGCGCTTACAGTATGCGTTCCATGTTGTTGGGGAAGATAACACGGACTGTTTTTACGGTGATCAAGGAATTTTTCCTTATCGAGAAAATGTGATTACTGAACCAAATTTTTATTTTCGAATACCTTATTTTCATCAAATCGATCGATTCACTATTCCAGAATGGGTAAAAGAAACAGTATGGTATCAAATTTTTCCCGAAAGATTTGCAAACGGGGACAAAGCAAATGACCCCGAACACACTTTACCTTGGGGAAGTAAAGATCCAGACCGAGAAGACTTCTTCGGGGGAGATTTGCAAGGTGTGAGGGATCATTTGGATTACTTGACGGACCTTGGCGTCAATGGCATCTATTTTTGTCCCATATTTAAAGCCACATCCAATCATAAATACGATACGATTGATTATTATGAGGTGGATCCCGCTTTTGGCGATAAAAAACTTTTAAAAAACTTGATTGATGAAGCACATAAAAGAGGGATACGTATCATGTTCGATGCTGTATTCAATCATATGGGTGTCCATTCACCACAGTGGCAAGACGTTCTCAAAAACGGAGAAAAATCGATCTATAAAGACTGGTTCCACATCCGTTTTTTCCCAGTAGATTCTTATCAGATGACTGACTTACCAGAAACTGCTGAAAATATCCCATATGATACTTTTGCTTTTACTCCATTCATGCCGAAACTAAATACAGCAAATCCAGAAGTGCAAAAATATTTGCTGGATATCGCAACTTATTGGATAAAAGAATTCGATATTGATGGATGGCGTCTTGATGTTGCTAATGAAGTCGATCATCATTTTTGGAAAAAATTCAGAGAAGCAGTTACAGAAATCAAACCAGACATCTATATCCTTGGAGAGATTTGGCATTCCTCTCAAGCTTGGCTGCAAGGGGATGAATTCCATGCAGTGATGAATTATGCATTCACAGATTCGATTAAAGATTATTTTGCAAAAAAGAAAATCACAGCTTCACAAATGGTCAGTGGAATGAATCATCAGCAAATGCTTTACAGAGATCAGGTGAACGAAGGAACATTCAACTTATTAGATTCTCATGATACTGCCAGGATCTTGACCCTTTGCCAAGGTAACAAAGAATTGATGAAGTCTGTGATGGCCTTTATGTTTCTTCAAAAAGGGTCTCCTTGTATCTATTACGGGACAGAAATAGGGATGACTGGTGAAGATGACCCGGATTGCCGCAAATGTATGATATGGGAGAAGGAGGAACAAGATCTAGAGCTATTCGGTTTTATAAAAGAACTTGTTTCTCTAAGGAAACAGTTGTCTAAGATTATTTCTGAAGGTTCTACTCAGTGGCTAATAGTATATGATCGTGAAGATAAGCTCTATTTCACACGGGAACTAGAGGGACAGATCATCTATGTTTACTTTAATCAGTCAAAAGAACCTTGGGTAGTAGAACAGGAAAATGAGGTGATTCTTAGTCAAAATTGTCAGTTGTTAGAAGACGGGAAAGCAGAGATACGACAATACGGATTTTTGATCATGTGTTGAAAACTGTTACCGGTAACAACAAGAAAGCGTTTGCAAATGAAGATTTGTGCCCATTATAATAAGGGTGTAACAGCACGTTGAATACACAGGAGGAAATGAAGATGAAAAAAAGAAGTGTGAAACAGTTGGGTTTAGGGTTAATCTCTTTAGGAATCTTAGGCGGATTAGCGGCTTGTGGCAATGGTAACTCTTCAGCAGAAGGGGAAGCCGATGAAGGAAAAACGTTAACAGTTTCCGTTGATTCTGGATATAAAGATTATATAAACGAAATAAAAAACACTTTCGAAAAAGAAAACGATGTGAAAATCAAGCTAGTAGAAAAGGACATGTTCGATCAGTTGGAATCATTAGCGTTAGATGGGCCTGCTGGAAAGGGACCTGACGTTATGATGGCAGCATATGACCGGATCGGTGCGTTAGGACAGCAAGGACATCTGGCGGAAGTAAAACTGGGAAATGAAGCAGCTTACGATGAAACAGACAAAGCCCAAGTGACTTATGATGGAAAAATCTACGGAGAACCTGCAGTAATCGAGACCCTTGTTTTGTACTATAACAAAGATTTAGTCGATACAGCACCATCAACGTTTAAAGATTTGGAGAATCTATCCAAAGACAGTCGTTTTGCTTTTGAGTCAGAAGCAGGAAAAAATACAGGATTTTTAGCTAAATGGACTGACTTTTATTATTCCTATGGTTTAATTGCAGGTTACGGTGGCTATGTATTTGGTGATGATGGCACAAATCCTTCAGATATCGGTTTGAATAATGCAGGTGCTGTAGAAGGAATCTCTTATGCAACAGATTGGTTCAAAAATGTTTGGCCAAAGGGAATGCAAGACATAAAAAGTGCAGGAGACTTCGCCAGCCAGCAATTCATGTCCAATAAAACTGCAGCAATCATTGACGGTCCATGGCAAGCGCAAACATACAAAGAAAACAATATCAATTATGGTGTAGCCAAAATTCCTACTCTAAATAATGGACAGCCTTATCAACCGTTTGGCGGAGGAAAAGGATGGGTAGTCAGCAATTATGCTAAAAACAAAGACCTCTCTCAAAAATGGCTTGATTATGTAACGAATCAGGAAAATCAAGAAAAATTCTTTGAAATGGTAAATGAAATCCCTGCAAACCAACAAGCTAGGGAAACAGCAAAGGCTAAAAACGATGAATTAACAACAGCTGTGATTGAACAATATGAAACAGCTCAAGCGATGCCAAACATCCCAGAAATGGGCGAAGTTTGGACAGGTGCAGAAAACTTGATGTTCGATGCAGCATCAGGTTCAAAAACACCAAAAGAATCCGCAGATGAAGCAGTAAAAACAATCAGTGAAGCCATAGAACAAAAATACTGATTAAAATGATAACCGTCCATTTTTATAAAAAATGGAACAGGTGCTTCAGATAAAAGTGGCAAGAGCGAGATGGAAAATTATCTTGCTCTTGTTGCCATTATCTTAAAAGCAGTTTGCGGTTTAGCAAGTTTAGAGGGGGCATTCAGATGCAGCAAGATAAAACAAGCAATATCAACGAAAAAAAAATCACGCTTTGTTCACTTATTCCAGGGATGGGGCAGTTTGTAAATGGCCAAGCTTTTAAAGGTATCGTTTTTTTCGCCATATTCGTCCTATTCATTGGTCAGATGCTTCTGGGCGGATTTCATGCATTGGTAGGATTGGTTACTTTGGGAAGTATACCAATGGAAGATCATTCATTATTTATTTTGATTGAAGGCACTTTGCAATTCATCATTACAATCATTTTCTTGATTTTTTACGGTTTGAATCTTTTAGACGCTTATCGAGTAGCGAAGATGCGTCAAGAGGGCAAAAAAATCAATCGGACGATGAAGGAAGTCATACATAATATAGGTGATGAAGGTTTTCCTTATCTATTGACACTTCCCGCTTATCTTCTCATGATTTTTACGATCATTTTCCCAGTCCTAGTTACATTGTTCACTGCATTTACTAATTATGACTTCAATCATATTCCACCAGCCAGTTTAATTGATTGGGTAGGGGCTAAAAACTTTTTTAGTATCTTCTTTTTAAGCTCATATCGTAATACTTTTTTTGCAGTCTTTTCGTGGACCGTGATTTGGACTTTATGTGCAACAACTTTGCAAATCACCCTTGGTATTCTCACAGCGGTTGTTGCTCACCAGAAATTTATTAAATTCAAACGTATTTTCGGTATCATTTTCTTATTACCATGGGCGGTCCCAGCTTTTATTACTATCATGAGTTTTTCGAATATATTCAACGATAGCGTAGGTGCCATCAATACTCAAGTGATTCCTTTCATAAACCAGCTTCCTTTTGTAGATATCAGTGCAATCTCTTGGAAAACGGACCCGAACTGGACGAAAGTAGCAATTATCTTAGTGCAGGGCTGGTTAGGATTTCCCTATATCTATGTGATGGTTACAGGAATCTTACAATCGATTTCAGAAGACTTATATGAAGCAGCAAAAATCGACGGAGCAAATGCATGGCAGCGCTTTTCAAACATCACGCTTCCTGCTGTCTTCCTAGTGGCAGCGCCAACATTTATTACACAGTATACGGGGAATTTCAATAATTTCTCCATGATCTATCTGTTTAACAATGGTGGTCCCGGAAGCGTAGGCGGAGGAGCTGGTTCTACTGATATTCTTATTTCCTGGATCTATAAACTTACGACTGGAACTTCTCCGCAGTATTCTATGGCTTCAGCAATCACGTTGATTATCTCCGTCATCGTTATCTGTGTGTCATTGCTGGTATTTAAAAAGACAAATGCGTTCAATATGGGGGATTAACAATGAAAAAATTTCATTCGAGTGCTCGATTCCAAAAACGACTTTCTCACTTTTTTACTTACTTTTTTCTTTTAATACTGTCAGTCATTATCATCTATCCGCTTTTGATCACAGCAAGTACTGCCTTCAAGTCAGGAAATATTGCAGCTTTTAGTTTAGATCTTTCAAGTGACTGGACTTTAGGAAACTTTACTCGGCTATTCAGTGAAACACTTTACGGGACTTGGTATAAAAATACATTGATCATTTCTGTCCTAACAATGATCGTACAAGTGACTGTAGTAACTTTGGCGGGCTATACTTATAGTCGCTATCGTTTTATCGGCCGCAAATCAAGTTTGATGTTCTTTTTAGTGATTCAGATGGTACCGACTATGGCAGCATTGACTGCCTTTTATGTCATGGCTTTCTTATTAGAAGCGCTCGATAAGTACTGGTTCTTGACAATGATCTATATAGGCGGTGGAATTCCAATGAATACTTGGCTGATGAAAGGATACTTTGACACTGTACCAATAGATTTAGATGAATCTGCTAAACTTGATGGGGCAGGGCATTTCAGGATTTTTTTCCAGATTGTATTACCGCTTGTCAAACCGATGCTCGCCGTTCAAGCATTATGGGCTTTTATGGGACCTTTTGGGGATTTCATGTTAGCTAAGTTCCTGCTTCGAACACCTGAAAATCAGACTGTTGCTGTCGGCTTACAAACATTTATTTCTGATGTGACAAACCAAAGAGTCTCTCTTTTTGCTGCTGGGGCAATTTTGATTGCACTACCGATTTGTCTATTATTCTTCTTTTTACAAAAGAACTTTGTTACCGGCCTGACATCTGGCGGAACAAAAGGATAGGAGCAGAGTATCATGCAAACATTTCCGTTAAACTATTTTTCCGCATTACGTACGCCAACTCAAGTGTTTGCGGGACGCAAACTATTATCATGGCCTAAATTTTTCTTGATATTTGTATTTTTAGTTTCCTTGATGGTCATGCCTGTGACTCTTTTTTATGCCAATCAGATCCAAGCGATTCCATTAGAACAATTTCTATCCGTTCATTCGCTGATCGATGAACAAGGAACCCAAAAATTTTCTGAACTTGAATTATCTGAAACTGGGTTACAAGCATCGCAACAAACGATAGCTGTGACCCCTGAAATTTTGGTAGGTGTGTCTTTATCTGAGAAACAACAATCCGATCATGGAACTTTTATTGATTTTGAGAAGGAACAATGGGTGATCCAACAAAAGGATAAATCTGGTATACGCCGCTATACGATGAATTATAGCCCATCTTTCCAACCAGATTCTGTACGTACGCCCGAAGATTTCCAACGATTTTTAGAAAGAGAATTTTATGCCAGTAATCGTCCAACAATCATTTTATCTTATAGTTTAAGTCTTGGTCTTGTCCTATTTGTCATGACGAGTCTCATTTTATTCGGGGCTTCCTTTTTCTTGTGGATGACAAGAAAAAGCCAACTTTCATCCATTCATACATTCAAAGAGAGTGCAAATTTGATGCTGAATGTTATGGGAATAGGTTCCATGGCAGCAGCAGTTGTAGGGTTTATCCACTTTGACTTTATCTTGATGCTAAGTGTCCAAACAACGATAACTGTCTTGCTGCTTTTATGGGTTTTTGTCAAAACAAGATTCAAAGATAAGCGTGTCGAATGACAAGTTTAAGCGATTTATGCGACAATGAATGTGAAAAAAATGAAAAATAAAGTAGTTTTTGAAAAATTTCTGAAAAAATTAAACTTCTTAGTTGATTCTTTTCTTTTTTAGTATTAACGTAATAGGGTAGTTTTTTTAAGGAGGAAAATCATGTTAGAGAAAACTTTATACAATCAATTATTTTCACGTTCTTTCTCGCTCCCTGTCGAAGTAAATTATTGGGACGGTACAACGAAACAATACGGAGATACGGACACTCCTCCCCAAATCAAAATCAATATCCATGAAGAAATCCCAATGAAAGAGATTACAAGTAACGCTTCTTTGGCACTAGGAGAAGCCTATATGGATCATCGAATCGAGATCGAGGGAAGTATCCAAGCATTGATCAACGATGCTTATCAGCAAGCAAACAGCTTTTTACGAGGAAAAGATTATCTAAAATGGCTGCCAAAGAAAGAAAAACATACGAAACAAAAAAACAAAGAAGATATCCATGCGCATTATGACTTAGGTAACGACTTTTATAAACTTTGGCTAGATCCAACTTTGACTTATTCTTGTGCTTATTTCAATACACCTGAAGATACGTTGGAACAAGCACAAATCAATAAAGTCCATCATATCTTAGACAAACTCTTTATCAAAGAAGGCGAAACGTTGCTTGATATCGGTTGTGGCTGGGGAACATTGATGTTCACTGCTACCAAAGAGTATAATGTCAAGGCAACTGGGATCACACTAAGTGAAGAACAATACGATTTGATTACCAAAAGAATAAAAGAAGAACATTTAGAAGATAAATGCCGTGTATTATTAATGGATTACCGCGAACTAAAAGGCGAAACGTTTGATCATATCACAAGTGTAGGTATGTTCGAACATGTAGGTTCTGAAAATCTTGAAGGTTATTTCAAAGTGGTAAAAGATTTATTGAAACCAAAAGGAACAGCTTTGATCCATGGAATCAGCCGACAACAAGGCGGTGCGACAAATGCTTGGATCAATAAATATATTTTCCCTGGCGGTTATGTCCCTGGTGTTACTGAATTAGTTGATAATATTACAAAAAACGATTTGCAACTGATTGATTTGGAAAGCTTACGTCGTGACTACCAATTGACATTAGAACATTGGACAAAGAATTTTCATCAAGTCCAAGATCAAGTCACGAAAGAAATGGGTGATTCCTTCTATCGAATGTGGGATCTATATTTACAAGCTTGTGCAGCTTCATTTGAATCAAGTAATATCGATGTGATTCAATATTTGCTTGTTCAACCTGGAAACAATGACATCCCAATGCATCGTGCATAATTGAGGCAAAAGTACTGTTTAAAGACTATTTAAAAAGAAGCTAAGTTTTATGATGCTCCAGAAGTGAACTTTTTTGTCTAACTTCTAGGATTGTCTCTAAAGCTTAGTTTCTTTTTCTTTATATTTTCATAATAAAAGTTTGGTTCTTTAATTTTTAAACATGACAGAAAATTTTTTCTTCGTTATACTTGTAATAGAATACTATTTTATAACAAAGGGGATCGAATCAATGAAAAAAACTGTTATTTATACTAGCTTATTTGCAGCTTTGTTTTTAGCTGCTTGTCAATCAAATACCAATCAAGGCACATCTGGGAATACGTCTTCCAGTAGCGAACAGCGCTCTTCACAGGTATCGGACTCCTCAACAAAAGCAAGCACATCTTCGTCTAGCCAGACAAAAAGTTCTAGTGAAGCAAGTACTCAGTCAGATATCAAAGTGTCTGCAGCTCGTGCGATCGAATTGTTCCAAGATAAATACCCAGATACTGCAATTACTAGTTTGGAATTAGATAGTGATTGGGGATCTTACTTCTACAAGATAGAAGGTGTCGATGATCAAAAAGAATACGAAGCAAGAATTGATGCTCAAAATGAAAAAATGGAGACAGAGAATCCAGAAACTCTAGATCGAGATGAACAAAATGGTCAAAAGAAAAAAGAAGATGGTCTGGATGTTGATAAATTGATCACGATTGAGGAAGCAGCAAAAATCGCCGTCGACAAAGTAGGAAGCGGTACGGCAACAGATTGGGATTTGGATAAAGATTTAGGTACTACTTATTGGGAAGTCAAAGTAAAAGACGGCAATCAAAGTACATCAGTCAAGATCAATAGCCAAACAGGCGAAGTACTGTCAACTGAACAAGATGATTAAGAATTTCTTCGGAAAACAAGAGTTGATTTTTCTTTTAGTCATGATACACTAGACAAAATAACTTGTTTGAAGGAGCGATTTACTTGAGTTTAGAAACGACCTTTGCCAATCATATCTTTGCCAATCCTTTGATGAATGCATCTGGTGTCCACTGCATGACTACCCAGGAATTAGATGAACTGGCTCATTCAGAAGCAGGAGCATTTATCACTAAGAGCTGTACGATCAATGAACGAAAAGGAAATCCCGAACCACGCTATTTTGATGTTCCTTTAGGGAGTATCAATTCTATGGGACTTCCAAACTTAGGTTTTTCTTATTATCTAGAGTATGCTCTTGCGTATGAAAAAGTGCAGGAAAACCAAAATCAACCGTTATTTTTTTCCATTGCCGGGATGAGTGTCCAGGAAAACTTGGAAATGCTTGAGAAAATAGAAAAAAGTGGGTTTAATGGGATCACTGAATTAAATTTATCTTGTCCCAATGTGCCTGGAAAACCACAACTAGCTTACGATTTTGAGGCTACTTATGAAACACTGAAAGAAGTATTCAGCATCTTTTCTAAGCCGCTAGGAATCAAATTGCCTCCTTATTTTGATTTTGCTCATTTTGATCAGATGGCTGATATCTTGAATCAGTTTCCATTGACCTATGTCAATGCTATCAACAGTGTGGGCAATGGTTTGTATATCGATACAGAACAAGAAGCAGTAGTCATCAAACCAAAAGAAGGGTTCGGCGGCATTGGCGGAGAGTATATCAAGCCGACTGCTTTGGCGAATGTTCGCGCTTTTTATACACGTTTGAAACCAGAAATCCAAATCATTGGTACAGGTGGGATTCGGACAGGACAAGATGCATTTGAACATCTGCTATGTGGCGCAAGCATGTTACAGATTGGTACAGAGCTTCATAAAGAAGGGCCGGAAATTTTTTCTAGAATCATAAAAGAATTAACGCAGATTATGTCAGAAAAAGGATATACGTCAATTGACGAATTTAAAGGCAAATTACGCACCATTTCATAGCAAAGAGACGAAGGTCATGATTGATCTTCGTCTTTTTTTATAAAAAACACTCGTCTGTTCATTCCTGTGCAAGCGTACTCATTGTATGTTAGACGAACTTGTGGGAAAATAACAGAGGCAAAAAGGAGGATAATATGAATGATGCAACAGAATTAGCAAAAGAGCTTAAAGAAAAAGAATTTAGTTTTCAAGAACTAGTTACGGATATACAGAAAAAAATAAAGAAGCAAAATCATGAATTGAATGCGTTTGTCGCGCTTGAACCATTCGAGAGTAATTCCCACGAGCTATTGATTCCCCAGTCAGAAAAAGGGCCATTGGCTGGTATCCCATTTCCTTTAAAAATGCTCGGTCAAGAAAAAAAGGGATGGCTAGCTACTTCAGGATCTCGTTTATTTGAAACACACCGAGCTTCTCATACATCTAATTATGTGCGGCAAGCAGAAGCGATAGGTCTAGTTCCTTTTGGACAAACCAATGCGCCAGAGTTTGGTTTCAAAAATATTACAGACCCAGTCATCTATGGCCCAGCAAGAAACCCTTGGAACCTTGAATGTACACCGGGCGGATCAAGTGGAGGAGCTGCTGCTGCAGTTTCATCAGGAATCGTTCCTTTAGCTGGTGCTAGTGATGGCGGTGGTTCTATTAGAATACCCGCTTCGTTTTGCGGATTGATTGGGCTGAAACCTTCGCGAGGGACGATGCCAGTTGGTCCATATGCTTGGAGAGGATGGCAAGGAGCTGCTATTGATTTCGGCTTGACAGTTTCTATGAGAGACACGGAGGCTTTATTTTATGGGATGAGAAGTATCCATTCCGGTGCGCCATATCAAGTATCGCCAGTTGAGTGGCAAACACATCCAAGAAAAAAACGGTTGAAGATAGCTTTTTGTGTTGATTCACCGATCCACTCACAGATTAGTGAAGAGGCAGTACTTGCTGTAAAAAAAGCTGTAGATTTCCTTGGAAAAGAAGGGCATGATTTGACAGAGATTCCTTACCCACTAGATGGTCGTAAACTGATCACGTCTTATTATCAGATGAATGGCGCAGAAACAGCAGCAATGATCCGCTCGATTGAAACAGGCATCCAGCGAGCTGTCAGAAAAGAAGAACTTGAACCCATTTCTTGGACTTTGTTCCAATATGGTCAGAAGCTCTCTGCCGCTACTTACATCGATTCTCTGCATGTATGGGATGAAGCAGCAATTGTCATGGAAAACCTACATCAAGAATACGATCTATTCCTTTCACCAACGACTGCATTTACCGCCCCTAAAATCAGCGAAGATTTGCAAAGTGATGCGATAAGAGCACAGATGGAACACATCAGTGATTGTTCTGAAGTAGAAGGTTTAGACGTTGTTTCTTCCATGTTTGAGGAGAGCTTGAAGATCACACCTTATACACAGTTGGCTAATCTGACTGGACAACCAGCAATCAGCTTGCCTACTCATTTGACAAAAGAAAACATGCCTCTAGGAATCCAATTTATGGCTGCCAGAGGAAGAGAAGATTTGCTATTTCAAATCGGCTATCTATTTGAAGCAAATCATCAGTTCCATTTACCAAATCCATGGAAATAGCAGAAACAAGGAGAAGAAGAATGAAGAAAAAAAGATTGTTTGCTCTAATAACTAGTGCCTTTTTTATTTTAAGCGCTTGCGGTACAGCTGCCGCTAATCAGGAAGATAACAGCTGGAGTAATGTAGAAAAAAAGAAAGAATTAGTAGTAGCGACTTCTGGCACACTGTTTCCCGCATCTTATTATAATGATCAAAATGAATTAGTTGGTTATGATGTAGATTTGGCAAAAGAGGTGGCTAAACGGTTAAATGTCAAAATCTCCTTTAAAGAATACAACGTGGATGGACAAATCACTTCTGTTTCAAAAAGAGAATCAGATTTTGCTGCGAACGATTTTGGTATCACAAAAGAAAGAGAAAAAAAATTCTCCCTTTCAGAGACTTTCAAATATTCATTTGACAGTATGATCGTACGAAAAAAAGATGATTCAGGAATCCACTCACTTGAAGATCTTAAAGGGAAAAAAGCAGCTGGCGAACCCAATACTAGCTATATGCGTTTAGCGGAAAAACACGGAGCTAAATTAGTCACATATGACAATGCCACGAATGATCAGTATTTAAGCGATGTAGCAAATGGTCGAACAGATGTTATTCTAAATGATTATTATCTGCAGAAAATGGCCGTATCTGCTTTACCAGATATCCCTGTAAAAATACTGGAGAACGTTTATTTCAATGAAAACGAAAGTGGTTTTTTATTGAAAGAAGGAAATGATGCTCTGAAAAAGAAAATCGATGGCGTATTAAAAGAGATGAAAGAAGATGGGACGACAAAGAAAATATCTGAAAAATATTTTCAAACTGATGTTTCAGTCAAACCGAAAGAAACGATGGCTGAGTCGGTGAGTGAGTGATGTACTTTCCTCTAATTGATTTTTCCCTCATGTGGACTTCACTTCCTTTCGTACTGCAAGGCTTGGTATACACATTAGGGATTGGCTTCGTGTCGTTTCTTTTAGGAAATTTGGTAGGGTTGCTTTTGACAGTTTTAGGTCTTTTGGATTGGCTGCCTCTGAATGTATTTATTCGTTTTTATTTATCGTTCTTTAGAGGCATTCCCGCACTAGTCCTGCTGTTTCTGTTATATTTCGGGTTACCTTATCAATTAAGTGCCTTAACGGCTTCAGTCATCTGCTTTACGATTACCAGCAGTGCATTTATTGGTGAAATCTATCGAGGATCACTAGCAGGCGTTTCTTCAGGTCAGTGGGACGCTGGTTTAGCTTCTGGTTTTTCTTTCTTTGGGGTATTGAAATATATCGTTTTGCCGCAAGCTTTTCGAATCTCAGTACCGGCACTCAGTAACGTAGCTATGGATCTAGTGAAAGGTACTTCGTTAGCAGCAACAATCACAGTGCCAGAAATATTTCAAAAAGCAAAGATCATAGGCGGTCGGACATTCGATTATTTTTCTCTCTATATTTTAGTTGCACTGATTTATTGGGTCATTTGTATCGGGATCGAAAAAGTGCAACAGTATTTAGAAAAACGTTCTATCCATCAGTCAATCTGAAAAATAGAAATGGTGCTAGCGTGGCTGGCACCATTTCTATTTTTTGTTTCTTGTATATTCTGCCTAGTATTTTAAAACCATTTCATGTAAAATGTAAATCGAAAATATGTTCGGAGGTAGAAAACATGAAGACCCCGCTAACCATCGAAATAGAATCCTCGTTATACCAATATTGCATCGAGCAAGGCGGCTTGGTTGTAGAAGAAGTCACGATGCCTGATGACCAAGGAATTGTAGATACGCTTAGCTGCTTGACAAAATTTGATGGAAGCCGAGAATGGCGATGCTATGAGCTGAAAGTGACAAAAGCAGATTTTCGCTCTACAGCCAAACTGTCATTTGTTGGACATTATAATTATTTTGTTTTACCAAGTAAACTATATGAAGAAGTAAAAACTGAAATCCCTACAGGAATAGGTGTTTTAGTGTATCGTCCGTACACGGTTGAAGAGGAGATGCCTGCCTCTGGTACATTTCTGATTGCGAAAAAAGCAGCAAAGAAAGAGCTTGCTGTACCGGAAGAAGCTTTGACAAACCGCTTCATGGCTTCTTTATTCAGGGAAGTAAGAAAAGCAAAGCAAATGGAGCGAGGCGTAAAATATTTTCCAACAGATCAATTGTACAAAGAATTGAAAAGACGTTCAGAAAATCAAGATCCATTTTCTAACGAACGATATTATGAACGGTTTTTAGAGGAAATAGCTAGTCAGGCAATCAATGAGTTGCAAGAAGAAGTTATCGCGCTTCAGCATGATTATGAATATTTGAGGCAACAACAGCAGATCCGTCGGTTGCCTACAGAGCCATTGGAGTGAAAAATATGTACTATCCTTATTTAAGAGGAAAACAATTTGACCTATTAGCATTAAAAGAAGCACTGTCGCGAGGATTGCTCTCCAATAAAATCCAACCAGTGATCGAACCAGTACGTGATTCCGCTACGCTTAAAAATGTGATCGAATTATTTCAAAAAAAGCACCATCCAATCGCTGTGATCCAAAATCCCCAAGTAGGACAATTCAAATTATTCGATCAGCATGTGCACAGTTGGACAGTCAAAGAAAATAGCTCTGTCGTCCCTGCACAGATCTTAACGCCAGAAAATCTCAGTGAAGTACTGGATTCACCTCCAGCGTTTCTTGTTTTCGATGGACAGCACTACCCAAAAGATACAGAGGTGTGGAAACAGTTGGCAGGAGTTGATTCGAAATTTTTGATACCAGATACTAGTCGCTTTCGCATCTGGCTGCCCGAAAACAAAATTGTGATCCGTGACTCTTTTCAAACGAGAAAGCATGTTGAAAGTTATGCAGATAAAACAGATGACTTTTTTAGTGATGACTATCTTTTTTTCCACGCAGACGGATATATTGGATTTTCTGATTTCACGATCGAAGGTAGCCGTTATTTCGATAAAGGGTTCCCTAGCCGAGCGCTTGCTATCCATCTAACGTATATTGATGCTTACGGCAATATACGCGTGAAACATTTTGTCTCTGACAGTAACGACTCTGCTAAAGACCAAGCATTGAAGTTTCTTGAAGCAGGAGATAAAATGAAAAAATGGATCATGCGTCACCATCATCAACTCTTGATTACTTCAGGAATGATTGAATTATTGGCTCTTTACCAGCAACAAAAATTCCCTGGACTGGGAGTGTTGAAAAAGTGGTCACTTATGCATCATTTGGAACTTATTAGTCACCTGCTAGATCATCCAAAAGATTGGCTTAAATATTATTCAAAAGTTCAGGAACTATATGAAGTGATCCAATGATTAGATAATGTAAATGAAAAAGGAATAGAAAAGAGGAAACTGGATGTATATTCGGCAAACAAGGAAAGAAGAAGTAGAAGAAGTGGTAGAAATCATTAATGCCGCAGCGGATTTCATTGCTTCGCAAGGCTCTCCTCAATGGCAAAACGGGCAGAAACCAACAAAAGAAACGATTTTGAACGATATTGAAAGAAAAGAAAGCTATGTATTAATAGTGGAAGATCAAATTGCTGGAACAGCTGCATTAGTCTCAGGCGTGGATCCCGTTTACACAAAAATAGATGGTAGTTGGAAAGAATCAACTGGTCCTTATTTATCGATTCATCGTGTCGCTTTAGCAGAAAGTACTCGAGGAAAAAAACTAGCAAAACCGTTCTTAGAACATTTGTTGACGATTGCAGCCAGCAAAAATATCCAAGATATCCGTATCGATACTTATCCAGCTAATGAACCGATGGAAAAGACCATCTATTCTGCTGGATTCACTTATCAAGGGATGATTGAATTTCCTTTTGAACACGGCGAAAGAAAAGCATATCAAATAATCATCAATTGACTATAAAATCATCTGAGCAAAGATAAAGACATTAACACTACTGAAAAAAACAATCATATGATAGCCAAGAGGTTGTAACAGAAGTGGCCAGCTTCAAAAAACAAGAAAGAATTTCCGAAAATGCTTCTCAAATTTTTGTGGAATTTTAGCGTATTTTACGAAATAGCTGCTTTCTGAAACTCCCTTCATCGAGAGGTCGTGACATAGCTTTTGTCACGACCTCTCGGCTTATCCTACGAGTATTATTCGATACATTTATATCAATAATCCTTTTTTTATTTTATCTGCAGCTTCTTGGAACGCTCCATCGTTTGACACGACTAAAAGTGAGGGGATAGCTTTCAAACGTTTCAACTGTGCTAAATCTTCTACATAAACCGCCAGTCTGGCTGAAATCTGTTCAGATGAATCTCCACGTTTTTTCAGGCGCGATTGCAATGTTTCTTTAGAGATCGTAATAAAGATAGGACGGACTACCGTCCCGAAATACTCATATAAATGCCAAAAACCATTTGCTGTCAAAACGGCGTAACAATTTCCTACTGTCAGTTTCTTTTTAATTTCTGCTTTACTGGAACCATATTTATGTTGAGCATATTGGTCCCACTCTGCAAACTCATTTCCCTTGATCATCTGATTGAATGTATTGTCAGAAACAAAATAATAATCCTCTTGATCTTTTTCCCCAGGTCTTGGTGATCGATTCGTGTAAGTAATGATCTTTTGTTCCGGCTGAAAAATAGCTTCTGCGAGTGAAGTTTTTCCAGAACCAGAAGGACCGATAAATACATAGCAATAATTCATTGTCATTTCTCCTTTGATGATTGAACAAGTGAAAAAGCTTTGGAAAATATTTCCAAAGCTTTTAAAAGTAACTTTGCTTTTTTGTATATTATACCAGCAAGCCAGTCACAATAGCACTTAAAAAGCTGACTAAAGTCGCTGTTAGCAAAATTTTCAATCCGTGTTTTGCGACAAGATTTCCTTTTTCTTCATTTAATCCCTTCATCGCACCAGAAATGATCCCGATAGAAGAGAAGTTGGCAAATGAAACGAGGAAGACAGATATAATTGCTGTTGTACGCTCAGTAAAATGGAAATTACCATTTGCTAATTCTGTCATAGCAACAAATTCATTTGTAACCAGTTTAGTCGCCATGATACTACCGGCATCCACTGCTTCTTTCCATGGGATTCCGCTGATGAAGGCAAGAGGGGCAAAGATGTAACCTAGGATCTCTTGGAAAGTGATGCCGAATATCCCGTGGAAGATAGCATTGATCATGGCAATCAAAGCAACAAAACCGATAAGCATAGCAGCAACCGTGATCGCCACATGGAAACCATCAAGAATGTATTCTCCCAACATTTGGAAAAATGTCTGTTCTTTGTTTTCTTCAATGATCAGCTCATCTTCTTTTTCTTCTAATACATAGGGATTTACAATTGAAGCCAGAATATAACCGCCAAATAAGTTCAAAACAAGGGCAGTGATCACATATTTAGAATCGATCAGTGCCATATAAGATCCGACGATCGACATAGAAACTGTAGACATAGCCGATACACTCATGGTGAACAAACGTTTCTCAGATAGGAAGGGTAATTCCTTTTTTATGGAAATAAAAACTTCCGATTGTCCTAAAATAGCAGAAGCTACTCCATTATAAGATTCCAATTTGCCCATCCCGTTGATTTTACTTAATCCTAGACCAACAGCTTTCATAAATAATGGAAGAATCTTGATATAGCGTAGAATACCGATAATAGCAGAAATAAATACAATTGGCATCAATACGGAAAGAAAGAAAGGTGCACTTCCTTTATTTGCTACACCGGCAAAAACAAAGTCAACACCTTGCCCAGCAAAAGCAAGAAGATGATCAAACATTTTTGCCAATACAGAAACAACCGCTGTACCAAAAGTTGTACGTAATAATACGAAACCAAGAACAAGCTGTAAAACGAACATCACAATTAGTGGTTTCAATTTGATTGCTTTTTTGTTACTGCTGATCAAAAAAGCAAGCCCTAATGTGACAAATAAACCAATAATACCTAATAAATAACTCAAATAATCACTCCTATTCCAAATTCCGTTTTATTTTACCTGTTTTGCAAATAAAATACTAATCTTTAGTGAAATTTTCATTACTTTTTTAGAGTGAAACGCATTCATTTTCCATTAGAAAATAAAGCGAACAAAATAAAAGGTTTAAAAAGTGTAACGTCTTAGTAAAGTCTATAAAAAAACGAAACTATCGATTAAGCTAATAGTTTCGTTTTCAACATTTATAAGTAAACTTTTTCTATTGGTAATATAGATTTTCGGAAGGGTAGACAGGTGCGCAGGTAATATCGATTCCTAGTTTTTTCAATGTTTGTTCATCATTTTTATTGACCATCACAGTAGAGTGGGCTTGTGCTCCCTCAAGTTCAGCTAGTTTATCATAAGCAACTTGAGCGATTGGATTCGTTACTGCACTGATTGATAAAGCGATCAAGACTTCATTGATGCTTAGTGCATCCAAAGAGGAATGAAGTGTCTTTGATTTCAATCCTTGTATTGTTTCAAGAACTAATGGTGACAATAAAGGAATGTCATCTGCGATATGGGCTAAATGTTTTACTGCATTTAAGATAACTGCCGCTGACGCATCCATCAATGAACTTGTACGCCCGGTAATGATGACTTCATCTGGTAATTCGATTGCAATCACAGCAGAAGGATCTTTTGTAGGACTTTGCGCTTGAATCTTATCTGCATAGTCATGGGCAGGGACTACCACGTTTCGGTCTTCAGGACGTAAACCGACTTCTTCCATAATCAGTTTGATTCGATTAACTGCTTCTTCGTCGATCAATCCTTTTTTGAAGTCGCATTCTGTTTGGAAATAACGACGGATGATTTCTTGTTTAGAGGCTTCTTGGACAACGGTATCATCCACGATCCCAAATCCTACACGATTCACACCCATGTCAGTAGGAGATTGATAAACAGATTCTTTACCAGTAATTTTTTCAATAATACGTTTGATTACAGGAAATGTCTCAACATCCCGATTATAGTTCACAGCTACTTTATTGTAGGCATCAAAGTGGAAGGAATCGATCATATTGACATCTTTTAGATCGACTGTGGCTGCTTCATAAGCAATGTTCAGCGGATGTTTCAACGGAACATTCCATACTGGGAAAGTTTCGAACTTGGAGTAACCAGCTGCATGTCCTTTTTGGCTTTCATGATACAGTTGGTTCAAGCAAGTAGCGAGCTTTCCACTTCCTGGGCCAGGAGCTGTCACTACAACGATTGGTTTAGTTGTTTCAATATACTCATTTTTTCCAAAACCATCTTCTGAGACGATTTTTTCTACGTTGACTGGATAGTCTTCGATTTCTGAGTGTTTATAGACCTTGATGTTTCGTCTTTCTAGTTTATTGATAAAGACTTTCGTGGCAGGCTGTCCACTATAGCGAGTGATAACGACACTGTTGATTAATAAGCCATAACCACGTAATTCATCGATTAACCGCAAGATATCCATATCATAAGTAATCCCATAATCACCACGGATCTTATTACGTTCAATATCTCCAGCATAGACGCAAATCAGTATTTCAGCTTGATCTTTCAATTTTTGCAGCAATTTGATTTTCGCATCTTCTTCAAATCCTGGAAGTACACGTTTCGCATGCTTGTCGTCAACTAGCTTCCCACCAAATTCTAAATATAATTTGTCATAGTGGTTCACTCGTTCCAAAATATACGCTGACTGCTCTTCAATATATTTTTCTGAATCAAAACCAATTTTTTTCACTAGGTTCCCTCCTTAAGTACTAAAGCATTTTTTCATTTTTTTGAGGATTCGTCAACTGGAAGAGCGAAATTCCTCAAAAAAACAAAGAAAATGGTTTAAACCAACTTGTCTAGATAGTTATTCATTGGTATGATAGTTTTTGATAAGGAAGGTGCTACATGAAAAAAAGACAGAAAAAGAAAAACGCATATAAACACTATATCCGTTCGATTTTTACCGGTTATGAAAGAATGCTTGAAGATCCCGAATTGGAACAATTGACGTTTACTTATCTAAACGAAGAAACGCAGCTAACTCGTGATGAGCATCAGCGCATTCATTTCACAACAAGAGATCTGCCTAGTAAATAAAAAATAAGATAAAGGTCATCGGATTCGATTCTGTCCTATCAGATGGAAAGACTAGTTGATCGAAAAAAAGGCTGTACCAAATTTTGGTGCAGCCTGTTTTATGGAGCATTGCCCGCTCTTTTTTATAACAATTTTTTACAGAAAATGGTACTATTGAAGTATTAATAAGTGAAAAACAGATGAGTAAGAGGAGGCAAGTAGTATGAAAGAGCCAGATACAAATGCAAATTATGAGCCAGACGAACTAGAGGAGACGAACGCGGATCAGGATACAGGACAAGAATCGTCTTCTTTTTACGATATCAAAGAAAAAGCAAGCATGAATCTTTCCCAATTATTAGAAGACTTACAGGCTTTTGAAAAAGCTGTCCGCGAAGAAGATATCCCTGAGATCTACCGTTTATACAATGGCCGATTGAATGAAGAATTAAAAAGAAGCTCAAATGAAAATCACGAGATCGATCAATTGCTGATGCGTAAGATCCATGATCGTTTTTTACAGGAATTTCCTTTTATGGAACAAGTAGAAAACATCTCGCCAACGATGAGCTATTACAAAATCGGCACTTATTACCATGATCGGCCCACGGTCGGTATTGATGCAAGTCTGCCAGAAATTTTTGTTTTGCCTAAGATCGATGAAGAGTGGGAGAAATATTCCCAACCGGAGTCAACGGACTATGACAAAAAAATCAATGAGCTAGACGCAAAGGTGATCACTGCTCAGACAGAAATTGAACGTTTAGATGAACAAATAAAAGAAATCAATCGACAAATGACTGATTTGAACGACAATAAAGGATTCTTGAATCGTAAAAAAATCGAGGAAGAAATTCAAGAATTAGAGAAGAAGAAGCAAGTACTATCTAATGAAAAATTAGGCTGGCTTCCTTATATTGAGACGCCTGAAACAATCCAGCAGCAAAAAGAAGCATTGAAGCAAGAAGCAAGAGCAGACCAGCTTCGTGCAGCCATCGTAGAAAAAGAACAAAGGCAAATCAGACGCTATTTCGGTAGCAAAGAGGGATTCGGTCAAGCAATCCATGAATTCTTGATGAATTATCTTGGCAATGAGAATCCTAATAATCAATCTAATGAAGGAGGTTCCGAGTATGAATGAACACGATGAAGCAGAATGGACAAAAAATGAAGAACAAACAGAAGATCATGAAGAAACGAACACTTCATTGGAAGAACAAACAAGTAATCCTCTGGATGACACAGAAGAAATCCCTATGCTAGAGGAAACAAAAATACACGAAAAAGAAAAAGTAACTCCGACGAATACGAATACTGCAGAAAACACCCATGCTTACGAAATAACTGAAAATCCCGGGTATTTAGAAGGAAAAGAGCAAGATCATCAAGATATCGTCAGTTTGATTGAAACAGCGGAAGCAGAATTAGCGGATTTACGTATGAGAAAAGATTTGATCGAATCAGATTTTCCACAATTATTAGAATCATATGATCGTTTTATATTGAATGAAGAACCAATCTCCACGATCGGAAAGACAAGCCTGATCGAATACTTCACGTATGAATTACTGAAACCGTTGAATGATATTGGTCTGGAACGGTCAAATTCAGCTTATGACACATGGAAAACAAGACATTTTTCGATCAATTATACGTTGAATGGACAAAACGAATTAGTCTTTTCCTTTGTATTACCGACCATCGATCAACGATACCAAGTGGAATCGATGAGTCTCCTAAACGTATCACCAGAGACAATGGAAATCAATGTCCAAGATGACCGGGTGCTTTCTTTGATCCGACACTGGTCAGTGGATCGAGTATTCTCTGCAGGGCAGATCACGATATTCAATCACAAATTGAATCAATTATTAGCCCATGCAAGAACACTTGGTTTTACCGTTAATCAGACATTACTAGACAATACGAAGCCACTTCGTTTGAATCTTCAGAGCGAATTTGAATTGACGAATGAAGTATTGGATGATATTTTTATCGTGGCAATGAAAAATCCATCCTACGATATGGAAAAGATCAACGAAACTACTTATCAAGTACGATTAGATAAAGGACAGTCTTTAACGATAACAACAAACGAAAAAGATCAAACAGTCTTGTCGATCTCATCTGGAGACTACCCACGATCTGTCATTGATTTCTTTATCAATTACGAATTCTTGGTCCCATTAATGGTGAGAAAGTCCTGATTGGATAAGTTGGATTACCAGATGTCATTCAGATAATTCTGTTCCAAAGGACTTGCGGCAGTTATCCAGAATAATTGTCACAAGTCTTTTCTGTATGTACTAAATGGACGTGAATAACTTGCTGATGAAGGAGGGATTTCATTAGGAATGTCCACAAATAAAATAGCACAGCTTAGCTTATTGTCTGCTGCTTGTGTAGCAGGTAGGATCGCTTTTCAATTTATTCCGAATTTCCAGCCAATGACTGCTATTTTTTTATTTATAGTACTTTACTTAAGCTTAAAAGATGCGTTAATTGTCATGAGTCTTTCTATTGCGATCAGCAGTTTTTATTTTGGTGTTGGACCATGGGTCATCGGCCAATGGATCAGCTATACTGTTGTTCTGAGTTTGTTTTCAATCGTCTGCTTGAGAAAAACAGTGCAAAGGAATCTATGGTTAAAGGGAGTCTGTTTTTTTCTGGCGGGCATGGTTTACGGAATAGGTATGACCGTTTTTGATACGCTGTTATATCGTTTGCCTCAACCTTGGATCTATTACCTTCAAGGGGTGTCGTTTGATTTGATGCACAGTATAGGCAATGTTGTGTTCTTTCTTGTTTTTCTGCCAGTCGTCAAACGTTTTTACAATCATTCAGGAGGAAAAAATGAAAAAAATAATTTATAGTTTGCTTGCAATGAGTGTCAGTATACTCATTTTGACAAGTTGCAGTACAACCTATACACAATCGGCTTCCAACCAAAAGGAGGAAGTAAAAACATCGCAAAAAGCAACAATCACGTTACAAGAAAATGGTCAAAACTTTTCGGAAAAAGAAGTGGTCTTCAAAAAAGGCGATGATTTACTGAGTATTTTGAAACGAAATTTTGAAGTCAAAGAAGATAACGGCTTCATCACTTCGCTTGAAGGGCACTCACAGGATGAGAAAAATCAACTCTATTGGATGTTTACTGTGGACGGGAAAAGTGCTACTACTGGTGCCAAAGAGATCAAATTGAATGATGGACAATCGGTCATTTTCAATTTGTCTAAACTATAAGTTTCATAAAAAACTGTTAAAGGGCGAATATTGCCATAATTCAGTGAGTTCAGTTGATGAAAGAAGGAAAATAACATGGAAAATTTTAAAAAAAGCGGAATGTTTTCCGTAATTGCTGCTCTAGGGGCTAATATTCTAGTTGCTATCAGCAAATTTGTCGGCTATGCAATCAGTGGCAGTGCCGCCATGCTAAACGAAAGCATCCACAGTATCGTTGATTGCAGCAATCAGATTTTGCTGTTATTCGGTGATAAACAAGCCAATAAAGGACAGAGCGAGTTGCATCAATTTGGTGAAGGACGAGCAAAATACTTTTTCAGTACAATCGTCGCAATGATGCTTTTCTTCGGCGGTGGGGCACTTGGGGTGATGGAAGCTTTTGAAAAGTTGACGCATCCATCCCATGAAGTGGGTAATCCGATCATTGTTATAGCAATACTGTTATTTGGTTTGGTAATCGAAGGAAGTTCGTTACGCGTGGCAATGAAAGAAATCAAAGAATTGAATACTGAAAAACTTTCCACGATGCGCTTTTTGCGCGAAAGTCGACACAGTGAAATACTGATTATTTTTACGGAAGACTTGTGTGCTGTAATCGGTTTGGTCTTGGCTTTAGCAGGAACAATATTGACTTATGCAACCGGGATTGCTGCATTTGATGCGATCAGCGGATTGCTGATCGGTTTCTTGCTGATGGGAGCCGCCATTTTCCTAGCAAAAGAATTTTATAGTCTGATCATCGGTGAAAGCGTGACAGCAAGCGATTTATCAAAAATCAAGTTAGCTTTTGAACGTCCTGAGATCAGTCGGCTGATCGATATAAAAACAGTTCATTTAAGTCCAACGGAGATTTTAGTTGCAGCAAAAGCAGATATCGTTGGTAACAAAGAGAATGAAGCTTACTCGGTCATCAATGATATTGAAAAAAATATGCGTCAGTCTCTTCCTGACAAGAAGATGTATATATACATTGAAACAGATAAATATGACCCAAATTATTCTCGTAAATAAAACGTTTATTCATGAATTGAAGCAAAAATGAGAAAAATATAATCTTGTTTTTAAATAAAACGGCTACAATTTAGCGAATTTATGTTACAATGAGTCCGCTGTTTATTTGTTGTAATTAAAGGAGATATTTTAATGAACAAAAAGAAAAGTGCGCCATGGCTTCAAGCTTTGCATGCAGTGATGCCACTTTGTATAAGCTATATACCAGTAGGATTAGCTTGCGGAGTATTGTTGCAAAAAGTTGGATTTGATCCTCTCTTATCAGGACTGTTATCGATTCTGGTCTTTTCCGGTGGCGCGCAGTTTTTAGTTGCATCTATGCTTACGACGCAAGCATCATTTGCAACGACATTATTGATGGTTTTCTTTTTAGAATTACGCTATACATTATTAGGAGCAAGTCTTGCCGGTTTTATGAAAAAAGAAAAGCGGACGTTTTTGGCTGTCTTTTCTCAATCACTGAATGATGAAAACTATGCGGTGAACTACTTAAAGTTTTCAACTGACCCTTCCTGGAATAAAAGAAAGGCTTTATATGTCAATTGGTTCTCAATGACTGCATGGGCCGGTAGCAATATGATCGGTAATTTTTTCGGCTCGGTGATTCGAGTAGATGCTGACCTTGTCCATTTTGCTTTGACGGCCATGTTCATTTTCATGTTTATCATGCAGATGAAAAGCGCACTACTGATCTTTACAGGTTTATTCTCAGGCGTATTAGGGGTCGTATTCATGGTATTATTCCAAAATACTTTCGGATTGATTGCAGCAACAGTCATTGCTTCATTTGCCGGATTTATGCTGGAGAAGGCATTCAAAAAAGAAAAAGCTAAGAAACTAAGAGACCGCGGTAAAGATGTCAATGAGCCGCTCTTCAACTTCCCGGAACAGGAGGCCAATCACCATGACTAAACTATATTTGCTACTTTTAGTTGCTTGTCTGTTCATCGTGGCATATATCCCGCGCTTGTTCCCGATGCTTTATTTTACTCATCGAAAAGTGCCATCCTGGTTCAGTGACTGGATGAAATATGTACCGGTGGCATTATTTGCGGCGTTAGCTTTTAAAGATGTTTTCATTACTCATGAACATCTGGATATTGCTTGGAATATCAAAATAGCTGCAATGATTCTAGTAGCAGGCGTGGCTTACAAAACACGTTCGATGGCGTTGTCAGTTTTGACAGGACTTGCGTCTGTCTTTTTGCTGTCTATGCTTTAAACTGTTTTATTTTATTAAAAACAGAGATTGCGACATAAGTTGTTCAAACTGATCTATCCGAACTGCATTTGCAACAGTCAATTCTGGATGCAAGTTTATTCGTAGGGATAAAAAAGATTAGTGTTGGCTTATGATGCAAGCTCTTTTTTATTTTAGGAATTAGAGAGGGATTTGTCCTTCTATGATTTTTTGCTATAATAGGGAAGATGTTTATTTTATGAAAGAATAGTTGAGGGAATTTAAATGAATAAAAAATTGATGCAAGGAACATTTTGGCTAACCTTTGCTAATCTTCTATGTAAAGTTTTAGGGGTAGTCTATTTGATTCCCTGGCTAAGTATGATGGGGAACAATCAAGATGGTATGCTTGCTACGACATTGTATAATGTTGGCTATCTTCCTTATGGATTGTTCCTGATGCTTGGTACAGTCGGATTTCCAAATGCGATTGCAAAAAAAGTAGCTGTAGCCACAAAAGAAGGAGATAACGCTGCTTGTCGGCTGATTTTTAGAAGTACGATCAATATCATGTTTGTCATCGGTATCGCCTCTGCTGCACTGATGTATTTATTTGCTCCTTTACTAGCCGGAATCAGTCCGATTGCTAACGTTAATAATGGGATACTAGCTATCAGAAGTTTATGCCCATCTTTGATTGCTATCCCAATTCTTAGTGCAATGAGAGGATATTTCCAAGGAAAAAATGATCTGCGGCCTTATGGAACTTCTTTGATTATCGAACAGGCTGTGCGAGTGATCGTTATCTTGGCTGGTACTTATTACTTGCGCGTATTGACTGACGGAACCATATTAGAAGCTGTATTGATCAGTACAGTCGCTTCTTTCTTCGGTGGGTTAGCTGCGATTATCCATATGTATATCGTCGGACGCAGAAAAGACTTCTTCGAACTTAAAGATTTTTTGATTTCCAGCCGTTATTTCGAAAGAGAAAACCGATCTGCCTCTGTCTCTATCATTCGGGAAACACTACCGTTTATTTTTGTCGGCTCAGTCATTACTATCGTTCAAATGATCGACCAAGTAACGATGAAACCACTGCTTCACTTTTTCCGTCCAGAGATCGCAGATCAGCAACTGGAATTCTTATTCAGCCGTGCTTCTGTCAATCCAAATAAATTGACATTGATCCTGATCTCCATGGTAGGAACAGTAGCTATAAGCAGCTTGCCAATATTAAGCACGATGAAGAAAAAAGATCGGATACAAATCGAAAAAACAGTAGGAGATAGTTTTTCGATTGCGTTATTGATTCTTCTTCCTTCATTGACTGGAATGTCTTTATTAGCTGGACCACTATACACATTGTTTTTTGGCTATGATCCTGAAAGTGTCGGATATTTCCAAATGGCTTTGCTAGCTTCTTTGTTTTTCTCTTTATTCACGATCCTATCTACGATGCTTCAATCTTTGAATCACCATCGTTTTGCGATCCGATTAACTGTAGAAGCAATTATCCTGAAAGTCATCTTCCAAGTAATCGGATTAGGATTAGTTGGCGGATACGGGATGAGCTTATCAAATGGCTTAGCATTCGGTATTGTCTTTGTTCGCGGCTATCACTTTATGTGCAAAGAATACCGAATAGCACCTTTAGCAAAGATCAGCAATTTTTTCTTAAAAACTTTCCGCTCCACCCTGATTATGCTTGCAGTATGTTTTGCCGTTTTCTTTTTGCTGAATCAGCGATTGTCAATGGAATCAAAAAGCTATGCAATGATTTATTGTGTGGCTGTAGGAAGTATTGGCGGCTTAGTATTTTTATTTTCTCAATTCGGAAAAAATGGGTTTCGAATGTTGAAAAATGTTAAACATCATAGCAGAAGCAAAGAATAGGTTAACTAATCGTTTTTTGCTGTCACTTGAAAAACGGCAACTCGTATGATTACGCTTGTCGTTTTTCTATTTTCCAATTTTAGTTTCATATCTAATCTTACTTATGATATAGTTATAAGGTCTGGAAAAATTCTTTGAAACGAGGAAATTAAACACATGAAACTTGCAGTAGTTACAGATAGTTCGGCATATCTGCCGGAACGTATCAAGAACCATCCCGACTTATTCGTTATTCCAATCCCTTTGATTATGGATGGGAAAATTTATAACGAAGGAATCGATATCGAAGCGGATGAATATTATGGACTTTTAAAAAACAGTAAAGATTTTCCTACTACTTCACAACCTGTCGTAGGGGAAGTTTTGGGTTTATATGAGGAATTGAAAGAGAAAGGGTATGACACGATTTTAAGTATCCATCTTTCTTCAGGGATTTCTGGCTTTGTCAACACATTATTTGCGATGAAAGATGACATCAGCGGAGTAACGGTCATTCCTTATGACTCTAAGATCACTAGTATGCCGATGGGACACATGGTAGAAGCTGCCTTAGACTTAAATGATGAAGGTCAGTCCCTTGATGAAATACTTGCACATATCGATCGAATCCGAGATAATACCTACGCTTATCTGATTGTAGATGATTTGAACAATTTAGTACGAGGAGGACGTTTGACAAATGGTGCAGCGCTGATTGGCAGCTTATTAAAAATCAAACCGATCCTGACATTTTCTGAAGGGAAAATTGTTTTATTCGAAAAAATCCGTTCAAGTAAAAAAGCATTTGCTCGAGCTGAAGAAATTATTGGTAGAAGAAATAACGAAATACAACCGCCAGTCAAACTTTACGTGATACATGCAAATAATTTAGAAGTAGCGATTGCGGAGAAAGAGAAATTGCAGAAAAAATATCCAAATGCAGAAATCGAAATTGGTCATTTCGGACCAGTCATTGGTACACATTTAGGTGAAAAAGCCATCGGCATTGCCATTTCAGCGCAATAATTCCTTTTATTCAAAAAACATACCAAAAATATTCCAACATCATCTTGGACTTTCTACATGTTACTAATGAGCGTGTAAAAGAACGAGATGGTGTTTTTATTTCTATCAATGAAGCTCTTTTTCTTTGCAATCCTCACTTCAATCCTCTATAATGTCGCATATAGTTTAGTAAATGAGTAAACTACTAATTTACTTATTTACTAAAAATAAAAGGATGAGGAGTTAAAATAATGGAAATACCAACAAATTTAAAACATAAACCAGTAATCGTTGTAGAAGACTATGATAAAGTTGATGGAAGAAATGCATTAAATACGGATGCAAAAGGGCTTTCACTGGGCCTTGCTCAGTGGAATGATCGTGGAAAAGTCGATATCTCAGGCAAGGTATGGCGACATACTGGAGAAAAATGGTCACGACAGTCGGAAGAATTACCAATCACACGTATTTTAGATTTAGCGATCTTAGCTGCGCAAGGAAGTTTATACTTCCAAGATGCTTATCGTTATGAAAAATTTTATGATCCAGAAAATCCAGTCGTAGACATCATTGGATTACAAGGGAACCGAATGACGGTAGAAGTAGATACCAAAAATCCAAAGATCGATGAAGACATCATTTTGTATTACGATACACTACAAAAAGACGGAGAACTGATTGGGGAACGATTCCGTATTTTAAAACGTCTTTTAGATGAGCTAGGATATTAATAGACAGAGATGATCAAAAGGGGAAGAGAAGCATGGAGAATTTCTCACTAACAGAAAACCGAACCTTTTCACGGCTAGAAAAGCAAATGATCTGGAAGAAACCGAAAAGCCATCGGACAAGTGCAGAAGAATGGCGGATCGCCTCCGAAATCAAAGGGAATTGGCAAGATCCTGAAATGAAAATCAGTAACGTACTTTTGGAAGGAGATGCCGGGTCGGGGAAGACACAATTAGCCAAAGCACTATCTGCTGATCTGCAACTTCCCTATACAAAAGTGACCTGTTTTGCAGATATGGACAAATCAGATGTTTTCGGAGCCTTATTACCTGTAGTAGATTCTAATAAGGAACAAGACCAAGAATTACTAGAAGCTATTTACCAAACAGATACACTTGAAGCTGTACTGACACTGATCCAGAACCATTACGGCATTGATCCTTTTTCTGCTAAAGAAAAATTAGCAGAGCTAGTTCAAAGGATCGAAGCTGATTATCCAGATGCAATCCATTACAGCTATTACCCTTCTGAAATCGTTCGAGCGATTGAAAAAGGATATTTATTAGAGATTCAAGAGCCGACTGTCATCCGAGATGCCTCTGTTCTTGTGGCACTTAACTCAGCGCTCGAACCAAATGGGATGTTGAATTTACCGACAGGAATCATTCGTCGCCATCCAGATTGCGTCATTGTGATCACTACAAATCGAAATTACCAAGGAAATCGCCCATTAAATGAATCTTTAAGAGATCGGATGCAACATGCGGAAAAAATGGATCTTCCTGCCTTAGAAGTCATGGCAGAACGTGCGATGGCGAAAACTATGATCCAAAAACAAGAACTTCTCTTAAAGATGGCAGAGATTATCCGTTTGTTGGATGAAACTGCAAAAGCTAACGCCATCAAAGGTGTAGCAGGAATGCGTTCTTATTTTTATTGGGCAAATACCTATAAGCAAGGACAAGATTTACTCCAGTCGATTTATCCAAAAGTTTTGTATAAATTATCCACTGATTCAGATGAATTGGCAATTCTTGAACAAGCTTTGTCTGACAGTGGATTGCTACTGGAACTTCAGGACATATTGAGAAAAGAAAAATGGGGTCATCCTCAATCTGAGCATACAAAAGGAAGAACCATTAGCGCCGAAGAAGCAAATGAACGAAACATCACTGAAAATGCTGAAGAAATTCTGCGCTTAGATGAAAAGAAATCGTTGTCTGCTGAAGAACCAAATGAGGGAGAAGAGAAACAAGAAGAAACAATAGAAAAAAACGAGATTCCTCCTCAAATGCAAAAAGAACGCAGTAGCGATATCGAAGGAAAAAATCAAAAAGAACAACAAACAGGAGATGATTCTCAAGAAATGTCTGCTTCTGACATGGAAGCACATGATAAGGAAATCAAGAAGCAACTGAATAAAGAAGCGCGACAAATCATGAAGGAAACGATTCATGAAAAAGAAGGTCTCATCGTTCACCGACCAGCTTTCCAAGGAAAAACGCCGGAAGCACGTGAGCTACACATGCAAGTAATGCCAATAGTAGAATCACTTAGCCGGCAAATTTTAGAGTTACTGGATAATGAACAAACAGAGACGTACCAAAAAGGAAAATACGAAGGTCAGCGGTTCAATGCAAGCAAAGTAGCATATGGTGATTTGAGAAATTTTGACAAAAAGAACCCGCCACATGAGCAACCTTCTTTAGCGGTAGCTGTACGGATCGATGAATCTGGGTCAATGATACGGGATGATCGGATCGAAGCGGCAAAAAAAGCAGCGATTGCCATTGCCGAATTTTCTAAGAAAGTCGATATCCCATTGTTGATTTACGGAGATACAGCAGACCGTTCGTCAAGAGAAAAGACTTCTTTGTTTTCTTATAAAGAATTTGAAGACGGATTTCAATGGTTAAATGAAAAATTAGTCACTATGAAACCAAGGCAAAACAATCGTGATGGTGCTGCACTTCGTTTAGCAGCAGAAAAATTAAACAGACAATCCGCAACAACCAAACTGTTGCTTAATATTAGTGACGGTCAGCCAAAAGCGTTGCCGGATTATACAGGCAAAAAAGCAAAAGAAGATATCCAGTCTGTTTTGAAAGAATATGAACGTCAAGGAATCCTATTTGTCTCCGCAGCTATTGGCCAAGACAAAGAAGAAATCAAGTCGATCTACGGTGAAAGTCGTTTTGTAGATATTACTGACTTGAATGAATTTCCCAAGCAAATGATTCAACTGATTGCCCGCTATCTATGATAAAATAAAGCTCAACGAACGCACTTAGCAGATTCGTTGAGCTTTTCGTTTCTAGTTACCGGTAACAAGGATACTTCTAAAATAGAATCGGTTATAATCAAGAGGGACCGTTAAAGGAGTGAAACGATATGATACAAGAACAAAAATGGTGGAAAGAAGCAGTAGGCTATCAAATCTATCCTGCTAGTTTCAAAGATAGCAATGGCGATGGTCAAGGAGACATCAATGGGATCCGTGAAAAACTTAATTATTTGAAAGATCTTGGTATCGGCTTTATCTGGATCAATCCGATCTATCAATCTCCATTTGTCGATAATGGTTATGACGTAAGTGACTATCAAGATATAGAAGAGAGATTCGGAACGATGGAAGATTTTGATTTATTGCTAAAAGAAGCACATGAATTAGGGATCAAAGTGATTATGGATCTTGTCATCAACCATAGTTCGGATCAGCATCAATGGTTTGAAGAATCGAAAAAATCTAAAGAAAGCCCGTATCGCGATTATTACATTTGGGTCGACGGGGTAGATGGCAAAGAACCGAATAATTGGACATCGATTTTCGGCGGTTCTGCTTGGGAGTATTCTCATGAAACTGGACAGTATTATCTGCATGTTTTTGCAAAAGAACAACCAGACTTAAATTGGGAAAGCGAGAAATTGAAAGAAGAACTATTCAATATGATCCGATGGTGGTTGGATAAAGGGATAGATGGATTTCGTTTAGATGCGATTTCTCATGTAAAAAAAGATGAATATTCAGTAAAAGCCACAGAGAACCCTTTCTCACCCTTTCAAAATGTCTCAGGAATCGAAGAACATTTGACCGATTTGAAACATGTTTTTGAAGAGTACGATATCATGACTGTCGGAGAAGCAAGTGGTGTCACTGCAGAAGAAGGACCACAATGGGTAGGGAAAGACGGTTATTTCGATATGATATTCGAATTTGATCATATCCATATCTGGCAGCAAGAAAAAGAAGGGCAATTAGATGTCCTTAAATTGAAACATGCATTAAGCGCTTGGCAAACTTCATTGGATGGTATCGGATGGAACGCTTTATATATGGAAAACCATGATGTTCCTCGTGCCGTTTCAGTGTTTGGAGATACTCGTCCCGATTTTTGGGCTATGTCTGCAAAAGCAATCGCTATGATGTATTTCTTTTTGCAAGGTACGCCATTTATTTATCAAGGACAGGAAATCGGAATGACGAATATGCCCTTTGAATCGATCGATCAAGTTGATGCAGTAGATTCGAAAAGACTTTATAAAAGGCTGCTTGCGGAAGGTAAGACAAGAGAAGAAGCATTGGATATCATTCGTGAAACAACGAGAGACAACAGCAGGACACCCATGCAATGGACTTCGGAACAATATGCTGGTTTTTCTACACATGAACCTTGGCTGATCACTAATCCAAATACCAAAACGATCAATGTAGAACAACAAGAATATGAACCAGAGTCGGTCCTGCAATTCTATAAGAACATGATCCGCATTAGACAAACCAATAAAGGTCTGATATACGGTTCTTATAAAGAATATCTTCATGAACATCCACAACTTTATGTCTATGAAAGATATTTAGAAGATGAACAATATCTTATTATGGTAAACTTAACAGAATCACTTGCTGACTATGAACTTCCAAAAGAAGCAGATCAGTCCTGGACATTACTCTTGTCAAATTCCTCTAGCGGAGAATTTGAAGCTAAAGGCATACTAGCACCTTATGAAGCTCGGTTATATAAAACAAACAAGTAAAACTTCCTCGTTAAAGTTCATTAGTTGGACTTTGCGAGGAAGTTTTTCAGATTGCTCTGTCAATTACTCATTTCAATAATTCGCTCTAGGACCACCGATATATTTAGGACGAGAGCGAAGGGCTGTCACGTGAGCTTGTCCAAGGGTTTTCAAACGAGGTCTGACAGGTACTTGGACATGCTTGATATGCATACCGATTGATGTGTCACCGATATCGATACCGGCTTGTCCAACTACGTGTTCCACTTCGACAGGATCATTGAACTGGTCAAAAGCAGCAACAGAACAAGCACCTCCAGCATGTAGTGCAGGAACAACAGAGACAATTTCGAAATTTTTTGCTTCTGCCACTGTTCGTTCTACTACTAATGCTCGGTTCAAATGTTCACAACCTTGGACAGCTAGCGCAATTTCTTTAGGATCCAACAACTCTTTTAACGTACGGATGATCCATTGACCAACTTCCGCACTGGAATTTTTTCCAATATGTCCTCCAACGACTTCGCTTGTGCTGCATCCTAAAACAAAAAGATCACCTTTTTTCAAGTGTGCCTCAGCCAATATGTCATTAACTATTTCAGTCAATTGGTCTTTTAATTCTTTTTCTGACAACTTCATTTTCTAAAACCTTCTTTTTCAATTAATATTGCTTCCGTGCTTGAATACGTTGAAGACTTGCAGTTATAGGAAAGGCAAGTCCCATTCCAATCAGATTTTGGAAGATGTTTCCTGGTATAGAAGCCACTCCAGCCGGCCAATCATATAAAATCCAACCGGCGATACCATAGCCGATGATCATAACTAAGCTTCCTAATAAAAGCCCTAATCCCCACATACGAGTAGAAGATTTGCTGAAAGAACCAGCAACATATCCTTGTAACCCGTGGATCACTAATGAAAAAACTGCCCACTGCGGATATCCTGAAATCAAATCGATCAATAGACCACTGGAAGCACCAACAACTAATCCACCCGTTGGACCATAAAGAAAAGCAGCGGTATAGATCCCGGCCTCGCATAATGTCACAAATCCATTCGTAGCCGGTACAGGGATCAAAATTGTTAATGAAAGGGCAACTGTCAACGCAATCAGCATAGCATAGATCGTTAATTGCTTAGTTTTCATTTCTCATTCCTCCTTTTTGAATACCGCCAGACCAGACACTTCCGGTATGATCGTTCATCAGCACGCCATTAGAAATACAATGGGCAACAAATTTTTTACTTTCTGCTACTGCTTTGGTAAAATCTGCCCCTAACACAAGATTCGCTGTTATTGCAGAAGAAAAGGCACAACCGGCCCCGTTTACTGTTGTAGTGTCGATTTTTTTATGAGAAAATACCTCATAATGATCAATTGAATAGAGAAGATCCACAGCTTCATCTCCAGCCATCCTTGTGCCGCCTTTGATCACAATGTTTTTTGTTCCTGAAGCAGTGAGTTCTTTAGCGAGATGGATCATTTCTGTTAACGAAGAGGGAAGAGCTTGACCAGAAAGTAAAGCAGCTTCTGCCAAATTAGGCGTAATCATCGTAACAAGTGGAAAAAGTTCTTCGATGAGCTGCGAAATATACAATTGATTGATCACAGCTTCAGTTTCTTTGAATGCCAAAACAGGGTCTAAAATGATTGGGATATTTTGTTTTGTTTTTATGAAGTCTCGAACAACCATGATTGCTTCACTTGAATTCAATAACCCAATTTTGATACCATCTAATGAAGTCATTTTATCAATCGAAACTAACTGTCGTTTAAGCAATTCCAAAGATATAGATTCCAGCATAAATCGCTCATTAATATCTAGTGCCCCTATAGAAGTCAAGGCGCTTAGTCCGAATAGACCAAAATTCTCAAAAGTTTTTAAATCTGTTTGGATTCCTCCACCAGCAAATGGATCAGAACCGCCAATTGTCAAGATTCTTTTCATAACATTTTCCTCCATGAATAAGAGTATAACGAAATTTTCAAAAAAGAAAAACAGCCAATTGGCATATTTTTATCTCATCCAATTTAAAAAAACAAAAAGAAAAGAAAGACCAAAATGGATCTTTCTTTCCTTAAATAGTTAGGACTTTTGTGATTTTAATTCTTTCTCGATTTGAAGCCGTTGCACTTTCATTGTAGCTGTTCGCGGGATTGCATCAAAATCACGGATGATAGGGACGTTCAAGCGAGGAAGTTCATGGACTTGCTCCCACCATCGATTCCAATCCATTTCTTTATCAGGAGCTAAAGCAATAATCGGTTGTGGAGAATGATTTTTATCCCTTACAATCACTACTTCTGCCAAAAAATCTAACGAATCTAATAAAAAGTCTTCAATAGCTAATGTACTATTGATCGTTTCGATCAAATCCACTTGCCGATCTTTCAAAAATAGGTGGCCATGCTTATCCATAAAACCGTAATCTCCGCTATCCCACCAATCGTCATAAACATTTTCCTGGAACCGTGCATCTTCCTTGTAATAAGTCAAAGCCCGTCCTTTAGACAGTAATTGTATATGACCATCTGTGTTTTCAGGTAGGACATTCCCAACTGAATCTGTAATCCGAGCGCTTGTCATGTCTTCCAGTCCAACGCCCATATCTCTTGCATCACTTGTTTTCAAACTCTCTAGTGTATGAGCCTTAAGAATCATTGGTCCGCATTCACTTTGGCCATATACTTGAAGAAATACCGCATCCTGTGCCATCGACGTTCGCAAAAATGTCTTCATTGTCTGGTTGTTTATAGCATCAAAAGTGGAGTGATAGTATCGGATACCCGAAAAAGCTTCTGGATGCTCCTTAGCAGTAAAACGCCACTGAACAAAGTTATTCGGATGGGTCTCTAGTGCAATTGGCCGGTGAGCTTCCAACATATGAACAACTTTTGAACTTTGTGCGTTTGCTAAAGGCATCATAGGAAATCCCATGGACATCAAAGAAGAGATACCAATATTGAATCTGGAATGCACTGGAGAGATGTGAAAAGCGATTAATTTCTTTTCCGAAATTTTTGTGAAAACTGTTTTTTGCCATTTCGTCCGCCATCCCATAGAATGAGCAGAATGACAAATAAGTTTAGGGATACCAGTTGTACCAGAAGTATGGGTCATATAAGAAATTTCATTTTTGTCTAAAAATGATTGAGAAACAGACAAAGCAGGTTGTTCCATTAAATAAAGAATAGGAATCTGTTTTGATTTTGTTCCATTTGAAATTTCTCTCACTCGCTTTTTTGTCTCATCATCAAATAAAATGAAAGGGTCTTCTAAACGATCGATAAATACTTCCATTGTTGTTGTTGGTAGATGATAAGAAGTCATGACAGGCACTGCACCAAGGTAAGACACAGAAACAGCTAGAAGGTATGTGTCAAAAGCGGAACTCTTATAAATAATAACTTTGTCTCCGGATTTCACTCCAAGATGAGCCAATTGATAAGCCCGTTTCAACACACTTTCGCAGCATTTTTTGTAAGTTGTTTCAAGTCCTAATTCTGGGAAAGCTGAAAGTGGCTCATCAAAGATAATCGGGGTCTCGGAAAAGTTAGCTGCAGCTTCTTGAAAATTCGTAAATAAGTTCAAAGGGGAATACGTTATGGTCTCCATCATTCACACTCCATTATCTTTTGTTAAGTAATATACAAATTCAAGATAATCGTAACATAATCCTTTATATAATAACATAGTTTATTGTGAAAAAAAGATCATACATTTGTTTTATATGGAAGAAACCCGAACGAATGCCGCTAATTCGTGATAAGAAAAATCAACCATCTTTTCCCAGATATCTTGAAAAGAATGGGATGAGAGGTATCGATTACCACATAAATAATTTACCGCGTCAGCATCATCTAAATATAGTTCTGCATAATAACGATATGTTTTTCTGCATAGTTCTGGCGATACGTTTTTATATACTGTAATTTTGCTCAAAATTTGGCGAATAGTCCGAGGAGAAATTTGCTGATCATGTGAGGAACGAAAAACAAAAGAATTTTCGTCCGTATTTTGTGCTGTTAACTTAAAATAGTTCTCCAGAAATGGCATCGCTTCTTTTGGTATTGGTACTTTATTCAGTCTGTTTTCTTTTCTATTCAGATTAAGAATCTGCTTGGTCAAAGATACATCTTTACGTTTAAGTTCTACTACTTCATGGATCTTTAATCCGCAATACAGAAGAATGGCAGTAATTGCAAGGTTCCTCGGTCTATTCTTTTCTTCAAAGCTAGCTTCTCTGCTTGTTTGAAAGCCTTCAATCGGGATAAACAAATGCTCAAAATCTTTGAAAAGTTCTGCATCGATATATCGCGGAGCTGCTTTGGTTGTTTCCGGTAAACTTGTACCCAAAAGAGAAATCTCTTCTTCAATCAGTCCTTTTTGATACAAAAATCGTAAAAAATGATTTAATGAATATTGCTTCCTTGAAATCCCGTAATAGCTATTTTCAAACAATTGCTCCGTTTCTTGGTTCGCTGTAGTTTGGAACGAACGAGTATGTCGATAGATTTTAGCTAAGAAATTCTGATAATCTTGTTTTTCTAAATGGATAATCAGCTGATCATCCACTTCTTCAGAAAATACTTTTCTCAAATAATCAGTAAACAGATGAAAATCTTTTGCGTATTCATAGCGACTGCCTAATGAAAGGGAAGAACGATTTTCTTCTAAAAACTGTTGAAAGACGGAAGGGAGCAAGTGTGTACGTTGCTTTAACTTTTCTTGCAGTTGTTTTCTAGTTTTGCTGTCCATTACAAATTCCCTCCAATAGTGTTCATTTTCTATATTTTACCGCATTTCATCAAATGAAGATAGACAGTTTGTCTTGATCTTAGGAAGCAAATTTTTAACTAAGTACTAGCTAAAAGATATGAAGTAAGAAGATACATTTTTAGTTATTTTATTAGTGCAGTCATTCTTTTGATCTTTTAATTGATTTATCCTCTTTTTAGCTATGTGGTTACTTCATGAGCAATGAAATGGATTTGGTTCGTTCTAATGGCAGGAGGCTCTTTCTTTTATTTCCGAAAAATTAGAAAACATTTTTTCAGAATCGATTGGCTCTCCATTTATTCAATAATGGTTTGTCTAACGATATTGTTGGGATAATTCTTAAAGAAGTATTAGAAATAGTTGGTACTTCATTACTTTACATGAAGATTTATTCTATGGTAGGAGCAATTATATTGAGAATTAATCCTTTTTTATATAAGTTGTTTGCTTATTGATGGATTGGATAAATTAAACCATCACAACGAGTGGAAATTATATGAAATTTTTCATAAAAATTCATATAGAAACAAATGACATTTTATTAGAATATGACTTTCATTAACATAAATGTTTTCAAATTTCAATTAAATTGTTTTAATCAAATTCCAATCTAAATATTTGTAGAAAACAATCGTCTCCTATAGAATAAATTTATAAGTAACAATATACCAATCATAAATCTATTTGCTAGGAGGAATTTACATGGAAGAGAAAAATTTAACGGTCATCGGAAGCTATAGTACGAGGGAAGAAGCATTATCAGTAATTGAACGGTTGCGTAACGAAGGGTATGAACGAGATGATATCGTTATTTATACTACTGATGAAGCAGCATCTAGACTAGGATTTGACGGATTGTCTGGTATAGATGTTGAAACAGATGAAAATCGGATGGATGGTGAAGAAGACCGTTCTTTATGGGAAAAAATAAAAGATACTTTTTCTTTTGATACCTATGATTCTGAGACGGCTACACCAGAAAATGATCCTTTATATCAATATAGAGGAGATATTTCTGATGGAAAATTTGTCATCACAGTAAAAGGCTATCGTCAGCCAGAAACAACAGAAGATACAATGGATACACAAGATACTGTTAGCCCAGCAAGCACAATGGGGACTGGATTAGAAACTGGCACTGGAACAGATCCAATGGACGTAGGTGGCACGACAGGCTTTCAAAATACAACGGATCCATTGAATATGACACCAGGAACTGATCCGATGGACGTACCTGGCGAGACTGATACAATGGGTACAAGCAAGACTGAAGACATCGATCGCAAACCAAATCTAGATGATGATACAATTCAACTAAAAGAAGAAAAATTAGATGTAAATACACATGATGTGACAACTGGAGAAGTCGACATCCACAAACATGTGGTCAACGATACTGAAACGGTAGAAGTACCGGTCAAACGTGAAGAAATCGTCATCGAACGCAAACCAGTAACAGATCAATCTTCACAGGGAACAGACGAAAACTTGGAAGATGACACGATTACTATCCCAATCAAAGAAGAGCAAGTAGATGTAAGCAAACATACAGTTATTCGTGAAGAAGTTGGGATTCATAAAGAAGAACATGAAGATGTTGAAAAAGTGACAGAAGATGTTAGCCGAGAAGAATTGGATATTGACACAAGCGGTGATGTACACATTGAAGACCGCAATAAAAAATCGTAAGCGTAAGCTAAAGAGGTTGTGACAGAAGTGGTCAGCTTAAAGAAATTTCGGCTTATTTCCGAAGAAGCTACTTCTGGAACACCGTTTATTCGCAACAAAAAAGGGCTGTGACAAGATTTTTGTCACAGCCCTTTTTTAGGGATAAGCATTATTTTTTAGGCTTCAACGGCAATTGGACTTTAAAATCGACTCCTTGTGGAAGATAATTGGATACAGAAATCTGTCCATGATGCTGTTCGATTACCTGTTTTGCAATTGCCAAGCCAAGCCCGTATCCGCCAGTCTCTTTCGCCCGAGATTGATCTTCCCGATAAAATCGATCAAAAATCCTTGCTTGATCTTCTTCACTGATAGAAGGGCCAGTATTCTTTACGTGAATCAGCCATTCTTTATGGTTAACAGATGAATCCAAAATGATCTTATCTTCTGGATTCGTATATTTTAATGCATTATCCAGCAAAATAACCAAAACTTGATGGATTTTTTTTTCATCAATTGGTACTTCTAATGTTGCATCGTTATGGAGAATAAACTCTTTTCCATCTATGGTGGCCATCTCTTGAAATGGTTTAACAAGTTGTTCGATATATTCTTGTGTATTGATCATTTGCTTTGAAAGCAGCTGCTGATCAGAATCATTCCGAGCGATTGTCAGCAAATCCGAAGTCAATCCAGTGAGGCGCCTCGTCTCTGACAATGCTTGAGCGATGCTTTCGGATTCTTCAATAATAGTATGATTAGGCTTGGTAAAAAGATGTTCCAAACTATTTTGAATAATCGTTAACGGTGTGCGCAATTCATGAGAAGCATTCTCAACAAATTCTTTTTGTCTTCTCCAAGAAAGAATAATAGGGCGCATGCTTAGACTAGACAAGTAATAACTGATACCAATAGAGAGAATCCAAAAAACAATCATACACAAAATCATAATCGTGCGAAAAGTCGCTAATGAATTCTTGATTTGATTTGTATTTTCTAAAATTTGGATGTAGGCAACGCCATCTTGATTCGTCTCCGCTTTTTTCGTAATCGAACGGAAAGAGAGGGCAGATGAGCCACTGTCTTCATTTAATTCAATATTTTGGATGGTATTCAGATTTTTCGTATCCATTTTTAATTCTTTGATTTGGTTGAAACGCCCACCAATAGCTGCTTTATTCAATATCTCACCATTTTTAGACCACAAGATCACTTGAGTGTTAAAACGGTCATTTGATGGTTCCATTAATGGCTGTTCCATGTTTGTTCTGTTTTGTTCCGTTTGAGTCGGGTTTAAAAAGGGATCGCCTTGCTGATATCTTTGTATCTCTAATTGTACTGTTCGAGAATCAAAATTTATTTTCTCTAATGACAGATCTGTTTCTCTGTATGCAGATTGGTTTAATATCTGTAAAGTAATGAATCCCAAAAGAAAAAAGATAAAAGCAAATGCTGCTACATTTGTCGCAAAAAAGCGACTACGTTGCTTTCGTGTAATATCTCCATTCATTGCATCACACCCTTTGCAGTATATAACCGACATTACGTAAGGTTTTGATTTCTTTATCCAATCCAGTACTTCGCAGATGTTTTCGTAAGTTGCTCATATAAACTTCAATAACTGTAATCGTCGTATCAGAATCAAATCCCCAGATCCGGTCAAATATCTGCTCTTTTGTCAAAATGATTCCCTTATTTTGTAAAAAATAAACGAGCAATTCAAACTCTTTTCCTTGTATGGGCAAAACTTGTTCTTTATACAAGACTTCATTGCTTTTTAAATCACAACTGATATCCTTATACTTCAGAACATTTTCATCAAAGAGACCTAGCGAGCGTTTCAATAATGCTTTCACGCGCATGATCAGTTCTTCTCGATAGAAAGGTTTTGTTAGATAATCATCTGCACCTCGTTCAAATCCTTCAATCTTATCTTCCAAACTATCTTTTGCAGTCAAAATCAATACTGGAGTCTGTATTTTTTCTTTCCGTATTTTTGCTAACACTTCATATCCATTCATTTCCGGCATCATCAAATCCAAGATTGCAAGATCATAAACTCCACTTTCCAACTCGAACAGTCCTTCACTACCATCATAAACTTGTGTTATCTCGCCGATTGCAGCGAGTATTTCTTTTATATTATTGGATAATACTTTATCGTCTTCTACTACTAATAGTTTAATCATTTTCCCACCTCATTGATTTGGTCACTTTAGTTTATCATGGAAAGCATAAATAAGGCTTAAATAAATTTTTTATGACTCATGTTAAGGTTTTATCGAAAGATGTCTTAGACAATTTATTGATAAGAAAAAAACAACACAAGTGACAAATTGTCACTTTAGAGTTACACTATTCAACAAGTGACATTTTGTCACTATCAATCTATCATAGGGAGGAAAAACAAATGTTTCTAGCTATCAAAGAAATTCGCTATTCTAAATTACGATATGGCTTGATCGTCGGTATTATGTTCTTGATTGCGTATGTCGTATTCATGTTGTCAGGACTAGCGAATGGACTTTCAGAAGAGTTTAAAAAAGCAATCGATGATTGGGACGCACAAGAGATTGTTTTGTCGGAGGATGCAAATCAAGTATTTGCAGCTTCACAATTAACAAGAGGAGATCTGAAATACATTGAAGGAGGAGAGAAAGCACCAATCGGATTGTACAGCGGAGCAATCAAAGGAAAAAACAAAGAAAATGTTACAGTTTTCGGCACAACGAAAGAAGCATTTTTATTACCAAAACTCACGAAAGGGCATGAATTTAAAACAAAGAATGAAATCATCATCTCTCAAAATCTGGCTGATTCAGGCTATAAAATTGGAGATACGATCAAAATTGGCAGTTACGACGATCCTTTGACGATTGTCGGTATCTTTCCTGAAACTTATTACACAGTTTCTCCCGTCATCTATGCGTCCCTAGATACGTGGACTGCTTTGAAGTATGGACAACAGCCGTTTGCTTCTGAAGAAGAACAGCCGATCAATGGGATCGTAATAAAGGATTCAGCTAAAATTTCGAAAGAAAAAGCATCGAAGGGTCTACAGTTATTAACTATTGGGACATTCATTGAAAGTATTCCTGGCTATTCTGCCCAAAATATGACCTTAAATGCGATGATATACTTTTTGTTCTTAGTGGTTGCTGCCGTGGTCGGTATTTTCATGTACGTGATGACACTTCAGAAGACTGCTATTTTTGGAGTAATGAAAGCACAAGGGATCAAAAATTTCTTCATCGCTAAATCTTTAGTAGCACAGTCCTTTATTGTTGGGGTGGTAGGCGTTCTGCTTGCTCTTTTGTTTGCTTATTTGACTAGTCTGATTTTACCAAGCGCGATGCCTTTTGCTGTTTTTTGGTCACAATGGTTGCTATATAGTGGGATTTTGATCATTGTCGCAATGCTAGGCGGATTGTTTTCGATACGTACGATAACCAAAGTAGACCCAATTACAGCAATAGGAGGTTAATAAAAATGAAAAAAATATTAACGATGAAAAAAGTTACCAAAACATTTGGTTCTGGTCATACAAAGGTCTCAGCTTTGAAAGCAATTGATTTTTATGTAAAGGAAGGAGAATTCGTCAGCATCATTGGTCCTTCTGGTTCAGGTAAAAGTACTTTCCTTACCATTTCAGGAGGATTGCAAACACCGACTTCCGGAGAAATAGTGATCAACGGTCACTCACTAACTGAGCTTCCAGAAAAAAAACGAGCAGATTTACGCTTTAAAGAAATAGGATTTATTCTCCAAAGCTCTAATTTGATTCCTTTTTTAACGGTAAAGGAACAATTTGAACTAGTTGACCAAGTTACTTCAAAAAAAGAAGATTCAACAAAAATCGATTCCTTGCTGCAATCTTTAGATATCCAGTCACTTAAAAATAGTTATCCTAAAGACCTTTCTGGTGGAGAAAGACAGAGAGTGGCAATTGCTCGCGCTTTATATAATGAGCCAAGCTTGATCTTAGCAGACGAACCAACAGCTAGTTTGGATACAGATCATGCATATGAAGTCGTCAAATTACTAGTTAAAGAAGCTCATGAGAAACAAAAAGCGACTATTATGGTTACTCATGATGTCCGTATGATTCAATGGAGTGATCGCGTTTATCGAATGGAAGATGGGTACTTGACAGAAGAAGAGAAAAAGAAGGAATGAATCCTTCATGACAATGAAGGGCTATCCACGTATAATCAGAGATAAAGGAGAGATGTGGATGCCAAAAGAAACTTTTTTCAATTTATCGAACGCAAAGAAACAGAGAATCGATGACCTATTACTGGAGATATTTTGCTCACAGCACATCAGCCAAGTCAAAGTCTCAGAAATCGTTGACAAGATGGGGATGTCGCGCGGTGCTTTTTATAAATATTTTCAAGATTTGGAAGATGCTTATTTGTATACGATCAAAAGCAGTTCTCACATAGTCCATCAAGATATCTTAAAATTCATTAGCGAAAACAAACAACATTTCTTTTTGGGGATCGAAAAATATTTAGAGTGGTGCTGCGACTTAGATCACGAAAGTATCTATTGGCAAAGGTTATACTTGTTAACCCAGCGAAATGATCAGCAGACAACCAAACGTAGAGAACTATCGGCTGATTCTCCAATGAACGAAAAATGGCTGGAATTATTAAGAATCAATCATTTCTCCATTCAATCGTCGGAAGAAGCAGTTAGTTTCCTATACTTTTCCATGACCCTCGTAATGAACACTTTGACGGATCTCATTGCAAATAATTGGACAAAAGAAGAGTTGTTAAAAGACTTTCGCTATAAATCTCGTTGGATTGCTGAAGGAATACAATAAAAAGAAACAGCTATGTGTATTTGTCCTGAAATTTTTATCAGGGTGGTTTATACATAGCTGTTTTTTGATTATTCATAACTCGAATAAGCGGATGAGTTCTTCTTCATTTGCGAATGACACACTATCATCAATCAATATATGAGGAACATGGGCATTCAAAATGGGTTGATTCGTAACGATCAGATCATACTCGAGAAGATTGTATTTCGACAGCTGATCTTCAGTAATAGCAGTTGTCTCAGAGTGAATTTTATGCACAGCAAGAATATCACTGATATATTCTTCAATATATTGACTATGTCGAAGACTTAAGTCGCTGATAATCAGTATTTTTTTATCAGAAGTATAATGGTGAATTTCAGGATTACCGATAAGCATCCAAAAGATATAGCTAGATAAATAATAAATCAGATTCTGATTCAGTAGAGTGGAATAAAATTGAAGTTCTGCACGAAATCCAGCATATAGACGTATCTGGCGGTGTTGCATCTGCTGTGCAAAGTAAGTTGCACGGATCGTCAAATGAGTCGTATCGTATGGGAAAATACGGGAGAAAAAATAAATTTGCGTTAATAATTGAACAACATATTCTTCGTTTTTTTCTTTGCAATCAGCGGATGAAAACGAACAGTAGGACATATTTTTTCGTATCTGCTCACTGATTTCATTTTTTTCTTTCTCCGAAAATTCTGAAAAAATCGTATTGACAAAATAGTTCACTACTTTTATATAGCTGCTGTACTTCAATTTTCCTAAGAGATTTTTCAAGATTAAGAAGTCTTTTTTATCGATATTTATCAACTGTACATAAGAGTCTCCAGCTTTCCATTCAAATGGAGTTCCTTGGGATTCTCTCATGAGATGCACAACAAAATACATAATAAAGAAAGATTGCTCATATGGGCTTTCTTCCTGAAACAAATTCATCTGACAATTATTCTTGACCATAATTTCTTTGATCTTCTTTTTTTCGATTGGAAATGGCAACGTGCGTCTTCCGTAGTAACTTAAAAAGAAAAAGGTGACAAAGATACGCAACTGGAGCTCACTTTTAAGGCTAGTTAACTGAAAACCTTGGTCAACGATCACTTTTAATAAATAGCTTTCTAAAATTTGATTGCATTGTTTCAACTTACGTGTAAAAGAAGACCGGCTGATGGAAATTTTTTCACAATAATACTCAATCGTTTTACCCGGATTGACAATAATCTCATTTAATAAACGACTGTTTGTAGAACTTTGCGACATTTCCATCAGAACATTTAAATAAGCTGGTACATTCAAATGTTCAAGACGATACCCCAATTTTTGTGAAGATTGAATCGTTACATCCGTTCCCCAGCGGATTTTGATCTCTTCGATATACCTTACAAATGTAGATTCTGAACTACCAATTCGTTTGGCAAGTTCTTTTTTAGTCATCCACTTGTCAGAAATGGACAGAATTCGAATGATTTTTTCCATCTTTCTATAGTTTCATTCCAACAACCTGATCATATGTTTTTCTCCCTCAACCCTTTTCTTTCAATGAAACGCTCATTAATCGAAGGAATCAACTTCATAAATGAAACCAATTGGTATGAAAATTGGTGTGATTCCCTTTAGCGCCCTTCGTATAATAATTATCATATTAAAATAAATAAAATTATGTAACGCCTGTTTATTTTAATAATTTTCACTATTCACGTCAAAACAGAAAAAAAGAAAAAGGAGGGGAAAAATGACGACCACAGGGAAGAAACTGAAAGTTATTTTCATGCTGATAATATTGAGTTTATCAAACTTTGTGCCATTATCTGCAATAGCAGACACTACAGATGATCCAACAGTTTTAGAAACAATTTCAGCTGAAGTCATTTCGGATCAGTCTGGAAAAAAAGCACTGAACATCAAGCTAAATGCGAATAACACCAGTGCTGAAAAGATAGAAAAAGAAATTGGTCTAGTCGAAAATTACTTAAGTGATGTGGAAAGAAAAGAAGGAGATGGCTATGCTTATCAGGTAAATAGCGGGAAAATTACGTTGGAAATCTCATCAAACACTAAACAAACTATCGATCTGAGTTTTCCAATCGATCCAGCACTTTACCACAGCCAGGCAAACAAGCTGATCGTCGATAATAAAGAATATGACATTATTGATGAGACAGAAAATAAGAAAGATACAGATGTGTCAGTACCAAAGCCAGACGAAATAGAAGAAGAATCATCAAAAGAAAACGAAAATTCTGTCAGCCCATTTACATTGCCTACATTATCCTTGCCAGCTGTGAGTGTGCCATCTAATCAAACGATTCCTACAGAATATACAACAGATGATCAGGGCACTTATCCTAAAGCCAGTTGGCAACCTACAGGAAATACAAATGTTCTTGATCATCAAGGCAATAAAAACGGAACAAATCAATGGGATGGTATAAATTCTTGGAATGGAGATCCTAATGATCGGACCCATTCGTATATCGAATATGGAGGAACCGGTAATCAAGCAGACTATGCGATACGAAAGTATGCAAAGGAAACAAGTACACCCGGATTGTTTGATGTTTATTTGAATGCTCGTGGAAATGTACAAAAAGATATCACGCCTCTTGATCTCGTATTGGTCGTAGACTGGTCTGGAAGTATGAACGACAATAATC